>Ga0335074_10013213_pt1 | contig 11604 bp, 10 predicted proteins | sample Lox_Sample_23_FD_206715 | JGI IMG/M metagenome (GOLD analysis project Ga0335074, IMG submission 206715) | Soil microbial communities from Loxahatchee National Wildlife Refuge, Florida, United States - Lox_Sample_2.3 | ecosystem: Environmental > Terrestrial > Soil > Wetlands | place: USA...
CGGGTCCTTGGGCCGCTCGAAGATGTCCTCGGTCGAGCCGGCCTCGACGATCTGGCCCGGAGTCCCCTGCTCGGCCAGGAAGAACGCGCACTGCTGGGAGACCCGGGCCGCCTGCTGCATGTTGTGGGTGACGATGACGATCGTCACCTGGTCGCGAAGCAGATGAATGGTCTCCTCGACCCGTCGGGTCGAGGTCGGGTCGAGGGCTGAGCAGGGCTCGTCCATCAACAGGACGTCGGGGTTCACGGCGAGCGACCGAGCGATGCACAGCCGCTGCTGCTGGCCTCCGGACAGCGCGCCGCCAGGCGAGTCGAGCCGGTCCTTCACCTCGGCCCAGAGCCCGCCGCGCAGGAGGCAGTCCTCGATCAGCGCCGCCCGATCGGACCGCGAGATCTTGGTGCCGGTGAGCTTCAGACCCGCGGTGACGTTCTCGGAGATCGACATGGTCGGGAACGGGTTCGGCTTCTGGAACACCATCCCGATCCGGCGCCTGGTCTCGGTCGTGCGTGCGGTCGGGTCGTAGATGTCGGCGCCGTTCAGTCGCACCTCACCGGCCAGCTTCGCGCCCACCACGGACTCGTGCATCCGATTGAGGATTCGCAGGAAGGTGGACTTGCCGCAGCCGGACGGTCCGATCAGCGCAGTGACGACACCCGGAGGCATCGACAGCGAGACCCGCTCGAGCACCTTCTTGGTGCCGAACCATGCCGAGACGTTCACGGCATCGAGGTGCGCGCCGGACACCTGACCGCTGGGGCGCGGGGGCTCCGTGAGGTCCAGAACGGCTGGGGCGATGCTCACGGCAATCTCCTCGGTAGCGGGTTCGTGATCCAACGCATCAGGCCTCCGTATAGCGAACTGCGCGCGGCGGAGTGGAGAGCGTCTCCCGCCACGAGGCATCTTCGGAACGGGGGGCGACGACCTGGGTGAGGGCCGGCAGGTGCTCGTCCGACAGTTGCGCATTGCGCACTGCGGCGACGAACGCCTCGACGTTGTAGGTGCACTCACGGTGCCGGGCATATCCGCGGCTCGAGGTCGCCACGGGCACGCCGTCCAGGCGCAGCCGCCAGCCCCAGGTGCCGGTGTGCGGCACGGTCAGAATGTGCGCCTGCGCCTCGTCGATCCGTTCGCGAAGCAGCTTCGCGTCCTCGCGCGCGGTCGGCAGGTCCGGAAAGACCCGGGAGCTGCGGCCGAGCTCACGATGGTTGGCACCGGTGAGCCGCCAGGCAACCCACGAGCCGTCGCCGTCGGCCTCGCCCTCGAAGTTCTGGTGAACGTCGGGCCAGACCGGGTGTGCCTCGGCTCCCCGACCCACGCCAACGACGAACAGAAAGCGCGGCGACTTCACGCGTCCTCCCTCGTCACGTCACGCTTGCCGGGCGGCGCAAAACCCGTCAGACAACGACAACCGACGTACGACGACGACTGGCGCACGCAAGCCGAACGCCAGATGACCACTAGATGAACGACAGAAGTTGGGGTGTGGGCTCGGGTCCCGACCCGGCCTTCGTCGGGCGGCTCAGCGCTCCTCGTAGACCTCGTCCGGAGTGCCGACCAGAGCGGGATCGGGGCGCCCGACCACCGCGGCGCTCTTGCCGGGGTAGTCGAAGCGGGACAGAACATGACGCATCGACTCGATCCGCCCGCGCCGCTTGTCGTTGCTCTTCACCACTGTCCAGGGCGCGAAGCCGGTGTGCGTGCGCTGGAACATCTGCTCCTTGGCCTCGGTGTACTCGTCCCATTTGTCCAGCGAGGCCAGGTCCATCGGAGAGAGCTTCCACTGCTTGACGGGGTCGACCCGGCGCAGGGTGAACCGCGTGCGCTGCTCGCTCTGCGTCACCGAGAACCAGAACTTGACCAGGTCGATCCCGTCCTCGACCAGCATCTGCTCGAACGGCGGTGCCTGCTGCATGAACAGCTCGTACTCATCGTCCGAGCAGAACCCCATCACGCGCTCGACGCCGGCGCGGTTGTACCAGGACCGGTCGAAGAAGACGATCTCGCCGGCCGCCGGCAGCTGTTCGACGTAACGCTGGAAGTACCACTGGCCGCGCTGAACGTCGGTCGGCTTCTCGAGCGCCACGACCCGGGCGCCGCGCGGGTTCAAGTGCTCGGTGTAACGCCGGATGGTGCCACCCTTGCCGGCCGCGTCGCGGCCCTCGAAGAGCAGGATGAGCCGGCGGCCCTCCGACTTGACCCACGACTGCAGCTTGAGCAGCTCGATCTGCAGCAGGCGCTTGGTCCGCTCGTAGTCCAGGCGGGTCATGCGGTGGTCGTACGGGTAGCCCTCGCGCCAGGTCTCGACCTTGTTGCCCTCGGCGTCGAGCAACGTCGGCTCGCCGTCGTCGTCGATCAGTACGTCGATCTCGAGGTCGTCGAGGCTGTCGAGCAGGTCGTCCGCCTCGATCGTCCCGTACGGAAACTCGGCCCTGGGCGGTACCAGGTCTGTCATGTGCTCTCCGTTCCGGACCGCCGGCCGTCGAGGTTCCCGGCACCCGACGCTACCGCCGCGATGCAGCGGTAGGGCATCGTTGTCGCGTGACCACCGCACCTGCCGCCGTCGACCACGTGGTCGACCTGGGCGGCCCCACGCACTACGTCGACTTCGGCGGTCCCGAGCACGGCCCGCTGATCGTCGCGGTCCACGGGCTCGGCGGCTCGGCATGGAACTGGCTCGCGGTCGCTCCGCTGCTCACCGAGCGGTGCCGGGTGGTCGCGATCGACCTCGCCGGCCACGGCTTGTCGCCGGCCGCGGGGCGGCCGACCTCCGTTCCGGCCAACCGGGCGCTGCTCGACCGTTACATCCGTGAGGTGCTCGGCGAACCGGTCGTGTTGATGGGCAACTCGATGGGCGGCCTCATCACGTTGCTCGAGTCGGCGGCCGCGCCGGACCTGGTGACGGGCGCGGTGCTGGTCAACCCGGCGCTGCCTCGCCCGTTGTTGTCCCGGCTGGACCCGCGGGTGGCCCTGCAGTTCGCTGTCGTCGCCGTACCCGGCCTCGGCGAGGCCGCCCTCGCGCGCCGGCGCCGGCACCGCAGCGTCGCGATGCAGATTTGGGACACGCTGAAACTCTGCACGGTGGACATCGCGCGGGTCCCACCGGCAGTGATCGAGGCCGGGATCGCGGCGACAGAGAGCCGCCGCGCGGCCGACTTCCCGCCCATAGATCTCGTGCGGGCCGGGCGCTCGGTCATGCGCATGCTGAGCCGGCCGCAGGCGCTGCGCCGGACGTTCGGTCGGGTGAGCGCGCCCGTGTTGTTGCTGCACGGCGATCGTGACCGGCTGGTGTCGATCGCACTGGCTCGAGCGGCCGCCCTCGAGTTTCCCGCCTGGCGCTTCGAGGTCGCGGAGGACATCGGGCACGTCGCGATGCTCGAGGCGCCCGAGTGGACCGCATCGACCGTCCTGGACTGGATGGAACACGACGCGAAGCTGCTGAGCGGGTAAGCGCCTAGCGCGGCCAGGCCGGGCTCCTCGGATCAGGTGCTCGGTGTGCTGCCCGCTGCCGGGCTGCTCGGGCTGGTCGTCGGCGAGTGGCTCGGCGTCTTGCTCGGCGTGTGGCTCGGGCTCGCGCTCGCCGAGTGCGAGGGCGACTGCGACGGGCTCCCGGACGAGCTGGCCGACGGCGTGGACGTGACGGTCTTGGTGACGGTCGGCGTCGGCTTCGGCTTCGGCTTGCGCGAGTGGTGATGGGTCGGGTTGAAGATCGAACCGACGCTCGTCCCGTGCCCGCCGGAGTGCGAGACGCCGAAGGACTTCGCCAAGGTCTGCCCCGAGCCCGCTTCGATGGCGGTAACCGCGCCGACCGACACGACGAACACGATTGCGGCGATCGGGAGGGCATAGCGCCAACGGACCTGGCCGAGCAGCGCCCGGCCCTGCTGGTGCGCGGTACGAAGGACCTCACGCAACGGCGGTGAGCTCGCGCCGGCCTGGTGCAACCGACGGAGCCGGGCCTTGGTACGCCGCAAGGTGTGGGCGTACAGCGAGCTCCCGACCGTGGCGAGAACGCTCGCGACCGCGGTGCCGACGATGGTTCCCGCGACGCCGAACAGCGAGCAGAGCACCGCCGCCGACACCGCAGCGGCCGAGCTCGCCGCGACCTGAGCGAGGGAAATGTGCAGCCGCTCCACCGGCTCGTCGGGGTTGTCGCGCTCGTCGAGAGGCACTACCCGACGTTAGCCCGGGCACCCCCAGGTGATCTTCAGGAACCGGGCTTGGCGAAGGCGGCTCGCGCCGCCGCGCCGCCGACCTCCGCGCGAGCCCAGTAGCCGAGCGTTCCCGGGCCGAGCAGCTCGTTCGCAGCGTCGACCAGCCCGGCGAGGGCCGCATAGGCGAACGCGCCGCCGACCGAGATGCGGCGTACGCCGAGGGCCGCGAGACCGGCGACATCAGGTCCGCCGGGCAACAGCAGCACGTTGACCGGGCGGTCGACGGACTCGACCACGGCGCGGATTTCCTCGGCCGCCGTGATGGCGGGCGCGTAGAGAACGTCGGCACCGGCCTCCTGGAACGCCTGAAGCCGCGTGATCGTGTCCGCCAGATCCGGACGCCCGCGCAAGTAGTTCTCCGAGCGAGCGGTGAGGACGAGGCGCCGCGGGCCGGAGTGCGCCGCCTCCGCCGCGGCCGCGACCCGCTCGGCCGCGAGCGGCAGGTCGTAGATCGGATCGCTGAGCTCGGCCGAGTAGTCCTCGATGGAGCAGCCCGCCAACCCGGTCCCTGCCGCGAGGGTCACCGTCTGCGCGACGCCCTCGGGATCGTGGGCGAAGCAGTTCTCCAGGTCGGCCGAGACCGGCACGTCGACCGCGGCTGACACCGTCGCGGCATGGGCCAGCGCCTCGTCGCGGGTGACCGAACCGTCGCTGCGACCGAGCGTCGCGGCGAAGCCGCTGCTCGTCGTCGCCAGGGCCTGGAAACCGAGAGAGACCAGCACCTTGGCGGATCCCGCGTCCCAGGGATTCGGGATCAGCAGCGGGGCGGCCCCGGAGTGCAGCGCAAGGAACCGGGTCGCGAGGTCGTCATCGGTCACCGGCCGAACGTATGGGCGAGATCTGACAAAACTGTTACGGCGGGGTCGACGTCGCGCTGAACTGCGTTCGGCATGGTTGCGTTGGTAGAAGATAAAGAGGACACGTTGTCGGGGGTGTGCGGCGACCTCGGCGTGAGAGGCGGACGGTGACAACTGCGCTGCTGCTGATCGTCGGGTTTCTCGCCGGACTTCTGACGATCGTCTCGCCGTGCATCCTGCCGGTGCTGCCGGCGGTGATCGCGTCCGGTGTCTCGGTCGGCGGGCGGCGGCGGGCGCTGGCGATCGCAAGCGGTCTCGCGCTGGCTTTCGGTGCATCCGCGCTGTTCAGCATCAGGCTCCTTCAGGCCCTCGGCCTGCCACTCGGGCTGCGCTACGACATCGCGATCGGTGTTTTGTTCGTCCTGGCCGCGGGCTTCATCGTCCCGCGGTTCGGGGCTCTGCTCGAGCGGCCGTTCGCAAGGATCGGGCTCGGCCGCAACCCGAACAGCGCGGCCGGCGGCTTGGTGCTCGGCGCGACGCTCGGCCTGCTGTACCTGCCGTGCGGCGGCCCGATCCTCGCGACGATCGCAGCAGTGGGAAGCCCGCACAACGCGCTGAGCGCCGACGCGATCGGCCTCACAGTCGCCTACTCACTCGGGATCGCCCTGCCCATCCTGGTGCTCGTCCTGCTGACCGGACGCCTGACCACGACGACGGACTGGCTCCGCCGACATGCGGTCGGGGTACGCCGCGTGGGTGGTCTCGGCCTCGCCGCGAGTGCGGTCGCCATCATGTTCGGCGCGGCGACCGCACTGCAGACCGCGGTTCCGTCGTACTCGGCGAGCATCGAGCACCACCTGACCGACAGCACGTCGATCACGGACAAGATCGCGCACATCAGCAACCCGCACGAGTCGAGCAACGCGAAGCGGATCCACTCCTCTCTGAACAACACGATTTCGCCGTCTGGGCCGAGCATCGTGCCGATGGCCGACCAGGTGCCGACGCTGTCCGCGAAGTCGCTCCCGAACTACGGCAAGGCACCGAACTTCGCCGACGTGACGCGCTGGATCAACACGCCGGACGGCTCAGCGTTGAACCTCTCGCAGCTGCGCGGGCACGTGGTGCTCGTCGACTTCTGGACCTACTCGTGCATCAACTGCCTGCGCAGCCTGCCGCACGTCAAGGCGTGGTACGCGCGGTATCACAAGGTCGGGCTCGACGTCGTCGGCGTGCACACGCCGGAGTTCGACTTCGAGCATGTCGCCGGCAACGTGATCTCGGCTGTGCGCCGGCTCGGCATCACCTATCCGGTGGCGATGGACAACAACTACGGCACCTGGAACGCGTGGGGCAACAACTCGTGGCCGGCCGAGTACCTCATCGACGCGAAGGGCAACGTGCGTTACGGCTCGATCGGTGAAGGCGACTACGGCACGACCGAAGGCGCCATTCGCGCGCTGCTTGCCGCCGACGGCGCGAAGCTGCCGCCGCCGACCGACGTACCGGACCGCACTCCTCAGGAAGCGTCGACACCGGAGAGCTACCTCGGCTACGAGCGGCTCGCGCGGTACGTCGGAACCCCGATCGTCAAGAACCAGCAGACGACGTACACGTTCGCGTCGTCGGTGTCCGCAAATCACCTCAGCTATGGCGGGCAGTGGACGGTCGGAAGCCAGGACATCGCGGCGGGTGCAAACGCCTCGATCCGCATCGACATCGACGCCTCGGACGTGTATCTGGTGCTCGCGGGCACCGGCACGGTGACCGCGACGCTCAACGGCACCGCGCTGCCGACCCAGCACGTCGAAGGCGTGCCGACGCTCTACACGATCCTGTCCTCGGCCAATGTCCAGCACGGCCTGCTGCAGCTGAACGTGTCGCCCGGCGTGAAGGCCTACGACTTCACCTTCGGCTAGCCGCTCGGCAACCGGGACGTGGGTGGCTGCCGCTAGTCCGGTGCCGACTCGCCGGCCAGGCAGCCGTGCGGGAGCGGGAACCAGCGCAGGGCCTCAACATCGGGCCGCAGCCCCGAGTCCACTTCGTCGTCGGGACGATCGCGCTCGGCGGCAAGGCGATCGGCGTCGTGCAGGTGCTCGCGCAACACCGACACGTCGGCGCGTGCCGGAGCCGCCGGGAAGCGCATTGCGTGATCGGGGCCGTCGAAGCAGACGTCGGCCAGCCGCAACGGCGGGTCGAGGGCAGCGTTGCGGTGGTGCCACAGCCCGGTCGGCGGGTCGAAGCGGTAGTCGGTGAGGAAGCGATCACCCTCGCGGGCGACGAAGCGGACCGCGTCGATGATGTAGTCGGCGACGGTCTCATCGAGGAAGTACGTGAAGTTGACGCGAACCCATCCCGGCTTGATCCCCTCGCAGCCGAGCGCGATCTCGTGTTGGAACGCGTGCGAGTGGTCGATGTCGATGCCGAGCAACCGGTGGCCGTACGGACCGGCGCACGAGCAGCCACCTCGCGCCTGGATCCCGAACAGATCGTTGAGCAGCGCGACCACGAAGTTGTGGTGCAGGTAGCGGCCGTCCGGCCGGCGTACGACGAAGGACACGATCGACAGGCGCTCCGCGTCGAGGTTGCCGAGGATTTCGATCGACGGTTCGTCCGACCAGGCGGCAACCGCGCGCTCGAGCAGCGCTGCCTCCGTCGCTTTGATCAGCGGGGCACCGACCGCCTGCTTGAGTGCGAACACCAGCCCGGCCCTGATCGACCCGATGATGTCCGGCGTACCACCTTCCTCGCGCGCGACCGGGTCGTCGAGGTACACGTGCTCGAGCGGGTTGACGTAGGCGACCGTCCCGCCGCCGGGCACCGTCGGCACCCGGTTGGTGAGCAGCTCGCGGCGTACGGCGAGGACGCCCGGCGTGCCCGGTCCACCGATCAGCTTGTGCGGCGACAGGAACACGGCATCGAGCCGAGCGCCGGGGTCATCGGCCGGCGCCATCACGATCTCGACGTACGGCGCTGCGGCCGCGAAGTCCCAGAAAGACAGCGCGCCGTGCTGATGCAGCAACCGGGAGATGCCGGTGGTGTCACTGACGATGCCGGTCACGTTGGACGCCGCGGAGAACGAGCCGATCCGCAGCGGTCGCTCGGCGTAGGCCACCAGGTGTCGCTCGAGCACGGCAAGGTCGATGTGGCCATCCGCGTCGGCGGGGATCTCGACGACCTCGGCGATCGACTCACGCCAGGGCAGCTCGTTGGAGTGATGCTCGAACGGGCCGACGAACACGACCGGGCGCTGCTCCCGCGGGATCGCGGCCGAGAGCGCGTAGCGATCCTCGAGCGGAGACGGGATCCGCAAGCCGAGAATCCGCACCATCTTGTCGACCGCGGCCGTCGCGCCCGAGCCGGTGAAGATGACCAGGGTGTCGTCGTCGCCGCCGAGTGCATCGCGAATGATCCCGCGCGCCTCCTCGCGCAACCGCGTGGTCTGCAGCCCCGTGCCACTGGACTCGGTGTGGGTGTTCGCGTACGTCGGCAGCACCGCGTCGCGGATGAAGTCCTCGATGAAGGCGAGCGCGCGTCCGCTCGCGGTGTAGTCGGCGTAGGTCACGCGACGTGGACCGTAAGGTCCGTCGAGCATCGTGTCGTCGCCGATCACGGCCGCGCGGATCCGGTCGAGCAGCACCGAGTGCGGCAACCCCGGCCGCGAACCGGCGTCAACCGAAGCCGCATCCCGCGACGCATCCACGGCCCCGATGGTAGGGGCGCAACCTTCCGTGATCTTGACGTTGGAGGCGCACAAACGCGATTTGTGCGCCTCCAACGTCAAGATCAGCGAGGCGGGGCGGTGGCGGGTGGGTCGTGATCGACCGTCGACGCGATGCCGCGGATCAACAGGTCGAGGCCGAACTCGAATCGGTCGTCGCCGCCCGGCTCGGTCACCGCGGCGGCCATGGCGACCAGGTTGGGGAACCGCTCGGTGGGCAGCGACGCGAAGTACGCCCCCATCTCGCGATGGAACTCGACGGCTTCCGCCTCGTCGGTGGGAAACGTCCCGAGGCTGTCCTCGAACGCCGACGCCGTCACGTAGAGCGCAAGAACGTCGACCGAGAACCCGGCTACGCCTTCGCTCACCCCGCCGGCACGCATGAGCCCGAGCATCGCCTCCACGGCGCGCAGTGCCCCCTCGCCGGTCGGCACCTTGCCGAGCCCCGCGCGGGCGATGTCGCGATGCCGCCGCAAGGTGACCCACACGTCATGCATGAGCTCCTTGAGCTGGTCCTGCCAGTGCTCGGGGTCGACCCGGTCGGGGATCGTCACCTCGTGGGCGACGCGGTCGAAGACCGCGTCGACCATCTCCTCTTTATCTGCGAAGTGGGCGTAGAGCGAGGCAGGACCGGTGCCGAGCTGCTCGGCGACCCGCCTCATCGTGACCGCCGAGAGCCCTTCGGCGTCGAGCACCGCGAGCGCGGCATCGATGATCGCCGTACGGCTCAGCGACCGCGGCGGGCGTTGCGCGCGCTCGGGGACCCGGCGGCCGCGGCGGGGCGCGGCCGGCATGGTCGCCGGGGACGTGGCATCGGCGGGCGCGGGGTCGCTCACTCCTCAAGTAAAGCACTTGACACGAACAGCGTTCGTTTGGAACACTGTTCGTCATGACGAACAGTGTTCGCTCGGCCGCCGCAGCCGCCGCAGCCGCCGACGCCCCGCGCACGGAGTCCGTGCTCTACCGCAACCGCTGGCTGATCCTCGCGGTCGTCCTCGCCGCCGAGTGCATGGACCTGATCGACTCGACCGTGGTCAACGTCGCCGCACCCCAGATCGCGCGGCAGTTCCACGCGTCGTCGACGTCGCTGCAGTGGATCGTCGGCGGCTATCCGCTCGCGATCGCGGTCGGGCTGATCACCGGCGGGCGGCTCGGCGACCTGGTCGGGCGCAAGCGGATGTTCCTGATCGGGGCAGCCGGCTTCACCCTCGCGTCCACGCTGTGCGGCTTCACCCCGGACACCTCGGTGCTGATCGCGGCCCGGCTGATCCAGGGCGGCTTCGCGGCACTGATGCTGCCGCAGGGACTCGGCATCCTGCGCGAGGTCTTCCCGGCGGAGGAGCAACAGAGCGCGTTCGCGATCTTCGGCCCGGTGATCGGCTTTTCCGCCGTACTCGGGCCGATCATCGGTGGGTCGCTGATCGACTGGAACCTGTTCGGCAGCGGCTGGCGGCTGGTCTTCCTGGTCAACGTCCCGCTCGGGATCGCGGCCGTCATCGGCGCCTCGCGGCTGCTGCCCGCTTCGCTGCCGGACCGTACGACGCGACTCGATCTCACCGGCACGGTGCTGGTCAGCCTGTTCGCCGTACTCCTCGTCTACCCGCTGATCCAGGGTCGCGAGTACGGCTGGCCGTGGTGGACCTACACCTCGATGGCGTTGGGCATCGCGTTCCTCGTCGGCTTCGCCTGGCAGCAGCGCCGGCGCGACCGGCTCGGGCGGGCACCGCTGGTGATCCCCAGCATCTTCGGCCACCGCGGCTACTCCGGCGGACTGGTCTTCGCCATGCTGTTCTTCTCCGGGATGGGTGGCGCGCTGCTCTGCTCCACGTTGTTCCTGCAGATCGGCCAGGGCTTCACGCCGATCCACGCCGCGCTGTGCCTGGTGCCGCTCTCGGTCGGCCTGATCGTCGGCTCGGGGCTGTCCGGCAGCCTGCTCGGCCCGAAGTTCGGGCGGCTCACCCTGCAGGCCGGCGTCGCGGTCAGCGCGATCGGCTGGTTCCTGCTCGCGACCGCGGTGCACGGACACTCCGAGATCGGCTTCGTCGACCTGATGCCCGGCATGTTCGTCACCGGCGTCGGCCTCGGGCTCGTCGTCGCGCCGATGTTCGACATCATCCTGGCCTCGGTCACCGAGCTGGAGACCGGCTCGGCCTCCGGCGTACTGAACGCCGGCCAGCAGCTGGCCAGCTCGATCGGCGTCGCAGTGCTCGGCACCGTCTTCTTCGACGCGATCGTGGGCGGCAACTTCCACCTCGGGCTGCGTCGGGTGCTGCTGGTCGAGGTCGGCATGAGCCTGGGGCTGCTCCTGCTCTCGCCTCTGCTGCCGCGCTTCGCCCGCGAGCCCGCCCCGGACGAGCCCGCCCCGGACCAGGTCGTCGCCGACCCCGCCGCCGCCAACCCCGCCGCCGACCCCTCGGTGATCTTGACGTAGGAGGCGGCGCACGGATCGCGTTTGTGCGCCTCCAACGTCAAGATCACGGAGAGCAGGCCGGGCTGGGACTAAGGCGGGTGCGGCGCCTAAGGCGGTACGCCGCGACGCCGTGCCGGAAATAGGGATTCCTTCCGATGTGACCGGCTACCTCAGACGCGCAGTGTTGACCACGTCAACGAAGCGCAGATCGAGGAGAGCGATCACGATGCTTACCCAGACCATCGAGCAGTTCGCATTGGCGGAGGTCGAGTACCGCCAGCAGCGCATCGCCGAGCAGTTCGCACACCTACCGCGCCGGATGAGCCTGCGGTGGCCGGCCGGGCTGATCAGCCCGCGGCGCCACCACGGCCCGAGCGGCGGGCCGCGCCCGACCACTCGCCGGCCGGCCGCGGCGCGCTGAGTGGGCGGCGAAGCGGCGCTCGCGACTGTCGAGAAGGCGGCGCC
>Ga0335074_10013215_pt1 | contig 11603 bp, 8 predicted proteins | sample Lox_Sample_23_FD_206715 | JGI IMG/M metagenome (GOLD analysis project Ga0335074, IMG submission 206715) | Soil microbial communities from Loxahatchee National Wildlife Refuge, Florida, United States - Lox_Sample_2.3 | ecosystem: Environmental > Terrestrial > Soil > Wetlands | place: USA: Florida...
CGCCAGGTCAGCCAGATCATTCGTGCTACCTCCAGCGGAGTCGACGAGAGTTGGAGGGTGCTGTCAGGCGCGCCTGCGGCGGATCTGCCAGGTGCAGAGCGCGCCGAGCCCGGCAGCTAGGACAAGGTAGACGCCGGTCTCGGCAAACTGCAGCGGCCAGAACCGGCTTGCGGGCTGGTAGCTGATGAGCTGACGCAGGTGCAGGCTGTTGAGCCAGTTGTTGCAGTCCTGCTGCGGCAAGTTAGCGGTGCACGCGCGACCGGGCGGACCGTCAAAGACCCGACCGGACGGGGCGATCGTCTGGTTGGACAGGATCCATGCGCCGGGCATGCTGAAATTCCCCTTGAGGATCATCGTGAGCGGGCCGCTCCCGCTTGAGGTGATCACGACCTCGTTAGCCGTGCTGGCGTTGAACGGCGCGGTCGTCTGGACCGGCGGGATCAGGTGCGGCTGCACCAGCGTGGCCATGAGGATCTGAACGGCGGCGAAGACGACGAGTGTGACAGCCATTGCGGGTACCGCCCTGCGGATCAGCACGCCCGCGGTCACGCCAAGTGCGAACGCGAAGACGGCATAGCCCAGTGGCGCGACGCCGCGCGCGCCGAACACCAGCGGACTCAGCCGGAGGAAGTGGCTACCCGACTGGCCGTAGCTCAGCGCATGATCGATCGGGCTCGCCCACCAGCTGATTGCCAGGCTGAGCAGCCCAGCGGTCGCGACGGATGCCAGCCCGATCAGGCTGAGCTTGCCGAGCGTCCAGCGGGTGCGGGTAACGCTCTGGTTCCAGGCCAGCCGGAAGGTACCTGTCTCCAGTTCGCGGCTGATCAGCGGCGCGCCCCAGAAGATCCCGATCAGGGCAGGCACCAGGTACATCACCACGAGTCCGGCGTAGAACAGCTTGCCGTATGTGGTGAACTCCAGCTCGTTGATGTACTGGCTGGCCAGCGCCGTGCACGCGGTATGGCAACTCGGCAGCCCGATCTGGTCGTACCGGGTGACGAGGCCGGGACCTGTGACACCGAGCACGATCGCGACGACGGCCAGGAGTGCGGCGGCGGCGCCGGCCTGCCACCGGAACTGTCGCCAGGTCAGCCAGACCATTGTGAGTTCCCTCCGGGGGAGTTGACGGTGACTTCGGAGTTGACGTCAGCCGCGCCTGCGGCGGACTTGCCAGATGCAGAGCAAGCTGAGGCTTGCCGCCAGCACCAGGTAGATCGCCAGCTCCAGCCACTGCATCGGCCAGTACCGGCTCGCGGGCTGGTAACTGATCAGCTGACGCAGATGCAGGGTGTTCAGCCAGTTGTTGCACGCCTGGGGCGGAGCGGAGTTGCTCGTGCATGCGCTGGCAGCGGGACCAGCGAACACCTTGCCTGATGGGGTGATCGTCTGATTCGACAGGGTCCAGGCGCCTGGCTTGCTGAGGTTCCCCACCACGGTCATCGTCGGCGGGCCGCTTCCCCGTGAGTCCACCATGATCTCGTTCGCCGTGTTGGCGTTGAATGGGGCTGTCAGCTGTACCGGCGGGATCAGGTGTGGCTGGATGAGCAGCGGCATGACGACCTGCACGGCTGCGAAGATGACGAGGGTGACCGCCATGGCAGGGATTGTCCGGCGGATCAGGACGCCAGCGGTGACGCCGAGCGCGAATGCGAACGCCGCGTAGCCGACCGGCGCTATGCCTGTTGCGCCGAAGAGCGGCGGCGCGATCTTGTCGACGATGCTGAGCGAGTTAGGCCCGGCCTTCTGGGCGGCATGGTAGATCGGGCTAGCCCACCAGCTGGTCATCAGGCTGAGCAGCCCGGTAGTGGCCATGGCGGCTAGGCCGACGAGGCCGAGCTTGACGGCGATCCAGCGAGCGCGCGGAACGCTCTGGTTCCAGGCCAGCCGGAAGGTGCCGCTTTCCAGCTCGCGGGCGACCAGTGGCGCGCCCCAGAAGATCCCGATCAGCCCGGGCACGGCATACAGCAGGAAAGTGCTGCCGTAGAAGATCAGCTCGGTCGCGCTCCCCTTCAGCTGGTTGATGAAGTTCGAAGCGTCCGCGCTGCAGGTGGTCCGGCAGGTTGGCAGGCCGTTGCTGTCGAACAGCGAGGCCAAATGAGGTCCGGTGGCTAGAAGAGCGATCGCCACCACAACCAGCGCGGCGCCGGCCACGACGGCCTGGACGCGGAACTGGCGCCAGCTCAGCCAGATCATCGGGTGCCCTCCAGCATCGGGTGGACCGAGCCTGCCTTTGCGCTGCCCATATATGCCAGCACCAGATCCTCTAGGTTGAGACCGGCGACGGAAATCGCCGGATCGTGGATCGGCTCATTGCTGCGCACCACGAACGAGCTCTGTCGGTCTGTGTGGCTCTCGGTGATCACCTGCTGGCCGGCCGGAAGGCTCGCGGTGTCACGGCGCGGTCCGGTCAGCAGATGGTGGGTGGCAAGCAGGCTGTTGACCTCCCCGGCGATCTGCACTCGGGAAGCGACCAGCACGATCAGGTAATCAGCGACGCGCTCCAGGTCGGTCACAAGGTGCGAGGACATCACGACGCTGAGCTCCTGATCGGCCGTGGCCTCCATCAGGATCTGCAGGAACTCGCGCCGGGCGAGGGGATCAAGGCTCGCGATTGGCTCGTCCAGCATGAGCAGCTGCGGCCGCTTCGCGATGGCCAGAGTCAGCGCGAGCTGGGCCCGCTGGCCCCCCGAGAGCTTGCCCGCCTTCTGCTTAGGGTCAAGGCCCAGCTGCTCGACGCGCTTGTGCGCCAGAGCGCTGTCCCAGGCCGGATTCATGTGCGCACCGAACCGGAGATGGTCCTCAACGCTCATGCCCGAGTAGGTGGGAGTGTCCTGGGCAACGTAGCCGACGCTTGCCAGCTGGGCTGGGTCGCTGGCTGGCTTCTTCCCGAGCACCGCGATGCTGCCGGTGGTCGGCGTCAGCATTCCGGTGGCCAGGTTGATGAGGGTCGTCTTGCCTGCCCCGTTCGGGCCGACGAGACCAACGACGTGGCCGGCCGGGATGCTCAGCGTGCAGTCGGTGAGTGCCCACCGCCGCCCGTATTGCTTGCCGAGGCCGCGGGCCTCGATCGCAGCGGTCATACTGCTTCCTCCTGAAGGGCGGACCTCACGGTCTGCTGGTAGATGCCGTCGATGCTGTCGCTGTCGAGGCCCGCCGCTCTGGCCTTGCGGTACCAGATCAGCAGATCTTGGCTGAACTGCTGATGGGCGGCTATCGATGCGTCGGTCAGCGTCTTGGTGACGAAGGTGCCGACGCCAGGCTTGGCTGCTGCTACGCCCTCGTACTCGAGCTCGCGGTAGGCCTTGAGCACGGTGTTGGGGTTGATCGCCAGGGCCCCCGAGACGTCCTTCACGGTCGGCAGCTGATCGCCCTCCCTGAGCAGCCCGAGCCGGAGCGCTTGCCGGACCTGCTGGATCAGCTGCAGATACGGCGCGACCCCAGACCGGCTGTCCAGGTGGAACTCGATCACCAGGCCTCCAATCGCCTTGCGGATGAGCATCTGTTTATCTAGTTGTCTAGCACAATAGCTTGCTAGTTTCATAAGCGCAACTGCCGCTCCAGAGATCAGCGACAGATTCCGCCGGAACTCTGCGACACGCCGCGCGCGTTCTGAGGCTGTCGATCCAGCGCTCGTTACGGTGGGAATCATGGCGACTCGTGCGCCCAGGGGCGCAGCGCGCCCGCGTGGCGGCACGGCCACCCGGACGCGGAAGGCGAGCAGCACCGCTCGCAGCAGGTCCGGGAGGTCGGCGTCCAATCGCCGGCGTCCTGCCTACTCGCGCGGGCGCTCGCAGTCGGCCGGATCCCGCAGGTCGAACGGCCGCCGCAACTCCCGGCCGGCGCGGTCTGCCAACCCGTTCGTGATCCTGGCCAGCTGGATCGTGGCTGTGCTCATGGGCGTCTGGATGGCGCTTGCGCACACTGTCGGGGCCGCGTTCCGGGTGATCGGTGATAGTGCGCGCGACCTGGACCCGCTGCACCGCAGGGATGGGCTCGGTCTGACGGCCCTGTGCGCGGCGATCGTCCTGGCGGTGGCTACCTGGGGACATGGCGCCAGGCTGCTGCGGCCGCTCGCAACCTTCATGCACTCGGTGTTCGGCGCCGGGTCCTGGGTCGCCCCGATTCTGGTCGCCCTGCTGGCCTGGCGGTTCCTGCGGCATCCCGACAGGAACTCCGACACTGCCCGAATGGTTATCGGCTGGACAGCGCTGCTCGCCAGTGTCCTTGGCCTGGTGCATATCGCGTCCGGGACGCCGGGGCTGTCCGCGGGCATGCCGGCCATCAGGTCGGCGGGCGGCCTGATGGGCTACGCGGTCTCAGCCCCGCTGGTCGCGGGCATCACGAAGTGGGCCGCGATCCCGGTGCTGGTTCTCATCGCTGGCTTCGGCCTGCTGGTCATCACGGGCACGCCGCTGCACCGCGTTCCCGATCGGATTGCCGAACTGCAGGGTTTCAGGCAGCGGAGGCTGGCCGACGGTGACCTGGACGAGGCTGACGAGTCCGCTGGGGCTGGGCGCGCGCAGGCAAGGCTGACTCGGCGGAAGCAGGAAGCGCTTGAGGTTGGTGCCCGTGACCGTGCCTATGACACTCCGCTGATAGGCGGCTTCCTCGGGCGGCGCGACGGCCCGAAGAACCTGGCGTCGGCAGATGACGGAGCGGGAGTCAGCGCCGCCGACGCGGCCGCTGCGGCCGAGGCGCTCTCGTTCGGGCCAGGCGCGACCGGCCCGGCGGGCGAGGATCCCTGGCCTGCGGGCGCGGGCGGTCACGCGGCGAGCGCGCATGCTGACGCCCAGGCGAGCAAGAAGCCAGAGCAGCTGACGCTGGCCGCGGTCACCGATGGCAGCTACACGCTGCCGCCGGTTGCGCTGCTCAAACCTGGAACCGTGCACCGGGCGCGGACCAAGGCGAACGACACCATGGTCGAAGCGCTGTCGGGGGTGCTCGAGCAGTTCGAGGTGGACGCCCAGGTCACCGGCTTCACCAGGGGGCCGACAGTCACCCGCTATGAGATCGAGCTGGCACCGGCCGTGAAGGTCGAGCGGGTTACTCAGCTTTCCAGGAACATCGCCTACGCCGTCAAGAGCGCTGACGTCCGGATCCTGTCGCCGATCCCCGGTAAGTCGGCGATCGGGGTTGAGATCCCCAACGTCGACCGGGACATCGTGAGCCTCGGCGATGTGCTGCGGTCCTCGGTTGCGACCACTGATCAGCATCCGATGGTGGTCGGGCTAGGCAAGGATGTCGAGGGCCGTACCGTTGTCGCGAACCTCGCAAAGATGCCTCATATGCTCATAGCAGGCGCGACTGGGGCTGGCAAGGCGCTCGCGCTCGATACGCCAATTCCCACGCCTGAGGGCTGGACGACGATGGGCAGCGTCAAGCCTGGTGATGAGGTCTTCGATGAGCACGGTCGCCGCTGCGCGGTGATCGCCGCCACTCCGGTCATGCACGGTCGGCCGTGTTACGAGGTTGAGTTCTCGGATGGCACCGTCATCGTGGCCGACGCGGAGCATCTCTGGCAGACCGATACCGTCGCACGCCGCGCCCATCGCGCCAGGCCTCCTCACGGCGCGCCCTACTGGCCGGCAGCAGATGTAGCGCGTGTGAACAGCCGGGCCGATGTTGTCCTGGGTGAGCCCGACCGGCCAGTGAGCACTTCCGAGGTGCTGGACGACGTCGGCGGTCAGTTCAGGAACGTGTTGCTAGCCCTGGCCGGCCGGTTGCCCAAGGAAGGCCGGAATGCACGACTCACATACCAGCGCAACGGACGCACCGTCATTTTCTGGGCGCAGACCTACTCGCGACACCTGCTCTATAAGTCCCTGGCGGAGCGTATTGCGACCCCGGCGGGCTACGGCCATCGGCGCAGGTTCGATACCGAGCCGGTTACCACTGCCGAAATGGCCAAGTCGCTGCGTGCGCTCGGCCGAGCCAACCACTCGATCTCAATCTGTCAGCCGCTCGACTATCCGGAGCGCGAACTTCCCGTCGCCCCCTACACCCTGGGTGCATGGCTGGGTGACGGGCATTCCGCCAGCACTCGTATCACCTGCGCCGACGACGAGATCGTGGACGCTATCCGGGCTGACGGCTACGTGGTCACCAAGCAGGGTGCGAAGCTGAACTACGGGATCAGAGAACATGGCGCTTCGGCCTGGCACGCGGCACGATCAGGATTCACCGCGCATCTGCGCGCCATGGACCTACTTAGCAACAAGCACATCCCGGAGGGCTACCTAAGGTCTTCGATCGATCAGCGCCGGGCGCTGCTTGCTGGCCTGCTGGACACCGACGGCTACTGCAGCCAGAACGGTCAAGCGGACTTCTCTGTGACGAATGAGCGGCTAGCGCGAGACGTGCTCGACCTCGTCATAGGGCTGGGCTATAAGGCAACGTTGCGCACCAAGCCATGCAAAGGTCGGTCCCAGCAGACCTCGACGGCCTACACGATCACTTTCAGGCCGCACGACCCTGTCTTCAGGGTCGGCCGCAAGCTCTCCCGGCAGGCCGTCATCCAGCCGACGAGTGCTGCCAGGCGACGCTACGTTGTCGACGTGCGACCGACGGATTCGGTGCCGGTCCGCTGTATCGAGGTCGATAGCCCAAGCCGCCTCTATCTGGCCAGCCGGTCCTGTATTCCCACCCACAATTCGACGTGTATCAATGGATTGATCACCTCAATCCTGTTGCGCGCCACTCCGGATGAAGTGCGGATGGTGCTGGTCGACCCCAAGCGGGTGGAGCTCGCCGCGTACGCCGGGATCCCGCACCTCATTACCCAGATCATCACGAACCCCAAGAAGGCGTCCGACGCCCTGCAGTGGGTGGTTGGCGAGATGGACCGGCGCTACGACGACCTGGCGGCATCTGGGTTCCGGCACATGGACGACTTCAACAAGGCCGTCCGGGCCGGCCGCATCTCAGCGCCGCCTGGGTCGGAGCGCGTCTATACCCCCTACCCGTACCTGCTGGTGATCGTGGACGAGCTGGCCGACCTGATGATGGTCGCGCCGAGGGACGTCGAGGACGCGGTGGTCCGGATCACGCAGCTGGCTAGGGCGGCTGGGATCCATCTGGTGCTTGCCACCCAGCGGCCGAGCGTGGACGTCGTGACCGGGCTGATCAAGGCCAACGTGCCGTCCCGGCTGGCGTTCGCGACCTCAAGCCTGACTGACAGCCGGGTCATCCTGGACCAGCCGGGGGCAGAGAAACTGGTCGGCCAGGGCGACGCACTATTCCTCCCGATGGGCACGAGCAAGCCGATCCGGCTGCAGAACGCCTTCGTTACTGAGAAGGAAATCCGCGAGATCGTCGCGCACTGCAAGAAGCAGGCAGAGCCGACCTATCGTGAGGACGTTGTCGCGCCCGAAGGTCGGCACCGCGAGATCGACGCTGACATCGGTGACGACTTGGACTTGCTCGTGCAGGCGGCCGACCTGATCGTCAGCACGCAGTTCGGTTCGACCTCGATGCTGCAGCGCAAGCTGAGGGTCGGCTTCGCCAAGGCCGGACGGCTGATGGACTTGCTGGAAAGCCGCGGAGTCGTGGGGCCCAGCGAGGGCTCGAAGGCGCGTGATGTACTTATCAGGCCGGACGATCTGCCCGGCTTGCTCGCGTCGCTGCGCGGCGAAGACTGAGCCGGTGCCGCCAGTTGGCGGCTGCGGTCGGCCCGGCGAATAAGTGCGGTCGGAAAGCCGCTTGGCGCCGAGAATCCCGCCCTGTCAAAGCCGGAGAGTAACCGGATGTCTACACTTGGTGACCGACCCCAGGCTGGGATTCGGGGAAGCCAACATCGCGCGCGTGGTCCGGCGATCCGGACTAGGGCAGGAAACGGCATGATTAATGGAGGCACCGCGTGAGCATCGGTGAGGAGTTGGCAGCTGCACGCCGCCAGGCCGGTCTCACTGTTACGCAGGTTAGCCAGCGTACGTGCATCAGGGAGACAATCGTCCGTGGCATCGAGCGGGGGGACTACTCAGCCTGCGGTGGTGATTTCTATGCGCGCGGCCACATCCGCAACATCGCCCGCGCCGTCGGACTTGACCCCGAAGATCTGATCCGCGAGTACGACGCCACCCAGGCTCCGCCGCAGGCGATTACCGCCGCGGACGTGTTCCAGCCGTTCACGCCGGTCAAGCTAAAGGAGCGCCGCCGGCCCAACTGGAGCGTGGTCCTGGCCATCGGGGTGATCGCGGTGGCTGGCGTCGTCGGGTTCCGATACTTCGGCTCCCGCCATGACCACAACCCGCCGGCTCGGCAGACAACGTCGAGTCAGTCCGGCCACCACAGTGCACAAAAGCCGCCGCCGACGACCACGCCGGTCTCGCATCAGGCGCCGACGCACGTGCATGTCAAGGTCGTCGCCCATCAGGGCGGCGTGACCTGGGTGCGGCTGACCTCGGCGGCCAACCATCAGATCTTCCAGGGGGACATCGGCGCATCGGCCGGCATCCTGAGCAGGTCATGGACCCGGAAGGGCACCATCACGTTGCAGTTCGGGAACCCGGGCGGAGCGACCTTGTACCTGAACGGCAAGAAGCAGCCGTTCTCCGAGACCACGTCGCCGATCACGGTCAAGTGCAGCCTGGCGGCCTGCACTACCACGCTGGTGAGCTGAGCCCGGCCTGCGACCCGTGCTGGTGCGCCGGCACAGGCCCGTCTACCGTAGTCTGCCGGTGTGTCATCAAGCCAGCTAAACCCAGATCCTGCGACGCGACGCGTCCGGATGGTGACTCTGGGCTGCGCCCGGAACGAGGTCGATTCCGAGGAGCTGGCGGCCCGGCTGGAGGACGGTGGCTGGCAGCTAGCCGACGAGTCGCAGGACGCCGATGTTGTCCTGGTCAACACCTGCGGCTTCATCCAGGCGGCCAAGCAGGAGTCCATCGATGAGCTGCTCGGTGCGGCGGCCGGCGGGGCCAAGGTGGTAGCGGCAGGGTGCCTGGCCGAGCGCTACGGGTCGGGATTGGCCGAGGCCATGCCAGAGGCCCAGATCCTGAGTTTCGACGACTATGAGGACATCGCCGCCAGGCTCGACTCGGTCGCGGCCGGCCAGCGGTGGGAGGCGCACGAACCGCGGGACCGGCGCAAGCTGCTGCCGCTGGCGCCAGCCTCCCGTGCGGGCAGTGCGGCCGCCCGGCTGCCTGGCCACGGGCTGGTGACTGGTCCCGCTTCGCTAGCAGCCGCCGCCGATCGGATGGCTCCGGGTGGCCAGATAGCCGATCTGCCGCCCGGCGTGGCACCGGCGTCCGGGCCTCGGGTGCTCCGCCGGCGTCTGGGCGGGGGAGTAGTCGCGCCGCTGAAGATTGCGTCCGGCTGCGACCGTCGCTGCACATTCTGCGCAATCCCGTCATACCGGGGGGCCTTCGTCTCGCGTCGCCCGGACGACCTGCTCACTGAGGCGATGTGGCTGGCTGATCACGGTGCTCGCGAGCTGCTCCTGGTGAGCGAGAACTCCACGTCCTACGGCAAGGACCTGGGCGACCTCAGGCTGCTTGAGTCGCTGCTGCCGCAACTGGCCGGCGTACCAGGGATCAGCCGGGTCCGGGTGAGCTACCTGCAGCCGGCCGAGGTGCGGCCGGGCCTGGTCGAGGTACTGGCTAGCACCCCCGGCGTGGCCAGGTACTTCGACCTGTCGTTCCAGCACGCCAGTGGCAAGGTGCTGCGCTCGATGCGCCGGTTCGGCGACAGGAAGCGATTCCTGGGCCTGATCGAGCAGATCAGGAAACTCGCGCCGGATGCAGGGATCCGGTCGAACTTCATCGTCGGGTTCCCCGGCGAGACCGAGGCCGATCTGGCCGAGCTCCAGGCTTTCCTTGCCGAGGCGCGGCTGGATGCGATCGGCGTGTTCGGCTATTCCGACGAGGACGGGACCGAGGCCGCCAGCTTGGCAGGCAAGCTGCCCGAGACCGAGATCGCCGACCGGGTTGAGGAGCTGGCGAGCCTGGCCGATGAGCTGATGGACGAGCGGGCGGCGGACCGCATCGGGAACACTGTCGAAGTGCTGATCGATGAGGTGCTGCCGGGTGGCCGCTACCTGGGCCGAGCCGAACACCAGGCACCCGAGGTAGACGGCGCCTCCGAGGTCGTTAGCCAGCGGCAGCTCGCCCCCGGCGACATGGTGACGGCCGCTGTCACCGGCAGCGACGGAGTGGACCTGGTGGCCGTTGCGGACGTCTTGGTCTCGTCCGGCGGCATTTCCAGACCGGGGCACTGACGCCAGTTGAGCTCGGCATCTGCTGGCACCCGGGGGGACGGCGACAGAGGGCCAGACAGGCCAGGTTCGCCGGCCAGTGAGGACTGGCTGGAGGCGGAGGCAGCTGCGGCCACCGGCGCGGTGCTAGGCGTCCGGGCCGAGTCTGGCCCGGACGCTGCTGCCCCGGCTGCGGCGCCTGCCCCGGCTGGGGTGCCTGCCCCGGCTGGGGTGCCTAGCCAGCCCGCGGCGCCGAGGCAGCCCGCGGCGCCCGCCCCGGCTGGGGTGCCCGGCCAGCCCGCTGCGTATCAGCCGCCTCCGCCGCGCGTGCTGAACGCTGCGAACGCTCTCACTGTGCTGCGGCTCGCGCTCGTTCCCGTCTTTGTCTGGTTCCTGCTATCGGGCGGCACTGGCGACCGTTCTGTTGCCTTCGTGGCCTTCGCGCTGGCATCGGTCACTGACCTGCTGGACGGTGAGCTGGCTAGGCGCTGGAGCCTGATAACGGACTTCGGCAAGATAGCGGACCCGATCGCTGACAAGGCGCTGACCGGAGCTGCCCTGATCACGCTGTCGTATCTCGGCGAGCTGGCATGGTGGGTGACCGCGGTCATCGTGTTCAGGGAACTCGCCGTCACCGGGCTGCGGTTCTGGGTGATCAGGCGGGGCGTGATAGCCGCAAGCCGGGGCGGCAAGGCGAAGACGATGTTGCAGGTGATCGCGATCAGCCTGTATGTGCTGCCGGTGCACCTGGGCCCGACTAGGGCGATCGTGATGGGGGCCGCGCTGGTAGTGACCGTGCTGACCGGGATCGACTACACCGCGCGGGCAATCCGGTTGCACCGGGCGGTCCAGTGACGACCGGCCCAGTTGAGGACGGTGCAGCCAGCGACAGGGCAGCCAGCGACAGGGCAGCCAGCAGCAGGGCAGCCAGCAGCAGGGCAGCCAGCAGCAGGGCAGCCAGCAGCAGGGCAGCCAGCAGCAGGGCAGCCGGGGACGGCGCGGCGCCAGCTAAGGACGGCGCGCCCAGGGACGGCACCGCAGGGGACCGGACCTGCCAGCTGGCCAGGGAGGCCATCGAGCTGCTGACGACGGCCGGGCAGACGGTCGCCGTCGCCGAATCGCTGACGGGCGGGCTGCTCGCGGCTGCCCTGACGAGCGTGGCCGGAGCCTCTGTTGTCGTGCGGGGCGGTGTGGTCGCCTACGCGACGGAGCTGAAGACCGCCCTGCTAGGGGTCCCGGCCGGACTGCTCGCTCGCCACGGCCCAGTCCATCCGCAGGTAGCCGTGGCGATGGCCACTGGCGTTCGGCAGCGGCTCGGCGCGACCTACGGCGCTGCAACTACCGGGGTGGCTGGACCTGGCCCGGCGGAGGGTAAGCCGCAAGGAACGGTCTTTATCGCGGTCGACGGCCCGTC
>Ga0335074_10013217_pt1 | contig 11603 bp, 12 predicted proteins | sample Lox_Sample_23_FD_206715 | JGI IMG/M metagenome (GOLD analysis project Ga0335074, IMG submission 206715) | Soil microbial communities from Loxahatchee National Wildlife Refuge, Florida, United States - Lox_Sample_2.3 | ecosystem: Environmental > Terrestrial > Soil > Wetlands | place: USA...
GAGGCCGAGTTCTGCGGCGCGCAATGGGTGTTCGGACAGGCGAGCTACGCGTTTTTGAGCTCGGGCCAGATAGCCTGCGCCTATGGCGAGGCTGAGCGCACGGTGCTCGCCCGGCTCGATGTGGCGACGGGTAAACTTATGCCACTCGCGTTGCCCTATAGCGAGTTCGGCTCGATCAAAGTTACTCACTCCCCGGGGGGCGGCAAAATCGTCTGCGGCGCCGGCTCGGCGACCGGACCGGGCGCGATCGTGATCATTGACCCCGAGACGCGGGCCACCGAGGTGCTGCGGCAATCCTCGGCCGCGGCGGCCGACCCGGATCTGCAGCGCTATTTTTCTACCGGGCGGCAGATCGAATTCCCGACCGAGAACGGCCTTACCGCCTTTGCCAATTACTACGCACCGCACAACCCCGATCTCGCCCCGCCGGCGGGCGAAAAGCCGCCGGTCGTCGTCAAATGTCACGGCGGGCCGACCTCCTCCGCCTCGTCGGGCCTCAGCCTCGGCATCCAATATTGGACGAGCCGCGGCATCGCGGTGATCGATGTCGATTACGGCGGCAGCACCGGTTACGGCCGCGCCTATCGCGAGCGGCTGAAGGAGCAATGGGGCGTTGTCGATGTCGACGACTGCGTCAACGCCGCAAAGCATGTCTGCGCCGAGGGGCTGGCGGATGCCGAGCGCGCGGTCATCACCGGCGGCAGCGCCGGCGGCTACACGGTGCTGGCGGCGCTGACGCAGCGCGACTTCTTCAAGGGCGGCGCCAGCCATTACGGGGTCAGCGATGTCGCCGCGCTGGCCCGCGACACCCACAAATTTGAAAGCCGCTATCTCGACTGGCTGATCGGCCCTTACCCGCAAGAAGAAGCGCTTTATCGCGAGCGCTCGCCGATCAGCCATGTCGATGGGCTCAACGCGCCGGTGATCTTCTTCCAGGGCAGCGAGGACCGGGTGGTGCCGCCAAACCAGACCGAGATGATGGTCGACGCGCTGCGAAACCGCGGGATTCCGTGTGGCTATCTGCTCTTCGCCGGCGAGCAGCACGGCTTCCGCCGCGCCGAGAACATCAAGCGCGCGCTCGACGCCGAGCTCTATTTCTATGCCGAGTTGGTGTTCAAAACCCGGTTGAGTTTTTGAACCCAGCCGGGAATGACGAGTTAAGAATATGCCGCTATGGTGCGCCAAGACCGCTGACCTATCGGAGCCGACATGCCGATCATTCCCGAGGTGATGGACAACCTCGAAGAGCTGACCCAGATCCGCCGCGACATCCACGCCCATCCCGAGCTCGGCTTTGAGGAGGAGCGCACCGCCGACATCGTCGCCGCCAAGCTCAAGGAATTCGGCTGCGAGGTGCATCGCGGGCTGGCGACGACCGGCGTGGTCGGCACGATCCGGCGCGGCAACTCGCTGAAGGCGATCGGCCTGCGCGCCGACATGGACTGCCTGCCGATGCAGGAGCTCAACGAATTCGCGCATCGCTCGACGCATGACGGCAAGATGCACGCCTGCGGCCATGACGGACACACGACGATGCTGCTGGGCGCGGCGAAGTACCTGGCGAAGACGAAAAATTTCGACGGCACGGTGCATTTCATCTTCCAGCCGGGCGAGGAAGGCCATGGCGGCGGCCGGGTCATGGTCGAGCAGGGCCTGTTCGAGAAATTCCCGTGCGATGTGGTCTTTGCGATGCACAACAAGCCGGGCATCCCGATCGGCAATTTCGCCAGCAAGGCCGGACCGATGCTCGCCGCGACCGACCGCTTCGATATACGCGTGCGCGGACACGGCGTGCACGCCGCCTATCCGCATGGCGGCATCGACCCGTTTGTCTGCGCCTCGCAGATCGTCACCGCGCTGCAAAGCATCGTCGCGCGCAACATCGACCCCATCGATTCGGCGATCGTCACGGTCGGGTTCATGCACGGCGGCACCGCCTATAACGTCATCCCCGACGAGGTGCATATCGGCGGCACGGTGCGCACCTTCCGCACGCAAACCCAGGACCTCGTCGAGCGCCGCATGAACGAGATCGTGCAGGGCACGGCGGCCGCTTGCGGCGCCACCGCGACCTTCGACTTCCGGCGGGGCTATCCGCCGACCGTCAACCACGCCGCCCAGGTGGATTTCGCCTGCGACGTCGCGGCGGAGATTTCCGGCGACGACAAAGTCAACCGCGATGTCTCGCCGACAATGGGCGGCGAGGATTTCTCGTACATGCTGAAGGCGGTGCCGGGTGCGATGGTCTGGCTCGGCAACGGCCCTGGCGAGGGCGGCTGCTTTTTGCACAACGCCAAATACGACTTCAACGACAGCGCGCTGCCTTACGGCGTGAGCTTCTTTGTCCGCCTCGCCGAGCGCTTCCTGGAGAAGACTGAACCCTAAGCGTCATTGCGAGGAGAGCCCGGAGGGCGACGCGGCAATCTCCTTCCGCGGAAGCCAGTTGGCAGCAAATCGCTTCGCTACGCTCGCAATGACAGCGGTAAATGGAGACCACACCGATGAGAGTGCACGTCGTCAATGTGATGCGCGGCGATCCCGGGATCGAAGGGAAGACGCTCGACCGTTTCGCGAGCTTCGCCCGCGCCGTCGAGGAGCGCGGGTTTCACGGGCTGTGGATGACCGACTCGTTCGGCCGCGGCCGCGCCACGCTTGACCCGATCGTGCTGATGAGCGTCGCCGCGGCGGTGACCAAAAAGGTCGAGATCGGCACCTGCGTGCTGCAGGTGCCGGTGCGCCACCCGGTCGAGCTCGCGCATCGCTGCGAGTCGCTGCACGCGCTGCTCGGCGACCGGCTGATGCTCGGCCTCGGCTGCGGCTCGACCAAGGCGGATTTCGACCTCGTCGGCGAGGATTACGAGGCGCGCTTCAAGACGCTGATGACCTCGCTCGAAATCATGCGCGAGGCCTGGGCCGGGAAGCCGGTCGCGGGCGGCCAGCTGACCCCATGGCCGGGCACCGAAGGCGGGCCGCATCTGATGCTCGGCGCGTGGCGCAACAAACGCTGGATCGTCTACGCCGCCGAGCGCTGCGCCGGGTGGATCGCCTCCGGCCTTTACAGCCAGCCGGAAGAGCTGGAAGCGGGGGTCAGGTTTTATCGCGACGCCGGCGGCAAGCGCGCCGTGCTGTCGAACGTCATCGTCGAGCTGCAGGGCGATATCGGCAACATGCCGTTGGGCGGTCGCGCGACGATGCAGATCACCAGTGCCGAGGAGGCGCTCGACCGGCTCCGCCGCATCCGCGCGGTCGGCTTTGACGACGTGCTGTGCATGGTGCGCCCCGAGGGTCTCGACGACCTCGCGCGGCTGCGGGACCAGCTCTAGGAATATTGACGCTGGCCTTACCGCCGCTTACCTAAAACCTCCCATGGCCGTGCTTCCGATCATTACCGCGCCCGACCCGCGTCTCAAGCTTGTCGCCAAGCCGGTGGCAAAGGTCGATGCGAGTGTGCGCCGGCTGATGGACGACATGCTCGACACGATGTACGGCTCGATCGGTATCGGGCTCGCGGCGCCGCAAGTCGGCGTGGCGCAGCGGATCATCGTCATCGACGTGGCGCGGGAAGGCGAAAAGCCCAAGCCGATGCGCATCGCCAACCCCGAGATCATCTGGCGCTCGACCGAGACAACGATCGCCAACGAGGGCTGCCTGTCGGTGCCCGAGCACTACGCCGATGTCAGCCGCGCCGCCGCGATCACGCTGCGCTATATCGACCACGAGAACGAAATCCGCGAGATCGCGGCGGACGGGCTGCTCGCGACCTGTCTGCAGCACGAGATCGACCATCTCGACGGCGTGCTCTTTGTCGACCATATCTCGGCGCTGAAGCGCGGGATGATCCTGCGCAAGCTCGCCAAGGCCAAGCGCTCAAAAGCGCTACAGCCGGCTTAGAAACTGCACAACGGGTGTTGCGTCCTTCTAGGCCTCGCATGCTCGGCACCTCAGGATGAGGCTTGTTGGCGGATGGCATTATTATAAGACCTCATCCTGAGGCGCTTTGCGGAGCAAAGCCTCGAAGGACGCAACAACGTCCATCCAGATGAAACAACCGCTCGATCTGATTTTCATGGGCACGCCGGAATTTGCGGCCACGATCCTCGACGCGCTGCTCGCTGCCGGGCACCGCATCAAATGCGTCTATTGCCAACCGCCGCGGCCGGCGGGGCGCGGGCAGCGCCTGCAGCCGTCGGCGGTGCAGGCATCGGCCGAGGCGCGCGGCATCTCCGTCCGGTATCCGACAAGTCTGCGCGATCCCGATGCGCAGGGAGAATTCGCCGCGCTTCGGGCCGACGCGGCGGTGGTCGCGGCTTATGGGCTGATCCTGCCGCCGGCGATCCTCGGCAGCCCGCGGCTTGGCTGCCTCAACGTCCACGCCTCGCTGTTGCCGCGCTGGCGCGGCGCCGCGCCGGTGCAGCGCGCGATCCTCGCCGGCGACAGCGAGACCGGCGTCACCATCATGCAGATGGACGAAGGCCTCGACACCGGCGCGATTCTCTTACAACGCGCCGAACCGATCGGGCCGACAACCACCGCCGGCGCGCTGACCTGCCGGCTGGCCGGGCTCGGTGGCGAACTGCTCGCGATCGGGCTCGATAAGCTTGCGGCGGGCGAGCTGCGCGCGCAGCCGCAGCCGGAAGACGGCGTGACCTACGCCAAAAAGCTCAGCCGCGACGAGGCGCGGCTCGACTGGCGCGCGCCGGCCGCGCAACTCGAACGCCAAGTGCGCGCGTTTGACCCGTGGCCCGGCGCCTTTTTCCTGATCGGAGACGAGCGCATTCGCGTGCTGTCGGCCGAAATCGGCCCGCACGGCGGAACCGAAGTGCCAGGCACGGTGCTCGACGAGCGGCTGACGATTGCCTGCGGCGAGGACGCGCTGCGTCCGCTGCGCGTCCAGCGGGGCGGCCGCGCGGCGATGGACACGGCGGCGCTGCTGCGCGGCTTTGCGCTGCCGCCGGGAACGGTGCTTCCGTGCCCCGCTACAAGCTGACGATCGAATATGACGGCACCGGGCTTGTCGGCTGGCAGCGCCAGCCGGCGGGGGTCTCGGTGCAGGCGTCGCTCGAAGACGCGGTCGCCAAATTCTGTGGCGAGCGGATCACCGTGCACGGCGCCGGGCGCACCGACGCTGGGGTGCACGCACTGGCGCAGGTCGCGCATCTCGACCTCGCGCGCGAGCACGATCCGGACACCATCCGCGGCGCGCTCAACCACCATTTGCGGCCGGCGCCGATCAGCGTGCTGGCGGCCGAGCCGGCGGCACAAGATTTCGACGCGCGGCGATCGGCCATCGGCCGGGTCTACCGCTACCGTATCCTCAACCGCCGCCCGCCGCCGATGCTCGACCGGATGCGGGTGTGGCATGTCTCGCCGCCGCTCGACCTGGCGGCGATGCAGGAAGGCGCGCGGCACCTGACCGGCCGCCATGATTTCTCGACCTTTCGCGACTCGCTGTGCCAGGCAAAAACGCCAGTAAAGACGCTGGATGCGCTGGAGGTAAGCCGGGCCGGCGAGGAAATCCACATCGAGGCGCGAGCGCGCTCGTTCCTGCACCACCAGGTGCGCAACATGGCCGGCACCTTGAAGCTGGTGGGGCTCGGGCAATGGAGCCCACGGGATGTCGCGACCGCGCTCGCCGCCAAGGATCGCCGCGCCGGCGGACCGACCGCCCCGGCCGAGGGGCTCTATCTGGTCGAGGTGACATACGCGCGGTAGGGCTCAGTACAGCGATGCGCTGATGTGGCTGAGGACGGTGGCGAGCACGACATCGGCGACGATGACGACAACCGCTTTCGGGCGGGTCACCTCGAGCGCGACATAGGAGACGTACCACTCGTAGACGAGGGCGGCGATGCCGACGATAAGGTCGGCGATCAGCACGCCTTCGACCGACAACAGCCCGGTCGCGCCGGCCAACGCGACCACCGCGAACACTGCGGTCTGCGGCGCCTGGCACCAGTTGTACGCGACCATGAACGCAAAATAGCGTTCGCTGCGGCGCAGCCAATCGACCAGCGGGATCATCAGCAGCGGAAAGGCGACCCACGAGATCACGTAGTGGATCGTCTCGACAATCGTCACCCGCCACGGATCAAGCTCGGGCGCCGGGCCGAGCTCGACCGGAAAGGCCAAGAGGATCAGATAGAGCGGATAGCAGAGGATTCCAGCCCGAAAAGAGTGCCAGAAGCCCTCCTCGCTCGCATCGAAGCAAGCCATGCCGCCGCGATCGCCGCGCGCCAGCCGGATCGCGCCGGTGAGGGCCAGCCACGCCTCCGCCCACCACGCGGTTGCCATCTATCCTCAGTCTTTGTCCGGAGGAGCGTTACCGAAAAAGCGGTCGAGAAATCCGCCGTAAATCTGCACCAGCCGGGCGATATCGGCCAGGTCCACGCGCTCGTCGATCTTGTGCATCGTTTGCCCGACGAGGCCGAACTCGGCGACCGGGCAATAGGCCTGGATAAAGCGCGCGTCGGAGGTGCCGCCGGTGGTGCTGAGCTCGGTGTCGAGCCCGGTCACGTCGCGGATCGCGCCCGCCAAGCAATCGCTGACCTTGCCGGGCGGCACGAGAAACGACTCGCCGCTGACCTCCCAGGTGAGCTTGTAATTCGAATCAAAGCGGTCGAGCGCGTCCTTGACCCAGGTTTTGAGCTTGGCGCTGGTCCAGAGGTCGTTAAAGCGGATGTTGAAGGTCGCCTTGGCAACGCCCGGGATGACATTGGTTGCCGGGTTGCCGATGTCGATCGTGGTGACCTGCAGCCCCGATTTCTGGAAATGCTCGGTGCCGTCGTCGAGCGGCTGCGCGGTGAGGCCGGCGAGCAGCGCCACCAGCCGGTGCGCCGCGTTGTCGGCGAGATGCGGGTAGGCGACGTGGCCCTGCACGCCGTCGACCGTGATGCGGCCGGTCATGCTGCCGCGGCGGCCGATCTTGATCATGTCGCCCAATTGCGTCGCCGAGGTCGGCTCGCCGACGACGCAGGCGTCGATCGCCTCGCCGCGTTCGCGCAACCATTGCAGCACCTTTTTGGTGCCGTTGATCGCGACCCCTTCCTCGTCACCGGTGATGAGCAGCGAGATAGAGCCGGCGAAGCCCGCCCCACGCCGGCTGAGGAAGGCTTCCGCCGCGGCAACGAAAGCGGCAATCGCGCCCTTCATATCGACCGCGCCGCGCCCGCACAGCACACCGTCCTTTAGCACCGCCGAGAAAGGCTCGAACGACCATTGATCGGCCGCCCCCACCGGCACGACATCGGTATGGCCGGCAAAGCAGAGGTTCGGGCTGCCGGCGCCCTTGCGCGCGTAGAGATTGGCGATCGGGTCGCTCTTTTCGCCGTTTGGGCCCGCTTCCTCGAAGGTCAGCCGGTGACAGGTGAAGCCCAAATCTTCGAGCGTCCGCGCCACCACGTCGAGCGCGCCTTCGTCCTTTGGCGTGACGCTCGGCCGGCGGATCAGCTCCGCCGCGAGAAGGCCGGGGTCGATGTTGGCCACGCCTACACCCTCCCGGTCGCCCCCGCGCAAGCGGGGGTCCAGGGGCGACCGGTCCGTCGCTCGCCCTGGGTTCCCGCTATCGCAGGAAAGACGAAAGAGAGGTCCCGGCGGCGGATAAGCATCAATCCCTAAGTAGCTCGTTGATCGAAGTCTTGGCGCGGGTCTGCGCGTCGACCTGCTTGACGATGACCGCGCAATAAAGGCTCGGACCGGGCTGGCCGTTTGGCAGCGCCTTGCCGGGCAGCGACCCCGGCACGACGACCGAATAGCTCGGCACCCGGCCCATGAAGATCTCGCCGGTGTCGCGGTTGACGATCTTGGTGGTCGAACTGATGAAGGTGCCCATCGCCAGCACCGCGCCCTTTTCGACGATGACGCCTTCGACCACCTCGCTGCGCGCGCCGATAAAGCAGTCGTCCTCGACGATCACCGGCTCGGCCTGGAGCGGCTCCAACACGCCGCCGATCCCGACCCCGCCCGAGAGATGACAGTTCTTGCCGATCTGCGCGCAGGAGCCGACCGTCGCCCAGGTGTCGACCATCGTGTTGCTGCCGACATGGGCGCCGACATTCACAAAGCTCGGCATCAGCACGACATTGGGCGCGATATAGGCCGAGCGGCGGACGATCGCGCCCGGCACCGCGCGGAAGCCGGCGTCACGGAAGCGGTTCGGCCCCCACCCGGCGAATTTGGACGGGACCTTGTCCCACCATTTGGCACTGTCCGGCCCGCCACCGATCTCGCCCATGTCGTTGAGGCGGAACGACAAGAGCACCGCCTTCTTGAGCCACTGATGCACCTGCCACTTGCCGCCCTCGGGCTTCTCGGCGACCCGCAGCTCGCCGGAATCCATGCCGTCGAGCGCGGCCTCGACCGCGTCGCGGACTTCGCCCTTGGTGGCGGTCGAGATCGAATCGCGGGCCTCCCAGGCGGCGTCGATGGTGCGGGCGAGGTCCGATGAGGTCATGCGACTGAGTCCGGGAAAGGGGCTGAAAAGGCGAGGCAACCATGATAGAGCCAAGCGGCGAGTGTCAACCGAGGCGTCTTTGTCGATGGCGAGCTTCCCCGACAAGCCCTATTCCACCGCCGGCGGCTATCTCACTGGATATCGCGAGGCGATGGCCGCGGCGTGGGCGAGCATCGACCCCGCCGCGTTCGACCGGGCGGCAGCGATGCTTGCCGCGGCGATCCGGGGCAAGCGCTTGATCTACGCCTGCGGCAATGGCGGGTCGGCGGCGACATCCGGCCATCTATTGTGCGATTTCCTCAAGGGCATCCAGACCGACACGGCGCTGCGGCCGCGCGTCGTCAGCCTCGCCTCGCACCTGGAACTCATCACCGCGATCGCCAACGACATTTCCTACGACGAAATTTTCGCCTATCAGCTCAAAACGATGGCGGCGCCGGGCGATGTGTTGATCACCATCAGCGCGTCGGGCAATTCGGAGAACATCGTGCGCGCACTCGACTGGGCGCGGCAAAATGGCGTCGGCACGATCGCGATGACCGGGTTCGCTGGCGGGCGCAGCGCCAAGCTCGCCGACATCAACCTGCACGTCGCGGCGGAGAATTACGGCATCGTCGAGGACATCCACCAGTCGATGATGCACGCCTTTGCGCAATACCTGCGGCAGAACGCGATGGCGCCGGGGGCACATCTCAGCCACCGGTTCTAAAAAACGAACATCAGTGCCGATGCCGCGCCCGCCACCCAGCAGTAGATCGCGAACGGCACCAGCGCATCGTCAAAATCGCGGCGGCGGAAGTAGCGCATCAGAAAGGCGATGCTGAGATAGGCGGCGACCCCAGCCGCGACACCGGCGGCGAGCGCCAACTCGCTGATGCCATGGCCGGGCAGCGCCAGGAGCTTCGGCACTTCGAGCACCGCCGCGCCGGCGATGATCGGGGTGGCGATCAGGAACGAGAAATGCGCTGCCTCGGCATGGTGCAGCCCGGCGACGAGGCCGCCGACCATCGCCACGCCCGAGCGCGAGATGCCTGGGATGAACGCCAGGCACTGCCAGAAGCCGATCGACAGCGCGCCCTTCCAGCCCAGCGTGCCCGCCACCGGCTCTCCGGAACGCGGCCGCGCCTGGGTGCGCAGGTAATCGCCGAGCAGCAGCAGAAACCCGTTCACGACAAGGAACAGCGCGGCAATCAGCGGCGAGGCGAAGAGACCGCGCACCAGCTTCTCAGCAAAAAAACCGATCACCACCGCCGGCAGCGTCGCGACGATGATCAGCCATAGCGCGCGCCGCGCATCGCCGGCGGCCGGCCCGCGGCGGACAATCCCCAGCCCAATCGCCAGCCAGTCGCGCCAGAAATACAAGAGCAGCGCCACCGCCGTGCCGACATGCAGCACGACGACAAACGGCAGGAATTCGGGCGCGTGCTGATCGATCGGCCAGCCGAGCAGCGACGGCACAATCACGGTGTGGCCCAGGCTCGATATCGGAAACAGTTCGGTGACCCCTTGCAGGATCGCCAGGGCGAAAGCGTGCAGCGCGCTCATCGACGGTTCCGCTACTGGTTATCGTGTCGTGGTTATGAGGGTCACTTGTGGTTATGAAGGGTCACTTAGTGGGGGTGAACCCCTTCCGCTCCATGCACGACGACAGGATCGCCTGAGTGCGGTCGCGGCTGGTCGCCTGCGCCTCGCGGAGCTGGGTGCCGGCAAACTCCGAATGCTGAAGATCGCTGCCGCGGCTGGCGGAGATGTCCTGGTCGATATCGTTATCCGTGTCGGTCGCGCTGTTCGCCGCGGACAGGCATTCGTCATAGGCGCCGGAGATGGTCGCGGCGTCAACGCCGGGCCGCGTCCACGCGCCGGCGCTCGCCGCGCCTTCCGGCGACGGCTTGGGCCAGCCCGGCATGCTCATCGAGCTGCAGCCGGCGAGAAGTATCGCCAATGAGGCAAGGGCGTAGCGGTTTCTGCCCCTCACCCGCCCCAGGGCTACGCCCGTCGGCACCCTCTCCCCGTCAACGGAACGAGGGGATGGCACGGGAATCCGCTTCTCCCCGCGCGCGGGGAGAAGGCCGGGGTGAGAGGCAGCAAGCGCTCTAGCCATTCTTAGCGGTTCCCTCTCCGGCTGCGCGGCGCGCGTCGAGCACGGCGATCAGCGCGCGCTTCTCGGCCGGGGTCGCCTCGTACCAGGCCGCGATCTCCTCGACCGTGCGCAGACAGCCGCGGCACAGCCGCGTGCGCGGGTCCATGATGCAGATGCCGAGACAGGGCGAAGGCGGCAAGGATTCGCTCATCAGCACTTCAAGAACCACGGGGCAGAAGCAGGTCGGACAGGCTCGTGCGCAACAGCTTGGCGCGCTCCGGCGGGATCGCAAAGCGCCAAGGCGCGAGCCGGGCGGCAAGCGCCTTGGCCTCGGCCGCGCTTTTGCCGTCGCCGGTCACGTCGATCGCCACCCAATCCCCCTTATCGGGCGGCGAAAGGCGCAGCCCGACGACAAGCCCGTCAAAGGTGGTGAACGCCGCGGTGGCGACACCATCCTCGGGGATCGACATTTCGGCGGCAGGCTTGACATCGGCAAGAGCGAGCGCTTCGAGCGCGCCGGCTGGTGCCGCCAGGGCCTCGTCCGGCTTGGGTTTGGCGTCGGCCGGAAGCCCGTCGATCGCCAAGGGCTGATCCGCGGAGCTGCGGGCGACGACCACGGCGCCGCCGTCCGCCGCGGTCAGCACCACCGAGGCGACACGCGCCGGCGGTATGTCGATGATGCGGCGGTCAACCCAGCTCAGCGCGTCGCCGCCGAGCTCGAACGAGCCGCGCGCCAGCCACGCCTGGTCGCTGTCCGGCTTGCGGACATAGACGCCCGCCTCGCCGCCTTCGATGTCGCTCGGCCGAGGGCGGCCGATGACGATCTGCCCGACCAGCGCGCCGCTATGGTCGCCGAGGGTGACGAGCGTCGAATCGCCGTTGGCCGGGTCGTCGAGATCGAGCCGCGCCAGCAGTTCCGGGCGGTCGGTCTTGGGCTCGACCAGCTCCAACTCCGCCAGTTGCAGCAGGAGCTTGCGGACGCGCTCTTGGTCGGCCGGATAGCCGCCCTTTTCGACCACGATCCAGCTTCCGCCGCTTTGCTTGAAATTGACCGTAACATTACCGCGCCGCAGC
>Ga0335074_10013218_pt1 | contig 11603 bp, 7 predicted proteins | sample Lox_Sample_23_FD_206715 | JGI IMG/M metagenome (GOLD analysis project Ga0335074, IMG submission 206715) | Soil microbial communities from Loxahatchee National Wildlife Refuge, Florida, United States - Lox_Sample_2.3 | ecosystem: Environmental > Terrestrial > Soil > Wetlands | place: USA: Florida...
GCCCGAGACGTGCTCCCCGACGCCTTGCGCGACCGGGGGGCCGAGGTGGACGTGGTCACGCTCTACCGGACGGTGGTCGAGCCGCTGAGTCCGGAGCAGATAGCCGCCGTGAGCGCCGCCGACTATCTCGTCTTCACCTCATCCTCGACGGTCAGGAACTTCCTCACCGCTGCCGGAGGCCTGCCTCACCAGCCGCGCCCGCGGCTGGTGAGCATCGGCCCGGTCACGAGCGCCACCCTGCGCGAGCACGGCCACGAGCCGGATGTGCAGGCAACGCAGCACGACATCGACGGACTGATCGGCGCCCTCCTTGCCGACGTGGCCGCCGGCGGACGGAGATCCGAGGACAACGGTTGAAGCCGACGCACGTGTTCGCGGGAATCCCGGTCCGCAACCTGGCTACCGCGGCCGACTGGTACGAGCGGCTGTTCGGTCGGCCGCCGGACATGCGTCCGGCCGAGCACGAGGTGGTCTGGCGGTTGACCGACACCGGCCTGGTCTACGTCGTCGTCGACCCCGCCCGGGCGGGTCATGGGCTCATCACCCTGATCGTGGACGACCTCGACCCACTGCTCGCCGCGCTGGAACAGCGGGCGATCGCCGCCGAAGCCATGGAGCATCTCGACACCGCCCGCAAGGTGACGGTCATCGATCCCGACGGCAATCGGATTGCCCTCGGCGAGCTGACTCCGGGGGGCTGACCCGGCTGTGGCGACGCCGGTGATCACGTTCATGTCCGACTACGGCCTGGCCGACGAGTTCGTGGGCATCTGCCACGGCGTGATCGCCACCATCTGCCCGGAGGCCCGGGTGATCGATCTCAGCCACGGAATCCCGCGACACGATGTCCTGGCGGGAGCCGCGATCCTCGCCGGCGCGCTGCCCTACCTGCCGGCAGGTGTCCACATCGCCGTGGTCGATCCGGGCGTGGGTGGCCGGCGCCGGGCGGTGGCCCTGCGTGTAGCCGACGGGCGGGTGCTGGTCGGGCCCGACAACGGCCTGCTGTGGCCAGCGGCGCAGCGGGGCGGCGGCATCGTCGAGGCGATCGAGATCTCGCTTTCACCGCTACGCCTGGAGCCGGTCTCGGCTACGTTCCATGGTCGCGACATCTTCGCGCCGGTGGGTGCGCACATCGCGGCGGGCCGTCCGGTCGCCGAGACCGGAACGCCGCTGGACCCGGGCGAGCTAGTGACGCTCGAGCTCCCCGAGGCCCAGGTCGAGGCTGGGCGAATCCTCGCCCAGGTCATCTACGCCGACCGCTTCGGCAACGTGCAACTGGCCGCGACGCACGCGGATGCAGAGCAAGCCGGGCTCCGGCTCGGGCGGGAGGTAGAGGTGCGCCTGGCCTCCCGCGAGGTGCACACCGCTCGCTTCGTCCGCACCTTCGCCGACGTCAAGTCCGGTCAGCTGATCGTCTACGAGGACGCGACGCGCCGGCTGGCGATCGCCTTCAGCCACGGGAACGCCGCTGGGCGCCTGCGTCTGAGCGCCGGCGACGAGGTGATCGTCGCCGTGGCGCCCTGAGCCAGTGACCACGACGCTAGCGGAAGCCCACCAGCGCGACCTGGGCGCTCGCCGACGCCCCGGTCATCGCGATCGTCACCTGCACCGGGAGCTGGTTACCCGAGGCGTGGGCCAGCGAGGATCGACCAGCCGCGTTGAGGGTGAAGTACACGTAGCCCAGCTGGTTGGCCCCCACGTACTCGGCGCCGGTCCGCGCGATCTCGGCTGCGCCGGCCGCGACGGTGCCGGTGACCCGGCAGGGAGAGCTGGACAGGCACTCGACCAGGGTCCCTCCCAGCCCGGCTGAGGAGACGAAGTCGGTGCCGGACAGGATCCGCAGGTCAGCCGCCTGCGTGTAGGTCCGGCGCGGCCCGGATCCGCTCGTCGAGAACGGGATCAGATCGATCGCGGCCGTGGCCGAGCGGGCGCCTGAGGCATCCTGCACGGTCACCGTGGCCGGGAGGCGACGGCTGCTGGTGTGCACCAGCGCCGTCCGGGCCGCCGGCGAGAGACGGAAGTAGAGGGCTCCGCCGGTCTGCGGCGCGTAGTACTGGCGCCCGCTTCGCGCCAGCACGGTGCCGCCCTCGGTGACAGTGGCCGTCAGGCGGCACACTTTCGAGGAGTAGCAACCCACCGGTAGACCAGCCAGGCCGTTGGCGGCGGCCACGAACGCACTCGAGCCGAAGATCTGCACGTGGGCCGGAACCGACGTAGTCGCGGTGCTCGCCAGAACCTGACCTGAGGACCCCAGCGCCTGCACGGCCACCTCAGGATCGCCGGTCCCCGGGATGAGCGTCGATTCGAAGCGGTGCTTGGCGTAATGACCGATGGCCACGAGTGATCCGGCATTCGGCCCGGCGAGGACCCGCCAGCCTGCAACGTTGGTGGCGCCGTTCCAGCTCTCCCACAGCGTGGCGTCGCCAGCGGCGCTGGTGCCCACCGCCAAGGCGGGTGTCGTGAGCGGCTGGGCGCTCCAGGGGAAGCGGTAGGCGCGGTAGCTGGCGGTTGCCGTCGCGAAGTGAGCATCGAAGTCCTGCTGGCCGGCGGCGTTGACCTCCGAGAAGTAGGGCTGCTGTCCCCACCCTAGGAACAGCTCACCGTCAGCCAGCGTCTGCACGCTTCCCTCGAAGTCGGCCGAGAGCGCCGGCGAGTGACCGACCTGGCGGACGAGCGTCGCCGTCTTCTTGGTCATGTTGAGGGAGACCTCGATCCCGCGTGAGTCGGCGTGCACCTTGGGCGGCCCGGCACCGTCGTCGAAGATCGTCAAGTCGCCGCCTGACTGCACCACCGCGTCGTGCTGGAAGGCGGTCTCCGTACCCGGGCCCATCTTGAAGCTCGAGTGCCTTCCACCCAGCTCCCAGAGCACCTTGCCGCTGTCACGGTCGATGTCGTAGACCGCGTAGGTGTTGCGCATCGAGACGACCAGGTTCCCGTTCGCATCGAGTGAGATCGAGTTGGCGTGGAAGGGGTCCAGAATGTGACCCGACTCCTTGGGTCCGTACAGGTAGGAGTCGTCCGGGCTCAGGTGATCCAGGGCGTCCCACTGGAACAGGACGAGGCCGGTCTTGATGTCGATCTCCTGGATCACCGAGTTCAGCACTGAGCGGTGCACGCCGGGCAGTTGCACCGGCACCACGGCGATGATGTAGGCGTCGCCCTGGTTGGTCACGAGAAACTCGTGCAGGTCCATGTGGAGCCCGTTCCCGGCGCGAACGGTGGCGATCTGCTGGTACTGGTCGTTGAGGATCACGCCCTCTCCATCGCCCGTGCCTGAGGTCGTGGTCCCCTGGAACCACGTCAGCACCGGCTCGCTGTCGAGCTCCTGCTCCCGGAAGTCGGTGACGATCGTCTCGTTGCTGACCGGGAGCGGATCGAACCACACGAGGTTGCCGTGGGGATCGAGGATCATGGGTCCGTTCTGGCTCGGCCCGTATTGCGGGGCGACGAAGATGTCTCCGTAGGCGAGCGGCTCGCTGTCCTTGGTCACGTCGACTGTGGCCGGCTGCAGCCCGGGTTGAGAGTGGAAGTGCTGGACGGAGTTGGGACCCGTGGCAAGCGGGAGCGCTTCGGGCACGAGGTTGGGTCCCGGATGCTCGATCGAGAAGCTGAAGCTGCCGTCCTTTCCGCCGACAACGTCGAGACCGGTCGTGACCGTGACCTCCTCGCCCGGGTCAAACGGCTTGACGGGGAGGAAGCTGCCCCCGTCGCCGTCGGAGTCGGCCTCGATCCGGCCGGTGTGGACCCCGGTCTTCGACCCCACCACCGTGACCGTCCCGATCTCGCTCGCCGGGATCCCCCGGAAGCTGATCTGGGTATCGGGCTGTTCGTAGCGGTCCCCGGGGGTTGGATATACGGTGACCGCAGTGGCGGCGCGCGCCGTGGCTGTGCCGAGCACCAGGGCAACCAGCAGCACAACCGCGGCGGGCGCGCAGCGCAAGCTCAACGTCGGCTCCGCTAGTAGCCGGTGCAGACCGGATCACAGGGATTGGTCAGCTTCTGTTTGGGCTTGACCTCGTTCCCCTTTGTGTTCAGCACGTACCACCGGCCGCCGAACTCGTCGGCGCCTTCGCCGGCGGTTGTCGTCGCTCTGTGGTCGCCGGTATATGTGTAGAGCGGGTGGTGGTTGTAGGTGACCTGCCTGCGACCGCCGCTCAGCGTGGCCGTTCCGAGCCGCTTCGCGCTCAGGCCTGAACCGCTCTTGACTGTGACCTTGCCTACGGCCAGCAACGGCTTCCAGAACTCGGCGCAGGTTCCGGTGCACGTGCTGAGGCCCTTCGTGTCCTTGGTGAACAGATAGAGCGCGTGGCCGTCCGAAGTGGCGAGGATCTTGCCCAGCTTGCTGTTGTGGTCGGTGGTCTCGATCATCGTCGTCGCTGCGGTCGCAGCCGCCTCGCGCGTCGTCTGGGTCGCGTAGGGCGCCCCCGGGAGCGTCACGACCTTCGACGCGCCCAGCACATTGCCGCCAGGGCCGAGCGCCCGTACCTGGTAATAGGGGCCGGACGAGGTGACCGGGACGGCCGTCTCAAAACCCTTCCTCGCGGCCCTGGCCACGACGAGCTTCAGCTTGCCGGGACTCGTTCCTGCCAGTACCCGCCAGGCGCTCACGCCGGTCGCACCGTTCCATGAGGCGTACACGGTGCGCTTACCGTTCTCCGCCCGTACCGCGACGCTGGGGGCGTAGTAGGGAGTGGCTGACCACTGGTACTTGAGCTCGCGGTAGGACTCGTCTGCGGCCGGCAGGCTGGCGGCATAGACGCGCTCTCCCGAGGGCGTGAACTCCGAGAAGAATGGACTCGCGCCCCAGCCGATGAACTCGTGTCCGTCCGGCAGGGTCTGCATGTCGCCCTGGCTGGTGACGGCGATCTCGGGCGAGTGCTCGTACTGATGCACCACCGTCGCCGTCCTGGTCTTGTTGTTCAGCTTCAGGATCAGCCCCCGTGAGGCGTGTTCCGGTGCGGCGTAGGGCACGCCGAGATCGCAGCAGGCGTCGTCGAACATGGTGATCTCGTCGTGCGGGGCAAACCGGGCGTCGTGCTGCCACGAGAAGCTGGCGTTCCGTCCCAGCTTGTAGGTGGAGCCCGTGCCACCGAGCTGCCAGATGATCTTGCCCGTCCTGTGGCTGATCTCGTACACCGCCCCGGTGTCGCGCGCGGAGATGAGCAGATCTCCCCGGGAATTCTCTTCGATCGAGTTCATGTGGTAGGGGTCCCACACGCCCCCCGCGGCGGGCACCGCAACCTGCGAATCGCCCGGCTTGACGTGCTTCAGCATGTCCCAGGAGAACAGGAGCTTGCCGGTCTTCAGGCTGATCTCCTGGACCTCGGAGTCCACCAGCTTGACCTCCTGGGTCCCGGCCACGGTCGCGACCTGGACCTCTTCGAGCTTGTCGGCGGTGAACAGGGCCGTGTCCTGGGGAGTGATCGTGAACTCCTTGGGGTCGGCCGTCCAGCCGTCGGCCGGGGTGATCGTGCGCAGCAGCTTGTAGCGGTCGCTGTAGATGTAGAACTTCCCGCTCTCCGCGGTCCCCGCCGGCAGCGCCGTCGACGGGGGCACCGACAGCTGACCCACCCAGAAGGTCAGCACCGGTTTGTGCCGGTAGCTCTGCGCCTCGAGATCGAGGAGGAAGTCACCTGCCGGTACGGGGTGAAACCACACCGGGTCCCCGTGGCCGTCCACGATCAGGCCGCCGACCTGTCCAACCAGAGGGCCCGTGACGAACGGGTCCTTGATCGTGCCGAGGAAGATCAGACCGGGGGCCGCGCTGGGGCGCGAGATGTCGACTCGGACCTGCGGAGGCTGCAGGCTCGGTGCCGAGACAAAGCTCCACGCTTTGAGCGGCGCACCCGAGGCCGCAGCTGGCAGGGAGGCGACGGCCAGGCAGGCCAGTACGGCGCCGGCGAGGGCTCGGAGCCCTTGCCAGAGCGGACCTGCCGCCACCGCGTGCCGCTGCGAACCCAGGTTTGAGCCAATCATGTCGGAGGGTCGTCCTTTCGTTTGGTCTCGTGACCGCTCGACGCGCACGTCCCCGCGACTTGACGCGACTTGTTTTATTAATGGCACATAAACCCATTTGCCGTCGCGAAGTTGCGCCGCCGGGCCGATTTCTCGCGCGCAACGCAGCTCCTAACCTTCCCTGGGTGCCTGCCCCCCCTCTGGGCCGGCCCCGGGTGCACCTCCGGCGGACCGACTCGACCAACAGCCTCCTGCGTGAACTCGCCGGACGTGGCGCTCCTCACGGCGCCCTCGTGACGGCGGCTGAACAGACCGCAGGGCGCGGGCGGCAGGGCAGGACCTGGCTGGCGCCAGCGGGGCGTGCCCTCCTGTGCTCCGTACTGGTGCGGGACCCTCGGCATCTGCTCCCGCTCGCCGTTGGCGTGGCGGTGGCGGAGGTGGTCGAGGATGCCGCTCCGCCCGGGCGAGCTCAGATCAAATGGCCCAACGATGTCCTCTTGGGAGAACGCAAGGTGGCCGGGATCCTGGTCGAAGGGCGCCTGCAGGAGCACTGGGCGGTGGTCGGGATCGGTCTCAACGTCGCTGTCCGGGCCGATCAGTTCCCGCCCGAGCTCCGCGACCGAGTGGGCACGCTCGGTCTCGAGCCGGCGGCGATCGAACCCACGTTGGAGCTCCTGATGGAGCGGCTCGAGCGGTGGCTGGCCGCGTCCGAGGACGCGGTGCTCAAAGCGGTTCGCGCCCGCGATGCCCTGTTCGGGCAGCCCGTCTCCTGGGCCGGAGGCAGCGGCACCGGCGCGGGGGTGGATGGCGACGGGCGGCTGATCGTGGAGGCCGCACACGGCCGCCTCGTGCTCGATGCCGGCGAAGTCCACCTGACCCCAACGGTCCAGGAAGCCGGGGGCGGTCCAGGGGCCTAGGGTCCCGGGGCCTAGGGTCCCGGAGCCACGTGCGCGGCCGCCCAGCATTCGGATTCGCCGTGGCAGTGCTCGAGGGCGAGAAGCTCCCGGTGAAGCAGGGCCAGCTCAGTGGGGTTGAGATAGTCCGCGATGTTGTCGAGCTCGTACGGATCGGTCTTCAGGTCGTAGAACTCCTTCTCGCCGTCCGCGTACTCGACGTAGAGGAAATCCGGCGTCCGCATCGCTTCGTAGGTCGTCGGGTTCCCGCTGTCGAAGTTCTGGGCGTCGGGATCGTTGCTGCCGTAGTCCGGGCCATGGTGCTCGACCAGGATGGCGTTGCGCCAGTCGGCCGGGTGCTGGCCCTCCAGCAGCGTCGTCAGGCTGTGACCGTCCCCGGCCAGCGTGGTGCCACCGATCTCGCTGAAGGTTTCGGCCAGGTCGATGTTCTCGGTCATCGCGTCGGTGGAGCTGCCCGGGGCCACCCCCGGTCCCGCGATGACCAGCGGCACGTGGATATCGGTGTCGAAGGCGGTCAGCTTGCCGGGCATGAGGCGGTACTCGCCGGTGTGGAGCCCGTTGTCTGAGCTGAACACGATGTAGGTGTTGTTCAGCATGTCATGAGCGGCCAGCGAATTCTCGATCGATGAGATCAGGTTGTCGACCGATTGCACATCCTCGACGCGCCTCTGGAAGGCCTCGTTGATCTCCTGTATCTGCCCGGCGGTCAGCGGCGGATGGCCTGCCAGCCACTCTGGCGGATTGGTCGGGAGGACATCGAAGTTGGGCGGCTCGGGGGCCGTGATCCCGGCGAATGCATCGGCGTAGCGCGGAGCGGGCGTGTACGGGCGATGTGGAGCGAAGGTCGCGACCTCCAGGAAGAACGGCTTTTGCCCCTGGGCGGCGCGCCTGATGAAATCGTCCGCTCGCTCGGCCAGGACATCGGTCAAATAGTCGTCCGGATCGTCGCCGTAGTAGTGAAGTGTCCCGTTCTCGTTGAGCTGGTAGTTGAACTCCGCGTATCCGTCTCCCGCCACGTCCCACTCGTTCCAGCCCGGGGGAACGAACGTGTCCGACACCGGCGACTGCCTTGGGTCGAGGTAGCCGTTGAGGTACTTGCCCATCATCGCGGTCTCGTAGCCGGCCTCCTGCAGCGCCAGGTTGAACGTGTGGTACTCGTCACCGTGGGTGAAGAAGGCCCTGATCCCCCCGTTGGGGCCGACGTTGCCGAATACGCCGCTGTCGTGCGGGAAAAGCCCGGTGAAGATCGAGGAGCGGGACGGGCAGCACAGCGAATCGGACACGAAGTAGTCGTTGAAGGTCATGCCGTGTGCCTCCAGCGCCTGAAGCTGCGGCATGAACGGGAGGAGATCCATCGACAGGTCGTCGGTCAGGATGAAGACGATGTTGGCCCGGCGCGGCGGTGTCCCGGCGTCGGTCCCGGAGCCCGCCGGTCCGCCGGCCGATCCGATCCGCGCGTCTCGCTGACTCCCGCTCCCCCGGTCAACGCCGGCCACGACCAGTCCGGCTGCGAGCGCCGCTACGGCCAGGATTCCGAGGATCACCGGCAAATGCCACGAAGACCGGGTCCCAGGCCGGCGGCGTGGCACGGCCAAACCGCCATCTCCTCGTTGCCACCAGCTATTCAAAAGCACCCAACATCACTGGAACATCGTTGCGTGGTCAGCGCGACGGCGCGCCGGCCCGTCGTCCAGCCACGCTAGAACGAGCTGTACTTCGACTTCGGGCTGAACTCGATCGTAAAGCCGTGGTGGGAGGCGTTGACGCACCGCACGCTGCCACTCGACACCGTGCACGACACGCCGAGATCGCTCCACTTCGCGCCCGCTTTCAGAATGGTCGCGTTCGTGCCCACGAACGAGTCCTGGCTGGTGCGCAGTAGCTTGGGCTTGCCCGTCTTGGCGATGTCCACGAAGCCCGGGTCGCCATCCTCACTCGTGGTGTGGGGCGGAGCCGGGATCTGCCCGGCGGCGCAGATGATTCGGCTGGCGGGCTTATTCGGGGGATGGATCTCGACGCCGCAGGCAACGAGTCCGTTCTTCGCCCTCCAGAGTGTCGCGTGAGACGTCGAGCTGGCCGCCGCAGCGGTCGCCGAGGCTCCCAGGGCGGCCGCCACTCCCAGGGCGGCCATGGCGCGTGTGCGGATCATGCTCAGGCGGCGTCTCGTCCGGCGTCGAAGTCGTCGGCGCCGTCGAATGGGTCGCCGCCGTCGGAGGCCTCGAGCTCCTCCCGGTCGTCCTCGTCCTCGGAGTCCTCGTCCACGTCGGCGTCGTCCTCTGAGTCTTCTTCGGCGTCGGTGTCGTCGACGTCGTCCTCGGAGTCATCGTCGGCGTCCGTGTCGTCGACGTCGTCCTCGGGCGACTCGATCTCGCCCAGGTCCGCGTCGAGCTCCGCCATCTCGTCCTCGAGCTCGTCATCGACGGTGGCGAGCGCCGCCTCGGTCGCCCCGGCTCCCGCGCCCGCCGACGTTTCCTGGGTCGTCTTGCGACGCCGGCGCTTGCTCCCACGCCGGCCCTTGGGGAAGTTGCGCAGAAGCTCACGAGCGAGCGCGGCCGGCTTGCGCGCCATGCGGGTCCGTGCTCCGCGCAGCGCCTCCTCGGCCTCCGGGGTATGGGCCAGGGCCGCGGCCAGCAGCGCGGCGGCCAGGCGCCGGTCCTCCTTGCGCGTCGCGTGCACCAGCCGTCGCGCGTTGCGCGCATGCGCGGCTCCGCTGGAGTTGACCAGCAGCCCCAGCAGGCGCTTGGTCTCCGGCCAGCGCTGCACCGCGTACTCCTCGTGCACCTCACGCGTGTACTCGGCCATCCGCCAGATCCAGGCGTTGGCCTGGTCCCGGCGCCCGATCCGCCGCTCGGCCAGTGCCTGAAGCATGATCTTCACGCCCTCGCGGCGCTCGTCCCGGGGCCACCCGGCCATGATGTCGATTGCGGTGTCGAACGCCTCGGCGTCGCGCGCGGCCGCAATCTCCTGGAGCGCGCGCAGGCGCAGCTGCGGGTTGCGGTTGCGCTGCAGCGCGGTGAGCAGGAAGCGGCGCTTGAGCTCGCCGCCGCGATCGAAGTGGAGCATCGCCTTGGCCCGCCGCCACCCGTTCGGTGCCACCCGCGCCCCGGCCAGGGCCGCCCATACGTGCTGCTCGCCGTAGTCCAGGTGCTCGACCGCGATCCGCCACAGCTCGCGCTCGAAGACCTCGGCGCGGCGCTCGGGATCCGGCGTCACCGGTAGCACCCGGCGCTCCACTCGTACGCGCCGACCGCGGCCGCGGCGCACCGGGCCGACGACGATCGCGCCGCCGCGGTAGACGTCGCGATCGAGCAGCGAGTGCAACGTCACCACCGGATCGTCGTGCTTGGTCGCCGGGTGGACGAAGTCGACGACGATGCCGGCCTCCTTGCCCGGATGCCGGCGCGTGACGCGGCCGACCCGCTGCTGGTAGATCCGCTTGGAGGCGGTGGGGGCGAGGTGCATGCAGACCGTGGCCCTGGGGCTGTTCCAGCCCTCGGCCAGCAGCTGCGCGTTGACCAGCACGTCGACCTTACCCGCCTCGTAGTCGGCGAGGATCCGGGCCAGCTCGCGCTTGGGCGTCTCGCCGGACACGGCCATTGCCTTCATCCCGAGGTCACGGAACGACTGGGCCACGTTGTAGGCGTGGCGTACCCCGGCGGAGTAGACGACTCCCGGGACGCCGTTGAAGCGCGTCTTGTAGAGGTCGGCGATGGCCACGTTGAACGGCGTCTGGTCGAGCAGTTCGGCCAGCATCTCCTGATCGAACTCGGTATCCACCTCGCCGCGGCGCAGCGGGACCTTGGCGATCGTGCGGACCCCCGGTCCTGGGGGGATCCTGATGCAGCGCAGGGGGGCGATCACCCCGCGCCGAGCCGCCTGGGCGAGGTCGAAGCGCGAGGTCTGCGTGGGGAAGAGGTCGGTCACGTGCCGCGCGATCAGCGCGCCGGTGGCCGTCATGCCGATCCAGACGGGGTTGGGCCAGGCCCGGATCGACGCCGAGGTCTTCTCGCCCAGCGCGGTGTGCGCCTCGTCGCAGATGACGATCGTGTAGGCATCCGAGATGCGCCCGGCGTTGCGCACGAACCACTGGTAGGTCTCGACCGTGACCGGCCCGTTGGGCGCGTCGGCACCGTCGAGCATCGGCCCGTGGATCCGGTCCCGGTAGCCGCGATCGCGCAGCTCGCCGATGAACTGGTCGACGAGGTTGCGGCGGTGGGTCAAGATCAGCACCCCGCCCGTCCTCGAGGCCTCCACGAAGCCCAGGGCGGCGACCGTCTTCCCGGCGCCGGTGGCGTGCTCGAACCAGAAGCGTCGATCGGCGCCCGGATCGTCGGGTACGCCCTCGCGCGCCACGTCCTCGTCGAGCTCGGCTTCGTCCTGCCAGTCCTGCGGCTCCTCGTCCTCCTCCTCACCCTCGAGCTCGGGATCCTCCTCTTCTCCCGGGATGGCTGCCGACGCGAGCGTCGGCGGCGGCGGGGGCGCAACCGGCCCACCGTTGCCGTTCCCGGCCCTCTGCGCCTCGGCGATCAGCGCGGTCAACGTGCCCGACAGGGCGTCTACCTGGTGTGCGGACAGGACGGCGCCGTCGGCTAGCTGAGGCTCCTCTTCGGAGAGCAGCCGCTCGAGCCCGAGCAGGAGGGAGTATTCGCGTCGCCACTCCAGCGAAGGCTGCTTGTGCCCCGCCTCCACCTCGGCCAGGGCAGCGTCGAGCGCCCGGCGCCGGGCGGAACCGGG
>Ga0335074_10013219_pt1 | contig 11603 bp, 10 predicted proteins | sample Lox_Sample_23_FD_206715 | JGI IMG/M metagenome (GOLD analysis project Ga0335074, IMG submission 206715) | Soil microbial communities from Loxahatchee National Wildlife Refuge, Florida, United States - Lox_Sample_2.3 | ecosystem: Environmental > Terrestrial > Soil > Wetlands | place: USA...
AAGGCGAAACAGCACCCCACCAATATGGCACACGGCTGCGCGGCTCACGGCACAGGATGATTTTCTGGTCTGTTCAAACTGACACACTGCCGCAGGTTGACACCATTTGCGGTTAAGCAATATTACGTGTGCGCCTTGGGGGAGGTGTGCCATGCACGTCGATATCGCGGTGGACGCGACAGACCCTGCGACGGGTCGAACTTTCCTGACCTGGTGCCCGGTCAAAGGCAACGTCCGCCTCACGGATGCCAGTGGCGCGCAGGCGCCGGTTGCGGTGACACTGCGCAATGGCGGCGCCCAGGGCGGCGGGCAGGTCGTCCTCGACCACCAGCGCACGGACAGCGGCAGCCCGCAACTCGCGTTGCAACTGCCGCTCGACGGATCACCCGTGGAATTCTGGGTCGCAGGTGAATTCCAGCATCCCAGCCTGACCTACGGCGATGCCGCGATCGAGGCGGTGGACGGCAGCGGCGCATCGCTCGGGAGCCGCGATCTTATGGTCCGCATCCGGAAGAACGCGGTCAGCCTGACGAACGCCGAGCGGGACCGTTTCCTGGATGCACTGGGACGCCTGAACGACGCGGGCAAGGGGCCGTTCCAGAGTTTCCGCGACACCCATGTGGCGCCTGCCTATTACGAAGCCCACGGCCTTCCCGGGTTCCCGCCTTGGCACCGCGCCTATTTGCTCGACCTTGAACGCGAGCTCCAGTCGATCGATGACAGTGTCGCGCTGCCCTACTGGCGATTCGACCAGCCGGCACCGGCATTGTTTGCGCAGGATTTTCTGGGGATGCCACCGGCCAACCCGGCCCAGGGCGACGTCATCCAATTCCCGCACGGCCACGCGCTGGAGTTTTGGCGGACCGATGGCAACGATCCGATTGAACGACGCCCGCACTATAACATCAACGGTGCGCCGCCGGCGAACCCCTCGCAAGGGACAGGGGTTATTTCACAACAGGATACGCTCAACCTCGGTTCGACTTACGTAGATTTCCGGCGCTACGAGAACGCCCCGCACGGCTATGCACACACCAGCTTCCAGGGGCCGATCAACTACGTACCAACGGCGGCAAAGGACCCGTTGTTTTTCCTGTTGCACGGCAACGTGGACCGTCTCTGGGCGTTCTGGCAATGGCTGAACCACCGGAACGACCCGGCGTCGCCGGACAGCTACTCCGTACTCGGGGCGCAATGGCCGTCGAACCGCGCCAACGGGATCGGCCACAATCTACCGGACACGATCTGGCCATGGAACCAATCCACGAGCCCGCCCAGACCCAATTTTACGCCGCCGCGTGGCCCCATGCCGGCCTCGCCGATCACCACCGCGCCTGGCGGTGCGCCGCGCATTCAAGACATGATAGACTACCAAGGCGTGCATGGCGGGGCGCTACTCGGCTTCGACTATGACGATGTCCCCTTCGAACTCCCGCCAGGAGGGCCTGTGTCGTGAACCCAAAGGACTACCGACGCCAGGTGGAGGAAGCGCTCAAGGCATCCTCGAACGTTGCTCGCCGTGACGTGCGAGCCTCGCCGGGTCTGCAGGCAGGCCCGGACTGGGCCCGCGATCTCGACGAGCTGATGGATACGGCCCGCAACGCTCGCGAACGGGAAGACGCACTATGGCGACTGCAAGCGGGTACGTTCCTGGTGGCGCAGTTCGCTCAGTACCGGCCCCGCTATATCCAGGCACTGCAGCTCGCGGCGACCGACGCCGACCAGACGCTGCGGCATGCGGCATTCGACGTGCTGGCCAACAACAAGGACGATTTCGCGCGCAGGAAGCTGACCGAGGGGCTGCAGGATCCGGAAAAAGCTCTGGTTTCGCCGGCTGTCGCGCTGGGTCTGCTGGCGCGGGATGACCATGGCGCCGCCACCAGCCTCGCGCGCTCCTTCCTGAGCGCCGACAGCGACCCTGCCACGCGCGCTCAGGCCGTGCGCGTGTTGTCGGCCGACCCTGCCAGCACATCGCTCCTGGCCGAACGTATGGGCGACAAGAACGAGTTCAGGGAGGTCCGGCGTGCCAGTGCCGTCGCGCTGCGCAGCCTCGATCCGGCCAGGTTCCGCGCGCTGGCGCAGGATATCCTGGCAGACCACAGCGATTTCCAGGAGATAAAGGCAACTGTCCGTGGCGCCCTGGAGCGCGATGCTGCCACCCCATTGGCGACACCGGCACCTACGTGAGCATGCCTGACGCGGTGCTCGGCGCCGATCTGATGCGCCGGGCGACCGAGGCCGATTGCTGCCGTGGCCCCGACCGGGATTTGTTGCGCCTGCTGCGCGAGGACGCGCCGATCTACGCCGGCCGCGGCGCGGTCGAGTCCGAGCGTCTGCGTGCCTTCGTGATGGAATGCGTTAGCAATGCCGGCCTCGCCCCGGAGGCATGGGCGTTTATCCGGGAAGAACTTGAAACCGGGATGGATCCCTATGCCGTTGCCGCGGCGGCCCGCGCGGTCCGCTCGCTGCCATCGCCGCCGCGCGGTATCGAGCGGCTTCTGCGCGGCGCCGCGGATCGCATCAGCGCCGTGGATGAGACTGTATGGCTCGCGAGTTATCCGGCACCCCAGGGCGCGGCAGGCCCGTCCGCCGTTGCCGAGGTCATGGAGACCTTGGCTATTGTGGGGCGGTTGGCGAATGACACGATGCCGCCGATCTGCGCGGACCAAACTTCGCCGAAGGAAACAGCTGTCCCCAATGCCATCGCGGACCTGGCCGATGTGGAACTGGAAGATCAGGACGGCCGGCTGATCACGTTTGCCGAGCTGTTTTCCGGGCGAGCGGGCGTGATCTCGTTTTTCTATACGCGATGCATGAATCCAAACAAATGCTCGCGCACCATTGCGCGGCTTGGCGCACTGAGGGACCTGGTCGGAGACACAGCCGTCGTTGTTGCCGGGATAACCTACGATCCGGCTTATGATCTGCCCGAGAGGCTGCGGCGCTACGGCGAGGTAAGGGGCTTCCGGTTCGGGCCACTGTCGCGCCTGCTGCGGACAACCGGATCATTCGAGCCAATCCGGCGGGCGCTCGAGCTCGGCGTCGGATATGGGGCTGCAACGGTGAACCGCCACGCAGTCGAATTATTCGTCATCGATCGGACTGGCCGGCTGTCCGCTTTCGAGCGCCAGCTATGGAACGAGCAGGATGTCGCGGCGGCCGTGTTGGGCGCCGAGGTAGGCTGACGGAGGTGTCGGCGGGCGGAAGCATCGGCGGGCGGAAGCATCGGTGGGCCGCCCGGGGATTTTCCTTGCGTTGTGGAAGAGGAGTTAGAAGAGGTGAGGGGATTGTACGGTTCGACCCCTCCCCCTATCCCCCTCCCCCTATCCCCCTCCCACAAGGGGAGGGGGATTTTGAGCGGGCGACCACGTACAGTTCGCTCGACTCTTTGCGGCTTGCCGGGGGCTTGGCGTGACGGACCGTGCCGAACGCCTGCTTCATCCGTGCCAGCATCTCGCGCTCGCTGCCGCCCTGAAAGACCTTGGCGACGAAGCTGCCGCCCTCGGCCAGCACCTCCAGCGCAAAGTCCAGGGCCGCTTCCGCGAGCGCCATGATCCGCAAATGGTCGGTGGCGGCGTGACCGGTGGTGTTCGGCGCCATGTCCGACAGCACCAGGTCGGCCTTGCCGCCCAGCGCCGCTTCGACCTGCGCTGCCACCGCGGCGTCGGCGAAATCGCCGAGCAATACTGTCGCGCCCGGCACGGGATCCATCGGCAGCAGGTCCAGTGCCACCACGCTGCCGGCGCCGCGCTTCAGTGCCACCTGCGTCCAACCGCCCGGAGCCGCACCGAGATCCACCACGCGGGCGCCCGGACGGATCAGCTTGAAGCGCTCGTCCAGCTCGATCAGCTTGAACGCCGCTCGGGACCGCCAGCCCTGCGCCTTCGCCGCCGCCACGTACGGGTCGTTCAACTGCCGCGCCAGCCAGCGTTGCGAGGCCGCGCTGCGCCCTCTCGTCGAGTGCACCGGCACCGCGAGACCACGCGGCGCCCCGCTCCCCTTCCCGCCACCTTGCTTCATGCCGGCCGGTAGACGCCCGCCCGCCGACCGCGTGCATGCTCTCCATGGATCATGCGCAGCAGCATGCCTTCCCGCAGGCCGCGATCGGCCACGATCACCCTCGGCGCCGGCCACAGCCGCGTGATGGCGGCGAACACGGCGCACCCGGGCAGCACGAAATCGACCCGGTCCGGGCCGACACACGGATGTTGCTCCAACCCCTCGCGCCCCATCGCCCGCAGGCTGGCGAGCGCCGCATCTGCCGCCTCCGCGGTCAACACCACCCCGTCCACCAGAGGGCGCCGGTAGCGCGGCAATTCCAGTGCGATGCCGGCCAGCGTGGTCACCGTGCCGGAGGTGCCGAGCAGGGTCACGCCGCCGTCGCGGATTTCGTGGCCGATGCAGTGGATGGATTCGAACGCCGACAGCCGGGCGGCGACGTCGTCCACCATCGCGTCGAACCCGTCGGCGGTGAACCCGGCGCCGCCCCAGCGCTCGGCCAGCGTCACGACGCCGACCGGCAGCGAGTCGTAGCCGATCAGCGCCGGGCGCCCTTCGGTCAGGCGCACCCAGGCAAGCTCTGTCGAGCCGCCGCCGATATCGAACAACAGCGCGCGGCGGCCGCCGCCGGGAAGCAGGGGGGTGCACGACTCCAGCGCCAGCTCCGCCTCCTCGCGGGCCGAGATGACGCCGATCTCGAGCCCGGTCTCCTGCTTCACCCGGGCCAGGAACTCGGCTCCGTTGACGGCACGGCGGCAGGCTTCCGTGGCAATGGCACGCAGCCGGCGCACCGGGCGGCGGGCCAACCGGGCAGCGCAGGCATGCAGTGCCGCGAGGGCGCGCTCCATCGCGAGTTCGCTCAGGGCGCCGGTGTTATGCAGGCCTTCACCCAGCCTGACGATACGGGAGAAACTGTCCAGGACGCGGAAGCTGTCCCCGGCCGGCGCGCCAACCAACATGCGGCAGTTATTGGTCCCCAGGTCCAGCGCGGCGAAAGCCGGGCCGGGAAACCGAGGTGCGGGCACTGACCGGACGGCGGAGGGGTCCGCCGAAGGAGCCTCCTGCGGCATCATGCGTGTATAGTCGTACGCGCGCCCCGTCTGCTGCAAGTGCGTAATGCAGGCCGTGTCGCAATCTTGCCATGAATTCACCCGCGTGACCTCTCCCGCAGAGCGGGAGAGGTGGAGGTGCGCAGCACCGGGGGGTGAGGGTGATCGGGTCGGTGCGCGGCGCACCCGGCCCAAACGCAGGGAGATCAGGTCGCGTGCCGACCCGATCACCCTCACCCTCGACGCTTCGCGTCTCGACCTCTCCCACGCGCGCGAATGGCGCGCGCGGGAGAGGTTTTGAGGTTTTGGTCCTAGCGCATCCGCTCCCAGATACCGGTTTCCTCGTCCAGCCGGTCCTGCTCCAGGCCACGGAAATCCCCGCGCGACACCACGCCGATCACGACCTCGTCGTCCACCACGGGTATGTGGCGGAAGCCGCCGTCCCGCATCAGCCGCAGCGCCTCGATCGCCGTTGACCGCGGTGGCATGGTCGCCGGCTTTTTTGTCATCACGTCCTTGAGTCTTGATGACGCGGGGTCCTTTCCCTGTGCCAGCACTCTTACGGCGTCGCGTCCGGTAAAGATGCCCATCAGATGCGAGCGCTCATTGGTGACCAGCACCGCGCCCACCTTCAGGGCGTGCATCCGCTTGCACGCCTCCCGCACCGTGGCCTCGGGCGGCAGTTTCAGCGGCTCCTGATGACGGATGATCTCCAACATCTCGCGATTCATGGCGGGTCTCCCCACAATGCGGCGAATACCAGTGTGTAGCGCACACGGCGGTTGTCGCCATTGATCGAAATCAAACCTGGCCTTCTCGATAAATCCGCGCATCCCCTGCATGCCGCCGCACTGATCGGCGGATGAGCTCGACGACTATCAGACCACCCGATTCAGCAGGGCTTCTCCAGCCGCGAGCCGCCGGCAGTTCTCTGCCGCCTGAGCGAAGCTGCGGTCGAAGGTCGCCGTCGTGAGCCAGGCGATGTGCGGCGAGAGCACCACATTGGGCAGTTGAAACAGCGGCGCGCCGAAATCGGGCGGTTCGGCTTCGAATACGTCCAGCCCCGCCGCGGCGAGCCGGCCTGACTGCAAGGCCTGGGTCAGCGCCGGCTGATCCACCAGACCGCCGCGCGCAGTGTTGATCAGCACGGCGCCCGGCTTCATGCGTGCCAACGCCCCGGCGTCGATCAGATTCGCGGTTTCCGGTGTCAGCGGCAGGTGCAGGCTGACGATGTCGGCTTCGGCCAGCAAATCCGGCAGCGCCCGCCAATCGCCCAAAGCGTCGGGCCTTGGCGCCCGCGTCGTATAGAGCAAGCGGCAGCCCATCGCGGCCAGGATCGGCGCCAGAAGCTGCGGGATGGCGCCATAGCCCACCAGCCCGACGGTGCGGCCGCCCAGTTCGCCCAATCCGTCCTGTAGCAACGGATCGGTCCAGACTCCTTGCCGCATGCCCGCATCGAAGCGCGGCAGCCGGCGCAACGCCGCGAGCATCAGTGCGAGCGCGAGCTCGGCCACCGCGCGCGCATTGGTGGCGGGGAGATTGCACACTGGAATGCCCCGCGCCCGCGCTGCGTCCAGGTCGATCGTGTTGACACCGACGCCGATCTTCTGAATCAGGCGCAGCCGCGGCGCCGCCGCGATCATGTCCGCCGTGCAGCGTTGCAGCACATGCCACAGCACATCGGTTTCCGGCAGCAGACGGCGCAGCGTGGCATCGTCGGCTTCGGGGCAGACCGTGATCCTCAGCCCCGGTATGGCCGCGAGCCGCGCTGCCAGGTCCGGGCCTGCCGCATAGTGAAACAGCACCTTCATCGCCTGCCTGCCTGTTGGTGTCGTTGGTTGCACGCTTCATCCTAGCCGTGATGGCAGAGCTTGACCCCATCGGCATCAGGACAAGCGCGGGTATGCAAAGGCAACTCCCCCTGCCCTTGCGGGCTTGGGCCACGAAGCGGACCAAGCATCGGCAGAGCGGGCGAGAACCCGCCGTTACGAGGCACCTTCAGTCGGTTTGCCGTATAGCCTGAGGAACACCTCGGTCGCGGTGTCCGCCCTCCGGGCGATCTCGGCAGGCGTCAGCGGTGCCGCGACGCCCAGAAGCCGGCTGACCATGAAATCACCCCACAGCAGGGCGAAAAATTGCTCCATCATTTGCGCGGGATCACCGCGACCCAAAATTCCGCTCGCCTGAGCATGGGCCAACAGATCGGCAAGCGCGCCTCGCGTCACTAACCGGCTGTTGCCGAGAGTCTCAGCGACCTCCGGGGCATGCTCTGCCTCAGCGATCGCGAGACGGAACATCGCCATGACGGCCGGTTGGCTGACTTCCCGAATGACCGTCGCTCCGAACGTCGCCAGCGTGGCAACAAGCATCTTGCGGCCGGTGGGTACCGGGATTGCAGCAGGCAGGCGCATACGTGTGGCACGCGTGGCGATGCAGGCCAGCAGAACCGCCTGCTTGCTGGCGAAGTTCGCATAGAGATCCCGCTTGGAGACTTTCGCCCGTGTCGCGATCTCAAGCATGCTGGTGGCGGTGTAGCCAAGCTCCATGAACGCCGAAAACGCGGCACCAATAATGCGATCGCATATCGGGTTCCCGGCGGTAAGGGGCGGAGTGCCAGGCACCGGCTTTTTTATCTGCCGCACGCAAAATCCTCTTGCATTGGTACCGCATCGTACCTTAGATTGCGCTCCGCGCGGTACGATAACGTACCGACACTGTGCCGCATAACCGCGATGAGAGTCCAGGCGTTTGGCGAATACCGGCGCAGCGGAGGATTCGGTTTATTGGCCGGACGCGCCGCGGGTTTCGTGCCGACCAACCGTATAATCGGGAGACCTGGGATGAACCCTCTTCGTAGAACGCTGACTGGCGCGGCGCTGTCCCTGCTCGCAACGGTCGCCTTGGCTCGAAGCGGCGCCGCAGCCGATCCGGCGGCGGCCAATGCGGCACTCCTGCGGCAGTATTTCGCCGACATCAATGCGCACGACGTTTCCGCGCTGAAGGACGTGATTGCGGAAAATTACCTGCAGCGCGAGGCCACCCAGGGAACCGGACTTGCCGGCATGCAGGCTGCGTACCGGCGATATTTCGATATGTTTCCGGATTTCCACCTGACGCTGGAGGACAGCGTCATTACCAACGACAAGGTCGTTGCCCGTTTCCTGATAACGGCAACGCACGATCGTCCGGTGAAGCTCGGCCCGAATGCGCCGGAATTTCCACCCACCGGCAAAAAGCTCGCCTGGCAGGGCATCTCGATCTGGCGCGTCGCCGACGGGAAATTCGTCGAGCACTGGGGCGTCGACGACTTGCTCAGCGCCGCGCAGCAAATGCGATCGCAATCGCACTGAGAAGCGGCTCCACGCCTGTCCTGGCCGAACCGCTCCCACGACTACCGGAAGACCCAAAATACGTTGGTGTGAACTGGATCACACGCGCCCGGCGTCGAATTTGCTAATGACCAATTAAGCTAGAAGTTCGCAGGAGGGTCCATCGTCATCGGACGCTCCGAATCGGACGCTCCGAAACCAGACACAGCAAATCGATGCGCCGCCGCGTGATCGCGCGCGCCAACCCGACCGATTGGATTGCTCTGCGGACCGGCTGAGAACCGGTCACCTATAAGCATGTCGGCAGCGCAACGGCCTTTGGCAATCACAAAACGTGAGGAAACCGCCATGCCCAGTTGGAAGACCCTTACCGGGGTGCCCTCCTTTACGCCGGACACGATGCTCCTGATGACGGATGGAACAGTACTGGTCCACGATACCGGTGGACAGAACTGGTACCGCCTCAAACCGGACGCCAGCGGCCATTACGACACCGCCAGCGCCACCTGGTCGGGACCGTTCCCGATGGCGAATTCCAGGCAGTTCTTCGCCTCCGGCGTGCTTGCGGACGGGCGTGTCTACGTGGTCGGCGGCGAGTATTTCAATGGCTCGTCCACACCGAACGATTCGCCGCTTGGCGAGATTTTTGATCCGCGCACGAATCTGTGGGGACCGCTCACCAAGCCGGCGTTCTTCAACTGGGTGCAGGGCGACGCCATCTCCTGCATCCTGCAGGACGGCCGCGTGATTTTCGGCGCGCTGAACACCAACCAGACGGCGATCTGGGATCCCGCAGTCGGTACCTGGACCGAGGCCGGCACGGCTTTCGGCTCTTCTGCCCCAACCAAGGTCGGCCGCAGCGACGAAGAGACCTGGACGCTGCTGCCTGACGGGACAGTGCTCACGGTCGCGATCGCATCGCCGGCATACGCCGAAAAATACATACCAGCGACCGATACCTGGGTTCCGGCGAACCCGATGCCGGTCGAGCTCGCACTGCTGAGCCTGCCCGATACCACGGTCAACCCGCCGGTTCCGGTCAATATCGGGGAAATCGGTCCGGCCATCCTGCTCCCCGATGGCCGAGCGTTTTGCATCGGCGCGACCGGCCACACCGCGCTCTATACCCCGCCCGCCATTGCCTCGGCCCCCGGCACCTGGGCGGCTGCGCACAACCTGCCGCCGGATACCAGCGGCAACAACTTCAACGCACCCAACGGCAACATCCAAACCGCCATCGACGCCCCTGCCGTATTGCTCCCCGATGGCAAGGTGCTGTTGGTCGGCGGCAACACGGTTCGCGAGGTCGCCAGCGGCCAGACGGAATTCTGGTCCAATCCCTCGACCGCATTCATCTACGATCCGGCGGCCAACAGCCTGACGCCACTGGCGCAGCAGCCGCCTTCCAACGGCGTCGATTGCTGGCAGGCTCGGCTGCTGCTGTTGCCGACTGGACAGGTCCTGATGACGACGGAGCAAAGCCAGACGATCGTCATGCTCATCGATCCGGCGATCATCGGAGTGCCGAACCCGGCCTGGAAGCCGGTCATCACGGGCTTCACACCCATCATGGCGGTCGGCCACCACTACAAGATCTCGGGACGCCAGATCAACGGCCTGTCGCAGGCCAATTCCTACGGCGACGACGCGCAAATGGCGACCAACTATCCGATCGCCAAATTCACCCGTGCCGGAACGGTCCACTACTACCGTACCTTCGACTTCTCCACCATGGCAGTCGCCACAGGGGCAGCCATTCACAGCACGCTGGTCGATATCCCGGCCTCGGCGACACCCGGCACCTACACGCTTCAGGTTATCGCCAACGGCATCGCGTCCGATCCGGTGACGGTCAACATCGTGCCCGCCGTCCCCGCGATCGCAGTCAACCTGCAGGACGATCTGCAGTTCGGAACCATCTGCACGGCGCCGCAATTCCTCACCGTGCAGGTGTTCAACGTCGGCGGGCTCGACCTGATCATCGACAGCGTAGCGCGGCTGTCCGGTTCGCCCGCTTTCAGTGTGCTGCCGAATCCCGCCACGCCGCTGACCATTGCACCAGGCGACCAGGTGGACTTCACTGTGCGCTTCGATCCCACAGTGCGCGGCGTGCTGGAAAGTGCGGTGATCCGCATCGTTTCCAACGATCCGGTGCACCCGAATTTCGACGTGACGGCGACGGGCATGCTGGGGACCGGTTCGCTCGAAGTCGTGATCCCGGACAATGGCAATGCCGGCGACGTATGCGTGGGCGGATTCTCCGACACTGTGCTGGCCCTGAACAATAACGGGCCGTGCAAGCTCACGATCTTCGCGATCACGTCGTCGTCGGTCGAGTTCCAGGCGCCCTCGGTCATCTCCTACCCGCTGGTCGTCGCGGCGGGCGTATCGATCGATATCCCGATCCGGTTCCAGCCAACGGCTGTCGGCGCCTGGGCCACCACGATCACCATCGTCAGCGACGATCCGGCGAGCCCCAAGACCATCTCGCTTCACGGCGATGCACCGGCGCCACGGCTGGTCACCATGATTGCGGATACCGGCAATTTCGGCGACGTCTGCCGCGACGCGTTCCGTGATGAGCCGCTAACGCTGACCAACGCCGGCCACTGCCCGCTCGTGGTCAGCAACATCACCTCGTCCTCGCCGGTCTTCCTGCCGCCGAGCGTCCTGGTCTATCCGTTCACCATCGCCCCGGGTGCGGCCGTCGCCGTCCCCATCCGCTTCCAGCCGACCCATCATGGTGCCAGCACCGGTACGATTACGGTATTCAGCAACGATCCGGCCGGGCCGCACAACGTTGCCGTGTCGGGCCATACACCGGCCGGCAAGCTCGCGGTGTGCGGCTCCACTTACTTCGGGGAGGTCGATTGCGGGATCGCGCAGAAGACCGTCTCGATCTGCAATGTCGGCGACTGCAAGCTGTTCGTCTCAAGCGTCGAGTTCAGCCGCAAACGGCGCAACTTCAAGCTGATCAACAACCCGTTCCCGGCAAAACTCCATCCGGGATCGTGCCTTTGCGTGGTGATTCAGTATCGGGCGGACTGCGAGCCGGAGGCCTGCGAGCTGGTCATCCACAGCGACGATCCCCATTCGCCGGTCAAGGTGCTGGATGTCGTCGCGTTTACCAAGTGCGTGAAGAAATGCGTATGCAAACAGACGCCGTGCTGCTGTGACGACCCGTGCGACGACCGTCGCAAGGACGATTGCTAGGCGGAAGTTCACG
>Ga0335074_10013220_pt1 | contig 11602 bp, 11 predicted proteins | sample Lox_Sample_23_FD_206715 | JGI IMG/M metagenome (GOLD analysis project Ga0335074, IMG submission 206715) | Soil microbial communities from Loxahatchee National Wildlife Refuge, Florida, United States - Lox_Sample_2.3 | ecosystem: Environmental > Terrestrial > Soil > Wetlands | place: USA...
CAGGCGCCGCCGACTCTTGCGCAAGACGCCACTCCCGATCCGTTACCCTGGCGGCGACGAGATGGCGATCGATCAAATCACGCTGCGAAACCGACTGCTCGTCGCCACGGCGATGTGGCGTGAGACGATCGCCGAGCCCCTGCCCCGGATGCCCCCGGGCGATCCCGCGGATCAGATCCAGAGCTTCGAGATCCAGCTCGTCGACCGCCTGTGGCAGAGCGCGACGGCGGATACGGCGCGCGAGATCGCCGACCGCACCTGGGACCTCGTGCACGACCGGCCCGACACCGATCCGGTCAAGCGCCGCGTGGTCGAGTGCCACGAGGCGCTGGCGCGCATGACGCGACTGGGCGACTGACGCTACTCAGTCGCCCCGTTCGAGGGCGCGCGGTCGCCCCCGGGGCCGAGCGTCAGGTGAGGCTCGGGCTCGGCCAGCGGGTTCCGGGGCAGCCCGGCCGCCGCGTAGGCGTCGGCCTCGTCGAGCGTCTCGTGCTCGAGGAGCGCGTTGACGAGCGCGTCGAGGTTCGCGCGGTGCTCGCGCAGGAGCGTCGAGACCTCGGAGTGGGCCGATTCGACGATCCTGCGCACCTCCTCGTCGACCAACCGCTGGGTGGCCTCGGAAGTCTCGGACGCGCCGGGCAGGAACGGACTGATGCCGTCCTGGGGGAGCACGGCGATCGGGCCGATCGCGCGGCTCATGCCCCACCGTCCGACCATGCCGCGCGCGATCCGCGTCAGGTGCTGGATGTCGGATTCCGCGCCGGTGGTGATGTCCGCGAACACGATCTCCTCGGCGCTGCGTCCGCCAAGCGCCACCTTGATCTGCGCCAGCAAATGCTGCTGCTCAAAGTTGAACCGATCGGCGTCGGGCGCCGAGAAGGTGACGCCGAGCGACTGGCCGCGAGGGATGATCGAGACCTTCCGGACGGGGTCGGCGCCGGGCGTGAGCATCCCGACGATCGCGTGACCGGCCTCGTGGTAGGCCGTGCGGCGGCGATCCTCCTCGGAGATCATCACCTTGCGCTCCGCCCCGAGCACGATCCGCTCGAGCGCGTCGGTGAGGTCTTCGCGGTTGACCTCCTCGTGGTTGCGGCGGGCGGCGAGTAGCGCCGCCTCGTTGACCAGGTTCTCGAGATCGGCGCCGACCATTCCCGGCGTGGCGGATGCGATGCCGCCCAGGTTGACATCGCCGGCGAGCGGGACGCCGCGGGTGTGCACGCGGAGGATCGCCTCGCGGCCGGCGCGGTCTGGGGGGGAGACCACGACCCGCCGGTCGAAGCGGCCCGGGCGCAGCAGCGCGGGATCGAGGATCTCGGGCCGGTTGGTCGCTCCGAGGACGATCACCCCGATCCGCGGGTCGAAGCCGTCCATCTCGGTCAGGATCTGGTTGAGCGTCTGCTCACGCTCGTCGTGGCCACCGGAAATGTTGGCCCCGCCGCTCGCCCGCGAGCGGCCGATCGCGTCGAGCTCGTCGATGAAGATGATCGCCGGCGCCGCCCCCTTGGCCTGCTGGAACAGGTCCCGGACGCGGGAGGCGCCCACCCCGACGATCATCTCGACGAACTCAGACGCGGACATCTGGAAGAAGGGGACGCCGGCCTCGCCCGCCACCGCGCGGGCCAGCAGCGTCTTGCCGGTGCCCGGCTGCCCGCTCAAGAGCACGCCGCGGGGGATCCGGCCGCCGAGCTTCAGGTACTTGTCGGGGTTCTTGAGGAAGTCGACGATCTCGGTCAGGTCCGCCTTGGCCTCGTCGATGCCGGCTACATCGTTGAATGTGACGTGCTGTTCGGTCCCCTCGACCCGTCGCGCCCGGGAACGGCCGAACGACATCAGGCCGCCGGCACCTCCGCCGGCCGCAGCTCGTCGGAAGATCCAGACCAGCAGCAAGAGGAACAACAGCGTCGGCCCGAAGCCGAAGATGAGGCTGGCCAGGAACGACGGCCCGGTGTTGGTCGCATGGGCGTCGATGGTTACGTCCTTGCTCTGAAGCAGCGCGAACAGCTGCGACTCCGGCGCAAACGAGGGGATCTGAGTGGAGAAGTAGACCGTGGTGGGCGCGGTCGTGCTGTCGGCCGGGTACTTGATCGCCTTCTTGAAGGTGCCCTGGATCGATGACCCGGTCGAGTTGATCGAGCTCACGTTGCCCGTCTCGACCTGGTTCAGGAACGTCGGGCTGTAGGGGATCGCCACCCGAGGGTTCGGTCCGAGGACCTGCGAGGAGACCCAGAAGTTCAGCGCCAGCAGCGCGATGATGAGGACCACCAGCAGCGGCCACCGCGGGGTCGGTCCGGAGGGACGGTTCCCGGGGGGCCTGCCCCGGCCGTCCGGAGCCGGCGTCACTCGCCATCCGGGTTGCTGCGGTTGTGGGGGCGTGCCGCCGGGGCGGGTCGGACTGCCCCGCCACGGTCGGAGGTTTGACTCACGCCGGCTCGGCTGCTCGGCCATCCGTTGATTGTGGCAAGGGTGGCCGCGCTTCTGATGAGACCCGGCTAAGAGTTTCTGCCGGCTCCAGCCGCTCACTCGATCCTGGTGCGGAAGGAGTCCGCGCCCTCGACGCTTGCGCCGGCCGCCCACGCACGGTCGGCCAGCCAGCGGTCCGAGGTTACGACGCGGACGGCGGCCGGATCCGGATCGGCGCGCAGGCGCCTGACGATCTCGTCGTCGGCCGCGTTCGGCTTCGGCTTGGGGGCGTGCGCCACCTCGATCACGGTCGAGCGGATCGGCGGCCGCGGCGGGCGCTCGAACACCACCGTGACGTCCTCGCCGCTGTCGGCGGCCCATCGTTCGAGCATGTCGACGAGGCGCAGCATCGCCGCGTCGCGATCTCTCCACCAATTGTCCGGGCGCGTCCCGATCACGTTCATGCCGTCGACTAGCCAGCGCATGACTCGGAGACTAAGGCGCCGCCGTCGGCGCCGGCGTCGGGCGCCGCCGACACATCGAATCAGTCCTCGTCCGACGGTCGCTCGCGCGCCTGCTTGCGCGCGGACTGGCGGCGCTTGCCCTCCAAGCGGCGCTCGACCGATGATGGCGTCGGGCGAGTGGCGTGGCGGGGTCGCTCGGGCTCGAGCGCGTCACGGAGACGCCGTTGCAGACGCTCGAGCGCGAGCTCGCGATTGCGAGCCTGGCTGCGGGCGTCCTGCGCCACCGCGGTCACGCGCGGACCCAGGCGTGAGATCACCCGGCGCCGCTGCGCTTCGGTCAGCGCCTGGGAGGCCTCGACCTCGAAGATCGCCTCGACCCGCGAGGCGGTGACGTTGGCGTGCTGTCCGCCGGGGCCGGACGAGCGAGAGGTCCTGACTACGACGTCTCGCAGCGGTAGCTCGACGCCGCGCCCGAGTGGCATTGGATCTTCCATGTGCTGTACCTTTTTCGACCTGTAAGGCCGTCCGGCTGACGGACGGTGCAAGCAGTGCAGGCTCCGGGCGGCACATCCTCCGCGGTAGCAGCACTTTTTCTAGCCACGGAGGATCACTCCAGAATGCCAACTGGCACAGTCAAATGGTTCAGCGACGAGAAGGGCTTCGGCTTCATCACGCCCGATGACGGCGGTCGCGACCTGTTCGTTCACCATTCGAGCATCACCGCCGACGGCTATCGCTCCCTCTCGGAGGGACTGAAGGTCTCCTACGAGGAAGAGGCCGCGCCCAAGGGCCCAAAGGCCATCAACGTCACGAAGATCTAAGGGGCATCGCTTCTCTCGGCGTCCGTGGGGCCGTTCCGCCGGGGGGCCTTGCCCGGCGGATGCCGCCGGAGCCGGCCCAGCAGCACATTTTTGGACGCCTACCCAGCCCGCGTACGCCGAGGCCGAAACTTCGTCGTCCCTTGTGCGTACTATTACTAGGGCGGCTGATGTGGGCGCACAGAGATGACTAAGACGGTTGAGGAGCGCGAGCGCGTTGTCGTTCGGTTCGCCGGCGACTCCGGGGACGGAATGCAGCTGGCGGGGAGCCGGTTCACGGATGCCACCGCGATGCTGGGGAATGACCTGGCGACGTTGCCGAATTTCCCGGCAGAGATTCGGGCGCCGGCGGGGACGCTGGCGGGGGTGTCGGCGTTTCAGATTCATTTCGCCTCGCGCGACATCTTGACGCCGGGGGATAAGCCGAACGTGTTGGTGGCGATGAACCCGGCGGCTTTGAAGGCGAACCTGGCGGAACTGGATCGGGGCTCGACGTTGATCGTCAACGAGGACTCGTTCTCGAAGCGCAATCTGGAGAAGGCGGGGTATGCGTCGAATCCGTTGGAGGATGGGTCTCTGAGTGGGTATCGGGTGCATCGGATCCCGATGACGTCTTTGACGGTGCGGGCGGTGGAGGGGGTCGAGGACGCTTCGACGCGCGATGCGGGGCGGGCCAAGAATCTGTTCGCGCTGGGGGTGCTCTCGTGGCTGTACGGGCGTCCGACGGATGTGACGAAGCGGTGGATCGAGGAGAAGTTCGCTAAGCGCCCGGCGGTGTTGCAGGCGAATCTGGCGGCGTTCAATGCGGGGTGGTCGTTCGGGGAGACGACCGAGCTGCTCGAGGTGCAGTATCACGTCAAGCCGGCGACGGACGTGCCGGCGGGGACGTATCGCAATGTGAACGGGACGACGGCGCTGTCGCTGGGGTTGATCGCGGCTTCGGTGAAGAGCGGTTTGCCGCTGGTGCTGGCGTCTTATCCGATCACGCCGGCGTCGGAGCTGCTGCACGAGCTTTCGCGCCACGCGAGCCTGGGCGTGTCGACGATCCAGGCCGAGGATGAGATCGCCGCTGCGGGGATGGCTTTGGGGGCGGCGTTCGGTGGCCGGTTGGGGGTGACGGCGACGAGCGGGCCGGGGATGGATTTGAAGGCGGAGACGATCGGGTTGGCGGTGGCGCTCGAGTTGCCGATGATCGTCGTCGATGTGCAGCGGGCGGGGCCGTCGACGGGGATGCCGACCAAGACCGAGCAGTCGGATTTGTTGATGGCGATCTTTGGGCGTCATGGCGAGTCGCCGTTGCCGGTGATCGCGCCGTCGACGTCGGGGGGGTGTTTTGAGGCGGCGTTCGAGGCGGTCAGGGTCGCGGTGCGCTACCGCACGCCGGTGATCTTGCTGTCGGATACGTTCCTGGCGTCCTCTTCGGAGCCGTGGCGGGTCCCGGTGGTGTCGGAGCTGCCGACGATCGACCCTGGGTTCGCTGAGGCCACCGAGGGCGAGGAGTTTTTGCCCTATGCGCGCGATGAGCGGCTGGCGCGGCCGTGGGCGGTGCCGGGGACGCCGGGTTTGGCGCACCGGATCGGCGGGCTGGAGAAGGCTGATCTGACCGGGAATATTTCCTATGACGGGGCCAACCATGCGCGGATGACCGAGCTGCGGGCGGCGAAGGTCGAGGGGATCGCGGAGGAGATCCCGCCGCTGACGGTCGATTCCGAGCCTGGCGCGACCCTGCTGGTGCTGGGGTGGGGGTCGAGCGAGGGCGCGATCCGCGCCGGCGTGCGCCGGGCGCGGGAGGCCGGGCACAAGGCGGCGTCCGCGCACCTGCATCACCTCAACCCGTTCCCGGCCAACGCCGGTGACGTTTTGCGCTCGTTCGATCGGGTGTTGGTGCCCGAGCTGAACAGCGGGCAGCTCGCGACCCTGTTGCGCGCGCGCTATCTGATTGATGTGGAGTCGTTTACAAAGGTGCAGGGGCAGCCGCTGTTCGCCTCGGAGGTCGAGGAGCAGATCGCGGAGCGGCAATGAGCGCCGTTGTTAGCAATGGGCACGGGAACGGTGACGCGCCGCACGGGCTGACCAAGGCGGACTTCCAGTCCGATCAGGAGACGCGCTGGTGCCCGGGGTGCGGCGACTACGCGGTCCTGGCGGCCGTGCAGCAGTTCATGCCCGAGCTCGGGATCGCGCCCGAGAAGATCGTGTTCATCACCGGGATCGGGTGCGCCGGCCGCTTCGCCTACTACATGAACACGTACGGGATGCATGGCATCCACGGGCGCGCGCCGGCGCTCGCGACCGGGCTGGCGTCCGCGCGCGATGACCTGTCGATCTGGATCGTCACGGGCGATGGGGACTCGCTGTCGATCGGCGGGAACCATCTGATCCACGCGCTCAGACGCAACGTCCCGATCAAGATCCTGCTGTTCAACAACCAGATCTATGGCCTGACCAAGGGTCAGGCGTCGCCGACCTCGGAGGTCGGCAAGGTCACCAAGTCGACGCCGTTCGGCGTCGCCGACCATCCCTTCAACCCGGTGTCATTGGCGTTGGGGGCGGAGGCGAGCTTCGTGGCACGGACGATCGACCGCGACAAGCGACACCTGACCGAGGTGCTTCGCGCCGCCGCGACGCACGACGGGGCGGCGCTGGTCGAGATCTACCAGAACTGTCCGGTGTTCAACGACGGCGCGTTCTCCGCCCTGACCGAGAAGGAGACCAAGGACGCCAACCAGATCCGGCTCGAGAAGGGGCAGCCGATCCGGTTCGGCGTCGCCAACGAGCGCGGCGTCGCCCGCGGTCCCGACGGCGGCCTCGCGATCGTCGACGTCGCCGACGTCGGCGAGGACGCCCTGATCGTGCACGACCCCACCCTCATGGACCCGGGGCTCGCGTTCTCGCTGGCCCGCCTGGCCGACAACCCGACGGTCCCGACGCCGATCGGGATCTTCCGCGACATCGAGCGCCACGTCTACGGGCGCGGCGGCGCGGTCCGCTCCGAGCCCGCGACCGAGGTCGAACTGGCCGACCTACTGCTCGGCGCTGACAGCTGGACCGTCGGCTGATCGCGACCTGCTTAACGCGACACACGGTCCGGGGCCGGCCGGTCGTGACGAGCTATTCACGCCCCGAACCTGTCGCGTAAGCGACGCTGCGCGGCGGTTCGTTGCGACCTCCTCACAGTCGCCGGACCCGCCGTGCAGAGCGTGGTCGAGAAAGCGCCCTCGGAGACGCCGTGGCCCGAAGCATTCGCGTCGTGGCCGCTCACGAGCACGGCCGTGGACATTCGCCGCTGGGGTCGAACACGCGCGAGCATCACCGCGAGCAGTGCCAGGCGCCCCAGGTCTTGGCGAGCCACCCCGGCAAACCGGCCCCGGCGGCCGACGACACCGACAACCCGCCACTCGCCGCCGTCCCCGCGGTGAATGGCGATTCACCCGGCCCCCACGCCGGCAACCCGCCACCGGCCGCCCGCCGGTCCACGAATGACGAGTTCCCCGACACCACTCGCTCAACCCCGGCCACGATCGCGCCGCGCTCTCGGCGCCGCCCTCCCGCGTCATGACAAGTTCCACAACCGCCAGGCCGCTCCACCGCCTCACAACCGTTCTCGTTTATGCGACGGTCTCCCCACCTAGGTAGCTCGTCACGCGCAGCGAAACGAGTGTCCCGTGTCGAGTTGTGCAGGTGGGGGCCGGCACGTGGGCTCGACTCAGGCGGTCGCTACGCTCCGCGTGTGAACGTTGAACTGCTGTGGTGGGAGGGTTGTCCCTCCACCGAGCGGGCGCTCGAGGCGGTGCGCGAGGCCCTCGACGAGCTCGGGCTCGGCGGGGTCGAGGTGGCCACACGGGAGATACGGACCGACGGAGATGCTGACGCAGCCGGATTCGTCGGCTCGCCGACGATCCTGATCGACGGCGTCGACCTCGTGGCCGCCGCCGACGACGAGCCGATCGGCCTGAGCTGCCGCGTGTACCGCCGGCGCGACGGCCGGATCAGCCCGATTCCCGATCCCGACGACCTGCGCGAGGCCTTGGAGCGGGCGGCCGAGCGCGCGGAGGTGACGCGATGAGTCTCTCGATTGGTGAGGTGGCGCCCGGCTTCGCGCTGCCCGACACGGAGGGGAAGCGGTGGTCGGTGGCTCACTACGACGGTGCGCCGGCGACCGTCGTGGTGTTCACGTGCAACCACTGCCCGTACGCGCTCGCCTGGCACGACCGGATCGCCCAGGTGGCCGACGACTACGCGGCTCGCGGCGTGCGCGTGCTCGCCGTGAACCCCAACGACAGCGACCGCTATCCGGGCGACTCCCTCGAGGCGATGCGCGATCGGGTCTCGCGCGAGCAGTGGACGATTCCCTACCTGCGCGACGCCACCCAGGAGGTGGCTCGGGAGTACGGCGCCAAGGTGACGCCGGACGTGTTCGTGCTCGACGCCGAGGGCCGGCTGCGCTATCGCGGCGCGCCCGACGCCGACTACGACAACCCGCGGGAGCAGGCCGAGTGGCTGCGCGAGGCCCTTGACGCGGTCCTGGACGGCTCGATCCTGGCGCGGCCGGAGACCAAGCCGGTTGGCTGCTCGATCAAGTGGAAGCCGTAGCGCAGCGGCTCTAGCGCCCGTTCACGCGACGTAGCCGTTGGGCGGGTCGAGTGGCAAACCCGCCGCGGCCCAGTCGAGCAAGCCGCCCAGCATGTTGTGCGCATCGAACCCGGCGCCGCGGAACGCCTCGGTGGCCATCGCCGATCGGCTGCCGCTGCGGCAGTAGAAGACGACCGGACGGTCGCGGTCGATGCTGTCGACCTGGGCGGCGAGCTGCGAGAGCTCGATGAAGTGGTCGCCGGCGATCCGGCCGGCCTCGTGCTCCTCGGGCTGTCGCACATCGATCAGCTGAATGTCGCCTTGCGCGAGCAGGTCGGCCACCTGCTGCGGGGTGTAATCGTCCATCCCCTGGAGGCTAGTGGCTCAGAGAGACTGCACGAGCTTGTACGCTGCCGCTCGGGATGGGCTTCTTTGCACGTGGCGGAGGGCCGGACGGCGAGCAGCAGTCGGGGGAGCTGGCGCGGATCGAGGGCGGAGGGATTCCGAGCCGCGCCGAGGAGCGGCTGAAAGCACTCGGCACGGGCGGCTCGTTGTTCACGAGCGGACTGTCGGTGAAGGAGTTCGCACTGCTGGATCGCATGGGCCCCCAACCGCTCGCCCAAGTGATGGGCGCGAGCGTGGTGCGGACCGGATGGCAGTACCTGCCGGCGCTCGAGCCGACGCAGACAATCGTGACGAGCGCCATGGGGCGGGGCTACGCCGTCGGCGCGAGCGGCTACGCGCTCAACAACCGCTACGGAGCCCCCTCAATGGGCCAGGTCCGCAACTACAAATGGCGCTGGAGCGTCGTATGCGAACTACAGACACTGAGCGACGCGTGGAACCTGGCGCGTCGTCGCGCGCTCGACCGGCTGGCCGAGGAGGCCCTCCACGTCGGCGCCGATGCCGTGGTCGGCGTCCACCTCCAGCGCTCCGACCACGACCTGGCGAGGGGCACGATCGATTACGTGGTGAGCGGAACGGCGATCCGAATACCGGGCTCGGACGGAACCTCCTGGCCGGTCCTGAGCGACGTCTCGGTCCAGGACTACTGGCGGCTGCACAGCGCCGGGCGTGAACCGGCGGGCTTCCTGGCTACCACCTCCGTGTGGTTCGCCGCGCCGTCGCGCGCGACGCGACTGCGGCGACGGCGCCAACCAACTCAGAACCTCGAGCTCGAGGAGCTGAGCCGCGCCTTCAACGCCGCGCGGGAGACGGTGCGCGCCAGGCTCCAGGGTCAGGTATCGGACGCTCGCGCCGAGGGAGCGGTCGGGGTCGAGTTCTCCCACCAGGTGGAGCGGGACAAGTTCGCGGTGGCGTCGGCGTTCAGCGAGACGCGACGTGGCTGGCATCGCGGCGCGCTTGGGATCCCCTACCGAGTAACCGGGCGGAGCGACGTCGAGCGCCGAGGTTGGGTGATCACCATGCACGCCGCGGGCACGGCGATCCGTCACGGCGCCGGTGCGCCGATGCCGCCGATCAAAACCCAGATACACATGTAGCTATACGTAGAGGTGTATGTATGAGCGAGTACAACGCGCAGTCCGTTGAGGGGATTCCCGAGTCGGGCGTCGAGCGGCTCGAGCAGAACCGCCAGGGCCTCTACACCTCGGACCTGACAGTCAACGAGTTCATGCTCGTTACCGAGGCCGGGTTCGACCCCGTCGGGCTGGTCGTGGGCAGCTCGATCTTCCACATCGGGATCCAGGTCGCCGGGCCGACGACGAGCCGCGAGCTCGACACGCTCTCGCAGGCCATGTACAGCGCCCGCCACCTCGCGATGACGCGGATGGAGGAGGAGGCCGACCAGCTCGGCGCCGACGGGATCGTCGGCGTGCGCCTCGACATCGGCCGCTACGACTGGGGACCGAACATGGCCGAGTTCATCGCGCTCGGCACCGCGGTCAAGCACCGCGACGGCGTGCTCCACCGCGCGCCGAACGGCCGACCGTTCCAGAGCGACCTGTCGGGCCAGGAGTTCTGGACGCTGCTGCGCACCGGGCACCGCCCGGTGGGGATGGTGATGGGCAGCTGCGTGTTCCACGTCGGCCGGCGCGGGCCGTTGCGCACGATCGCGCAGACCGGGCGCAACGTCGAGCTGCCCAACTACACCCAGGCGCTGTACGAGGCCCGCGAGCTGGCCATGCAGCGGATGCAGACCGAGGCGCAGGAGCTGCAGGCGGAGGGTATCGTCGGCGTCTCGCTGTCCGAGCGCAGCCACGGCTGGGGCAGCCACGTGATCGAGTTCTTCGCGCTCGGCACGGCGATCGTGCCGACTGAGAGCGGGGCGAAGATCGAGCCGCCGGTCACGGTGCTTGATCTGAACGACCCGCAGTAGCGCCGCGCAGCGTGCAAAACGAACGGGCCCCGCCCGGCCGCAGCCGAGCGGGGCATCTCGTCATTTGATCCGAACGGTGAGAGCTACTGCTTCACGCGCGCGGTATCGCGATTCCACCAGGGTGGCTGGGGCCCGTTCGTGGTCCAGCAGTTGACGCCGCTTGCATCGCACCACGTCTGCTCGGTGTTGAAGCTTCCGAGCCACGGGGTCGGCTGCTGCAGCGCCGTGCTGACCTTGCCCACGAAGCTGGCCGGGTCATCGACGTTGCCATAGCCGTTGTAGGCCGGCAGCTCCGGATACGGGAAGATCCGGATAGCGCGAGTAAGCGCCGTCGAGCTGGCGGCACCCAGCGCCGGGATGCTCAGCGTCTCGTCGCCGGTCGGCGTCCCGGTCGTGCTCACGACAACCGGCGTCGAGGGCGTCGGCGGTCCCGTGGCGGCCGCGTACTGATTCGAAGTCAGTGCATTCGGGGCATGTCCCGTCTCGGCCCAGCTGACCACGGAGGCGAGGCCCGGATACGTATCGGGTCCGTTGCCGCCGCAGTGGCCGACGCTCGGCAACAGGTAGTACCGGGCGAACTGCTGGGTGTTCCACAGGCCACCCATGGCCTTGACGACGGCCTGGTAGTAGGCGATCGAGCTGATCGTCGGGATCGACCAGTCGGCCTCACCCTGCCACAGGATCAGCTTTCCGCCGGCGTTCCGGAACGCGGATAGATCCGGATCGGTGGCGTCCCAGAACGGAGCGAGCTTCTCGATCTGCTCGAAGTAGGACTTCGTGAACACCTCATCGCTGACACCGTTCGTCCCGATGTCGACCCCGGATTGCGGGGTCCCGAAGGTGAAGTACTGCAGCCACGCCGTGATGAACGTCGCCGGCATGACCGTCCCTCCGGGCGTCAGCGGGATGTTGGCGCTCGTGCCGTTATTCCAGTTGAACTCGCTACCGAGCGGATACCCGCCGGGGTAGAGGTGCTGGCCCTGCGGATCGACCGGCCCGTCGTAGATTTTCTC
>Ga0335074_10013221_pt1 | contig 11602 bp, 10 predicted proteins | sample Lox_Sample_23_FD_206715 | JGI IMG/M metagenome (GOLD analysis project Ga0335074, IMG submission 206715) | Soil microbial communities from Loxahatchee National Wildlife Refuge, Florida, United States - Lox_Sample_2.3 | ecosystem: Environmental > Terrestrial > Soil > Wetlands | place: USA...
CCCACAAGAGGGCTGCCGCCCCCTTGTGCATCCCCTGCGAGCGCAAGGGCCATAGCATCCAAGCTGGTAAACAACCGGAACTTTCTATTTGGCTAAAAACCGGAAGTTTCTATTTGGCCTTGACAGTCCGCGAACAAATTCGAATATGATATAGGGTTCATCAACGAAGGAGAATCTGTGAAAAGAATAATTGGCGTGTTCCTGGCTGTGAGTTTCACCGCGCTGGCGGCGCAAGCCCAAGTGCCCGCAAAGATCGAGTCGGAACTGGTGAAGATGGGGCACATTGTGGACCCGCCTTGTACGGCGAAGCTCTATCGGCCGATGATGCCCGCCAACGATATTCGGAGCAGTGCGAACCCCGTATATCCTGGCATCACGGTCGTGCGCGACGCGTCATTCGGTCCGAATCCGAAAGATGTGGTTGATATTTTCACCGCGGACAAGGGCCCGGGTTCGCGTCCCGTTTTGATTTATGTCCCCGGCGGCGCGGGCAACAAAATAGAGTTGCAGGACGTCGAGGCGAATGCGTTCTACGACAACATCATGCGCTGGGCGACGAAGAACGGGATGGTCGGCGTCAACATGCAGCGGCACGGCGGCGGCGCTTGGGACGCGGGCGCGAAAGACATTTCGACCATGATCCAGTGGGTGGAAGCGAACATTGCCAAGTATCACGGCAATCCGGATCGCATGTTTATCTGGGCGCACTCGGCCGGCAACAATCCGCTGGGCACCTACATCGGGCGGCCGGAACTATGGGGACCGAAAGGAGTGGGCGTGAAGGGCGTGATCTTCATGTCGCCCGCGGCGTTCGATATCGCGCCGCTTGAGCTCCCGCCGCCCCCGCCCGGATCGAATCCATTCGCCATGCTCGCAAATGCCGGCAAAACCTGCGGAGTGAAAGGAGGCGCGATGTCTTCGGAAGGCTCGCTTCCGGGACGCGCCGAAGGGCAGCCCGGTGGGCCCGATGCGCCATTTCGCTTGCCCACCGGTAGCGCTCCGGGAGGACGTCCTCCTGCCGGCGCACGAGGTGGCTTCGGAGGCCCACCGGTGGATGCAGCCACGCGATTGGAGCGATCGAGTCTGCCTGAGTTGAAGAAGACCTCGGTGAAGATCATCCTTGCAAACGCGGAGCTCGATCCTGGAGTAAGCGTGGACGTCGATCACGGCATCATGCCATTCAATCAGATGCTGCACGACGAACTGTGCAAGGAAGGCCCCGATCATTGTCCGACGCTGCTCTATTTCAAGGGCGAAAGCCACATGTCGGAAGTGTTTTCAGTGGGCACTCCGGACAAAACTGTTTCCGGACCGATCCTGACCTGGATGAAGAAGATAAAGTAACGAAGAAGATTCGGTAGCGCGACCAGCGCCAGCAGGCAAGCCGTGCGTGGTATCTTCGAAACTTCGGCTCCCAAAGCGTGGCTCCCTTATTACATGGCGTTCGCGTCCTGGATTTAAGCAGCATCGTGGCCGGCCCAACGGCCAGCATGATCCTGAGCGATCTGGGCGCGGAAATTATCAAAGTAGAACGTTCCGGCGGCGAGGATGGGCGCGCCATGGGTCCGTTTCGCGGCGAATGGGGTGCGTACTTCGTGGCCCTGAATCGCGGAAAGCGTTCGATTACGTTGAATCTCGCGAAGCCCGAGGGGCGCGAAGTCGTGTTGCGTCTCGCCTCGGGTTGCGATGTGTTCCTAGAGAATTTCCGCGGCGGGAAGGCATCGGCGTTGGGCCTCGATGAGACTGCGGTCCGCGCACGTAAGCCTGACATTATTTACGCGTCCCTTTCCGCATATGGCCCCGGCGGGCCGGATTACACCAAGCCCGGCTACGACGCTGTTTTACAGGCGCGCACTGGCATCATGAGCGTGACCGGCACAGGCGAAGGCCATCCCATGCGCACCGGCGTCTCGATTCTCGACGTGACCACCGGCACCTGGATGGCCCTCGGCATTTTGGCCGCGCTGCTCGAGCGTCAGCGGTCTGGTAAAGGCCAGCGCGTGGATGCATCCCTCTTTCAAACCGGCCTCCTGTTCATGTCCTACCATCTGGCGTACCGGCAATTCGCGGGCGTCGATCCGCAGCCGCAAGGCGCGCGGCACAAAGCGTTCGCGCCGTACGGGGCGCTGCCGACCGGGGATGGGCAGATCATGATTGGCATTTCAAGCGATCGACAGTTCGAGCGATTGACTGCCGCGCTGGGGCATCCAGAGTGGTCGACAGACCCAAGGTTTCGCGCGAATCCGGATCGCGTCACCAACGTCGACGAGTTGGAAAACCTGATCGGCGCCGTCCTGCGTACGAAACCCACGTCACATTGGGTTGCACTTCTCGACGAGCACGATATTGCGAACGATGCGATCCAAAGTCCAAGCCAGGTCTTGCAAGATCCGCAAGCGGCCGCCCTGAATCTTTTCACGCGAATCAATTTAACGGGCGAACAGCCGATGGTCCTGCCACGTTTGCCGATCGGGCTTTCCCTCACACCGCCCTGCCCGCAGGGACCGCCGCCCGGTGTCGGCCAGCACAGCCGGTCGATCCTGCACGAGGCCGGTTACAGTGATGGCGAGATTGACGCCCTCATTCAATCGGGAGCGTGCACCATTCAGGGAGAGCAGGCGTGAAAGCACTCGACGAAGAGCAGGAGTTGATCCTCCGCACCGTCCGCCAGTTTGTCGAGAACGAAGTGATCCCGGTCGCCTCCGCGATGGAGCATCGCGACGAATATCCGCACGCCCTGGTCGCGCAGATGAAGGAGATGGGGCTGTTCGGGCTGAACATCCCGGAAGAATACGGCGGCGCGGGTGTCGATACCACGACCTTCGCCATGATCTTCGAAGAGATCTCGCGCGCCTGGCTCGGCCTCGCGGGCGTGATCGGCAGCAACTCCGTGATGTGTGATGTTGTGGCGCATTTCGGCACTGATGAACAGAAGCGGCGCTTCCTTCCCGCGATGGCGACCGGTGAAAAGCGCGGCGGCATCTGTCTGACGGAGCCCAACGCCGGAACAGATCTGCAGAGCATCACCACCACTGCGACGCGCGATGGCGACGTATATCGCATCGACGGTTCCAAGATGTGGATCACCAATGCGCGTCACGGCAACACGTTTCTACTGCTTGCCAAGACCGATCCGGCGGTCGTACCCGCGCATCGTGGTATGAGCGCGTTCGTGATCGAAAAAGGCGCGCCTGGTATGACGGTGAGCCGCGACATCGAGAAGCTCGGATACAAAGGCGTAGAGACGTGCGAGCTGCATTTTTCGGGCTTTCCGGCGCCCGTGGAAAATCTGATTGGCGGAGTGGAAGGCCACGGATTTAAACAAGTGATGACGGGCCTCGAAGCGGAGCGCTTGAACGTTGCGGCGCGAGGGCTGGGCATTGCGCGCGCGGCATTCGAGGAAGCGATCCGTTACGCGCAGCGCCGTACAACGTTTGGCAAACCAATCGCCGAATACCAGACCATCCAGAACAAGCTGGCCGATATGGCCACCAACATCGAAGCGTCGCGGCTACTGATTTATTCGGCCTGCGAGAAGCGCGACCGCGGCGAGCGCTGCGATCTGGAAGCGGGCATGGCGAAATTGTTCGCCACCGAGACCGCGGCCTCGGTTTCATTCGAAGCCATGCGCATCCTGGGCGCTAATGGATATTCGAAAGATTTCCCCGTGGAGCGCTACTATCGCGATGCGCCGCTGGTGGTGATCGGCGGCGGCACGAATGAATTGCAGCGGCTGATTATCGCGCGCAACCTGCTCAAGAAGTATAAAGAGAATTCCTGACCATGCAGTTCGGCCGCTATTACGAGGAGTTCGAGGTCGGCGCGGTATATCAGCACTGGCCCGGCCGCACCATCACCGAATACGACAATACGCTGTTCGCGCTCCTTTCGATGAATCAGAATCCGCTGTTCATCGACGAGCATTATGCGCGCCAGCAGACGCTCGGACGCAGACCGATTCTTGATTCGTTGATCTTCAGCCTGACGGTTGGGATGAGCGTCTCGGACACCAGCGGAAAGACGATCGCGAATCTGGGCTACGAGAGCGTCAAGTTTGAGTGGCCGATGTTTGGGGGCGATTCGTTGTATGCTGAGTCCGAAGTGCTGGAGAAGCGCGATTCTAAAAGCAAGCCGGATCGCGGGATCGTGTCTATCGAAACGCGCGGCTACAATCAAAACAAGGTGCGGGTCATCGTGCTTCGCCGCAGCTACCTTACGCCGAAAAGAGGTTCCGAGTGAAAGAATACACACGCGAACTGGTCGAATTCCTGCATGGCCTCACACCGGACCGCCTGCCGCCTGAGGTTCTGGATCGCGCCCGCTATTTCCTGCTCGATTATCTGGCGTGCGCGATTCGCGGGTCGCAAGAGGAATCTTCGCAAGCCGTGCAACGCATGGTCCAGCGGATGGGCGCGAACGGATGCGCCAGCGTAATCGGCACCCGGATTCGCACCATTCCCGGCCTCGCCGCGATGGCCAATGGAGCGGCAACACATGGGATCGAGCAGGATGACACCCACAGCGGCGGATCGATCCACTTAGGCGCAACCATGTTCTCGGCCGCGCTTGCTCTTGCCGAAACCATGCCCGACCTCTCGATGGACGAATTTCTCGCCGCGGTTGTGGCGGGATTCGAAGCCGCTGCGCGAATTGCGATGGCGGTGCAGCCGAAGGAACATTACGCGCTCGGTTTTCATATGACGCCGACTTGCGGCGTTTTCGGCGCCGCGATCACGACTGCAAAGTTGCTAAGACTCACCCCGGAACAAACCTTGAATGCCGCCGGTATCGCGGGCAGCATGGCCGCCGGATCGATGGAGTTTTTAGCGGAAGGCGCGTGGACCAAGCGAATTCACCCGGGCCTGGCGTCGCGGAACGGAATGGAAGCGGCGCTCCTCGCGGCGGAGGGTTTCAGCGGACCGCAGCACATCCTGGAAGGGCGCGACGGATTCCTGCACGGATATTCGCGCAATCCGATCGCGGAACGGTTGACTGACGGCCTCGGCGAATCGTTCGAAATCCTGCACACGGCAGTGAAGCCGCACGCCTGCTGCCGCTACATGCAAGGGCCGATTGACGCGATCCTGGCTTTGACGCGCGAGCACAATCTGGACGCCGCTGGGATCGAGCGCATCGAAGTCGCCGTGCTCCAGGCCGGCTGGGGAATCGTTGCCGACCCGCGCGAGAAGAAATTCAATCCTGAATCCGTGGTGGATGCCCAATTCTCAATGCCCTTCGGCGCCGCGGTCGCGGTGATGGATGGCGCCGCTGGACTAGATCAATTTACGATCGAGAAAATCCGTTCACCTAAAGTCCGCGAATTTATGAAGAAGGTCACATTAAACAAAGACCCTCGCATCGAAGAGACGTTTCCGCGCGAGTGGCCCGCTGTCGTCACGATCGAAGTCGCCGGCGGCCAGCGCTACGAGAAATTCGTGCGCTTCCCCAAGGGCGATCCCGAGAATCCACTCACGTGGGATGAAATGAAGAGCAAGTTCCGCACACTTGCCACTTCGGTGATTTCATCCGAACATTGCGATGATGTTATCGAAGCGATCGCGCACGCGAAACCCGCGCACATTCCGTCAATGTGCGTTTAATGATGCGCCGTTTTGTTATTTCGCGCGATATACGCCGCGAGCGCGTCCAAATCCGCGTCGCTGATCTCAGTCTTCCGGAAAAACGGCATAATCGACACACCTTTCCGAACGAATGTTTTGGTCACAGCGGGAATTAAGTCTGTCCGTTCGCTCAGCAACGCGGGCTTAGCACCCTTGTACTTGGTCTGCAAAGCGACCGTGCCGGGCAATCCCGGACCATGGCACGTCGCACACCAGTATTCGAAGACTTTCTCGCCCTTTTGAATCGTCGCTTCGTCGGCGCCAAAAGACGGAAGTGCGAGACCGCCGAGTAGAAACAATGCGATCGAGAAATGTCTCATGCCTTGTTCCCCCGCAGATGCTTCGGCCAGATCCCATAGCGTCCCGCTGAGATGATTCCGTTCGGATCCACGGCGTCTTTCACCGTTTCGTGAAAACGCCGCAGCGCATGATTGTTGAACGAATACGTGTCCATCACCGCATCCTGGTAAGCGGGCGCGGTCCGATACTCGCCCCAGCCGTGTTCGGCGGCAACTTTAACCACTTGTTTGAAAGTCTCGCGGTTCTTTTTATTGGTCGGAATGTCGTGCGTGATCGGAAAGCCGAAAAGGAAGATGAACGACCGCATCCAATACGTCGTCGGGAGGCTGAACGAGAGCAATGGCAGTCCGAAATCTTTCGCCGCTTGCGAGAAAACCCGGTTGGCCTCGATCACCGCTTCGCCGGTCCGCGGAATGATGGGCGAAAACCAGATGTGACCGTTGCCTGGCGCGGGATTGATCGGCGAGCGCGCGCCAATCGAAAACATTTCCAGGCTCGGAATGCCGAACTCCGGCTTATGCACTTTGTTGAATTGATCCGGCGTCAGCGGCAGCTTGTAGAATTCGTCCTCTTTGAACTTCGCTCCGGGAATCGCCGAAAATTGCTCCTGCGCGTATTCCCATTGCGCACGGATTGCTTTCGCCGGGCCGTAAAACTTGACTGTGCAGCTCCAGAACGGGATGCCTTTGTCCGAGGCATATTTGTGCAGCGCAGCCGACTCGACGCCTTCTCGCTCCAGCAAAGCCGTCACTTCCGGAGCGCGCGGCGGCATCATGAAACCCCCGAGGACCGGGCTCCCCAGGCCCGGCATGCCATTCGAAATACCCGAGTTTTCCAGAAACGTCAGGATGTCGATCATGGGGATCAGGTCGTCGTACTTCGGCACTGTCACTGTGCCGGTTAGATAGGCGTCCGGCTGCGGCATCAGCCAAAATCCCATCTTGGTCACCACACCGAAGTTCGATTGCGAGAACATGCCGTCGATCCACGGGCCAAATCCGAATTTGTACTGCTGCCAGGTTTTCGCACCCGGCATGGCGCCCATCCCCGTCCGCAGAAGGTCGCCATTGGCCAGTACCACTTCCATGCCGCAATGCGAATCGAAATGAACGCGGAACTCGGGCCGCAGATATCCGCCGCCGTGATCGAGTGCGTTGCCGATCGGGCTGCCCCATCCGGGATCCGGAACGTCCACCCACAGCTTCAGCTTGTGTTCCTGGATATAGCGATAAAGATCGAAGTAGCTCACACCGGGCTCGACCAAAGCCGAGTGATTGCGCTCGCTCACATCCAGAATGCGGTTCATCCGCTTCAGATCGAGCACCACACTGCCTGACAGATTGGGCGCCGAGCCCCCGTAGCCGAGATTCTTTCCAGTAGAGATCGGATAGACCGGGATCTTGTATGCATTGGCGGTCTTCATCACTGCTTGCACTTCCTCCACGGTGTACGGCGCCACCGCGGCCGATGCCACTCGTTCTTCCGGCTCACCCCAGAACGGCGAATAGGCGTCGCGATAGAGAGCCACGTCTTCGTCGCTGGTGAAGACCCAAGGCTTGCCCACCGCTTCTTCGAATTGCTTCAGGGCATCGGAAAAATCCTTTCGATTCACTCCAGGCGGCAGCATTTATGCATCCTCCTTCGGAGCGATCACCCAAAAGAAAAGCTCTTCTCCGTTTTGAGCGCCATGTTCAACGCGCTCGACTACGCGCATCCCGTGATCCCAAGCCAATCGCTCCAGGCAGAACAGCGGGCCGTGAGCTGTCAGACCGGCAATGGGAACGGGACGCTTCTTCCACTGCGGATCAAGATCCTGGAACCACAGGTCCGTCATGTCACCGCGAATGGCGTGAACCGCCGCGCCGCGCGCTTTCCATTCTGCACCGAACGCAACGCTTGCCGGAAATCGTTCGTCGAAGATCACCTTGTAAAAGTTCGCTGGCGATTCCGGGGCTGGTGATCCGGATGAAGCCGCAGATGCAGCAACTGGCAAAAGCGATGCCGCTAGCCCGGCTTGCAGGAATTCTCTTCGGCTGGCCATGATGAATCTCCCCGAGTCATTCTATTGCAAGCGGCCGTCTGGCGCTGCGACCTAGACTCTACGGCGTCTTCCAGCGCTCGAGCATTACGAGAGTTTCAGCCAAGGATCTGCGCTTGTTCTCCTGAATCGTGTTCCCCGCATGGATGCGATAAGCCGTCAGGAATCGGGGAATGTACGCGGCGCGGCCGAGCGAGGTGGCACGCAAGGCGAAATCCCAATCGTGTACGTACCGGTAGGAACGAAACCCTCCAATCCGCGCGTGCAGGCTCCTGCGAAAAACCATATTGCTGGTCGTGATCACATAATTCCGCTCGTACAGCAGTTCTGTGAAGCGGCGCTCGGCCAGCATCCCCAGCACTTGGGCGGACGTGAGAGATTCACTCCAAGTGTCCGCGGGCCCGCGTTTGGCGCCGATCAGCGCACCGCGTTGATCCATGAAGAGTACGTTGCCGAACGAGAAATCGCAATCTCCAAAGGCAGGATCGCGGGTGATGCTCTCGAAGCGGCCGGATACGAACGCGTCATCGGAATTCAGCACGGCGATCCACTCGTTTCGCGCCTGTTCCACAAGCTCATTCAGTCGATTGTGAGCGCCGCGGTTCCCACCGGAAGGCGGAGTCAAATCCCGGATCCGATCGGGATGCGCCGCAGCCATGCTCGCCGCAATCTTCGCCGATTCGTCCTTGGAACCATCATCCAGGAGCAAAATTTCAGTGACCAAAGAGCTGCGCAAAGCCGACCAGATCGCCTGCCGCTGGAACTTCGCGTGATTATAGATCGGGATCACGACCGAGAACATGCGCGACGATCCCGTCCCTGGCGGGCCTGTTTCAGTTGATGCGTCAGCGGATTCAAACCGAAGACGGCCACGTCGGTATTTTGTTCCAGATATTCCGACGTATCAAACCACGGATTCGGATCGCGGCCCTCAGCGATTCCAGGAGCCAAATAATGCGCCAACGGATTGAGCCCGGCTTCGCTGACATCCGGATTCTGCTCAAGATAAAAGCTGCTGTCGAAATAAGGATGCGGATCGAAGCCCGCATACGCGCCTCGCGTCAGATAATGAACCAGCGGATTTAGATCGGAATTGGCGACATCGGGATAGCGGCGGACATAATACTCGGTGTCGAAAAGCTCGTTCGGATTCTTGCCTTCGGCCGCCCCGCAGACCAGGAAGTGGAGCAGCGGGCTCGCTCCGGCCCAAGCCACGCCGGCGTTCTGCGTTCGGTAATATCGTTCATCCAAAAGGCCGCTTGTGCGCAGTTGTTTCCGGTAACGAATCCACTGAGTGAAGCCGGATACGCTTGATCTAGCCGCGAGCAGCCCATTGGCAGTTTGGAATACGTCAACTGCCAAGCGCAAGGCAGCCGTGATGCGCCACGACCAGGAGCGTCGCAAAGCTTCCACAGCATGGCGTTCTTCGGCAATCTCCCTTGCGGAACGCACCACATAATCCTGCAGCCTTGCTGCCGCAGGACGCGTGTCCGCTTCAGCAAATGCGGGCATTGTGTTCAAATGCAGCATGGCTTCGAGGGCGACATCCAGCAAACGCTGCTCGCGATTTGTCGCATCGGCCGGCGATGGACCGCATTGCTTGACAGCCCAAACCAGATTCTCCACGCTTCGCAGCTCGTCGAATTGAGGCGGCTGCAATTTCTCTACTAAGGATTCCCGCGACGCTCCCCGCAGCGCGACGATTCCGCCCGCTTTCACAGACGGCGCCCAGAGCAGCAGCTCCTCGTGGAGTTTCTCATTATCAGGAGCAGCGTTCACGAAAAGAACATCGATGGGATCGCCGGTGGGAAACGCGACAGAGATAAACTTCGGCTTCGTTTTGCCCAAAAGTCCGGCACCGAGCAGTAGCGAGGCTCTTCCTCGGTCTGCGCCTAGCTCGACGATTACTGGCTCGATGGCCGGCGTCCGTGCCCACGCCAGGTGAAACAGCACGCTCGACTCTTCCTCGGTTAGGTCGCCCGGGATCCGCCGCGCGAGGGCGATCCACTGCCAGCAGTCGGGATAAATGCGCTTGAGCGATCGGTGAGAATTCGCTGGTCCAGCCACTATGAATCAATTATGAACAGAGCGGCGAGTGTATGCAGACGGGATTACGATTCGCCTGCGGCGAAGTAGACGCAATCCGGGTGATGAAACACCAGGGCGCTTGCGCTCGCTTCGGGATCCATCATCATGGCCTCGGTGAGCTCGACCCCGATTTCCTCGGGCCGCAACAGCTTCCAGATTCCTAGCTGATCGTCCAGATTCGGGCACGCGGGGTAACCGAAACTGTAGCGCTTGCCTCGAAATCTGGAAGTGAAGCGGTCATGCATGGTGATTGCGGCCGGATCGGGAAATCCCCAATCCTGGCGAATGCGGCAGTGCAGCCATTCCGCGCAGGCTTCGGCCGTTTCCATCGCGAGCGCCTGGACCGCATGCGCCTTCAAGAAATCGCCCGCTTGCTTCCACTGCCCGCTTCGTTCCCGGATGCCCGCGCCGGCAGTGACAACGAACAGCGCCAGATGATCGCGAACGCCACTGCATGGAGCGAGCACAAAGTCGCTCAGGCACAGCCCGTCTTGATTGCTGCCCGGCCGATTCCGCTGGCGCGCAAAGCGAAACGTGTGAACCGGCGAAGCGGCGCCTGGCGCAAAAAGATGAATCGCATTCCCGTCGCGCTCGGCTTCGAAAAATTGCCACACGGCGGCGACGCGCATAAAGTCCGCGGCCTCCGTTTTCAGTTGCTCAATTTGATCGTAGAGCCGCAGCGCCTTCGCATCGCGCGCCTCAAGATCCTTTTCGAAATTGCCCTTGTAACCGAGGTGCCGGCCGTAGAGCATATACGGATTCACGTAATTCCAGATTTCGGCGAGATCCGGCGTTTTTAGCACCTGCCGGTCGAGATACGGCGCGGGAGGGATGGGCAGATCCGTCCGCACCCGCTTGCTCCGATCCGTGCTGACAGGCTCGACTCGCGCCTGCGAGATCTCCGCAAGCCCAGCCGGCTCCTCTACCCCCTCCGCCGAGTAACGCGCGAGAAAGGCTTCGCGCCCGGACGAATCCATCACTTGATTCATCAGCTTCAACGCAGCCATCGCGTCTTTCGCGTAGCAGACCGGTCCATCATATGCCGCTGCGATCTTGGTGCGCGTGAACTTCTCGGACAGAGCCGCGCCGCCCACCAGTAGCGGGACGCGTATTCCCGCGGCTTTGAAATCACTCGCCGTCGCGACCATCTGCTGCGTGCTCTTGACCAGCAGTCCGGATAACCCGATCGCGTCGGGGCGATGCTCGAAATACGCGCGAATTAGCGCTTCCGGCGGCACTTTAATTCCGAGATTGAACACCTGGTATCCGTTATTGGCCAAGATGATCTCGGCAAGGTTCTTGCCGATGTCGTGAACGTCGCCCTTCACGGTTGCCAGAATGATTTTGCCGCGCGTAGAACTTTCGTCTCTCTTTAGAAACGGCTCCAGATAACCGACCGCGGCCTTCATGATCTCCGCCGATTGCAGCACTTCCGCGACGATCAGCCCGCTATCGTTGAACAGCCGGCCCACTTCATTCATGCCGTCCATCAGCGGCCCGTTGATAATATCGAGCGGCGCTGCGCCTTCCGCCAGCTTGCTATCGAGCGCGCTAA
>Ga0335074_10013224_pt1 | contig 11601 bp, 11 predicted proteins | sample Lox_Sample_23_FD_206715 | JGI IMG/M metagenome (GOLD analysis project Ga0335074, IMG submission 206715) | Soil microbial communities from Loxahatchee National Wildlife Refuge, Florida, United States - Lox_Sample_2.3 | ecosystem: Environmental > Terrestrial > Soil > Wetlands | place: USA...
CGCCTCGACGCCACCCGCCGCGAGCGCATCGAGCACCGCGCGCGTCGCCGGCTCGGTCATCCACGGCTGCGGCTCGATCCGCGACGGCAGTCCGGGTGCGATCATCGCGGCGCTCGCGGCTCGATATGGCCCGGGATGATGCGGCCGTTCACATAGCGTGGCGCCACATAGACGCCCTGCTGCGAAGTGCCAAAACCGACTGTGACGGCCAGCAGCACGATGACGAACAACAGCGCGCCGGTAGCGGCAAGCCAGATCCACGGCAGCGAACGCCGCCCCGCCGCCGCGCGATTCCGCGGCGCGCCCAAAGTGGTCACCCACAACAAATAAAGTGCGCTCGGCAACAGCAGCGGCACAACGATCGTAAGGAGGACCCGGACCATGCCGCTTCAACCGGCGAGCACCTCGGCGAGGTTCACCAGCATTCCAGCCGTCGCACCCCAGATGTTGCGGTTCTCGTAGGGAAGGACAAAAAACACCCGCTGGCGCTCTTCGAACATGCGCTCGGTGCGGCGGTGATTGGCGGGGTCGAGCACAAACGGCAGCGGCACTTCAAAGACCTCGGCGACCTCGTGCGGGTCGATGGTCAGCGAGAACGGCGCGGAGACGATGCCGACAACCGGCGTGATTTCGAACCCGGTCCCGGTCACATAGGTGTCGAGCCGCCCAATCAAGCTGACATGCTCGCGCGGCAGGCCGATCTCTTCCTCGGTCTCACGCAGTGCCGCGGCGGCCGCGTCGCTGTCCTCGGGCTCGATCCGACCGCCGGGAAAGGCGACCTGGCCGGCATGCGCGCTCAGATGGGCGGTGCGCAAAGTCAGCAGAACCGACACCCCTTCGGCGCGGTCGATCAGCGGCACCAGCACCGCCGCAGGGCGCAGCGCAACGCTGGGCGGGGTCATGCCGGGGTTGAGGTCGTGGTCGCCGCGGGTCGCGTGCCGCAATGCTGCCGCCTCGGCAGCATCGGCGGCGCCGCCAAAGCCGCGTCGTCCGGGGGCGCCGAGACGGACAAAGCGCGACCTCAACCATTCGCGCGTCAACGCCCGACCCGAGTTTGCCTGGCTCGCCATCAGCCGCACGCTCTCGCGATCCCCGCCTCGGCGCTGAGGAAATCAGTTTCACCGCCAATCCGGGCCAGGATCGCCGATCGGAAAGAAGGTGCGGTTGCTCCATACTCCAAATTGCGTCTCCTTTGCGATCTTATATTCGTCGGCGAACTCGACCAGCTCGTAGAACACGGCTCGCGTCAATCGGGCTTCCAGACCGCATCGCACCAGGATATAGGGGCTCGGTTCGCCCGACGGCGCGGTCTCGACGCGCAGCGGGTGATCCGGCCCCGCGGTCACAATCTCGTCGAGATTTGTCCGGAAGATCAGCTGCTGGTCGCGACCCTCGCCGATGGCCGTCAGCTCGACGGCAACAAACGGGACATCCTCGACCGCAATACGGCCGCGCTCGGCCGGGGTCACGAGCCAATACCCGCCATCCGCCTCGCGCCGCAGGACGGAGGCGAAGAGCTTGACGAGCGGCAGCCGGCCGATGGGAGAGCCGCGATAATACCAGGTGCCGTCACGGGCGATGCGCATGTCGAGATCACCGCAATCGATCGGCCGGCGAGCCTTGGCGGCGCCGGCCATCGAGGAATTGCCGGAGCCGTCGTTTTGCATCAGCTTCACATCTGCCGAAGTGCTTGAAAGAGGATTGCCCGCCGTTGTCTCCTGTTGCACCCGTCACTCCCGCATCCGTTGATCTGGTCGCCGAGGTGGATGCACTTGGCCGCAGCCTCGACCTCGTCCGTACCCGCATCGGCGATATCATCTTTGGTCAGCGCGATGTGGTCGAGCAAGCCCTGATCACCCTGTTGTGCGGCGGTCATGCGCTGCTGATCGGGGTCCCCGGACTGGCCAAGACCCGCCTTGTCGAAACCTTGGGCACGATCCTCGGACTCGATGACAAGCGCATCCAGTGCACGCCCGATCTGATGCCGGCCGATATTCTCGGTTCCGAGGTGCTTGAGGAAAGCGAGAACGGCAGGCGTTCGTTTCGCTTTATCCCGGGTCCGGTATTCTGCCAGCTGCTGATGGCCGACGAAATCAATCGCGCAAGCCCGCGCACCCAGTCGGCGCTGCTGCAAGCGATGCAGGAAGGCCGGGTGTCGATTGCCGGCCAGTACCATCCGTTGCCGCAGCCGTTTCACGTCCTCGCCACCCAGAACCCGCTCGAGCAGGAAGGCACTTATCCGTTGCCGGAGGCGCAGCTCGACCGCTTTCTGATGCAGATCGACGTTGACTACCCCGACCGCGAGGCGGAGCGCGAGATGTTGATCGCGACCACCGGCATCGCGCAGGACCGGCCACGCCCGGCAATGACCGCCGCCGAACTGATCGCCGCCCAGCGCCTGGTTCGCCGCGTTCCGGTTGGCGAAAGCGTCGTTGACGCGATCCTGGCGCTGGTGCGCTCGGGCCGTCCCGATGCGGCGGCCAGCGGGCTTACCCGCTTTGTCTCATGGGGGCCGGGACCGCGCGCCAGTCAGGCGTTGATGCTTGCCTGCCGGGCGCGGGCATTGATCGATGGCCGCTACAGCCCGTCGGTCGACGATGTCCTGGCACTGGCGGCGCCGGTACTGCGTCATCGCATGGCCGTCAGTTTTGCCGGCCGCAGCGAGGGAATTACGGTGGCCAACGTCATCGAACAGATCTCGGCGCCGCTGCGTTGAAAACCGGCGGCTCGCGTTCACTCGCCGCGGTGCTGTCGCGGCGCAACGCACCGCTTGCGGCATTGCGCGGCCGGGCCGAGCACTCAGCTGCCGTCCTGCCGCCGTTGCTGATGGCGGCCGAACGCGTAGCGGCGACCGTCGCTCAAGGGGTGCACGGCCGGCGGCGGGTCGGTCAGGGTGAGACTTTCTGGCAGTTCCGCCAGTACGAGCCGGGCGATGCGGCAAGTCGGATCGACTGGCGTGAAAGCGCCAAGTCCCAGCGCTTCTACATCCGCGAGACCGAGTGGGAAGCGGCGCAGAGCGTGTGGTTGTGGCGCGATCCATCGGCGTCGATGGATTACAGTTCAGCCGAATATGTCGCCGGCGCCGAATGGCCGAGCAAGCGGGATCGCGCCGAACTGCTGCTCGTGGCGCTGGCGAGTCTGCTGGTGCGCGGCGGTGAGCGCTTGAGCGTGCTCGGCAGCGGAATATCGCCGGTCAGCGGGCGGGCGGCGCTGTCGCGCGTGATCGACATCCTGGGGCATGACGGCTCTCGATCCGATAGCCTGCCGCCATTCGAGCCATTGCCGCGTGCCGCCTTTGTTGTTTTGATCGGCGACTTCCTGGCGCCGCTCGACAGCGTCAATGCGGCGCTGACTCGCTTTGCTGCGATCGGGGTCAAAGGCCACTTGCTGCAGATTGTCGACCCTGCGGAGGAGGACCTGCCGTTCGATGGCCGGGTCCGGTTTGCCGGGGTCGAGGAGCGCGATGAAATCGTGATCAGCCGCGTCGAAGGCATCCGCCAAGACTACGCAGCTCGGTTTCGCGATCACCGCGCCGGGCTCGCCGCGATTGCCGGTCGGCTTGGCTGGAGCTTTGGCTCGCATCGCACCGATCGGCCGCCGAGCCTGGCGTTGCTCGCACTCTATGCGGCCCTGTCGGGCGATCGACGGCGGTGAAGATGGTCAGCGGAACAGAACGGCCGGGCCGTTTTCTCCTTCCGCGGCCGCTCGCGCGTGGCGAGGGGTCGGGGTGAGGAGCGTCTTGGTTCCGGTCCGCGGCGGCGCCCGCCTCACCCTTCGCGTCGCTGGTGCGGCGCGTTTGCTCCCTCCCCCTCACAGCGCGGAGAGGGCCATTCGCGGTTGGCGGATTGAATAATGCTGGCACTGGGTTCGCTTGCCTTTGCTTCGCCCTGGCTGCTGTTGGCGCTCGCCGGGCTGCCGATTGTCTGGTGGCTGTTGCGGGTGACGCCGCCGGCGCCGCGCCGCATTCCGTTCCCGGCGATAAGGCTGCTGTCGGGTCTGGTGCCGCACGATGTAACCCCGGCGCGCACCCCGCTGTGGCTGATCCTGCTGCGCATGGCGATCGCCGCGCTGGTGATCATCGCGGCGGCCGATCCGCTGCTGAATCCGCAGTCGCAACTGCCCGGCACCGGCCCATTGACCCTGGTGATCGACGATGGCTGGGCGGCCGCGAGCGATTGGGGCGCCCGTCAGGCGGCACTCGGCGATCTCTTGGCCGAAGCCGAGCGTGAGGACCGCCAGGTTGTACTGCTGACCACCGCGCCCACGGCCAGCGACACCGCCGCACCGCCGCTGGCGCCGGTTCGCGCTGTCGACGCCCGGGCCGCGGTCGAAGCGCTGCAGCCAAAGCCGTGGCCCGTCGATCGCCAAGCCGCTCTCGCGCGGCTCCGAAAGCTGTCGCTGCCCGATGCCAATGCGGCGATCTGGCTCAGTGACGGCCTTGGCGATAGCGGTGGGGCGAAGGCGCTCGCCGCCTATCTCGACGACCGCGGCACCTTGCAGTATCTGAGCGCCGGTGCCGGCCGGCAGCCGGTACTGCTCACCCCGGGCGACCGCGAAGCGAAGGACCTGTCGGTCGTGCTGCGCTCGTTGCCAGCCGCAGAACCACGCCGCTACGCCGTCCGGGCGAGCGGTGGGGACGGCCGTTTCCTGGCGAGTCAGACCGTCACGATCGCGCCCGGAGCAGCCTCGGCCAAGGCGCAGCTGACGATGCCGAACGAACTGCGCAACCAGACCACCCGGATCGAGATCGAAGGCGGGCAGTCGGCGGGCTCGGTCGTCCTGGTCGATGAACGTTGGCGCCGCCGACCAGTCGGGATCGCTGCCCCGGCGAATACCTCGGGCCAGCCGCTGCTCAGTGAGAACTATTATCTCGAACGGGCGTTAGCGCCGTTTGCCGAGATCCGGCGCGGACCCGCAACCGATCTCCTGAAACGCCAGATCGCGGTGCTGATCTTTGCCGATTCGCGCCCGAATTCGCCAGCCGACGCCGCGGAGATCGAAAAATGGGTCGATGGCGGCGGGCTGTTGCTGCGCTTTGCCGGCCCGAATCTGGCGGAGGAGGACGACAGGCTGATGCCGGTGCGGCTGCGCCGTGGCGGGCGCACGATCGGTGGCGCGATGTCGTGGGAGCAACCGGCGAAACTGGCGCCGTTTGCTGCCGACAGTCCCTTTGCCGGGCTGTCGATCCCGCCGGATGTGACGGTCTCGCGCCAGGTGCTGGCGGAGCCCGATATCGATCTGGCCGCCAGGACCTGGGCGCGGCTGGCCGACGGCACGCCGCTCGTTACCGCGGAGAAGCGCGGCCGCGGCTGGATCGTTCTGGTGCACACGACGGCAAATGCCGACTGGTCCAACCTGTCGTTGTCGGGGCTCTTTGTCGAGATGCTCCGGCGCATCGTGGCGATGAGCCAGGGAGTGGTTACCGCGAGCGAGGCACGCCTGCCGCCGCTTGAAACCCTCGACGGGTTCGGCCATCTGCAGCGCGCCCCCCCGACTGCTCGGCCGATCGCCGGCCGGGAGGTCGCGACCGTTACCGTGTCGCCGCAGCACCCGCCGGGGTTCTACGGCACCGAGGATACCCGCCGAGCGCTCAATCTTGCGAGCGGGATAGTCGAGTTGCGGCCGCTTACCGGCCTGCCCGCAGACGTCCATCGCGCAACCTTTGGACGCGGCAGCGAGATCGACTTGCGGGCACCGGTGCTGACGGCGGCGCTGCTATTGGCGCTCGCCGATCTCTTGATCGCCTATGCGCTGCGCGGGCTGTTGTGGCGACGTGCGGCGCAGGTCGGCAGTGCGCTGTTCCTGGTCCTTGTCGCGATGCCGCCGGCCCACGCCGACGACGCCTTTGTCATCCGCGCCACCTCGCAGTTGCGGCTCGCTTATGTCAGGACCGGCAACGACGAGGTCGACAATGAGAGCCGCGCCGGGCTGCTCGGGCTCGGCGACGCTCTCAACCGGCGTACCGCGGTCGAGACCGGCGACCCGATGGAGGTCGATATCGAGACCGATGAACTGATCTTTTTTCCGCTGCTCTATTGGCCGGTGACGGCTGACCAGCCGCCGCCGTCGCCAAAAGCGGTCGAACGCATCAATCGCTATATCGAAACCGGCGGAACGATCCTGTTCGACACCCGCGACGGCGACGAGCAGTCGCCGGGACCATTTGGTGGTGCGGCCATCGCCGCCGCGCGGCTGCGTCGGCTGACCGCAGGGATCAACATGCCGCCTTTGGTGCCGATCCCCCCTGACCATGTGCTGACCAAATCCTTTTATCTGCTGCACGAGTTTCCGGGCCGCTGGAATGTCGGCACCTTGTGGGTCGAGCCGGTCGACGACCACGTCAATGACGGGGTTTCGAGTGTCATCGTCGGCGCCAATGACTGGGCCGGCGCGTGGGCGATCGACCGCAATGGTCAGCCGCTCTATGCCGTCGTGCCGGGCGGTGAGCAGCAGCGCGAAATGGCCCTGCGCTTTGGCATCAATCTCGTCATGTACGTCCTGACCGGGAATTACAAATCCGATCAGGTGCATGTGCCGGCGATCCTGGAGCGGCTCGGCCAATGACGAGCACCGGCTGGTCGCTTGCCGCCGCACCGCTGCTGGCGTGGTGGCTGCTGGCGCTGTTTGCCGCCGCTGCCATCTTGCTGCTGGGGCTCGGCGTCTGGCGCAGGGCACCCGGGCTCGGATGGCGCGCGGCAGCACTCGCCGTGCTGCTCGTGGCATTGGTGAACCCGTCGCTGATCGAGGAGCAGCGGGTGCCGCAAAAGGATGTGGCGATCGTCGTTGTCGACGATTCGCCAAGTCAGACGATCGGCGCGCGGCATCGGGCAACGCAGACGGCGCTTGCGGCGCTGAAGCAACGGCTCGCCGACGAACCCGATCTCGACCTGAGGATCGTCCGCGCCGGTGCGGCCCAGCCCGGGGCCGGCGACGAGGGGACAAGGTTGTTCGCCGCCCTCGATCGCGCCATGTCGGATGTGCCGCGGCAGCGGCTTGCCGGGATTGTGATGATCACCGATGGCGAGGTTGACGACGTACCAAAGGGCGACGCCAAGCGGTTGCGGCAAGCGGTTCCGGCGCCGCTGCACGTCCTGTTGTCGGGGCAGCCGAACGAGCGCGACCGTCGCCTCGTCGTTGCCCAGGCGCCGAGCTTTGGTATCGTCGGCAAGCCGCTGCAGCTGAAGATCCGGGTCGAGGATCTGCCGGAAACCGCCGCGGAAAAGGCCGGCGAGGACACCGCTGAGGCACAGGTGACCTGGCGTAAGGATGGCGGCGCACCACAGGAGCTGATGGTACCGGTCGGTCGGGATGTGGCCGTACCAGTGCTGATCGATCACGGCGGTCCAAATGTGCTGGAGCTTCAGGTCGAGCCGGGACCGTATTCGCTGACCCCGGTCAACAAGCGCGCGGTCGTCGTCGTCAATGGCGTGCGCGACCGGTTGCGGGTGCTGCTGATCTCGGGCGAGCCCCATGCCGGCGAACGGGTGTGGCGCAACCTTCTCAAATCCGACCCGTCGGTCGATCTCGTCCATTTCACGATCTTGCGCCCGCCCGAAAAGCAGGATGGCACCCCGATCCGCGAGCTGTCGCTGATCGCCTTTCCGATCCGCGAACTGTTCGACACTAAACTCGACGATTTCGACTTGATCATCTTTGATCGCTACAGCCAACGCGGCGTCATCCCCGAGGCCTATCTCGAAAACGTGGTCCGCTATGTACGCAACGGCGGCGCCCTGCTCGAAGCGGCGGGCCCCAATTTCGGCTCGCCGATGAGCCTGTCGCGCACACCCTTGGGCGAGATATTTCCAGCCGATCCCACGGGAGAAGTCTTTGAAGAGGGGTTCAAGCCGGAGTTGACCAAAATCGGTCGCCGCCATCCGGTGACCGAGGGACTGCCCGAGGCCGGTCCGCCCGGCGGGCAGCCGAGCTGGGGGCGGTGGTTCCGCCAGGTCGATTCACAGGTGCATGGCGGCGTGACGTTGATGACCGGCGCTCGCGGCGATCCGCTTTTAGTGCTCGATCGCGTCGGCAAGGGGCGGGTGGCGCAGCTGATGTCGGACGAGATGTGGTTTTGGGCGCGCGGCTTTGAAGGTGGCGGACCGCAAGCCGAGTTGTTGCGCCGGCTCGCCTACTGGCTGATGAAAGAGCCCGATCTCGAAGAAAACGATCTGCGCGCCGCCGTCGATGGCGACCAACTGGTGGTCACCCGTCAATCTCTGCAACCCGACGAGCGCCCGGTCACAGTGACCATGCCCGACGGCACAAGCCGCAGCCTGGCCCTGGCGCCGGATCAAGGCGGGCGCAGCACGGGCCGGTTGACAATAACCCGGATGGGACTGTACCGGGTCAGCGACGGCAGCAAGACCGCGCTCGCCGCGGCCGGGCCGCTGAACCCGATCGAATTCAGCGACGTTCGTACCACACCCGATAAACTGGCGCCGGTCGTTGCCGCAACCGGCGGTGGCGTCTTCTGGGCCGGCTCGGGCGCGATCCCCGAAATCCGCCGGGTGGCCCCCGAAGACACCGCGGCCGGACATAACTGGCTCGGCCTGCGCGCCAATGGCGACTATACGGTAAGCGGGTTCAGCGAAATGCCGCTGTTGCCGGCAGCGATCATGCTGGTGCTGATCGTCGGCGGGCTTGTGGCGGCGTGGCGGCGCGAGGGACGGTGAAACCGCACGGCTCGGGTCGGTGATGGTGGTGCTGGGGAAGGTTCTGGCGCCGCTGCACCCGGACGGCGTCAAATTCGTCCTGGCGGCGGTCGTGGCTACCGGTCTGCTGTTTCTGGCGGCCGGGCCGGCGGGGTGGGTCGCACTGGTCCTGACCCTATGGCTGATCTATTTTTTTCGTGATCCATGGCGGGTCACGCCGCTGCGCGAGGGGGTGCTGGTCAGCCCGGCGGACGGCATCGTCACGTCAGTCACCCAGGCGCCGCCGCCGGCCGAACTGGCGATGGGCGATGGCGAAGTCGCTCGGATCAGCATCTTTCTCAGCATTTTTGATGTTCATGTGACCCGTGCGCCGGTTGGCGGCCGGGTGGTGGCGCTGTGCTATACCAAGGGGCGGTTTCTCAATGCGATCGACGAAGAGGCGAGCGTCCATAACGAGCGGCTGGCGATCCGGCTGGCGCCGGTGGCGGGCCCCGAGATCGCGTTTGTCAAAGTCGCAGGTCTCATCGCTCGCCGCATCGTCTGCGATCTGCGCCAAGGCCAGCGCATCGCCGCGGGCCAACGGGTCGGTATCATCCGCTTCGGCTCGCGGGTCGATGTTTATTGTCCGCCGCCCTATGTAACGATGGTCGTGGCCGGGCAACGCATGATCGGCGGCGAGACGGTGATCGCCGATCGTCTGGCGCCGGAGCCGGTGAGGCAAGGGAGCGCACATTGAGAGACGGCCGCAGAGAAGGCTTGGGAAGATTGCGGATGCGGCCGGGCCGCGTGCGGCGGCCGCGGGTGCAGCGGCTCTCCGACCTGTCGGTCAATCGCATGATCCCGAATGTCCTGACCTTGCTGGCCTTGTGCGCCGGCATGACCGCGATGCGGTTCGCCATGGGGGGAAACTATGTCGGGGCGGTGTTCGCAATCATCGTCGCCGGCATTTTTGACGGTCTCGACGGCCGCATTGCCCGCCTGCTGCATTCGACCTCGAGCTTTGGCGCCGAACTCGACAGCCTGTCCGATTTCATCAGCTTTGGCGTAGCGCCGGCGGCGGTACTCTATCTGTGGACGATGTCGAGCCTGCACGGTCTGGGCTGGGCGATCGTGCTGTTCTACGCGGTTTGTTGCGCTCTGCGGCTCGCCCGCTTCAACATCGAAGCGGGGAGTGCGCGCCCGGCCTATGCTACGCCCTTTTTTACCGGGGTCCCGGCGCCGGCCGGAGCCGGGCTTGTCATGGTGCCGATGTTTTTGAGCTTCGAATGGGGCGACTGGCTGTTTCGCTCGCCCTATTTGAACGCGGTTACGGTGACCGGCGTCGCTTTGTTGATGGTCAGCAAAGTGCCGACCGTGTCGCTGAAACGGATCCGCGTCCCGCATGACTGGGTGGTCCCGACCCTGCTCGGCATCGGCGTGCTCGCCGCCTTTGTGACGACCGTTCCGTGGCTCACCTTGACCGCGATCGGGGTGGTTTACGTCGGGTCGATCCCGCTGACGATCCGAGCCAGCTACCGGCTGCGGCGCAGCGCCGAGGTGCAGAGGAGCGAGCCCGCAGATGCGGCGCCAATACCGCCCGCAACCTTTCTGGTCGACGACCAGAACCCGCCGGCCAGTCATTGGCGGCACTGATCCGGCCGCTGGCGGCCTCAAGCCTCGGCGACCGCTCGTCGCCGGCAAATCGGCTGCGCCGTTGACAGCGCGCGGTTCGCGGATATAGTGCCGCGCTCTGCCGGCGGAGCGGTCTGCCGGGCGCCAGGCGCGTGCCTCCGACGGTTGCGCCGGTGATGCACCAGCCCATATCGGTCAAATCATGTTTGCAGTGATCCGCACCGGCGGCAAGCAATACAAAGTCGCCCAGGACGACATCATCGCGGTCGAAAAGCTCGCTGGCGAGCCGGGTGACGTCGTCGAGTTTGACGAGGTGCTGCTGATCGGCGATGGCGGCGAGGTTGCGACCGGGACACCGCTCGTCGCGGGCGCCGCAGTCAGCGCCACGCTGGTCGAGCAGAGCCGGGCCGCAAAGATCATCGTTTTCAAAAAACGGCGGCGACACAATTACCGACGCAAAAACGGCCATCGGCAATACCAGACCGTGCTGCGCATCGACGCGATCCGCGCCGCAGCGGGTTTGCCGCCGACGGCAGAACAGATTTCAGCTGCTGAATCGTGGCCGGCGGCGCAGGAAGGCCCCGCCGTCGAAGCCGAGCCGGCGATCGACCAGCAGCCGGCTGTAGAACAGGAGCCGGTGACAGAGGCCGGAATGCCGACACCGGATCTGCCGCCCCAGGAAGGAGAGTTTTCCAATGGCTCATAAGAAAGCAGGCGGCTCGTCGCGCAATGGTCGCGACAGCAAGGGCCGCCGCCTCGGCGTCAAGAAATTTGGCGGCGAGGCGGTGATCCCGGGCAACATTATCGTGCGTCAGCGCGGCACCAAATTTCATCCCGGCGAGCATGTCGGCATCGGCCGCGACCACACGCTGTTTGCAACCGCGGGCGGTGCGGTGCGGTTTCACGCCGGCATTGCCGGCCGAACCTATGTGTCGGTGGTCGTTCCTGTCGCACCCTCACCGATACCGACAGCGCCGGCCGAAGCCGCCGAATAGCCGTTTCCCGGCACCTGTTGAAGCAAAGGGAACGGCCCGGCTGTTCCCTTTTTTTGCGCGCCATGGCTCGAACCGATGCAGTTTCTCGACCAGTGCAAGATCTACCTGAAAAGCGGTGACGGCGGCCGCGGCGCAGCAAGCTTTCGCCGCGAAAAGTTCATCGAATTCGGCGGTCCCGACGGCGGCAATGGCGGCAAGGGCGGCGACATCGTGTTTGTCGCGGCCGACAATCTGAACACGCTGATCGACTATCGCTATCGCCAGCATTTCCGTGCCGCAGACGGGCGGCCCGGCAGCGGGCGCGAACGCAGCGGCGCCAATGCCGACGACCTCGTGCTGATGGT
>Ga0335074_10013225_pt1 | contig 11601 bp, 4 predicted proteins | sample Lox_Sample_23_FD_206715 | JGI IMG/M metagenome (GOLD analysis project Ga0335074, IMG submission 206715) | Soil microbial communities from Loxahatchee National Wildlife Refuge, Florida, United States - Lox_Sample_2.3 | ecosystem: Environmental > Terrestrial > Soil > Wetlands | place: USA: Florida...
CATAGCCCTCGACCACGAACGACATCCCCATCGACGATGCCCACATCCGGCCGGCGTTCTGCATCGTGAGCTGATCGGGCAGCTCCGGGTCACTCCCCTCCCCGCCGACCGCGATATCGGCGTCAACCACCTCGCCGGCCGCTTCGCGCCGGGACCGCGGATCATGTCTCGGCCCCAGGCGCCCGACCAGGTACCGCTCCCCCGGGCCACGCGAATTCGGGTGGAACGTCTCGGTCTCCCCGTCCCACGGCCCCAGCAAGTCCCGCTCTATAAGGCCCATCAGCTCGTCCCGCACCTGATGCGAGCTCGCGCCAGAAAACTCCTGGGGAACATCAAGAGGGGACAACATCTCGTCCCGCCCAGCCTCGCTCATTCCGCTCCCTCCCCCGCTCTTCCTACCCACCGTAGCGAGACTTGCTGGCACTCTTCCAGAAACGCTCCTTATCACTGAACGGCATCCGTGCTACTCCACCGTCACCGTTTCGCGCCTATATTGGCGATCCTGGCTTTGCGCTCTTCTGGGACCAAGCGGAAGTGGATACGGCCTTTACCAGGCGTGAAACGGCCGTGCCAGTCGAATATACGCTCGGTTCCGTCGAGATCGGTGAACCTATAGAGCAGTTTCCGCATCTCATGTTCAGGCGTAACTTTGGACCGCCAGATGGGCAATGGCCGTAGCCGGGGATCCCAGTCGGCGATCGCGTCATCGATCCGCCGCAGCTCAAGCGCAACCGGAACGACCCACTCCCAGGTCAAGTCATGGAGCTGATGCTGAACACTCCGGAGGAACTGCAGGTTCGGGTAGAGTGCCTCGCGCACCTCCCAGATCTCGTCACCGTACCGTAGCTCAGGCAGGCCATACTGCTTGATCCAGTCCTCGTGTGAGGTCAGGTGCTCGGGCGTCGCTGCGTGCCGCACCTCAACGGGGCCCGCATCTCGGACATCAGCCTCACCGTCATCGAGTTCGACCAGAATCTGGCGATCGGCGCGCACCCACGACACATCCCAGCGCTCATCGACCAGCAGACTAACCAGTAGGCCACCCAGCAGATGCGCCGCGCCAAGCGCCCTAGCGGGATGACCGTCCCAGAGATATTCAGCTCCCTCACCGGCTCCTGCGGGCAGCACGTCACTGAATGGAGCACGCTGCCGCAGGCTACGGATCACGCGAGCAAGGTCGACATGGCGAGGCTGATGCCCCCAGTCCGAAAAGAAGTAACCTGGTGCGAGCTCAAGTTCTGTCAGCCGCTTGTCCGAGACCAAGGCGGCATCCTTGCGTAGCCGTGAGACGCGGTTTACCAAACGGACGAACGCGCCCATCTCGGTATCGACTTGCTCACGCGAACGCTGTTCAGAGCAGGACAACTCGTTGAAGAACATCAAGAGGGGCACTCGGCACCCCTTTCGCTGATGCCAGAGGCAGATTGAGTTAACTCAAGAAGCTGGTCTATCGAGCGATCCCATTCGTCGAAGAAACCAAGCGGCCACTGTGACAACATCCCGTCTGCTCCCATGATCGGACTGGTGATATGCACGCCATCGTCCTGACGGTCGAAGTAGTGGAGGATCACGTCATCCGCCGGAATCTGGCCTCGTTTGACCGCAAGCCGGACACCGTTCAGGATGTGATCGCTATGTGTCTCGACGATGACCTGCGCGCCAGCCGATGCGGCGGCGCACGTCAGCCTGGCCATGGCGCTCTGGCCCTGCGGATGGACGTGTGCTTCCGGATTTTCTAGCAGAAGCATCGCTCCGGGCGCCGCAGTCAGGCACGCGACCACGATGGGCAGCACGTAGCCGAGCCCGAATCCGACATTCGTGGGCCGACGCGGTGCGCTTACAACTTGACCCGGTCGCGTGAACTGGAAGCCGAGCCGCATAAGATCGGTCCGTTCGATCACCGCAGCCTGGATCCGCACTCCCGGGCATATTTCGCTCATCCACGCTTCGACCTGCTCCAGCAACCGCCGGGTAGCAGCAGGGTGATGGAGTACGTCCTGCTGAATCACGTCGTCTTGATGCTGAGCCAGGTAATCGACGGTAAATTCACCGTGCGCTCCCAAGAATCCACGCCGTGCAGACATCTCGTAGGAGCGCGGATAGGTGACCGCTGGGTTAACACGGTCCGCCCGCAAGTACTGGAAACCGTTATTAAACAGAGTGAAGAGCGGGTCAACCTCTTCGAGGTCGCCGAACGCGCGATCTTCCTCACTCGGCACGCACGCTGTCAGCGGGAGCAGATCGTCTTCTCGTCCATAACGTGCCCGCCACTCGCGCGACGGAGACTGCTCTGCTGAGAGACGGAACCCGATCTCAGGGTCAGCTCCAGGTTCACTTATATAATCTTCGTGGAGAACGTCCTGACCAGTCCCCAGTTGCACGAGAGTACCGTTGAGCGGGAAACCCGCGGAGTCGTCAGTGTCGTGCAGCATGTCTTGGTCGTATGCCTGCCGAAGCAAGGCAAGGGCCTGAAGCACGGTGCTCTTGCCTGAGGAGTTCAAGCCCGACAGCAGCGTGTAGGGACCGAGGGGGATGTCAGCCGCAGCGAACGCCTTGAAGTTGGTGATCGTGAGGCGGTCAATCATCAGCAACCTCTCGCAGCATGTGCTCGATAGCCGAAAACCGTACCCGTACCTTCTCGGCATCACCGGTAGCAACCGAGATTGCCTGCAAGAACCGGCCGTCTTCCATCAGGTCGGCGAGCCGCGCGAGTACCTTTCCCCGCCGTTCCCTTAGCCTGGCCAGCTCTTCGGCGCTGAGCTTGGCCAGACTTACTGATTCCGCCTCGAACAGCGCCTTGTTGATCGGCAGGCGCGTGCGCTGGCCAGCGAACACCTTGCGGAAGGCATGCTCACCGAAGATAGCCGCCGCAGCACGCATCGACCTCGCGAAGTCGCTGGCGAGCCGCTCGATCTGTTGTTCCGGCAGGTCATTGAGCCACTTCATAGCGCCTCGCAGGAAGTCGTCAAGGTCGCCACGTGGGTAGTCAGACGGATCGGTCAACCGGAATGCCAGGAAGCGCAGCACCATCTCACGATCGGCCATTCGGGCAGGCTTGACGCTACGCTGGGTCGCCTCGAGGAAGGGTTCGCTGTCAGCGAGTTCCCTCAGCAAAGTCCGGGTACGGCCCGGAATCAATGCGTGCCGCAACTCCTGCAACGTGAGCGGCGTGCCACCGGTATTCAACCTCGCGAAGATATTGAACTTCACCGACTCCGGGGTACCGGCCCTGATCAGGTGAACGATGAGCTCGGTTTCGTTGATCCTGGTCTGCAATGCTCCAGGCAGTTCCTGATACGTACGACCGTCATAATGCCGCAGGTACTCCAGACCACGCAGACGCAGCGAGGATGCACCGACGATCGCCGGATCAACGAACCGCGCAATGCTGGTGAGCCGCTGGATACCATCGACCACAGCCCAGCTTTCCTCACCGCTCTCAGCCGCGTAGAGGGTAGGCAGCGGAATCCGGAGCAGGAGCGACTCGATCAGCTTGCTCTGTGCGACATCGTTCCATATGCCCGCAAAGCGCTGAAAGTCAGGCGCCAGGTCGAGGACACCTCGGCGAATTCGGGCCAGCAGCAGGTCAACGGTCATCGTTCGGGTTATGACGTCGATCTCCGCCGGATCGAACGGATCTTGAATCAGCGGTTCCGGCGCCGGACTCTCAGCTTCGACGCCGGTACTCAGACCCAGCGTGTCGTATTCGACCGGGACCTCTATCTCCTGGGTCTCGCTCACCCCGAACGTGCCGCCCCTCTCCTCGCTCACGACGTGCACTTACACCGTACCCAGACGGGCTCTTGGCGTTGCGGACAGAGACCATACAGTTACGTCACCGCGTGAAGTCGCCCTACATAACTGCAACGCACGCCGTGAGTTCGAATAGGCAGTCAGAATAGCGTGTCGTCTTCATGTCGGCGCGGGGCACGGTGCTGCTTGCCTCGCTTGTCATGCAGACCGACGGCAACTTCGGCGGCGTAGCGCTCGTGGTTGAACTCAAGGAGGCGGTCCAGAATCTCCCCGCGGACGACTGGGCCGATCGTGTACCGGGAACCCTGGCGGGTGTCGTGGAAACCGTGGTCCAGGCCGGCCGCCAGCAGGTCGTCCCAGTCGTAGGCCCGCACCACCGCTTCATCGATCGCCTGGTGGATCTCCCGCAGCTCGGCGATGTCAACGTCCGTGCACCGCTCGTCGTGCACAAGGTTGTACGTGGCGGTCAGCCCAGCCTGCCGGGCCTGCATCAGCTCCCGCCGGTACGCGTCGAGTCGCGCGCCGAACTCCCGCATCTCTGCTGTCATCTCCGGCAGCTGAAGCGTCTCGAACACGTCGGACGGCGAGTAGTTGAGATCGGCCTTCATCGTCGAGCTGCGGCTGATCGCCCACCAGTAATGCGGCGCGCTGGACAGAAGCGCTAGCATCCCAGTGTCCTCGGTCGCGAACACGCCCAACTTGTGGGCGAACACTTGCTCGGTCGGCACCATAACTGGCATTACGACCCTGCTCACCAGCGTTATCACGATCGCCCGGTCAAGACTCTCTATGGCGGCGTAGAGCCCACGCGCACGCTCGGCATACTGCCACCAACGTTCCCGCCGGACCTTGCGGTTGTTCCCGTCACGCTCAGGTTTCACTTCGCGCAACACTTTCGTATAGAGGTCGGGATACGTCTTGGCGATCTCCTGAGACCAGTCGTGGAAGTTGATGACCCAGCGGCCGGCAGAACAATCCGGACGGGAGTTGAGATCTTGACCGTTGAGGTACGGAAACAGGACATCTTTGTTGCGGGAGTTACGCACGATCAGTTCTCGCGCGCGCTCGGGCTCCATGGTGAAGCCCAGCCCGAGGATTATCGATCCCTGGAAAGAGATCCCAGCGTTAGCGGCGAGCCGTTCCGGTTTCCCGCTTACGCGCGAAGCGGGATCGAGTGACGGGGCAATGCGGGAGACCGCTATCCCGTCCGCTAGCCGCTCCGCGTTGGCGCCGAGAGGCTGTCGGCTGAGCCAGACGGCAGCGTACTCCAGGACCGCGCTCTTCGATGGCCAGGGCTTGCTCTTGACGGATTGCCGGATTTCCGTGCCGGTGGCCGCGATCTGATCCAGGCCTACTTCACGAGTGTCGCCTTGGGCAAGGGTATTGGTCGCGATAAGCCCTGCCTGCCCGTGCCGCCGGTTGAGCAGGTCGTGTGCGCGGAGCAGGAAATAAGCGATCAGGTCGGCGCTGCCACGAACACCATGGCCGATCCACCGGACCAGGTATTCGCGATAGGCCGTGCCGAGCGCCCCGGTAAGCTTCTGGCCGCCGAGGAACGGTGGGTTACCGATGATCGCGTCAAAGCCAGGACCGAACGGCCGGTTCTGGTCAAAGACCTCGGGGAAGACCAAGGGCCAGTGCAGAGGCTGCCGATCGAAACCGCCGTCGGGCCGGTCGGTGCCCAGCCAATCTCGCGCCTGCTCCTCGGCTATCTGAATGTCGTCTTCGGTTGCCGCCGTATGAGCGACGCTGGCGGCAGTCAGCCAGAATGCCTGCCTCCCCGAACCTGCGAGGGCTGCTCCGACAACGAGATCAGCGTAACGCTTTAACGTTTCGGTTTTCGCCTGGGCGTCAGCGAGCACCTGACGTTTCTTGTAGATGTCGGCGATGTCATCGTCCGCGATGTTCACGAGTTCCCCACGCTTGCCGATAGCCTCGTCAAGCCGTGAGCCGACACCCGACAAGAATTCAAGTAGAGCCCCCTCGTGAAGTTTGCTTCCTTCCGATACATCAAGGTGCATCTGCCGGAGCTGATCGACAGAAGTAATGCCCAGCAATGAATCACCAACGACCAGGCGGTCATCGACGAACGTGAACGGACGCCGGCGATCCATCGAAATGACCCACAGCGACAGTTTCGCGATCTCCACGGCCATCGGGTTGATGTCGACGCCATAGAGGCAGTTCTGGATGATCATGCGGCGAGCCTTGATCACCAGAGGATCAGCGGTGACGTCAAGCGCCAGACCGAATTCGGCCGGAACGTCCGCCAGGTAGCTCTGTGCGTCGACGTTGCCTGCTGCAGACCAGGCTTCGATAAGCTTGCCCGCCAGATAGCGGCATGCGGCGACGAGGAACGCGCCGGAACCCATCGCGATGTCGGCGACCTTCAGGTCGAGAATCTCCTCGGCCGTACGGAGTTGCCATTCGGAACGATCGGCGGTCTGGAGCGGACCCTTTGCGTAGACGAGGGGTTCCAGGGCTCCTTCGGCGATCTGCTCTGCCAGGTGTCTCGGCGTGTAATGAGTGCCGCTGCGAGCACGCAACGCGGACTCGGTCACGTAAAGCGCACCGGGCATGATCACCATGGGATCGCCGCGCAGGTCCCTGCGGGTCACCCGATAGAACGGCAGCAAGCGCTGAACCAGAGGGAGATCCTGGGCGACGGCGAAGAGCCGACTCTCGGCCTGTAGCTTCTCCTCTCCTGTCAGCGGGGCGAGCCTCGCCATCAAGGCGCGGACTGACCCGATACCCGAGTCCTTGTAGGCATCGGCGAGCCGACCGGAGAGCGACTCCACATCGGTGTGCGAGGAAGCAATAGCTTCGAGGTCGCGCAGTGGCACCTCCTCTTCGCGCCCCTCCTTGCCGACCAAACCGACCATGACCTCGGCCGCTCGGAATGCCTCGAAGGAGAGCAACCCTTCGTACACGTATCCGATCTGCTCGATCGTCAGGTTGCGGAACGAGACGGTGCGCAGTTCTCCCGCGATCGTGACCATCTGCACGGCGCGGAGCATGTGCAGCACGGTCCGGTCGTCGACCATCAGGGGGAACCATGGGTAAATGACCGGGTCGAACAGCGAGCCGTCATATGCGATCAGGTCGAGCTGTGAGTGCTTGACGCCCCGGTAGATGACGGTGAACAGCGCCAGCAGCCGATGCCAGGCTGTGAACGTGTGGTCAAGCTCGGCCTCATTGCCTCGCGCGTCGGCGACACGCCGCTCCAGCTCGGCGTACAAGCCGCCCGCCGAATACGCACGGGCGTACAGTTCGTTGTCCGCTGGCAGCAGCGTGTTCCCCTCGGCGAACAACAAGAACACGATCCGCATCATCACCGTGACCGCGCCGCGGTAGACGTCGGCCGCGGACACCTCGGCGGGAACACCGACCCGGCCGAATGCGCCGACCAGCAGTTCGACGGCCTGGCGGACCTGTACGCCCAGCCGGTCGGTGATCTCCTCCTGGTTGTTCAGCGATGCCCGCAAGAGCGCTGGAAGTTGCCGTTCTGGCGGGACACCGAAGAAGCGCCTGCGCTGGAGCAGGGAGACGAAGGCACGCACCACGTCTCGTTCGGAAGTATCGGGCCATGAGATGGCGTCGAAGACGGCCACGGTGGTGACTCCCTCCGCCGGCGCCCACACCAGCGCCCACCAGCGGCCATCGGTCGCCAGCCCAAGCTCGACGCCACGAGCACGGCAGAGCTGAGCAAGCCGGTCGGCCGGGGTGGCGGGCCAGTCCGAGCCGCGGATCCGCGTAACCGGGGATTCGTCGCTGACCATACCCAGCAGACGGATCTCCGCTGAGGCCGGATCGTTCAGAATGAACGAGGGCGTGATCGTGGCCTCATGTTCTGGAACAGGCAGGGCAAGGCGCTCCATGTCTTCCCGATGGACGGCTCCTTGCCAGCCGAGCAGATGATCAAGGATGAAGGCGATCCAGTTAGATTTGCTGCTTCCGCGGTCCTCCTGCCATCGGTGGTGTTCCCGGCGGAGCCGGTCAGACTCCGCGGAGTCCAGCGGTTCGAGATCCGGCCATTCGGCAGCCAGCACCGGTGCGGACAAGAACGGCCCGCTGACCTCGATGAGCTTGAGCCAGTCGATGTGGACCTGACGGCGTTCCTTGGCTGTTGTCCCGGACCGCCGCCTGGCCGCTAAAGCCATGGTGCCTCCCACCCTGCGCTCCCATTCGCTCCAGGAAGGCCGTTCCCATTGGTGGCATTGATCACACATGCCCGGGTTCGACGACACAATATCGTTACCGACGCTAACGTCCGCAGTGAATTCCGCAGGCCGGCAGACCACAGCACAATTCTGACTATTTGATCAAAACAGACAATTCAGGCAGACTCAGAACAGCGTCCCGCCGGATGGGCCGTCCACGGGTCGCTTCCTGGAGCGCTTGTCGTGGAGACCGGCCTTGACTTCGGCGGCGTGACGTTCGTGGTTAAGTTCAAGGAGACGGTCCAGGATCTCCTGGCGGACGATCGGGCCGATCGTGTACCGGGGACCCTGGCGGGTGCCATGGAACCCGTGGTCGAAGCTCTCGGCGAGGTCATCCCATCCGTACGCCCGCACCACAGCGACGTCGATTGCCTGGTGGATCTCCCGCAACTCCGCGACATCCGCATCGGCGCACCGCTCGTCATGCACGAGGTTGTATGTGGCAGTCAGCCCAGCTTGCCGAGCCAGCATCAACTCCCGCCGGAAGGTATCGAGCCGCCCGCCAAGCTCCCGCATCTCACCCGTAATCTCCGGCAGCGGCAACGTCTCGAACACATCCGACGGCGTATAAACCAGATCGGTCGTAAGCTTTGAGCCCTCTCCCTCTGTCCACCAATACTGAATGTTGCTCGATACGAGTGCAAATACTCCCGGATCATCGGAGGCGAATACGACAATTTTCTGGTCGAAGACTTGGCTGGTCGAGACAAATGCAGGCTTCTGAGTGCTGCTTGATTGCGCTATCACTATCACGCGCTCAAGGCCGACGATGCCTTCGTACAGCGCTGGTGCTCGCTCGGCGTATTGCCACCAGCGTTCCCGACGAACCTTGCGCTTGTTCTTGTCGCGCTCGGGCTTAACCTGACGCAGTACCTGTGCGTAAGCGTCCGGATATGTCTTGGCGGTCTCCAATGGCCAGCTGTGAAAGTTGATAACCCAACGGCTAGCGGAGCAGTCTGGGCTAGAGTTTAGATCGTGCCCATTAATATACGGGAACAGAACATCTTTGTTGCGGGCATCCCGACGAAGTAGCCCCTGGGCCTGCTCAGGCTTCATCGTGAAGCCCAATCCCAAGACATAAGATCCGATAAACGAGATATCAGCGTTGGCGGCAAGGCGTTCAGGGCTGCCGCTGACGCGCGAACCTGGATCAAGGCTGGGCTTGATGTGAGCTACAGCTAGTCCGTCAACCGTCCGTACGGCTGCGGGAGCAATCGATGCGCGGCTAGTCCAAACTGCAGCGTATCTGACAGTGACACTTTTAGACGGCCAGGCTCGGCTCTTTATCCCTCCTCTAATCTGGGCACCAGACGCGACGACCTGATCTAGGCCTACTTCACGATTAACTGGCTCCGCAAGTGACTTTGTAGCGATAATTCCTGTTTGCCCTCTACCGTTAAGGAGCACGTGGGCATGTAGCAGGAAGTAGGCGATCAGGTCAGCACGGCCACGGATGCTATGGGCGATCGACTCGACCAAGTACTCGCGGTAGGCGGTGCCGAGGAAGCCGGTCAGCTTCTGCCCGCCAAGAAAGGGCGGGTTGCCAATGATGGCGTCGAAGCCAGGGCCGCCCTCACGAGTCGGGTTGAAGATTTCAGGAAAGACTAGCGGCCAGTGCAACGGATCGCGGTCGAAGGCACCGTCGGGCTGGTCGGTGGCTAGCCAGCGTTCCGATTGCTCTTCGGCTTCCGCGACCTTGCCCTTAGTGGCGGCGTCATGAGCCAGTTCGGCGGCCGTGAGCCATGGGTGGTGCTTGCCGCCTGCCAGCGCCGCGCCAGAGATCAGGTCCGCGTAGAGTTCCAGTTTCTTCGTCTTGGCGCGGACGTTGGTCAGGATGCCCCGCTTCTTGTTAACGTCGTCGATGTTGTCGTCGGGAAGACCGACCAAGTTGGCGCGGTCCGCGGTGACTTCGGCGATCACGCCGCGCACGCCGGACATAAAGTCGAGCAGCGTCCCCTCGTGCAGTACACGTCCGGCCGACGGAGACAGGTGCATCCACTCCAGTTGCTCGATGGACGTGATGCCGAGCAGTGAGTCGCCGACCGCGAGCTTGTCATCCAGGAAGGTGAACGGACGATCGGGGTCCATCGACACCAGCCACAGCGACAGCTTGGCCATCTCGACGGCCATCTCGTTGATGTCGACGCCGTACAAGCAGTGCTCGATTACCTCCCTCCGGGCGTTGATGACCAGCGGACTGGCGGTCACGTCGAGGTCCAGACCCGATTCGGCCGAGGCGCGCGAGGCCACATGCGCCTGCGCGTCCACGTTGCCCGCGATCGACCAGGCCTCGATCAGCTTGCCGGCCAGGTACCGGCAGGCCGCCACCAGGAACGCACCAGAACCCATCGCGATGTCAGCGATTCGCAGGCCAAGGATCTGATCTGCGCTAACCAGCTTCCACGCGGAACGATCCGCAGTCTGCAGCGGGCCCGGTGAGTAGACCAAGGGCTCTAGCGCGCCTTCGGCAACCTGCTCGGCGAGGAACTTCGGCGTGTAGTGCGTGCCGCTGCTGGCCCGCAGCGCGGAGTCCGTCACGTACAGAGCGCCGGGCAGGATCACCACCGGATCGCCGCGCAGGTCCTGGCGGATGATCCGGTAGAACGGCAGCAGCCGCCGGACCAGCGTGTTGTCCTGGGTGATCGCATACAGCCGGGTCTCCGCCTGCGCCTTCTCGTCCCCGTCCAGGACCGCGAGCTTGCCGGTCAGCGCCCGCGCTGAGCCGATCCCGGAGTCCTTGTACCGTTCGGCGAGGACACCGGCCAGCGCCAGGGTGTCGCCATGAGTCCCAGCCGCGAGCGACTCCAGTTCCGGCAGCGGCACCTCGGCCTCGCGGCCGTCCTTGCCGGTCAGGCCGACGACCACCTCGGCGGCGCGAAACCCCTCGTAGGACAGCAGGCCCTCGTAGACGTATCCGATCTGTTCGACGGTCAGCGTGCGGAACGAGACGGTCCGCAGTTCTCCGCCGATAGTCACGGTCTGGACGGCGCGGAGCATGTGCAGCACGGTGCGGTCGTCCACGGTGAGCGGCAGCCAGCCGAACGCCGACGGGTCGAACATGGAGCCGTCATGCGGGATGATCTTCAGCTCGGGCGGGTGCTCGACGCCCCGGTAGACCACGGTGAACAGGGCGAGCAGCCGGTGCCAGGCGGCCACGGTGTGCTCAAGCTCGCCCTCGTTGCCGCGGGCGTCCGCGACCCGCTGCTCCAGTTCGGCATACAGGCCGCCCGCCGAGTAGGCCCGGGCGTACAGCTCGCTGTCGGCGGGCAGCAGGCCGCTCTCCTCGGCGAACAGCAGGAATACCAGCCGCATCATCACGGTGACCGCGCCCCGGTACACCTCGTGCGCCGGGATCTCCGCGCCGATCGACGAACGGGCGAACGCGGCGACCAGCAGTTCGACGGCCTGGCGGACCTGGACACCGAGCCGGTCGGTGATCTCTTCCTGGTTGTCCAGGCTCTTGCGGAGCAGCGCCGGGAGCTGCCGCTCCCGCGGCACGGCGAGGAAACGCCTGCGGCCGAGCAGCGAGACGAAACCGCGCACCACATCTCGTTCTGATGAGTCAGGCCAGGAGATGGCGTCGAAAACGGCCACGGTGGTGACTCCCCCAGCCGGCGCCCACACCAGC
>Ga0335074_10013226_pt1 | contig 11601 bp, 14 predicted proteins | sample Lox_Sample_23_FD_206715 | JGI IMG/M metagenome (GOLD analysis project Ga0335074, IMG submission 206715) | Soil microbial communities from Loxahatchee National Wildlife Refuge, Florida, United States - Lox_Sample_2.3 | ecosystem: Environmental > Terrestrial > Soil > Wetlands | place: USA...
CGGTATTCCATGCAGCCGCGCCAGGTAGTTCTCGTAATCCTTCACCGTCTTCAGCGGCATCTGCTCCATCAGGCTCGGAATCCCCAGCTGAATCCCGTTCATCTGATCCACCGGCATCTCCCAGTCTTTGAACCGCGCTCCCTCCACCCCCTCGCGCAGCTGCCGCAGCATCAGCGTCTTGTCCAGAACCTCCTGCTCCGTAAATCCCGCCGTGTCGATCGCCTCGAACACCCCGATCTCTGCCCGCGCATGCTCCGTCTCCCGCTCCTGCTCCGCCGCCGAGTAGTCATCCCACCGGTCGCTGTAGCGCGCATCCCCGATCAGCGTCGCCATCTCCGGATGCGTCCGCAGCTCGTACTGCCATTCCTCATCGAGCGCCGCATGCAGCTTCGCCCGCCGCGCCGCCACATCGCTGCCCTGCCCCCACCCCCGTCCAGCAGTTGACCCCACAACCCCCAGCATCAGCGTCAGCAGCACCGGCACAGCACGGCGAAAACCCATCGTCATCGCTCCCCAAACGAAGAATTGCGCTCCCGCATCCGCGCCGGGCGCGCACCAGCCATGTTACAGACACAAACCTTCCCTCCCGCCACGCGCTCCCGGTGCTACATTGTTGGGGACCCGGACAAAACAAATCCCGTACCGGACGGAGACAATCAGGAGAGGCCAATCGATGTTCCTGGGTATGGATGTCGGCACCGGCGGCACGCGCGCCGTTCTTGTCAATGCAGAAGGTCACCTCGTGGCCTCAGCCTCCGCCGAGCACGAGCCGTTTCGCACCCCCCATCCCGGCTGGGCCGAGCAGGATCCCGAAGACTGGTGGCGCGCCGCTCAGCAGGCCATCCGCGATGTGCTCGCCGCCGCCGGTCATCCCCGCGTCGACGCCGCCGGCCTCACCGGCCAGATGCACGGCGCCGTCATGCTCGACAAGGACGGCAACGTCCTCCGCCCCGCCCTCATCTGGTGCGACACCCGCACCCAGCCCCAGTGCGACTGGCTCCACGCCCAGTTCGGCCCCGGCGAGTCCGGCCGCGAAAAACTCATCGAACTCACGGCCAATCCCGCGCTCCCTAACTTCACCCTCACCAAGCTTCTCTGGGTCAAAGAACATCAGCCGGAAATCTTCGCGAAAATCGCCCACGTCCTCTGCCCCAAGGATTACGTCCGCTACCGCCTCACCGGCCAATACGCCATCGATGTCCACGAAGCCTCCGGCACTTTGCTCCTTGACGTGGCCCACCGCCGCTGGTCCGCCGAAGTCGCCCGAGTCGCCGGCATCCCGGAAAGCTGGCTCCCCGAGCTCTTCGAGTCACCGGAAATTTGCGCGAAGATCAGCGATGACGCCGCCCAGCTCACCGGCCTCACTGCCGGAACCCCCGTTGCCGCCGGCGCCGGCGATCAGGGCGCGGGCGCCGTGGGCATGGGCATTCTCGACCCCGGCTCCGTCTCGGCCACCATCGGAACCTCGGGCGTGGTCTTCGCCGCCACCGCCGTTCCCACGCGCGATCCCAAAGGCCGCCTCCACACCTTCTGCCACGCCGTCCCCGGCCGCTGGCACGTCATGGGCGTCACCCAGGGTGCCGGCCTCTCGCTCCGCTGGCTCAAAGAGACCCTCGCGCCCGACCAGACCTACGACGACCTCACTGCCGCCGCCGCCAGGATTCCTCCCGGCAGCAATGGCCTCCTCTGGACCCCTTACCTCCTCGGTGAACGCACCCCCCATCTCGATCCCACCGCCACCGCGGCCTTCGTCGGCATCACCGCCACCACCACCCGCGCCCACTTCACCCGCGCCGTGCTCGAAGGCGTCGCCTACTCCCTCAAAGACAGCTTCACACTCTTCTCCGATCTCGGCATTCCCCTCAAAGGCGTGCGTCTCGGCGGAGGCGGTGCCCGCGGCCCGCTCTGGCGCGAGATTCAGGCCAGCGTCTACAACTATCCCTGCGAGCGCCTCACTGCAGAAGAAGGCGGAGCCTTCGGCGCAGCCCTCCTGGCCGGCGTCGGCGCAAAACACTGGCCCGACCTCCACGCCGCCTGCGCCGCCGCCATCACCGTCGCCGAAACGATCCACCCCAACCCCGCCGCCACCCAGCGGTATGCGGAAGGCTATGCCGGCTACCGCCGCGTCTATCCCGCGCTAAAGGGCATTCGTGGATAGGGGAGAACAACAGCCCCCGCCCATGCGATCGTCGGGAGCAAGGAACCGAAATGTGAAGGGGCACGACTTTCAGTCGTGCCGATAAGATCCCCCAGTGGCTCGGGCTTCAGCCCCTGAGGGATGCTTTTGTAACTCCCGGAACGCCGGCCATACAACTATCGCTTAAACAACAAATGTCATCCTGAGCGGAGCGCCGCCAAGGTCCTTCCCTGCGGGAAAATGCGCTCCCTCGGCGCGCAGTCGAATGGACCCCCCGAAGCCAAGGCAGTGCTCCCGGCCAGATCCTGTCCGGCGCGAGGGGTTTCGGTCGCGAAGCGGCCGACCCAATCTCAAACGTGAAAACTGCGACCCCCCGTTCGCCGCGAAACTTCCCATATGCCGGTTTTGCTCCCACCGATTACTGGCTCAACAGCGGGGGCAAAGGTCGAACAGCGCGGAACCCGTCATCGTTGACCGTGAAAGTGTCAAAACCGAGACCGGCCAGAACCTGCCGAACCTCCGAGGTCAAGGCGCTCCCAACCACAAGGATAACGGTGTAGGCCGGGTCCGCAGAGTAAATGCCGTGGTGCTCATCGACGGTGCCCACTTCGTCGATCAGCACTTCTTCCGGAGAACGACCGTCCGCGGACTTGAAGATGGTGATGCCGTCCAGGTGATCGCGGATTGGAAATTCCGCCCATAGCTCCTGTGCACAATCTCTATTCGCTGGTGAATCCACCGCCCACACAGGTCCAGACTTCAACAACTCACGAAGGCGCGGCCCATAGCTGCGATCCAGGACGATGGAAACGGAATACGGAGGACTGCTCATCATCGACAGCATAGCGCCTTGCACGTTGTTGCCTTATTGTCCGCCTCCCGCAACCCACCACCAAAGCGGAGCGATAATAATCCATCGGGTGGTTTGAGATCCCACCATGCTCCCCATCGCCAAACTCATCGCCCTCACCCTCAGCATCCTCGCCCTCTGCGGGCTCCTCGGCCACGCCTTCTTCATCCCCGGCAGTCCCTGGGGCGACCGCCTTCTCGACTCCCTCGCCCGCCTCGGCCTCACCGCCAGCATCTGCTTCGCCGCCGGCCTCATCTTCGAAATCCCCGACCGCAAATTCGACCCCGCCCCCGCTCCACACCTCACCCAAACCCTCCCTGTCCGCCTCTTCTTCTGGAGCGTCGGACTGATGGCCGTCATGTTCCTGCTCTCCTGGTTCCTCGCCCAATACTTCGTCCCCATGATCTGGAAAAACCAGCCCTACTGACCAGCAGACATAGAATCCTGGAAAAAGCCCTGGACAAGCATCCCGTCGAAATAAGCTGGAAAGGAATCGATGAACCGGATTGCGACAGGCAGTCTGATTGTCTTTGTGCTGTCGCTGGCGAACACCACCCGCCTGGCCGCCCAAAGCCTCACCGCCGATCAGTTTCTAAATCGGGTGTCAGCACATCCTGTCGGCGATCAAGCAGAGCGCAATCAGGCGGGCAGAATAGCTTTAGCCCTCAAGAGCGCTCCCCGATCGGAAATCGAGCGCGAACTCCCGGCCATCCTGGCTCATGCAACCACCGACAAACAGCCCTCTGTGCGTGGGTATGCCGCCTTGTGTTTGCTGATCACCGCCATGCGGCCCGATGGAGCGGCACTGTTATCCTCCAGTCCCGACCAGGTTGCCGCTCTGCTTCTCGATACGAGTCCCGCAGTCCAGAACGCCGCGGCCGGGATCGCAGACTATTTGATTGGCCATGACGAGACCAACAGGAAGCCCTACCTGTCCGACATGGAAACCGCGCTCGAACGGCCGCAAACCCAGCAGAACGCGTGCGTCAACATCATTACCCCCCTCTTGCTCTATGGACCGCGCGAACCGGGCGCTGTGCAGGCCGTACTCGACTTCATCGAGCGGCCCGATCTCATCCTGTCGACGCGGTTGAACTTAGTCCACAGCCTTGGGTCTCAGGGCGGCCTTCCCGAAGAAGTGAATAAGGCTCTCGTCAGGGTACTCGATGACCCCGATCCGAGGGTGCGCGCTCAGGCTGTCGTCGATTTTGCAGACTCCACAACCGAGTACCACGCTCTGGCCAGGGATCGGGTCGCGCAAATGGCGAACGATCCACAGGAAAATCCGCAGGTTCGCGAGTTGGCGAAGGAAGCCACAGCAGGCAAGACCCATTTGGACCCCAATATCGGCTTGCCGCCCCCCGAAAATCCACCGCCCCGAAACCCGAATTAACCCGCTCCGAAACACTGCTCCAGATCGGAGACAAGTTGCGGCAGATCGGCAGAAATAATCTGCCAGAGCACATCGAAGTCGACTGAATCGGTCGTTCTCCCTGCCGCTTCGCCAATGACCTCCAGTAGCCGGACAAGCGAGAGATTGAGCATCCTGTCCGTGTCGAGGTCGTCGCGACTCCTCCCCGCCGCCATCGCCACCGCTTCGCGTGCGTGATCAAACATGTGCTGCAGCCGCACGGAGCCTTCACGGTGCGGCATATTGAACCTGTGCCGTTCGGACGGCCTCATCGCGAAAATAAGGGCTCAGAAAATTCGGCGTGTTCAGATCGACTTTCCGTCCCAGGATTCGGGAGAGCTCTTCCTCCATACCGAAGAATGCCAGCCCCGGTACAAACCCCGGCTCGAACTCCACCAGAACATCCACGTCGCTCTCAGGCCCAAAATCGCCGCGCAGCACCGAGCCAAAAAGGCTCAGCTTGCGGATGTGGTGCCGCCGGCAAAAAGCCTCGATCGGCCCCCTCGGGATTTCGATATTCGCACAACTCATCGCACCGTGCCTCTGCTGGAAGTCTATCTCTACCCCTCCACCCCGCTCGCCCGCCCCTTCCCCCGCATCTTCCGCCACATCCACCACCCCAGCCCCACAAAAACCAGCGCCAGCACCACCAGGGTCAGCACCGCATGCCGCCTCGCCGTTGCCACCATCACGTTCACGATCTGCGGCCCATACATCACCACCAGCGCCATCTCCGCCCCAAAGCGAATCGTCCGGCCCACAAACACCGCCAGCAGGAACACCACCGTCCGCATTTCAAATACGCCCGCCGCAAACACGAACAGCTTCCAGGGCGTCGGCGGCGGCATCAGCGACGGCACCATCACCGCCAGAAATTCCTGCTTCTCGAACTGCTTCCGCATCGATTCGAACCGTACCCGGTCCACCCGTTTCAGCAGGAATAATTCGCCGCCCGCTCGCCCCACATAAAACGGAATCAGCCCGCCCAGCGACGATCCCAGCGCCGCCAGCAGCGCGTACACATAAAAGTGCCGCTTGTCGCTCCACGCAAACATCGCCATCAGCACATCGATCGGAATCGGAATCGACGACGAGTCGATGAACGACCCCAGCAGCACACCCCACGGTCCCAGCGGGATCAGCACATGCTGCGTCCAGTAATTAATCTTTGAAAAAAGAGATTTCAGGCGCGCTCAACCTTTCCCTTTATTGCGGTGGCCTCTCTTTGGACTCCCCAGCTCCGCTCCATGCCCCAACTCTGCATCGCGTCCCTTTTCGTCTCCCGCTTTTCGTTGGATCCCACCCTCAACATCGCCGCCATGCTCCGTCTTCCCCTCCAGCAAATCCAGTGCATGCGGCAGCACCGGCAGCGCTGCCCGCAGCGAGCTCAGCGCCCCCGCCGGACTCCCCGGCACGTTCAAAATCACGCTCGTTCCCTGCTCTGCCCTCACCGTTCCGCAAACTCCGCGGCTCAAACTCGCCAGCAGCGTCTCCCGCCGGCCCTCCGCCCGCATCAGCTCTGCAACCCCCTCCAGCAGCCTGTCGCAAACCGCCCGCGTCGCCTCCGGCGTCACGTCCCGCTCCCCGATTCCCGTCCCCCCTGTGGTAACCACCAGCCGCGCCACTTCCGCCGCCTGCCGGATTGCGTCCTCAATCAACTTTCGTTCGTCTGGAACAGTAACGCGAAGAACCATCTCAAACCCCTGTACGTCCAACTCATGGGCTACGGCCGGACCCGAAAGGTCCTTCCGTAATCCCCTCGAGCACGCATCGCTCACGGTGATCACCGCCGCGGGCCGCCGCCGGGAGTGTTGAGACCGGTCCGTCACGTTTTCGATTGTACAAACAGCGGTAACTCTCGCGATTTGATGAGAAAATAGACTCTAGCTTCCCGTGGCGTTCCCGTCGGAGCCGCGCGCACATTTGAAGTTAACCCAGGAATGCCCATTCGTCTGAACCTGACCGACGCACCGCCTCAGGAGCCGGAAACGGAGCCCGCAACCACCCTGTCCAACGGCTCCCACCATCCCCCCACCGGCCCCCTCGGCCTCACCGTCGGCGCTGCTCTTGAAGAAGCGCCCCCCTCCTTCGAGACCCCTAAACCCGTCTCCAACGGCTCCGGCTCTCTGCCTACCTTCCGCCGTAACAAATACGAGGGCCTCGATCACACCGACCTCCTGCACATTATCGAGGAGATCGAGGACAACCGCTCCTGGGTCAGCCTCCGCGAAAAACTGTGGATCGCCCTCATCATCCACCTCCTCATCGCCTGGTACCTGCTCTACGGGCCCAAATACATCTACCACGTCCGCGTTGTCGATCCCTCCGTGATCATGAAGCAGCGCCAGAAGGACCTCACCTTCCTCGACCTGCCTCCCGACGCCCTCAAGCCCGTCAAGCCCAAACCGACGCCCACCCTTTCCGACAAAGACCGCGTCGCCCAAACGCCTCACCCCACCCTCGACCGCAAGACCCTCGAGGAGCTGGAAGCCATGCGCCGCGCCGGTCCACCCGCTCCGGCTCCGCAGCCCACCCAGCAACCGGCTGCGCCCTCCGCGCCCCTGCAGCAGCAACAACCTCAGGTCGCCCAGCAGCACGCGCCCACCCCGCCCGCCCAGCCTCTGCCTCAGAACAATCAGGCTCGCCTCGAAGCTCCGCCTGAGGCTCCTCAGCCCAGCTTCCGCTCCAGCACCAGCAATAATCCCAATGAGCAGCTCCAGCAGGAAATGCGCAGCGCCATGCAGGGTCACGCCGGCCAGTACGGCGGCGATAACGGGGCCGGCCTGCCCTCCCAGCACCCCGGCATGAACGGCGCCGTCGACATTCTCAGCGACACCATGGGCTGGGACTACGGTCCCTACATCCAGCGCGTCGTCTGGGACACCGAGCAGGCCTGGTATCCCATGATCCCTGAATCTGCCCGCCCTCCCCTCGATAAGCAGGGCCGCGTCGCCATCCGCTTCAAAATCTATCCCGACGGCAGCGTCCACGACATGATGCTCGAAGGCCCCTCCGGCGACGTTGCCCTCGACCGCGCTGCCTGGGGCGGAATCACCGGCGCCTCACCCTATCCACCCATCCCCAAAGCCTTCAAAGGCCCCTTTCTCGAGCTGCGCTTCTACTTCCTCTACAACATCCGCCCCGGCGACGAGTAGCCGTGGCCCCGCCGTCGGAGTCCGGATCGACGGAGCCCGCACCAGCCGAGCCCGAACCGGCCAAGCGTCGATCCGTCCTGCCCGGCCCCGATCGTGATCGCCTGCGCCGCCGCCAGATCGTCGGCATCCTTCTCGTTGCCGCAGCGATTCTGGTTTTCAGCCTCCTCCGCGCCCGCTGGCATGACCTTTTCCCCCAGGGCTGGTGGCGCTGGTAATCAGGAGGTCTTCCCGCTTGTCTGAGCCCTGAGAGCTGCGCTCTGTGCTCTTTGCCCTTCTGCACCCTGTACCCTGTACCCTGAATTCAAACGCAATCCCCGGAGTGTCCCCCGCCCCCCTCTCTGCGATCCTCATCCTCAAGAGGAGCCCGAGAGTTACCATGAACCCAGCCGCCATGCTCACCGATGACCAGGCCTGGACCGCTGTCCTCGCGCGCGATCCCGCCGCCGACGCGGAACTGGTCTACGCCGTCACCACCACCGGCGTTTTCTGCCGCCCCACCTGCCCCAGCCGCCGTCCTGCCCGCTCCAACGTCCTCTTCTTCCCCGATCCCGCCTCCGCCGCCAGCGCCGGATTCCGCCCCTGCCGCCGTTGCCGCCCGCAGCAGCGCCACGCCGACGCCGGCCTCGTCGAAGCCATCTCCGCCAGTCTCAAACGCGATCGCCAGGTCACCCTCGCCGAGCTGGCCCGCAGGACCGGCCGCAGCCCCTTCACCATCGAGCGCACCTTCAAGCGCGTCCTCGGCCTCACCCCCGCGCAGTTTCAGCGCCAGCGCCGCGCCGCCTCCTTCCGCAAACAGCTCACCACCGGCTCCGCCCGCGTCACCGACGCCATCTACGACGCCGGCTACTCCGGCCCTGGCCGCGCCTACGAAAACACCCAGCTCGGCATGGCTCCCACCGTCTGGCGAGCCGGCGGACGCGGCGCTGCCATCGGCTACGCCATCGGCGATTCCGCTCTCGGCAAGCTCCTCATCGCCGCCACCCCGCGCGGCCTCTGCTCCGTCATCCTCGGCGACACCGACGCCCAGCTCACCCGCGAGCTCCGCGCCCAGTTCCCTCTCGCCACCATCCAGCCCGAGACCTCCCTCGAGCCTCACCTCAACCAAGTCCTCTCCCAGTTCACGCAGCACCCAGCCGCTCTCGATCTCCCTCTCGACCTGCGCGCCACCGCCTTCCAGATGCGCGTCTGGGAAGCCCTCCGCCGCATCCCACGCGGCCAGACCCTCACATATAGCCAGCTCGCCGCCACCATCGGACAGCCCACCGCCGTCCGCGCCGTCGCCCGCGCCTGCGCCACCAATCCGGTCGCCGTCGTCGTCCCCTGCCACCGCGTCATCGGCAGCGACGGCAAACCCACCGGCTACCGCTGGGGCATCGAACGCAAAGAAACCCTGCTGAAAATCGAAAAGGCAAAGCCAGGCCGCTAGCCGATCTCTCCGCTCCCCACCACCCGCACCCCGCGCCGCGCAAACTCGGCCTCCATCGCCGCCACCGAGCCATCCACGTCGATGGCTCGGCACGCATCGCGAATCACCACCGCCTCGAATCCGCACTCCCGCGCATCCACCGCCGAAAATCCCACGCAGAAGTCATACGCTAGCCCCGCAAGAAACACCCGCTCCAGCCCCCGCTCCCGGCAATAGCCTGCCAGGCCCGTCGCCGTCCGGTGGTCATTCTCAAAAAACGCCGAATACGAATCGACGTCCGCCCGGAATCCCTTCCGCAGAATCAGCTCCGCCTGCGGCAACTTGAGCGCGGAATGCAATTCCGCACCGCGCGTCCCCTGCACGCAATGATCCGGCCACAGCCGCTGCTCCCCACTCGGGAGCTCAACCACATCCAGCGGCCGTTTTCCAGGATAGCGAGAGGCAAACGAACAGTGCCCCGGCGGATGCCAGTCCTGCGTCGCCACAATGTTTTCGAATCGCGCCGCCACCCGCAGAATGACGGGAATCACCGCATCGCCATCAGGAACCGCCAGCGCCCCCCCCGGGCAGAAATCGTTCTGCACATCCACCACCACCAGCACGTCGCGATCCGTGATCTCCATCAGCAGCCATTATGCAGCCAAGCCGCAATGCCGACTCCCCGACTCGCCTCTCGCTCGGGTTCTCTCGCTCTAGCTCGTCTTTCGCTCGCCGTTTTGCTCGCTTTTCGCTACTCGCTTCTCGCTCGCTTTTCGCTACTCGCTGTTTTGCTTTCCGCTGACTTGCTGACTCGCTGGTTTTTCCTGAACGCTGTACCCTGTACCCTGTACCCTGTACGCTGTACCCTGTACGCTCGTCTCGCTCCCAGCTCCCGGCTTGGTTCAGTTCAAATCGTCCCCCACCACCACCGTCACCGGCGGATTCATCGTCAGCTGCGCATCCATGATCAGCGCCGTCCGCACCTGTCCCCCCACGAACATCGTCATCGCGCTCGTGTACGCGATCGTCGTCTGCCCCGCCGGCGCGACCACCAGCGTGTAACTCCCCGCCATCACGTTCACGTAGTTCACTACCGTTTGCGGCTTCACATCGCTCGCCACCGGCTTGGTTCCCGCCAGCGTCCCCGCGCTCGGCACCAGATAAATATCCACCGCCCCGGTCTTCACCGCCTGCTGCAGGAACCGGATCGAGAAATATCCCTGTGGCGCAGCCACCGCCTGATCGGCCAAAATCGACGCCGTGTACCCCGTCCCCGCATCCGTAATGAACACCGACGACTGCTGCCCCACCTCGAACTCCCCCGACACCTGCGCTCCCACCGCCTTGGTCCCGCTCGGATAGACGTACACCGTCGTGTTCTCCGGCGGCAGATACGCATAATTTGTAATCGTCGCTGCGCCAATATCCACCGCGATCGGCGTCGAGGCCACGTACACATCCACGCCCGGCGCGTTGTACGAGGCGTCCACCACCCGCACCAGCGTCTGCGTCGGCCCGGAATTCTCGACGCTCTGGCATCCGCTCAGCAGCAGCCCAGCCACCGGCGCCAGCGCTGCGGCGCGCCACCAGCGTCCGGTTGCCCAGCGTCCGGTTCGATTCGCAATCGTCATCGTCTCTCTCGACGTTGCATGCAGGAAGGAAGTTCGCTTCTCATCTTACCGGCGCGTTCATACCGCAAACAGACCACTCGCACTCGCCATCATGCAACGAACGGGTCATCCGCATCGGACTTTCGGCCGCGCCGTCACTGACGAAAGTACCCATCGTCACCACTTTCTCCGCAACGCCCTGCGTGAACCCAGGATCCCAGCCCCGCGACCCGGCCTCTGGGTATACTGCTCACCAATGTTCTCCGCCGCCCTCTACACCGCCGCCACCTTCCCCTGCGCCCTGGCCCTCACCGCGATCGCTTTCGCCCAGACTCCCTCCGCCACGCCCACGCCCGTTCCGCCCGCGGCCACATCCATCGCCCCAAAAATCGAGGACCAGGACACCTTCACCGTCGTCGGCATCACCATCCGCACCAACAACGCCGCCGAAGCCGGCGGCCAGGGCAAAATCGGCCAGCTCTGGCAAAAAACCATGCAGAACGCAACCCTCGAGCAGATTCCCAACATCGTCGGCGATGGATACGTGGTCGTCTACAGCAACTACGCCAGCGACCACACCGGCGACTACGACTACACCCTCGGCTACCGCGTTTCCTCCGTCGGCAAACTCCCCGATGGCTTCACCGTCGAAACCATCCGCGCCGGCAAATACGCCGTCTTCACCTCGGAAACCGGCCCTCCGCAGGCGATCATCCCCGCGCTCTGGAAACACATCAACTCCCTCACCTCGCAGCAGCGGGGCGGCGACCGCGCCTACCAAACCGACTTCGAGCTCTACTCCGGCATCACCGACTGGAGCAATATCCAGATGACCGCCCACATCGGCCTCAAATAAGCACTCCCCGCTTCCTGCTTCCGGCTTCCTGCTTCCGGCTTCCTGCTTCCGGCTTCCGGCTTCCTGCTTCTTCCTTCCAGCATCCTGCTCTCAGCTTCCGTCTTCGTACTCCGCGGTGACCTATACCCTAAACGCTATCCCCTATACCCTGTTTTTATGAGTTCCATCCAAGTTCAG
>Ga0335074_10013227_pt1 | contig 11600 bp, 12 predicted proteins | sample Lox_Sample_23_FD_206715 | JGI IMG/M metagenome (GOLD analysis project Ga0335074, IMG submission 206715) | Soil microbial communities from Loxahatchee National Wildlife Refuge, Florida, United States - Lox_Sample_2.3 | ecosystem: Environmental > Terrestrial > Soil > Wetlands | place: USA...
CGCCTGCGGGGGCAGGGCGGGCGGCGGAGACCGTGTGAGGTGACGGTTTGAGCGTTGGACGCTGCCGCGGGGCCGGCCAGGTTGCCTGGCCGGCCCCGTGGTGTGTTGTCCGTGGCACGGATCAAGTTATTGTGCGACAAAACATTCGGAAAATGTACTGAAACGTCGCACGATAATGTCCGGGCCGTACGCGTCTTTGTCGTTCTTGCTGTTATCCGTCACTACGTGGTTCCGTTGTGCGGTGCGCCGCCTGGTCGACGTGCATAGCGAGCCAGAGCGTGAAATGGGTGCGCGCCACGACGGGGTCGTAGCCGGTGGCGTGCTGCTCGGCGAGGTACTCGCCTAGTTCCGGGTAGAAGTCGGCCACGAACAATTCCTCGTGGTCGTCGGGTGCGCCGGTGGTCATGACGCGCCTCCCGTTCCGCTGTCGTCCTTGCTGTCTGTGTCGGTCTGGGCGTTCTTGGCGTTCTTGGCGTTCTTGGCGTTCTTGGCGAAGGGGTAGTAGCGCTCGAGTCCCGCCGTCAGCGTGCGTCGCGCGGTGTGGAGGTGAGCGTGCACGGTGCCCTTGGCGAGACCGAGTTCGGCGGCGATCTCGGCGGTCGTCCTGTGGTCCTGCCACCGCATCAGCGCAATCTGCCGCTGCCGGGGCGGCAGCCCTTCGATGATCTCCCGCGCCCGCCTGAGCGCAATCGTGTTGAGCGCCTGGGCCTCCGTATCGGCGGCGGTGGGCTGATAGCGGACGTGAATGTCGGGCAGCCGTCGGCGGAATGCCTCGGTGCGCCTGAACGCGCTGATGTTCTTGTTCGCCACGGTCGCGAGCAGCCAGGCACGCTGCCGTCCGGTGTCGTGCTCGCGCAACGCCGGCCACGCCCGGGCGGCCGCCTCGAACGTGTCCTGAACCAGGTCGGCGGCGAGCTCCCGGTCCCCGTGGGTCCGCACGCACGCATGACCGAACAGCCACTGGTCATGAGCGCGGAAGAAACCGCTCAGCTCCATGACGTGGGACGCGGCGATCTTGGCTTCATCTTCATCGGCGTCTGCCATGGGCCGCCTCCATCGAGACTCGCACGGGCCGACGATAGTTAGCTGAGTGCATCACATCTGTGTAGTCGCACGGCGCCCGGACAACCTTTAGCCGGGATATTGCCGCGACCGCACCGTTCGGGTGCGGGCCGTCGTGCGCTGCCTAGAGTCCTGACCTCGGCCCGGTGACGACGGTCGAAGATCCTCGCCTTCGTCACGGGGCTGAGCTTGTTCTTCCCTGAGTGGTTCGCGAGGTGGCGCAGGGGCCGAGCGGTGACGGCGGCGACGCCGACGTCGGTAGATTCGATCTCATGCACCTGACGCACTTCGGGTTCCATCTCGACAGCGGTGCCGAGGTCCGGGAGGCACTCCAGCGCGTGCGCGCGGACGGAGTGGAGATCATCGAGCACGACGACGACTCGGACGGGGTGTCGTTCAAGTGCGTGGACCCGGACGGCCACCGGATCGAGGTCTACTGGGAAGCGTGACCCGCAGCGCCGGCTCGGCTAGCCGGCGGGCGGGGTTGCCCGCGCGAGCGGGCAGGGAACTCTGACCGAGACGGGACGGTCGTTCGCGGCGACGTCGATCCAAGTGCTGCGGATTCGGGAGGGACTGATCGCGGTCTTCCGCGACTACGCCGATTCGCGTGGGCTGGAGGACGTGATCGGGAAACCAGGAGCTGGCGGCTGACGTGGCCGTGCCTGGGGGCTGACGTTGCCGTGCGATGGGTGACCGGGCGGTTAGATGGTGAAGTTCAGGTTGCGGGCGGCGCGGTCGCCCAACTCGGCGTTCCCGGTCCAGGTCACGAGGCCGGCGTCGATCTGACGCTGCGGGTCGATCCGGCCCGCTGCCAGCTGGACGAACGTGACCGTGTCGGTCGTCAGTTCCACGTCCGGGTGCTCGACGTGGTCGACCGCCTTGGCCCGGCCGTCGACCACGACCGGCAGGTCGCGCTTGACCGGCCCGGTGAGGTGGAACACGATGCCGGCGCCGTCCGGCAGTCCGATCTTCTTGCCGACGATGTAGCCGATCGAGCCCTCTACCTGGCCGAGGGCGATCTCCGCGCGCGGCCCGGCGTCCTCGGTCGGCCAGCCGAGGGGCGTGGCAATATCACGCTCGTGGACCCAGAAATCGAAGATCCGGATCTCCAGGAAGCCCCCGTAGCTGCGCTGCCCGATTGGCGTCCAGGACGGCCGGGCCAGGTCGGCCTCGGTCAGTCCGGCCAGATCGGCCCGGCGGCCGGCGAAGATCTCGCCGATGCGAGCCGCGAACGCCGCGTCGTCCAGCGCGGCCACCTCTTCGTAATACGGGCCGATCCGGTCCAGTGGCGGCACAGCATCGGCGGACTCGGGCAGCCAGCCGGTCATCACCCGTTCCATCATGCCGAGATGCTCGATCACGGCGCGCATGTCCCAGTCCGGACAGAGGGACCGGGCGCGCCACCTGGTGGTGTCCAGCCGGCCGGCCAGCGACTCGATCGCGTCGTAGCACTGCTCGAGGGAGGTCCGGAGGGTGGCCAGTCCGGTCACGGAGTCTCCCTGCCTAGGTTCCGAGGACGGGACGAGCGTCTCGCACGTGATCGTCGCGGGACAGCTCGTCCACGCGCCGGGAGAGTCCGGCGATCCGCTGCTCCAGGGCCCGCACGGTCGCGGCCAACGTGCGGATGTCCTGCGGGTCGGTGCTCGGCGGGACGCTGGAGGCGGCGGTCTGGGTCGCGCCGACCTCGGCCGGGCCGGGGTGATCTTCGGGCTCCTCCGGGCCGCCGACGGCTGCCTCGGCGCTGGCGAATTCGGGGAAGACCCGGAGGTACAGCAGCCAATACCGCTCGCTGGGCTTGCGGTCGCCGCGCTCCCACGCGTAGATCATGTGCTTCAGGCCGCGAACGGTGGCCAGCGGCTCGTCGGCAGCCGCGATGAACTCGCGGGCCAGCCGCGAGACGTCCCATCTGCGCGACAGCCGCCATCGGCGCAGCCTCGCACCATCAACCTGCATGATCAGCGAGCCGAGCGCGAGGCTGAGAGTGACCACAGCCGCGAGAAGGATCGCTGGAGTCATACGAGCACACTGTGCTGTCTTCCCTGGTCATGTCAAGGGAACGGCGCGAATTTGGGATCCCTGGTATGTCTCAACTGCCTCTACCGTTTAATACTGCCTCAGTGGTCATGTCCTGTCCCAGGTCCTGGGTGGTGGCCGCCGCCAATGGCTGGCCGATCCCCCTCGCTCCTAGTCGCTCCCCGGTCGCCACTATTCCGCGGCAGCGCCAGGGTCTGAACTGGTCACTAGAGCCACGGCGCTCACCTGTAGGCATGTCCCATCCCATCAACACCGAACAGCTACCCGAGAGCAGGAAGTAGGCGAACAAACATAATGAAACATCAAGCTCACCCGCTCTACCTCACCACTTCCGAGGTGGCCGCACAGCTGCGCGTGAGGCCCAGCACGGTGCGGTGGCTGATCCGCACGCACCAGCTAACGGCGCAACGTATCGCCGAAGAATTCCTCATCGATAAATCCGACCTGGTCGCGTTTATCGACGCTCACATAATCCGCCCCCGATTCGATGGCTGGGGCCAGATAACGTAATCGAGGAAGTCTTCAACGGCGGTTATTACCTGGCCGAGCGCCGCGGCCGAATTGGCCAGCCTGCCGGGTACGACCATGGCGTGATCGGCGCCTTCGATCTCGACCACATCGGCGGTGAGGGAGCGGGCAGTCTGCCCAACCCAATACGGGTCGGCGGTGCCACCGACCAGCAGGCACGGACCCGTCGCACGACGCAACGCGGCCACGGTCGGCTCGTCAGTGAGCAACGGCGTGAACCACACCGCCGCCAGGCCTCGGTCGGCTACTAGGGGGGCGGCCAGCGAGCCCAGCGACTTCCCGACGACCACGGGTGCGGTGCCCGTGGCGGCCGCCAACTCGTCGACCGCCGACTCGAGCTGGGCCACTACCCGCTGTCGCTGAGCAGTGACATCCCGGCTCGCCGCGAGGTCCCAGGCGATTGGGTGCGCACGACCACCCCGGCGCTGAACGGCAAGCCTGGCGAACATCAGTAGGGGGACGTCAACGCTGCTATTCCCGCCGGGAGCCAGGATCGCCGACCGGCTCGCCATTGCCGCTCGCGCTAGCTCTTGAAGATGTCAGCGGCCGTGTCGGCCGTGAGGGCGCTGTCGAACCACTCGTCTAGCTGGGCGATGTCAGTGCACGAAGTGACCTGCTCGCGCTGCTCGGCGGTCAGGTTGATCGCGCGCGAATCGATGATCTTGAGGACGTCCTCGGACTTGGCCTTGACTTCGCCTTGCTGCAGGCCTTGCTGCAGGCCTTGCTGCAGGCCTTGCTGCATGCCCTTCTGCAGGCCCTCCTGGACGAAGCCTTCGATGAAGTCGCTCTTCCATTCCATGGTGGTCATCATCGTCTCCAGTCTGCGACGGGCTGCGTCGGACGCAAGGTTCAGCATAATCGTGGTGAGTCGTTTCCGGTCGGCGACGCTGGCGCCGCTCTCGCGGACAGCGGTGAGGAAGGTGCGGGCGCCCTGGTCCTCGTCCAGGTTCAACGCGCCCATGAAGGCCGCGAAAATCGCGAGGTAGGGGCTGGCGCCGCCCGCGCCGGGGGCGTTGAGCGGGTCGATGACCGCGGGGATCAGGTCGAACCCGGGGTGACCGGTAGAGATGAGGCGACGGCACTTCTTCGCCTCATCGGGATCCGGGCAGATCACCAGCAGGAGCGCGCGCTGGCAGCGGAGATGCCTGCGGGCGACGGTGACGTAGACCGGCCAGGAGAACGCCTTGGTCGGGTCGTCCCGGCCCTGCGGCTCGATGATGATGACCAGTGCGGGCTCGCCAGTTGCCTTGTCGGCGACGATCACGACGGCGTCGGCCAGGAACTTCATCGGCACCACCTCGCTCAGATCGGTCGGACCGAGCGAGACCGCGATCTCGGCGGGCAGGTCAACATCGGACATCGCCCGCAGCAACTCGACGGCGAGGCCGGGATGCTGGCGGATTAGCTCAATGGGGGCTTCGTGGGTAACGGAGGGCATGACTTCACGATACGACGCCCTACTGACTTTTTCGTGCACAAATTGCGAAAGAGATAGCATTCGAAATAAAGTGGTTAATTGACAACTGTTTGCGCTTTCTTGTTTTCAGTGGATGTCGCGGCGGGTGATGCGAATGTCGCCGATCGCCAGGGGACTGCGATCTTCCGCTTGGTTAATAATGGGGCTGGCGGGAATGGCTGGGGGCGACGTTCCATTGGGCGGCCAGGTCGCGGACCCAGGCGGTGGCGGCGAGCGGGTCCGGGGGCGGGGCGGCTACCAGGACCAGTTCAGTTACGCCGATTTCGGCTAGGGCGGGGAGGTCGGCGGGGGCGCCGTCGGAGAGGGCCACGGCGACGGTGAGGTCGCGGGGGTTGCGGTGGCGGAGCCTGCATTGCCCGGCGAGCGCTTCGACGCGCTCCGCCACCGCGTTAACCGGGAGGTTGAAGCCGTACCAGCCGTCACCGAAGGTCGCCACTCGCGCCAGGGACGGGTCGCTGTTGCCGCCGAGCACGATCGGGATGCGGCCGCCGCGGACGGGCCTGGGGTTGACCCGGACGGAGTCGAAGCGGGTGAATTCGCCGCTGAAGGAGGCGACGTCATGGGCCCAGAGCGCGCGCATCGCGGCGACGTACTCGGCCGTGCGGTGGGCCCGGCGGGGGAAGGGGACACCGAGGGCGGCGAACTCCTCGGCCGACCAGCCGATGCCGACGCCGAGGGTGAGGCGTCCGGCCGATAGCACGTCCAGGGTTGCCGCCTGCTTGGCTGCCACCACCGGGTTGTGCTCGGGGAGCAGGAGAACGCCGGTCGCCACGCCGATCGTCGTGGTCGCGGCGGCGGCGAAGCTCAGCGCGAGCAGCGGGTCGAGCCAGTCGGCGTCGGCCGGGACGGCGATACGGCCGTCGGGCGAGTACGGGTAGCGGGAGGTCGGCCGGTCGACGAGAACCACGTGCTCCCCCGCCCAGAGGGTGGCGAAGCCGGACGCCTCGGCGGCGATGGCGACTGCCCGGATCACGTCCGGGCGGGCGCCGGTGCCGATGCCGAGCGCGTGCAAGCCAACGCGCATCTGCCCCTCCCCCGCCGATGTCTCCCCGGGTGGTTCATCCCCGGATCTGGAACCGGTCACGCTCTGGGCTTGCCGTGCCTGGGCAGCTGACCCGGCACGGGGACCGGGTGGGGGCTGACGCGTACGTTAAGGTTAGTTGCCGTTGACGTAAAGGAGGCGCTGTGTCTGAGCGCGGGACGGGCCCGATCGTGGTGCCCGATGGGTACAAGTGGATCGCGCTGACGATCTCGACCCTGGGCATGCTGATGGCCACGATCGACGGGTCGATCACGTTGATCTCGCTGCCGGACATCTTCCGCGGAATCGATATCGATCCGCTGCAGCCGGGCAACAGCTTCTTCCTGTTGTGGATGATCCTGGGGTTCCTGGTGGTCACGAGCGTGCTGGTGACCACGCTGGGACGGCTGGGCGATATTTACGGCCGGGTGCGGATGTACAACCTCGGCTTCGCCGTCTTCACCTTCTTCTCGCTGCTGCTCACCGTGACCTGGACGTCCGGGCACGCGGCCGGGATCTACCTGATCGTGCTGCGGCTGTTCCAGGGCGTCGGGGCGGCGATGCTGATGGCGAACTCGGCCGCCGTGCTGACCGACGCGTTCCCCCCCGGTCAGATGGGCATGGCGATGGGGATCAACCAGGCGGCGGCGATGAGCGGGTCGTTCATCGGGCTGGTGCTGGGCGGGGTGCTGGCGCCGATCAACTGGCGGCTGATCTTCTTCGTCACGGTGCCGATCGGGCTGTTCGCGACCATCTGGGGCTACCTCAAGCTGATGGAGCTGAGCCCGCGCAGGCCGGCCAAGATCGACTGGTGGGGCAACGTCACGTTCGCGACCGGGCTGATCCTGGTGATGATCGGGATCACCTACGGGATCGAGCCGTACGGCGCTGACACCATGGGCTGGACGAACCCGCTGGTGATCGCGTTCCTCGCGGGCGGGGTGGCGCTGCTGATCGCGTTCGGGTTCATCGAGACCCGGGTGGCCGAGCCGATGTTCCGCATCCAGCTGTTCAAGATCCGCGCGTTCACGGCCGGGGTGCTGGCGAGCTTCCTGGCCGCGCTCAGCCGCGGCGGGCTGATGTTCATGCTGATCATCTGGCTGCAGGGGATCTGGCTGCCGCTGCACGGGTACGACTTCGCGCAGACGCCGCTGTGGGCGGGGCTGGCGATGCTGCCGCTGACGTTCGGGTTCCTGCTGTCGGGGCCGCTGTCGGGGATCTTGTCCGACCGGTTCGGGGCGCGGCCGTTCGCGACCGGCGGGATGATCGGCACCGCCGTCGCGTTCGTGCTGCTCGAGCTGCTGCCGGTCAACTTCCCCTACTGGCTGTTCGCGGTGCTGCTGTTCTTCACCGGGTTCGTGATGGCGTCGTTCGGGTCGCCCAACCGGGCGGCGGTGATGAACAGCCTGCCGCGCGAGCACCGGGGCGCCGGTTCGGGGATGAACACGACGTTCCAGAATTCGGCCCAGGTGCTGTCGGTCGGGATCTTCTTCAGCCTGATGATCGTGGGGCTGTCGTCGACGCTGCCGGCCAGCCTGTACTCCGGGCTCGTCGCGCACGGGGTGTCGCCCGCGGCCGCGCTGCGGGTGTCGCGCCTGCCGCCGGTATCGACGCTGTTCGCGGCGTTCCTCGGCTACAACCCGGTGCAGCACCTGGTCGGGCCGGCGGTGCTGTCGCACCTGTCGGCGGCGCAGCAGGCGACGCTGACCGGGCGGAGCTTCTTCCCGACGCTGATCACCGCGCCGTTCAAGGCCGGGCTGCGGGCGACGTTCGACTTCGCGATCGTCGCGTCGCTGGTGGCGGCGGCGGTTTCGTGGACGCGGGGCGGGAAGGTGTCGGCTGACGGCGCGGCGGTGAGCGACGAGCGGCTGGTCGCGGTGGCGGTTGACGCCTCCGTCCCGCCGGCCGACGTCGACGCGGAGGGGGTCGGCTGATGACCGCTCGAAGGGTCGCGGTGGCGCCCGCGCCCGCGCCGGTGCGGTGGCGGATCGGCGAGGTGGCCAAGCAGACCGGGGTCACCACCAGGACGCTGCGGTACTGGGAGGAGCTCGGGCTGCTGCAGCCGTCGTCGCGGACCGACGGCGGCGAGCGGGTCTACACGTCGGCCGACGTGCGCCGGGTGACCCGGATCCGCGAGTGGCAGGAGCTGCTCGGGCTGTCGCTTGACGAGGTGAAGACGGTGATCGCGGCCGGGGACGTCGACGTTCTCGACCGGGTGCACTTCCAGCTCCGCGAGTCCGAGGTGTCGCTGTCGCGACGGCGGGAGCTGCTGGACGAGGCCGTCGCCGCTAACGACCAGCTCATCGGGCGGCTCGACGACACCCTGGCCCGGATCCAGGCGCTGCGAGACGAGCGGGCGGCGATCGCGCTGCGACTGCGCGAGAAGCGCGACGAGCTGTTACCGCGCCTCGAAGACGTCCGTGCTGGTCTTGGCCGTGAGCGAGCGGTCGAACCACTGGTCGAGCTGGGCAATGTCGGTGCACGAGGTGACCTGGTCGCGCTGCCCGGCGGTTACCGCGATCTCGCGGGCATCCAAGACCTTGAGGATGTTCTCGGCCTTCGCTTGGGCAGCGCCTTGCTGCATGCCCTTCTGCAGACCCTCTTGGACGAAGCCTTCGATGAAGTCGCTCTTCCATTCCATGGTGGTCATCATTATCTCCAGTCTCCGGCGGGCTCCGTCGGACGCTAGCTTCAGGATAATCGTGGACATGCGTTTGCGGTCGGCGGTGCTGGCGCCGGTGTCGCGGATGGCCTGCAGGACCGTTCGGGCGCCCTGCTCTTCCGCCATGTCGATCGCGCCCATGCAGGCGGCGAAGACCACCAGGTAGGGGCTCTCGCTCCCGGTCTCGGTCAAGTCGATCGGGTCAATAACCTCTGGCCACAAGTCGAACCCCGGGGTGGCCGGTGCGGATGAGGCGGCGACACTTGGCCGCCTCGACGGGGTCGGGGCAGATGACGAGTAGGAACGCGCTGCGGCACTGGACGTGCCGACGGATTGCGGTGATGTAGACGGGCCAGGAGTACTCCTTGGTCGGATCGTCCCGGCCCTGCGGCTCAACGATGATGACCAGAGCCGGCTCACCGGTCGCGGCGTCGGAGACCACCACGACCGCGTCAGCCAGGAATTTTGCCGGAACGACCTCGCTCAGGTCGGTGGGGCCGAGCGAGACCGCGATGTCGTCGGGCAGCTTCACGTCCGATCTGGCGCGCAGCAACTCGACGGCGAGGCTGGGATTCTGCCGGATCAATTCAATGGGAGCTTCATGGGTAACGGATGGCATGAGGCAAACGTTACGACGCGGTACCGACTTTTTCAGGCGCGATCCGCCGACCTAGCACCATTCGAAACCAAAGTGCGATTTGGCAACTTGTTGCGCCTTACGTGACCGCTGGATGGGACTGCGATGGCGATGGAGTGAACGACAACCGTCAGATCGTCTTCATCGCAGATGAGGTACTGGTTCCTGGCGCACCTTGAAGCTCAGACAATCTCATAACTCTGTTTAGCTCTTTTGGCAGCAGCTCACGCATCCGCGCAGCCTTGATCCTGCAGGAACGAAGATCCTTAATCGCGGATACGGCCAGTCGCTTAGCGAACTTTCTTTTTATTATCCCGCGTAGCGCCTTACCAGTATTATTCTCAAGATCATAGAGATTCGCTAGAATTGGCGCCATCTCATCATAAATACTCAGATTAACGCTAGCCGTCGCCGCCATCGCCCCAAGCAATGCTCCGTAGCCCGCGTTGACTCGCTCCTCATACGCTCGCACACAGGTTCTATCAATAGCGGACAAGTCGTTGTCGCCATACCAGGTTATCCATTCAATTTCCTGTACGATTACGAGAAATTGCGCGAAGACGGTCCCCGAACGCTCGCGCAGCATGTCGACATAGGCCGCCTGTACGGCTGATGCCCGATCCTTGCTTGCCGTCTTCAAAGCAACAAAATTGCTGGATACCGTCCCGGCCAAGGCGACCCCTCCGCCTATGAAAGAACCGAGGAGCGCAGCAGTAGTGGCGTCCATTGCAGATCCCCTTCGGACGGTGCGATTTCCGTGCACTGCGATGACCGTAATGGTGGTTCCGATTCACTCGCACGGCTAGCGTACGGCCAGGGCGGCGCACTGGGCGGTGGCCGTACCGCTGACGATGTTCACCGTGCCATTGTCATTCGGGGCGGGCGTGTTGCCCGTGCAGTACAGCGATCCGTTCACCTGGTTGGCCGTGATCGTGATGGGGACGGTTCCTGAGTTGTTCTCGACGTAGGTGAGCCCGGATAGCTTGATTGCGTTCAGGACGACGCCGCCGGAGTTGCCGGACAGGGTCAACGTGCCGTTCTCGGTCAGGCCGACCACCGTGACCGGGCCCGCCGTGCCGCCGATCGTGATGAGGCTGGGAATGGAGTCGGCGGCGCAGGCAGCGCCGTCCGGCAACGTACCGCCGAGCGTGACATCGCCGGTGGTGCCAGAGACGCTTAGGGTGCCGTTCTCGGTCACTCCGCAGAGCTCGACGCTGGCCGCGCTGGTGGCGGTGACGGTGCCCTTGATCGTCGAGTTGGTCACCACCAGAGCGGCGCCGGAGGCGACGGTGACCGCGCCGCTCTGGGTGGCGTTGACGAGGCAGGTGACGCCACTGATGACGTTCCGTTGGGTGGAGTGGGTCCCGTTGATCGTGCTCGTGCAGGTCAGCGGGGCCGGGGTGACGGTCAGCGTGAATGACTGGGTGGCCGGCTGGCCGATTCCGTTGGACGCGCTGATCGTTATCGGATACGTCCCGGCCGCGGCCGCGGTCCCGGCCAGGGTGGCGGTGCCGTCCCCGTTGTCGGTGAACGTCACCCCGGCGGGCAGTGGGCCGGTCTCGGTCAGCGCAGGCACTGGGGTTCCGGTCGACGTGATCGTGACGGTGAGCGGCGAGCCCGTCTGGGAGGTGGCGGTGGCCGCACTGGTGATGGCCGGCGCCTGTCCCGGCGGTTCCAGGTATACGGTCGTGTTGGTGGGGTCGGTGGTGACGGCGGGGATGCTCACCTGGACGACGGGGCTGCCGCCGGGACCGTTGAGGTAATTGCTGATCGCGCCCGCGCCGAGGATCGAGGTGTAGCTGATCACCCCGCCGACGCCGGCGCTGCCGCCCTGTCCGTCGATCGTCCCGGTGAAGGTCGCGCCTGGGTAGCCGGTGAACGACACGTTCGCGGACTGCCCGTCGAGGGTCGCGCCCGGGACCGGGGTGCCGAAGCTGTCCAGCACCGTGACATTGACGGTAGCGGTCGGGATCGTGATGTTCTGGACGACGTTCCCCTCGGTCAGGTCGATCGTGGGGCCGTTCAACTGGAACTCCGGCAGCCCGTCCCCGCCATCGAAGTTGAGACCGAGGGTGTAAGCCCCCGGGGAAGCGCTGACCGTGAACGAACCATCCGCGGCGGTGTGGTCGAAATTCTGGCCAAGCACCACCGACACACCTGAGATCGGCTGCCCCGAGGA
>Ga0335074_10013228_pt1 | contig 11599 bp, 9 predicted proteins | sample Lox_Sample_23_FD_206715 | JGI IMG/M metagenome (GOLD analysis project Ga0335074, IMG submission 206715) | Soil microbial communities from Loxahatchee National Wildlife Refuge, Florida, United States - Lox_Sample_2.3 | ecosystem: Environmental > Terrestrial > Soil > Wetlands | place: USA: Florida...
CTCAGGCAACTCTCGAGGAAGAAAGAGCGAACTTTAAAAAGGAAGCTTTAAAGGAAGCTATCTTTCGAGCTCGAAAACGAGTTAGGCAAGAGATGAGAGCTGCACGAAGAGAAGAGATTAAAAAGGTAGTGGAGGATTATTATTACGAGGATGAAGAAGGGGCGAAAAAAGCTCCTGTAGAAAAAGGTACTTTAGAAGGTACTGTTGAAAAAGCTGTAGAAGGAGTTATTATAGAAGAAGAGCCTGTTTCGACAAGTAGTACTGGTGCAGGAGCTTCAAGTGATGAAAGCTCAGCAAGTACGAAACTATCAGATAGCAATTATTCTGAATTTAATTTTGAAACTTCCGAGACGTTATTTAGTAGTGTAAAGGATTATTTAAACGATACGGGGTTAGATGACGGTTCAAAAGCAGCTTTATCCAGTGGATTTGTGATGTTATATGAGGAAAATCAAAACGAATTTAATTTAGATTTTGCCATGGAGAGCATGATGACAGGACTTCACCACCTGAGGGCGAATCCTAATAAAAATCTAGAGAAAGAAAGCACATACACGTTATATGAGATGCTTCTAAAGAAATATTATGAGCAAATAGCTAAAAAGGAACACCACAAGGAGAAAAACAACATAAATAAGATATCTTTGAATTTTACTGGCAAAGTGGAACTAGAGAAATCACTGAAATTGTCCATAATCGGTGCAAAAGACAAGGACCAAGCAGCGCATGTATTGGTGAATTACTTTGTACAGCTGATCCAGCTAAACAATAATGATGCTCGACAGGTTTATCTCAATAAATTTGCTCTGAAAGCGAGTGTTCATTACTTAAATCGGTATCCAGAGCTAGCAGTAATGAACATACTTTGCTTTTATGCTGGATATTACTCATTTTTAAGCTCGGAATAATGTAATATAGTATTTTGTGATGCAGACGGAATGTTAATTTGTGATCATAATACAAATTTTTATATAAAAAAGAGATAAGTAGGTGTAACATAGTAGTAGACCACGTCTTCGAAAAAACTTAATATTAAAATGGTATTTTTTATACAAGTTATTGAGTAAAATATTCAGTCAACATTATTTTAACATGGATGAAACATCGATAGATTATAGTTTGACTAAAATTCCTGGTGAGATGATATTCTCGACATGAGGCGGTAACTAGTGGGGAGAGGTGCTCTCCTTCCGCACCATTCTCCTTGAAGTAGGGCTTCGAAGAAAGAGAGAGAGCAGCATCTCAGGACCAAATTATTCCAGCAGACGATTCATAATGATACTTATGGATTTCTATACCAAAAGGGTGTTAGAAGTTGATCAGTTAACTTTGGAATGAGACCTAGTTGAAAATTTAGACATATTTGAAAGAGACATCAGAAAGGATATAATTGATCTATCATTTTGTTAATGCCACAATTGATTTCTTATTATATGGAGGAATAGCATGGACAATGTCTGTTGCTTCTTAGCCATAATTTTCATGTTATTTTCATTTTAACTTATATCTTACCAGGTTAGAAACATATGAGTTAGAATTGGATACAAGGGTAGAAAATATTACTAAACTTCATTCTCCTAATTATTATATAGATTACGAAGAGTTGACTTTAAGTTTTGATTTGCATTTATGGGTAGAAGAAAACTGAATTAGGAAAGGTTCAAATTAAATATGCGCAAAAAAAGAATAAGTAAGTTGGTAGCAGATGAAATTAAAAAATTTGTTAATAAATTTTGGTCGCAACATCCAGCGGCCCATGGAGTATTACGATTAGTCCTGGAACGATGGTGAGGTTGTAAGAGATGTGATCCTCATATAGGACTTTTACACCGCGGTACGAGAAGCTAATTGAATACAAAAATTATACTCAAGCTCCCTTATTTTGATAGACTTGATATGTTTCAATGATGGCGCAAGAGCATGCATATTCCTAGCGGTGGAAAAACTTTGTTTTGATTATCTTAAAATAGAGTGTAAGCGGTAAATGTTTCTATTCCTAACGTGCACAATATTACGAGTAATATTTGCGGAATTAACAAGAATATTAAATCATCTATTAGCATTGATACACATGCAATGGATGTGGTGCGATAACTCCATTTTTGTGGGGCTTTGAAGACGTGAAAAAATCATGGAATTTTACGAACGAGTTTCGGGAGCAGAATGCATGCGGCTTATATAAGGCCTGGCGGTGTAGATTAGATGTTCCGAAAGGGCTATTAAATGACATACTCTTTTTGTCGTAAATTTGGAAAACGAATAAATGATATTCAAAATATGCTCTGGGAATAGGATTTGGAAAGAAAGATTGTTGGTGTTGGCGTATCACACTGGAGGATGCTTTAAAATACTCTTTTTCAGGTGTTTATTAAGGGGTTCTGGGTACGCTTGGGACTTACGCAAGAAAATACCATATGACGCTTACAAGGAATCGATTTTGAAATCCCAATAGGTCATAAGGTGATTGTTATGACGTTACTTGATTCGGCTTTGTGAAATGCGAACCTCTTTAAAGATTATAACCCAAGCATTAAATAAAATTATCCAGGAGATTTCAAATTGGATCTAACTAAATTAGTTAGCCATCACGGGCAATAATGAAATATGATATGGAATCTTTGATTCATCATTTTAAATTATTCTCAAGGGATATGCTTTTAATGAAGGGCTGTGTATGCCTCTGTAGAAGCTCCTAAAGGAGAATTTGGTGTCTTTTAGCGTCGGATCAATTGCTAAACCATTTCGCTGCAAAATCGTGCACCAGGCTTTTATCATTTGCATGGGCTTGATTACATGTCAAAGGGTCAAAAACTTGCGGATGTGGTAACCATCTTAGGTACTTGATATAGTTTTTGGTGAAGTGATCGATAAAATTAAGATGAAAGTAATCTGTTTAATGAATTTTCAAAGCGAAAAAAAAAATGAAAAACGTACTAAAAGATTTTGTAACCACTTTAGTTAAAGCAGTCTACAAATATAATAACGTTTACTTCAATGGGTTTTGGAAAGATTTAATAAATAACAATTTAAATTCTCAGTATTTGATAACAAAATTAGAGAGCTCTAAGTCTTTTGCCCTCTTCCAGAGCTTTTTAAACGAAAAAGTTTATAATGCCGTTGTTATAGCAAAAAGACTAAAATTGTATAACATTATACATCAAAACCATAATGTTATAAGTGATGTTATAAGAAAGCTCTATCCTTATAGATATCATTTGTTATCAATAATGAAATATGTTATATTTGCGTTGAAGAAAATTATAAAAGCAAAAAAATGAAAAGGAATGAAAAGTTAACTTTGTTTAAAAAGGAGATCTGTACACTTATTCTATTCGTATACAAATATTTTAAGCTTCGCTTCAAAATACCATTTCAAGAGATATTCTTAGAAATAAAATTATTTCAATTAAATAAAAATGTACAAAGATCTTATAATAAAACGTGTTTACAAAATAGCTTTAAGTTTTATGCCAGCTTAAAGAGCTATTTAAACAAAAAGGGTTATAATGTCCTTGTAAGGATGATAGCAATAAGAATTAAACTGTATAATGTTATAAGAAAGATGTATACTTATAGATCTCTTTTTTTATTAATAAGTATATATGTTATATCTGCGTATATAAAGTATGTAGTATTAATTTCCATGTGGGTGAAATTTTTTTTCTTTTGTATATCAATACCGGCTTTACTGTATAATTTGGTTGGATTATTAGTTTCTGCTATAATTTATACCGTTAAAGCTTGTATATTAATAATATTAATTGCTACTTTTATATGGGTGCACAAGAACCATGGCCCAGTTCCATCTTTATTTGAGAATATAGTAATATTCTCCATCATTATGATGTTTCATTGGTTATTTATGGATAAAAAATCTAAAGAGGAAGACTTACGGAAAATAAGCGAGATTATACAGAAAATAAAGGCGAAAATAAGAATATTTATAAATGGAGCAAAAAGTTAAGAAAGTTTTATCTTATAAAAAAAAAACGTTAGTGGTTAAGCTCCTTAAAAAAGGAGAACCACACTTTCAGTCTTATAAATAGTAGTATGTAGAAAACAAGCCCGAAGCAAATCTCGTTATTATTACTGGGGAAATTGGATTAGCCAAAAATTATCATAATGAGGTGGGTTTGATGTTTTAAAGTTAGATAAGAAAAGGTTTTGCAAGTTACTGACGTCGAGAAGATTCTATTACGTGGAGAGATTTTAAAATATTTTGTTCCTGAACTATTCATTCCCGTCTTGCAAAAAAATACGCCCAAATTTAAATGATATCTCTTTTCTCAAAGATTTATTTTTTCAAGAGTGTTAATTTATAAAGAAGGTTCACAAAGAAACCACGTGGTAATGTTTTAAACGTGCTTTGTCTACACGAGCTACAGGTTTGATATGACTTTTCATATGCAACTGAGGCAAAGGCTCAGAAAGAAGTATGACTTTTTAATAAAGGTTACTTAGTTACATCGGAAACGTCAATTGGGCGAGAAAGAAAGAAAGGTTTAAAGAGAATGATGTTTTGCAGTACCATATCAGTGGTATTGTATAGCCTTTAAAAAAGCGGGAATAGTGACAAGTGTTTAATTCGAAACGTTTTGTTTCTTTCCCATTTGAATATCGTATACCCGTGTTTAGTCCTGGGGTGAATCAATAGTCTTGCTTGCACATCATATGCCCCTGGATACCGTAAAGCTAAAAGGTATGGCCTTAGAAAAATGCTCCCGCAAAAGGACAAACATCATTTCAATATGTTTGTATAAAATAACTCCAAAAGATATAAAGAATATAGAGAAATAAACTGGTGTTAATTGAATGCGAAAAGTTCTATGGCTTTATTATTAGGTAAGTGGAACCGATGTTCTTTAAAAAAAGTTACAAAAAAAGCAAACTAGTTATATTACGGCTCCTGCGGTGTAGCTTCAGAAAGGCAACGTTTAGTGCTACATTAGGATTGTATGGTTTCGAACAGTAGAATTCTGCTTTGTCTTTAACAAAGCACAGCTCGTCTATTTAAACCTGGAACATTAGTATCAAAGTCATTTTTATTTACGGCAGATCTTCTCAATTGCATTTTCTACCTCCTACAACCTATCATTTAGCCCGGGCAATATGCAATGTTAATTTAAAAAGATATAGTATATCGAACGAGAAGTAAAGGTTATCCTATATTCCTGATCACTCTTTATGTTTAGCCCTTGTTCGCATGAATTCTGTTTCATTATAGATGCATCTCATCTTATGAACTTGATTACGCAGATCAAATTCAAATGTTTACCTTTAATCTAACAATCCTTTCCGTTTATGGAAACTTGCTATGATAGGCGAAAACGTGGTAGTAAAAACAGGAAAAAAAAAAGATTAGGAAAAGTTAAAAGATGATACTTATCAACAATGCTTGCGTTTGGTAGAAAACGTAAACCGTATTATAGTAAAAATTCACATTTAGAACATTGTCTCAAAAAAGAGGTGTTGTGATCATTTACGAATAATGGCACCTAAGAAACAAATTCGGCAAAAAGAAAAGTTGCCAAGTTAGTTTATGTACAGGACGAGAAGTTGTCGCGCATATTCTGGTTCTGGACATAATCTTCAAAAGCATTCAGATGTTCTTATCGTTTCGGTAGAAGACGTGATTTACTGGTGTTCATTATTGGATCATAAGAGGTAAATTAGATTGCAGCACTACGCAAAAATTTGAGCGTATAATCGACGATCTAAGTTTGGATTAAGCGAATATTACGTCCAGTTGAGGAAGCCCCAAGAGTTGTACTATTGAAGAAGAAATGAGCTTAGCTGAAGCACGCTTTGAATGGCTGCAAGAATGGTACGAAATAAAGCTGCTAAGAAAAAAAGCATGTCAAGATTTCTGGATTTACCATGGTTGATAAACTCCTTTGTTTGAAGACGACTTGGGTATTATAATGAAAAAGACGTTGCGGATTGGATAGAGCTAAGATCAGCAGGTGTTCAAAATCCAGCAACAATTATTATGAAAAGGAAGGCTGAAGAGGGACAATCCGTAACGTCGGGAGAAGTAGTTTCCACCGTAACGTCGGGAGAAGTAGTTTCCAATCAAGAGGAGGAAGTTGTCGAGGATTTAGTTGATAAAGATGATTGATTTAAAATCAAAAGCATGGATGTACGTTCTAGGTGATGTAACATTTGACGCGGCTCTAACTATTGTTCGTAAGGTTACATTAAACCCAGATTGCTTGGAATTAATACTGGAACTACCAAAAAGAAACGAAATAACAATGTTGGCTCATCCACATCTATATAAAACTCCAGAAAAGGGATTTTTTCCCCAGCCTTTGGTTGTGACAGGTTTTGTGACATTTAACCGTGAGTATTCTTTTGATGAAGTGAAGTCCAATTTTCCTAAATCTGTTCTCTTAAAGCCTGAACCAAAGATGGATGAAATTCCTATGGGTAAGATATCTATACAGAATAATGAATTTTACTTATTCATATATATGAATTATCCTCCAAAACAAGATGGAAACATAAAAAAAAGTTAGAATACAAATGTCTACCCGAAAAAAGACTCGATCAGAAGTGCGTGATTAGTACAATTATTCGCTTCTTTGTTAAGGCGTTATGCTTAAGCGGCGGAATGCCTATACTAACTAAAGCCATTTTTTTGTTGAGTATCGATATAAAAAAAATAAGGCCTTTGACTTTTTTATAATGCTATAAACGAAGTACACCTATTTATGGCTTAGTACTTATTTACATAAAGGGCGTACTTATCAAATACCAACCTTAATTTCTAAAAAAAAAGCTAACTTCTTAGCTTTACGTTGGATAATGTCTGATATTGGAATGAAAAATGTAAGTAATATTTTTAGGAAAAAAGCTCTTTCGGATACTATTGCTCGTACCCTTATAGAAATTATAGAGCAACCCAAAGTGAGTTTACCAAGAAAATTACTAAAGGAACATTATCAGCTTGTAAGACGAACATAAAGAATATTAAATATACCTTTGGAAAAAAAAAGAAAAAGAAGAGCTCAGAGTAATCATGTATTTTTGAAAATACATTTTTTTTGTTTTGGTCTTGCTAGTGCGGGGGTCGTAACAATAGAGGTAGGATAACAAGAAATTTCGTGGTGCTTTGTCGAGAAGAAATTATCGTTCTTAGATTTTCGAAGAAGAGTTTTCCTGGAAAGTCTTTGATTCTTCTTCAAATATTGTGTATACTCAATATACAGCTAAAGTAGGCTTGTTTAGAACTCTGAAGGATATTTAATAATGAGCTTGTTCCAGAAAAATTTTCAGTGACTTGGATACTTTTTTGATAAATGGAGGGAAGCAGATCAACTAAAGAAACAGACGTCCCACTACTTGACAGATAAATTTAGTTACACTACATTTAGACCTGGTGCTCTGGCCTTTGTTCTGTATGCCATTAGGTTCCATGTGTTTAACGTAGAAATATTTCCGCGCACGGGAGGCAGACTTATTCGTTCAGCGGGAACAAGTGCTATATTACTGTCAAAAGATAAATTTCCGAACAGAGCTGTTTTACGTTTAAAGACAGGAGAGTTACGTCTTGTTCATATAAACAGTATTGCTGTATTAGGCGCTGCAAGCAATACGTCACATCATACAAAACATTTCAAGAACGCTGGAATGGTTCGCCATCTTGGGATTCGCCCAAGAGTTCGAGCATCTGCGATGAATCCAGTGGATCATCCAATGGGTGGTCGAACGAAAGGTGGCTGTCCGGCTGTCTCTAGTAAAGGCCAATTAAGTGTAGGACCATCTACAAGAAAGATTTCGTTTACAAATAAAATGATTCTTGTAGGTCGTAGAGAAGCCAAATATAAGTATAAAGGAAGAAGGAAAAATTAAATGAAACAAGCTTTTATATCTTCAGACTAGCATTTAAAACAACGTCACGTGCATCAGAAAACTTGGATTGATTCAAACAAAATCAAAGGATCTGTCATTACACCACAACTTGTGGACTTACTTTCTTAGTGTATAATGGAATCAGGTATAAAACAGTGTTGCCACTGGTGAACGTATTGGCCAAAGTTAGGAGAGTTCGTTCTTACGAAAAAAAGAGGCTCACAAATCATATCTCAGAACATAACCGGCGTCGTGCCAAGAAAGCAAATGATATTCGTTTAGGTTCCGAAAGAAAAAGAAAAAACAATAACAATGGCTCGATTATAAATGCAAATTATTTTCGTTTAGGTCTTATCGTAAATGGGATCTTCTTGGACAGCAGAGAGAAAAAGATATCGTATTACTTAAAACAAGATTTTTTGCTTCTCGCTTTATTAAGCATTTCTGCAACAATTATGGAATGCCGTTATTCACTTATAATGATGACGCTGGAAGATAGTGAAGACTTCCATTTGAGCCGGAAACTCAAAAAGAAGTTATTAATGAAATAGTTTCCGTCTATATCATATAGGATTATATTTTCTCATGTTCGCATTCATGTAAAGGTACCGTTTTGCAAATGATATTTACTTCATGGATGCTAAATGGAAAATAAGAGGCTGTCTATCCATGGTCTAGTGAGAGTATATCTTCAACGATATTTCAGTCAACAATGATGTCTATTCACCTTCCCATTATTCTGAAGCTTTCCTTCAGTTAATAATGACAGGTTCTCTTTATCGGATAGAGTTGAATATGCGCTAAACCAGCAAAAGTCTAATAATTAGCTGCAATGGTTAGCAATTATATTTATTTCCTTGTGAAAAACAATTAAACGATCTCTCATTTTAGAGTCTTTGACCTATTCTTTTCTACTTCTAAGATTCTTCTTTGTTTATTAGATATAGAATTACACTCAAACAAAGATATTTTTTAAATGTCTTTTAAGACTAGGATTAGAACGAATAATACAGTATTGCTACGAGAGGATTTCTTAGAGATGAAAAGTTAATCCCTCATCTATTAACTCTGTCAAGCAACTTCCCTTCTTGTAACAGAGGAATTAATTAAGGCGAGTGTGATAGAAATTTTTATTTTTTAACTAAACTTTATGTTCTGTATTGATATCTGAGTATAACTGTAAATCGTCTTTAGTTTCTTATTTGAGCATATCATCAAAAATGATTTCTAATTTTTAAAGCGGCTAATACTAGTTCTATTATACCTTAAAAAAATCTATTATCTGTCAAAGACTTTACCGTCGACTATTCAATTTTTTGGTTCCATCTTAAAAATGTACTGCAGAATTCCTTTGTAACTTCATCATCCTAAGATTAGGCAATATTGGGGTGTTTCCCAAATATTACCTTCATTGTTAAAGATTTAGATTCTAACCCAGTATTATAGGCTACAAATTTGTTCTCACAGGAAGACTAATCGCCGTGAAAGATCTGCTTATTTGGTTGTTTCAGGGGGCTCGTTCCATTAAACACGGTAACAGCCAAATTACTTATGCTTCTGATTTTAGAGTAATGAAATTTGGTAGTCGGAGTAAAAGTTTGGCTACATTATTCAGAGCATCGTCCTTTTTTTATCGCTTTCAATTTAATAATGATAGAATTTCGTGAAAAACGAACCTTAGTTATATTACCAAACGACCTTTACTTGTAAGAAAAGCCAAAGTTAAAAGATATCTTTTAACAATAAAAATCTGTATTTTGAATTCCCACGTAAACGTGGTCTTTTATGCGATCACGTTTAGTCGATACTATTTTTTTCATTGTTGGAAATTACGAAGATTTCGTGTTCTATGATGGAAGATATATACGAACAAGATTAATTTGGCTCGAACAACGCGAGCGAAGGCTTCGCAAAGAGGAGTGATTGTTTTACCATATCGTCGTAAGATTATCATAAATATTTTGGCCGAATTCCATGGCCTATGTTAGAAGAAAAAAAACAACGAATCCAGGGCCTAGAGCTGTTTACATAAAAAACCCTTTTTTAGACTTTTAGTACTAAAGGGCTCAAAGTTTATGGCACACCAAGATTACTTTAACGATTCGAGCATTGGATTCTATGTTGCTTACCCTAAACAAATTGAGATGTTCGTCTTATCTTTTATCGTCCATTGAAGGAGATCAAGGTTTCAAGTATAGCTTTGATTTACATCTTATATTTCCCTCACAAAAAAACCGCTTCAATTCGAATGGGTAAAGGAAAAGGAAAACCATACATTTTTAAAGCTCCACTTCGTCAGGTGAAATTCTTATTCAGTTTAATCGTAGAGTAACCCTGCGGGTTTAAGAAAGTTACAGAAACGACTTCTTTCAAATTACCAATCTTACAAAACTGTTAATCAAAACACGTGAAAAGAGAAATTTTAAGTTAATAAAAATTATTATGAGTCGTATATTGGAAATAAGATTATTCAATTTTGTCTTTTATGGTTTCAATAAAACAGTTTTAAGAGTCATCGATAATTCAGGTGCACGATCTGTCCTGTATTCGAATCTTAGGCGGTAAAAGCCCTCGCCATCGTGCTCGAGTAGGAGATAAGATTATAGTTACCATTAAAGCCATTATTCCTCATAAGCGGGTAAAAAAGGGACAATCTTCCCCGCTTGATCGTTCGAGATAGCAAAATATTCGTCGACAGAGTGGAATTCAAATTAGATTGATTCCCCTGCTTGTATCCTTTTAAAAAAGAATTCCCCTTTGCTAGAATTATAAAGGTCCCGTTGCAGAGAATTGCGGACTATGGGGTATCTGAAAGTGATATCTCTTGCTAGCCTTGCCCTATAAATGGCTAATAGGGCAAAGTGACTTAGATTTCTATTTAATGAAAAACACTCCTTCTGCAGAAATTATTCCTGTAACATAATGTTAAAATATTTGCTACGTATTAAAGAAAAATTCACGAATTTAAAGTATTTAGTAAGTAAACAAAAAAGGCTATTTTATCAATGTGATCAGTCCTTGCAAAAAAATTTATCCTTTAATTATTATAGGTCTACAAAGGCGAACTTTTGTCAATTTCATTTAATGAAGACATGTTAAAAAAAGATACATCCGCAAAAATTATACAGTCATGCTAAAATATTTTATACGTATTAAAGAAAAATTAACCAATAGAAAGTCCTTAGTAAGTCAACAAAAAAATATCGTATCTAACAAATCTCAGTATATGCAAAAAATTTTATGGGTTAATTGGTTTAACCTAGTTTTTTATGCTTATCAAATAATAATTTTTGGGTTGACCTTTTACAACCCCTATTATTTAGTATTATTTTCCTTTACATTAACCATTATAGTTTGGACAATGTTCAATTTAGAAAAGATAGCTTTATTTATTGAAAGAAACGAAGAGAAGATATTAGCAATAATTCAGCTATTAATGTATTTAACAACATTATTAAGTATAGTCTTTGGTGGGTTAGTGATATTAAAATTAATATTAATAGGGTCAGCATACGCAATGGGTACTTCATCAAGTAAGTCTCATGAGCCCTATGAGCCCTATCATCCTAAAAATGATCCTGATTATGAGGCCAGTAATGATGCGACGGCGAAAGACTATAATGAGAATGATTACTGGAATTACGTACGAAGAACACAGGGTCAACCAGAAAAAACTCCAGAAGAGTTAGCTTTCTTTATTCAATGGAATCAAGTGAATAAACATAATCATGAGGTAGACGTAAAG
>Ga0335074_10013229_pt1 | contig 11599 bp, 14 predicted proteins | sample Lox_Sample_23_FD_206715 | JGI IMG/M metagenome (GOLD analysis project Ga0335074, IMG submission 206715) | Soil microbial communities from Loxahatchee National Wildlife Refuge, Florida, United States - Lox_Sample_2.3 | ecosystem: Environmental > Terrestrial > Soil > Wetlands | place: USA...
TTACATCCATGCTCTCTGAGCCACAGGGAGGTGGGCTGGATCGTCACAAAGCGCGTCCTCCTTATATCAGATGGTGATCTCTGACTCTCGGACTTCAGTAATCTATGCAAAGCTGAAAAACCATTAACATTTGATGAGACTTTGGAAAAGGTTGACTTGGCCACCAGACATCTTTGCAACACAAGGGAAGTCAGTATCCTCTGGATAGGACTAGATGACAAGAAAACTCTCCATGAAGTCAAGACAGCAGACTACTGTCGTGTCAAAGCGGACGTTAGATGAAACCCAGCGGACACAAGAAACATGTGCAGGTTCTGCAGTCAAGGGCTATAACGGCGAAGGGCCATCGAACTTGGATAGCAGAATATGTCACGGCCTATTCAACTGCGTAGATACTGATTCCATATACTGCATCGATAGCAGCAATAACAGCAGTAGATATGACGACAGGACTTAGAGCTATATGAGAAATAAAGGCAAAGACAATATTCATGACCAATGAAAAAGACTAACGTTCAGAACCGTCCATATAAGCCAATCTCTAAGCAACGTGTGTACCAAATCTCAAAGGTCTTCCCTGAACACAGTCGGCAAGTTCCCCGATGATTATAGTTTGCTGGGCGCCCGTGGCCCACAAGTTTGCATATGACTAGAGACGTTGCACCACCCAGCACGTCTGCAAAAGTTATAAAAAATTTTGAAGAAAAAATGGGGAAATTTTCATTCAATCCTACAGTTGTGTCGCCTCATACCAGAACTAATCCCACACCACATTCTGAGCATTCTGGTCAGTAGTCGGCACTGGAACCTGTCCAGCAAACACCTTACCCACTCCCGCCTTAACTTGATACTGAAGTTCCACACCATTTAAAGCCGCACACTAAACCACCCGGTTGATATGGCATTGAAGCTCAGTAGCAAAATTAACGCAATGAGCAATCTTCCTGAGCTCACTTGCCTCGCGAGAGAATTCTGTTGCAGATGCACCCGCTCCTACTGCAGTCGGCAATCCTAACAAGATCCCAACGCCACTTGGTGCCGTCTGTATAAACGCAAATCCGGGAGGAACTCCCACTAGTGTGAGACCGGTGCCGACAAGGCCTACTGCCCCACCTTTCACAATCGACCAACCGAGATCCTCAAAATTTACCTCGTGTCTTCCTGGCCATTGCTGAAGAAACTGAATACGTTTGAGTCCCATCTGGATTGTCGAAATTAGGCAAGTCGGGCGGAGGAATACCATCTTCCAAATTTCTCTCAGTGGTTCCAGGTCGACGCCGAACTTTGAATTTATATTCCAAGAGCACTTTTGTGCCGTCTTGTGTGACACAATCTAGAACTTTCAGGCTATCCACTAACTGGACGACCATTGTGATTCCGAATTCGCGATTGCAATTTCTTTGGATTGCACGAAGGATGGAATCTAACTCTGTGTTTATGAATCTTGAGATGGCATTTCGGAATGCTTGTTGGGCCTTGTGTGGACGATATTCTATTTCAATTGGTGGATCGTTGATCACGTTTTTAGTTATTTTTGAGGCTGTTGATCCGATTACGCCAGTTGCGACATTGGTGGCCAGGACGGCGGCTCCCCAACCGGCCACAACTGGTGCCATAAATGCAGCGGCAACACCGCCCACCCCTATCGCGATGCCTGTTTTCCAGAACTGAGACATGATTAAGACTTAGGTTGTCGAAGGGCAAATTTAAACAGATTTGGAATAATCAAATGGTAAATTTTCAGATTGTCACGTTGCGAACATGGAAGAGATATAACTTTAAATAGGCCCATTGAGCAGAACTTTGCAGCTTCGTGAGCTAACTGTGTTGCTAATCACAATCTTGCTCGGCTATTCATCTGTGCCTTGTCACACCAACGACTCCAATCGGACGCAAAGCGTCATGTGCAGCGCCCCCAAATTGTAACCCCACACAACGTGGCAGCTTGTCATCAACTACTATGCGTTTCATCAACACCATCACAACGAAAAATGACATGACGTTTGCCAGACTACTATTAGGTGATGCTCTAGATGACCACGTCTGCTTATCTCAATCCCCTTCCACTTAGAGCCTTGCAAATTCAAGCACAACATCCCACTCCGCTTGACCTCATTATTCGGTAGCGCAATGATGAAGGTAATATGACTCTTCCTTGTCTTACTAAGACGTCTTAGCCGCTTGGGAGGCTTAACCTGGGTTTGTGTTGGTTCCCTAACATAAATTCACATCTGCATGAGTTTGAGAACGATCAGAAATTACGCCAGCGTCGTACGCCCTACTCTCCTCGATAAAACTGTGTACCGCCCTGTTATTGCCTTTTGTTGCATGAATGATCTCTTGTCCATGAAACTCCGAACATGGTAATCCCCTTGCCCAGCGCAATTCTGCGGCTACAATATGACTAGATCAGTAGGATCTCTACTACTAAAAGTTTACCTCAATAGATGGTCTGGCTACCTCGTGTGTGCTATGCAATTGAATGTATTCAACTGAGAAACCTAAAAGGAATGCTACTCGGTCGGTAAACGTGCCTATCAATAGCGATATAGGCGCCCACACTTCCACCCACCTCTTTCGCATCAAATAAATTAAGGTCATACACTATACCATATCATATATTCCACTAATGAAATTACAAAACAGCTTCCCTAGTACTCATGTCTTTCGGATGGAGCGCCGGTGACATCTTCGCAGCATTGCAATTCCTAAACCAGACACGCCTAGCCCTAAAAGTAGCTTAAAGTTAAATAGAAAAATAATAGCTAAGGAAAAATAGTCTTAGGAGGAGATATACACAAGAAAACTATTGGGCCGGGATTTCGGCTGGTCTTGGGAACTTTCTCCCGATATGCAGAAGTAGAATGAATGTTGTAGCTGATCCTCAATAATAATTACAGGTAGTACTTAGGCTGCCAAACGCTAAATTAGGCGTCGAGCAAACGAACGCAGCTATTTTAGGAATGAGCTGGTCTGGGTATTCCTGTTAGCCTGAATAATCTACGAGCGGCACGTATTGGGAGAGGCGTTCGTGGCCTAGAGATATTGTTTGCTACTATCTGTAGCAGTCTAGGCTACGAGCTGTTCCGAAGCAAAATTAACTCGGATTCAGTCTATCTTCTAAGGGACCCTGGAAACATGCTCCTCCTGCGGTCAAATATCCACAAGCCGTTTGATGATCGGTTATTTAAGTTCTTCCGTAAAGGTCTCCAAGCTTATTTGGTATGCGTACGCTACAGCAGATGGCGGACTACATAAATATGCCACAACGCGCAGCTCTATACCATACTACCATCCCACTGTGGAGTTTCTTCTTGCGTGGCTCGTTTGGACCATCTTCCCTTCCTCTTGAGCTTCCTCAGCTACCGAGCTCTTCGTTATATAGAACTTTGTCTACAAGTTGTTCAGTTACTAAGCATAAGCTAGAACTTAGCGCTTCATGCAGGCCAATACTTGGCTAATGAAAGAGACAGTGTATAGTTATCGATTTAAAACAGTCTTCAACTTAGCTTCTTGCACAGTTTCTTCGAACTCTCGTGCATCACCGCAGTCAGTATCCCTCAGCATCTTCTCATATTCCTCAACATCATTAAAGACTCGCTTATATGCATTACTCTCGCGGAAAGCTTTGAGCTCGATTGAGCCTTTAGGGATTAGGCCCTAGAAATTCTCTTACAAGCAGTACTATATAGGATTAATATAGGCAGTAAGAAAATCAGCCGTAGTCTAACGTTTTAGAATGTAGTATCCTAGTCCTTTAGAGTAAGCCTTAGCTTCCTTCGCTAGTTCTTAGTATACTATGCGACCTCTATTCATAATAAAGACCTTCTCTATAAGTTTAATAACTCTAAATAGTAAGTAGTAAATAATAAAGTGTAAAGGATTTTCTATCGTGTAACTTTATTACTTAGTATATAACTGTTAGGGGACTGCGTGTTTTCTCACAGGACACTAACAACTCCTATTCGGAACCAAAATGATGCTTTCGCTTGTTATAGCCATCCATCGTCCGCTACTCAACTCAAGTCTTTGCCTCCGCTCCCTTCCGACCGACTAATATAGTAGTGTAAGTTTAGGCCTCACTCCGTCTAGTGGAGGCAACAAGAAGAAGCGTGCAGCAAGAGAAAAAAGCAAAGTAATAACAAGAGGGTCACTGATAAGAAGGTAGGTAACGAGAAAGAAGTCTAATAGATCACAGAGCTAGTGAAGTACAAGCCGTAAGAGCAAGATTTTAGCAGTACCAAGAACAGAACCACAAAAGGTATTTACACGACAATCGGGCCTTCTAGAGAGATTGATTGTAAAAGAAGGCGAAACAAAGCCCGGATGTGCGAACATAAAAGGGGTATGCTCGCTACCCTGCTTATCATTTCAAGAGCAGGAAAGGGGCTTTATGTAATGTTAATTCTTTATAAGATAGCGTAACGAGGTTTGGTATCGAAATAACATCAGCACATCACTACTAATAAAAGAAATAACTCTGCGTCAAAGGCAATTCCGTTGCTGGCTCCGCCGTACAAACCATTCCATCAGCCTCAACCCTATAACTCTCGGGATCAACCTTCATCTTGGGCATTGCATCGTTGAACTTCATATCCTTCTTGCCTATCTTCCTGCATCCTTTAACAGCCTCGATGCGTTTCTTGAGATGGTAGGACTTGATAGCGCCCGAAGAGATGCTTGCTGCTGAGACGAAGAGGACGGAGGTGGCGGGGACAAGGGGTGAGAACATAGGCCGGGCGATTATGGGCTGTACTGTTGGGATGGAGGCGTTGGGGTCGCCCTATGGATGGATTAGAAGGCGTGACGGAAAAGGCAGGGCTGAATGTGCAGCTTACCATCTGTGCATAGCTGATCATTCCACTCTTTATGACCAGTGAAGGCTTTGTGCCAAACCAAGCTGGATCCCAAACACATAAATCTGCTAATTTGCCTACCTCAACGCTACCAATTACATGGGCCATGCCCTGCGCAATAGCAGGGTTGATCGTATACTTGCTCACATATCTCTTGACCCGGAAGTTGTCAGCTCCTGTGCCTTCGTCTTCATTAAGTGTTCCACGCTGGACCTTGTTCTTGTGAGCAGTATTCCAGGTGCGGAGGATGACTTCGCCACAACGACCCATGGCTTGCGAATCAGACGACATCATGCTGATAGCACCGAGATCATGGAGAACATCCTCAGCGGCAATAGTTTCAGCACGAATGCGGGACTCGGCGAAGGATACGTCTTCGGGGATGTTCTTGCTCAGATGGTGACAAACCATGAGCATGTCGAGATGTTCATCGAGAGTATTTCGAGTATAAGGTCGAGTCGGATTCGTTGAACTTGGCAAGACGTTGGCATGCTCCACGACACTGATGATGTCAGGTGCGTGACCTCCACCAGCACCCTCGGTATGGTAGGTGTGAATGGTACGATCTTTGATTGCCGCAATAGTCGACTCAACAAATCCAGACTCATTGAGAGTATCTGTGTGGATCAAGCATTGAACATCCAGTTCATCGCAGACCTTCAAACATGAATCAATTGCAGAGGGTGTAGACCCCCAATCTTCATGAAGTTTAAGTCCGCAAGCGCCAGCAATGACTTGTTCGCGGAGAGCGAGCGGTGAACTGTCATTCCCTTTGCCAGTAATGCCAAAATTAAGCGGTAAGTCATCACATGCTTGTAGCATTTCACGCATATAGTTCTTGCCTGGCGTGCATGTTGTTGCGCTTGTGCCGGCACTAAAAATCCGTTAGCCGGCGTATGAGGAGCTGCACGACAAACTTACCTCGGACCCGTTCCACCTCCAAGCATGGTAGTAATACCGGATGAAATTGCCTCGTACCCTTGTTGGGGACAGATGAAATGTATGTGAGAATCTAAACCACCTGCAGTAATAATCTTCCCTTCGCCGGCGATGACTTCTGTGCAAGAACCGACAATCATACCATCAGTGACGCCTCCCATCACATCAGGATTCCCAGCTTTACCAATCCCCACAATAAACCCATGTTTGACGCCAATGTCAGCCTTGTAAATGCCCGTCCAATCGACGATCAATGCGTTGGTAATCACAAGGTCCAGCGAGTGGGCATCTGACACCCCTGATGTTTGGCCCATTCCCTCTCTCAACGTTTTTCCTCCTCCAAATTTGCATTCATCACCATAGGTCGTAAAGTCTTTCTCAACTTTAATCCACAGATCAGTATTACCTAATCTAATAGTATCCCCAACAGTTGGGCCAAACATCGCGGCATAAGCAGATCTATCCATTTCGAACGGTGGGTAAGACATGTGAACCGAGTCACCGGCTGGCTCAGGACTATTTGCAAATCCGCCTTCGCGTAACTTCGCAAGTATCTCATCATGACGTGACGGATCAACCTTTCCAGATGCAATAGAATTTCCTCCTCGTATAACTTTGTGTCCACCAATCTCGACGAGCGTTACCGTCTTGGTATCGCCAGGCTCAAAACGCACAGATGTACCGGCTGCAATGTCAAGGCGATAGCCATATGCTTTAATTCGGTCAAATTCTAGTTGAGGATTTGTTTCGATGAAGTGATAGTGCGAGCCAATCTGACCTATTAGCACTAATTGACCGTTGGTTTAAGGATCAATACCTGTATTGGTCTATCCCCTTTACTTGTGACCTTCAAATGAATCCTCTTTCTGTTAGCATTCAGTTGAATCTTCCCTTTTACTGGAACAACTGCCCCTGGCATCTTCGTTGCTTCATATTCCTCTTCTTCCGGCAATTTGAACAAGGACTGTTCAGGTATGGGTAGAAAGCTCCCATATAACGCCCGCTCAATATTGCCATCGTTGCTTTTGATTGGGTGGTGCACCGTCACCAGATATGTCCCGGTAGGAAATGTGCCTTCCACCTGAATCTCTGTCAGAGTCGATACGACGGAAGGAAGTACGTGACGGCGGCCAAGTAGGGTAGCCCCAAAAGTCATGAGATCCGCAACTGTGTGGTTGCCATCGCGTATAAGCTGCAGAGCCGTCGAGGTTAGTGTTGGATCGCAATGAGGGTGGGAGCATTTACCTCTTGGAGGACGTTCGCGATGAGTGCCTGGAATCATAGATGAGTTACGCAACATTTGCTTTATATATGAAAGGTGCCACGAACACAAGCTTCAGAGTGATTGAGCTTGACGCCTCTTGCCAAACGTCTCTGAGCGAGCAGCCCAAATTGGGAGATGACAAGCTTGTCAACCTAAAATAACCGTCAACTCCCTGCAATTGAGACTCGAGAACAATTGAAGCTCGCCTCCTTGGGAATGAGATGCATTTTGGTCCAGGCGATATACTGAAGTTGTTGAGAATCACTGCGGCATGATGCGCAGTCTTGGTAGTATGAAGAGGAGCAAAAGCTTTCTTACTGCCAGGGGCGCCTTTGTACCCCGCATTATCAGGTGTTGCGATAAGGACCTGCAGGGATTATAATCGGCGGAGCGGGACGTCAATCCAAACCTCACTTCGCTGAGAAGCTATTCGCTTACAGCTATGTGCGAAACCGGTGTCCTGCTCTTCAAACAGTTGAGAAATAATTCAAGCGCACGGACCAGCTAAAGTCGGTACGGATTAATTTTTATCCGCAATGGTATTTCCTGACATACACTGAAATCAGGCAGTAAGGCAGAAATAGAATAAACATAGAGTATCTAACATTCCTCCCTAAGTAGCGAGAAACTCACCGTGCTAGAAAAATGCTTGGTACTTTGACTTTAAACAACTCAAACTCTATGCACATACAGATATTTCCTATAGTTTTATAAAAGTCGTATTCTATAGCCGCACTTAAACACTTGCCCCTTTATTTAGAAAATTGCATTCACATTGCGTAATTTAACTTATGTAATCATTTGCCAAGGCTGACCGCAAACATGAGTTCCCAACAAGCTCCTATCTTCCAAATGACACTCCCCTGGCTTAACGCCTGAGCATAGGAGCATTCTGGCTGATTCCGATCAGAATTGTTTCCCACGAGATCTGTTCAAGTTGTGTCCCACATCCCCGCCGGCTGTAGCCCAAAAGAGTTCCACAGGAAGGACTAATATGAAGTCGATTCCCCCGGGGCTGTGGCCGCCTTGGACGAGTACGTTTCCCCGAGCTTCAACCATTAGTATTACGCGAGTCTAAGGTTAATGCTCTCAGAAAGCGCCGAAACTTCGCAGAAGAAAGCATTTTCTAAAGAGTGCCATTCTAGTCTGGTAGCCATTGCTTTGACGTTCCAATCGGCTAACGAGTGTGTCGCTGAAGTCCCGGCTGCGTATTTCCGAGCCCTTAGAGAGGCAGACGCCATCGGGAAGCCATTACCAGATGAGGAGGACTATGATATTATACTCGGGGTTGACGACCGTTCTTGGATCTACGGAAATAGGATATTTCAAAATAGGTACAATGTTGAGGAATGTCAAGTTACCGAACAGGTGCTCGACAAAATAATCGATTTAGACGATACAAACTTTAACTATTATTGGCGACGAGCACTCAACTCCTTCAATCTGGCATTCCAAGAAGGTGTTGGAAGTGTGGCGGCGCGGTATGCAAAGCAGTATGCCTTAGACTTGCTCGAGCACAGAGACAAGGCTGCTAAGCATGTTGACCTCATCAGCGATGAGTTGCGCAGGAAAGGGTACGAGGAGTTGTTGGAGGGGATACTGGACAAGATCCGTTTTCTGGAACGGTTTAAGGCAGTATACGACGCTCGAGATAATGACCACCAGGCGGAGCCCATTTACCATCTATACCCTATGGAAACGCGTAGGAATCCACCGAAGATCCATTCAGAGTCTCAAAAGCAGCTCCCAGTAGGTTCCCAATTGATAGAGAAACTAGAGTATTACTAAGCATAATTCCAGGCTGGCTACACTTCAGCACTAATCTCCATCGTCTCTATTGTCACCCTGATTGCTATCATCCCACTAGGTTTTGCATGGAAGCTCTCTACGAGTCAACCTGGCTCTATATTAGATGCGGACTTCTATCTTCTCCTACAGAATAGCGTGACCACATTATTAGGCTTGTTCATTGGAATTTATCCAACGTTATGGCAACGAGCGTCAATCGATAACCGTTGGGCGCATGGGCTCGCGTTCGTGGGAGCCAGCTGTGCTATTGTGTCAATCCCGCTATACCTCAAAGTGGTAACCATCTGGAGTGCCGTGGTGGCATTTATAGGGCAAGCCATTCAAGGGTACATGGCAATGCAACTCTCAATGGCGGCTGGGTACCGTCCAAAGCGAGAAAAGCAGGATTAGGCACTCTTAGGACGCCGAAGGGGTGGCGTGGGGGAGCATTAGATGTCAAGCATTGAGTGGCAGCTCAGCACAGAGCGAAAGCAGACACGTGACTGTTCATGGACATTTCTAAAAGAACGCCAATTTTATTTGAATACGGTATAATATAATACGGCTAGCGTGACTGTAAATACGACATTATGCAAGTGCTATAAATTCGCTTGGCATCTGTGTGTCTCCCCTTTATGTCTTGAGTTCTCCAAAGAACTCCTCGGTGGGGTTCAAGCCTGGCGAGTAAGGTGGTAGGTAGCGTAGGATCACTCCCGCGTCATCGCACAACTGTTGTATTTTCTCCGAGTGGTGAAATGATGCGTTATCCATAATCAAGACAGATCTTGGGTTAGGCTACTTGCCACAGTATGGCAAAAGCTCTTTGATGAAGTCCTCGAATACCCTAGTATCAGTTGATCCTTCATATACTTGAAAATGTATAACACCATCTTGTGTATATGCGGGGAGGATTTGAAACCTTCGGCTGCAATGAAACTGCTTGATTTGACGTGGCCTCTTTCCCTGAGGAGCCCAACCCTTGCGCCCGATCCTAATGCTTCTATCTAGCCTAGTCTCATCTATAAACACCAGCTGATCAGGACGGAGGGACGATATTTCATACACATATTCGTCTCGCAGATCTAGGTTGCGTTCTCATGCAATGTTCTGTGTGACTTTCTTCGACTATTTGGAATCCTTTAAGGCTCTGCGAATGCTAAAACGTGTTACATCAACATCAAACTCTTTCCGAAGAAAGCAGCCATATCGCTAAGACGCATGCAAGGATCGATGGAATGCTAGTTATATAAAGCGGTCAGCATAGGAGGAGCGATGGTCTTAGGTCGGCCGACACTATTCGATGGGGCTTTAGTCGATCCGAAGAGAAGCAGGTTGGATTGGATGCGGCGCACCGCACGGTTAGAACAGTTAGCGATTTTGGCTATATCATCATCTTTAAGCGCTTCGTCATCTTTGTAACTTACTGCTGATCATATTCTGAATCAGAATATGCTTGGAAAGCGCAAGATTTGGCGCTATTGTAGTTAAGTCTTTAGCGGTAAGTAGGAGAGCTATGTCTTACTGTAAACGTATTTCAAGGTAACTAGGAAGTAGCATATACGGCTAAATATTAATCCGCACCGATTTTATCTAGTCTGTGCGCTTAAATTATTCTTTAGAGTTTGAAGAGCAGGGCGCCGATTTCGCTCATAGCTGTACTCCACGGAGTAGGAATAAGTGTTTTTTCTGCGTATCTTTTTTGTGTGGATGAGACCGGTTTGGAGAAGGGACTTAATGGCACTGTGGGAGCCATATGAAAATATTTCCGTGTCGTATTCCGATACCTAACTTAAAGCGCGTAAGTAAATGAGCGTAGGCTTCACCTAATAATCATTCTCTGGAACGGGTTTCGTCCTCGCGCCTTCGCGCCGTTGAAATGCCCGTTCAGAATCTCCATCTTCCTAAAGTGACTTATATTATTCATCTCGTTCGGTGTGTGTCCCGAGCCACTGTGCACGTGACCCCTCCTCGCTTTTGATCACCCTCGCTTCATCTCTTCGTACGCCCTTCCCACCTCTCCTCACCCGCCCTAGCAGCTCGACCCCCGTTGTCTTTAATATGGTGGCAGGGCAGTGGACTATCAAACTTCTAACGAGAAGGGTGATGGGGCTCCTAACAGGCTTCTAGAGGCCAGAATGGACCACCAGTATCAGAATACGTCCCCAACTCAACTTATTTTAAACTCTCTGAGATACGGACGCGTGTGCAAGATGCAAGTAGGTCACCATTTAACGAAACGGAATTAACTTGGTCTGAAGTTTTGGAAGGGTGCACTGACGAACCGCCCGCCGTCCTCAACCCACCCCGGGAACACCAAAATTTTAGGAACCTTTAAAAGCTCTTAGAGATTGATCAAAGTTTGGAAAATAGTTAAGTTAAAACATGCTCATGCAGATGTAGAAATGTTTATGCCTCGGGCCTCAAGATAAGCCGCTGCAACTTGCTCTCTGCAATCAGGACCCGAGAGGGATAGAAAAGGAACTTGTAGCCCATACTTCGCCTTGGTTTGAAGTAGTAGAGAATCTAGTTGCGGCACTCCACCACGATATGAATCATACCCTAACGCTAAGATATCCGGGGAAGAATTGCCGCTGGGAAGAAGCGCTCTGGCGTACATTAGTCGTCGTATGGCGCTCTAGCGCCAGCCGAATTCGGAGATTACTATCGTTTAATTAGAACAGTGTTGGCTCCTGGAGACTTCGACGACTCTAATATAACGAATTCTCTGAACCAGAAGATTTTAATTTTTCAG
>Ga0335074_10013232_pt1 | contig 11598 bp, 8 predicted proteins | sample Lox_Sample_23_FD_206715 | JGI IMG/M metagenome (GOLD analysis project Ga0335074, IMG submission 206715) | Soil microbial communities from Loxahatchee National Wildlife Refuge, Florida, United States - Lox_Sample_2.3 | ecosystem: Environmental > Terrestrial > Soil > Wetlands | place: USA: Florida...
TCGAGCGTCTCGCCGAGGAGTGTCCCATCGTGCTCGTGTTCGAGGAGGTGCAGCTGGCCGACAGGGCTCTGCTCGACTTCATCGCCCACCTCCGAGATTGGTCGCGTTCCGCACGCATGCTCGTGCTCGTGCTGAGCCGGCCGGACGTGCGGCTGAGGCAGCTGGATGTGGACGCCGAGCGACTCGAGCTCGAGCCACTCAGCGAAGCCGAGATCGACGAGCTCGTCGCCCGGACGGTCGACGGCGCCCCTGCGGCGCTGCTTGCCGCGATCCGAGCGGACGGCGGGGGAGTGCCCCTCTACGCCGTCGAGACCCTGCGGGCGCTCGCCGACAGCGGGGTCCTATCGATCGAGGGCGGGAAGTACGTCATGCGCGGAGCCGTCGGAGAGATCTCAATCCCGCCGACGATCCGGGCGCTCGTCTCCTCACGGCTCGATCACCTTGACGCGGACGAGCTGCAGGTGCTGTCTTCGGGCGCGGTGCTGGGCGAGGCGTTCACTGCTGCCGGTGCCGCGGCAGTGGCCGGCACCGGTGTGGACGCGGCGCGCGGGCTGCTCGACGGCTTGGTAGCGAAGGCCTTCCTCGAGGTCGCAGCGGACGCCGACACGACGGGTGGCCGCTACACGTTCGTGCAGGGAGTGGTGCGACGGGTCGCGCTCTCTCGCACCTCGCGCCGCGAGCTCAAGCGCCGGCACCTCGCCGCAGTCGAGCATCTGCTGGAGCTGACTGAGACCGAGCCGGAGCTGTCGACCGCCCTCGCCGGACATCTGATGGCGGCCGTGGAAGCTGATCCACGGGCGAGCGACGTGGCGCCCATCAAGCACCACGCGGTGGCAATGCTGCGAGCCGCGGCCGAGCGTGCGGCCGCCGTCGGCGCGCTCACCGAGGCCCTGTCGTTGTTCGACCGCGCGTTGGATCTGACCGGCGACGAGCATGAGCGCGCCGCGATCCTCGAGGCCGCCGGGTTTGTCGGCTATCGCGCAGGCGACATCGACGCCGCGACCGCGCGTTATCGCGCCGCCCAAGAACTGCATGCCGACGCTGGCCGGACGAGCGAGCGGCATCGCGTCCAGGCACTGGAGCTGCGTGCCGCCTCCTACACTCGCGCGAGCGGCGCAGTATTGCCCGACGCCCGAGAGCTCTACGCGCAGGTCAGCGAGCAGCGCGACGCGGTCACCGTGCTGGCTGGGAACGTCCTAGGGTTCGCTCTGTACCAGAGTGGACAGTCCGAGGAGGCGCTCCAGACCACGTCGCGTACTGCATCGATAGCTGAGGAGTGCAGTGTCTACGGTGAGCTGGCGTTTGCCCTTGGTGTCCAGGGGAGCGCGCTGCAGCAGCTCGAGCGGCTGGATGAGGCCATCGAGGTGAAACGACGCGTGGTTGCGCTGGCAGAAGCGCACGATCCTCGACGCGTGGCGCCGGCCTCGAGCAATCTTGCCGTCACCCTGGCTTCGATCGGCCGCTATCGAGAGGCCGTCGAGCATGCGTTGATCGCGGTCCTTGGCGCCGAGCGAACAGGCGAGCGCTTGTTTGAGCGATATGCCCGCCTAACTCTGGGACGGGCCCTCTGTTCGCTCGGGGACTGGGATCGAACCGTGGCGCAGGTCGAGTCGGTCAAGCACGATGTGCCGCCCGTCTACGCCGGGATGGCCATCGCTCCGCTCGTCGTGATCGCAATGGCGCGCGATCAACAGGAGCGACTTCAACAGCTGGTGGCGGAATACGACGCGAGTGCCGGTCGGGTCGATCCGACCGTGTTTGAGGGCGACTTTCGGATCCTGCGCGCGGTCGCCCTGGCCGGGCTGTCGCGGGAGGAGACTGAGGGGGTCTCGCGCCTGATCCCGGAAGCCGGTGCATCCGACTACGCCGAGTGGACCGGGTGGCTGGCCCCGATCGTCGACCGGCTGGTCGTGCAACCTCCCGCCGAGCCGCTCGAGGCGGCGCTCGCTGCGTTGCGCGAGCCCGGCGCGATGAGGCGCACCCAGCCGGTGCTGGCACAGGTCGCACGGCTAGAGGCTCACCTGGCGGCACGCGCCGGCCAGGAAACGGTGGCAGTCGATCGGTTCGGAGAGGCGGAGCGGCTGACGAGCGAGTGTGGGATGCGGTTCGAGAACGCGGCGATCGCGCTCGAGCGAGCTGAGCACGCGGCGTCCCGCAACACGCCCCCGGACGCGGCCACGCTGGCCGCGGCGCTGGCGACGTTCGCGCAACTCGGCGCGGTGCCATGGCTGGCCCGGGCCGAGCGCATTTCTCTGGATCTGCAGCGCGCGCGATGAGACACTGCACGCATGAGCGCGCACATCTGGGTTTTCCTGGGCATCGCTGCGGTGGTGATCGTGGTTCCTGGCCCAGACACGGCGATCGTCACCAAGAACGCCGTGATGCACGGGCGGCGGGCCGCTCTCGGGACGGCGCTTGGCGTCGAGGCCGGCCTATCGGTGTGGACGCTCGCGTGTGCATTCGGCGTCGCGTCGTTGATCGAGGCATCCGACACCGCGTTCACTGCCCTGAAGCTGATCGGCGCCGCTTACCTGATCTGGCTCGGCTTGCAAGCACTTTGGGCGGCCCAACGCGGCGGCTCGCACGCGACCGCCGAGCGTCCCGCCGCCGGAACGTTCAGCGCGCTGGGCGGCTTTCGCCAGGGCTTCTTGAGCGATCTGGCGAACCCGAAGATTGCCGCGTTCTTCACCAGCGTGCTCCCGCAGTTCGCCGGGTCCGGTCATTCCGTGCTGGTCCCGTTCCTGGTGATGGGAGGCCTGTTCGTGCTGTTGACGGTGATCTGGCTGTGCAGCTACGCGCTCGTCGCGGTTAAGGCAACCGAACTGCTTCGCCGCGGGCGGGTTAGCAAGGCAATCGACCGGCTGAGCGGAACGATCCTGATCGGGTTCGGGGTGCGGCTCGCGCTCGAGCGCCGCTAATCACCGGCAATCTGAGCACGGATAACGGCGCACTCGCGCTCTCGCGCGTCGACCGGGCCGTTGTCCGCGCCCAAGCCGAGGGAACCGGCATTGACCGCGGCGGGGAGGGTGAGTGAGAAGTTATCCAGCCACCGTGAATCGGCTTCGCGCAAGAACAGGCGGGTAGAACCACCAGGTGAGCTTGCCCGCTTCAGAAGACTCGCCGGAGCGGAGCGCCCAGCAGGCGCCGCCGGCCGAGCCGCCGACCAGTGCTGAGCCCGGGACGCCACCCTCTGCCGGTGAAGTTCCGAGTACGCGGACCGGCACCGCCTTCAAGACCCTGATCGCCGGCGCGGTCGTCCTGATCCTCCTGCTCGTGTTCATTCTCGAGAACACCGAGAGCGTGAAGATCGCCTACTTCGGAGCCGGCTTCCACCTTCCGCTCGGCGTCGCGCTGCTGCTGGCGGCGATCGGCGGCGCGCTGCTCGCCGGGATCCTCGGGACCGCGCGAATCCTCCAGCTCCGACGCCACCTCCGGCGTCGTCTGTGAGCGATCCTCAGGTCTGGGGCACCGTGGGCGCCGCTAGACGCGCCGAGTAGATCGAGCGGGTCTCGAGCCGCCGGGTGACCAGGACGGCGCCGGCCACCGCGATGAGGATCGCCACCATCGAGGCGTTGGCGGTGTTGGTCAGCTCGACGGTGAAGGCGACGGCGGCAATCGGGGCCTGCATGCCGGCGGCGAGCATCGCTCCCGCCCCCGCGACCGCGCACGCGGCGACGTCTGGCCCTGGGCCCACCAGCGCCATGGCGTGTCCGAGCAGCGCGCCGAGGACCGCACCGAGACTCAGCGTGGGGGTGAACAGGCCGCCGGGCGCTCCGCTGCCCAGGCACAGCGCGGTCAGGACGGGCTTGAGCAGCGCCAGCGCTGCGAGCGTGGCTATCGCGCCTGTACCGGTCAGCGCGAACTGAGCCAGGTCGCGGCCGTTGCCCAGCAACAGGGGGTAGGCAAGCGAGGCCACGCCGAGGATCGTGAACGCGACCGGGGGCGCAGCCAGCCGGGCGCGGCCGGAAGGCCTGTGCTTTCCCGCCCACCCGATCAGACGGATGTATCCCGCGGCCGCGACGCCGATCAGTGGACCAGCCAGCAGCGCCCAGCCGAGCAGCGGAGGACTTGGGTAGGACAGAACCGGCACGTGGTAGACCGCGGTGGCCGGCAGAGCGATCCAACCGACCACGGTGGCGATCGACGCGGTCAGCAGCGCGGGCGCGACCGTGCTCAGCGTGATCGAGCCGAGATACAGCTCGGCGGCGAACAGCGCGCCGGCGAGCGGCACGTTGTAGACGGCGCCCACCCCGGCGCCCGCGCCGCAGGCGATCAACAGCATCTTCTGCTCACGCGGCAACTTGAAGTGCCGGCCGATCCAGGCGCCGAACGCCGCGCCGGCATGCTGAGGGGCGGCTTCGCGCCCCAGCGACGCGCCGAGCCCGATCACGACCTCGGATAGGCCCCCGTCGAGAAGCGTGCGGGGCAGCGAGAGATCGTCGCGACCCGACCACACAGCCTCGGTCGGCGAGCCGCCATTGCCTCCGAGGCGGGTGTGGATCGCCCACCCGCCGATCCCGGCCACGACCCCACCGGCGAGGAGCACGAGCATCCGGCGCACATCTCCGTGCGCTGCCGCGGCGGTCGAGTACTCACCCGTGTGGTAGTCAAACGCGGCGTGCTGCACGGCGCGAAGTAGGGCCATCATCACGATCGCCCCGATCCCCGAGGCCACTCCGGTGACGGCGGTGAGCAGCCAGAAGCGCGGCGTCAGCGCGCTCGCCGACGCCCGTAGATTGGCCTGCCAGATGCCGCGCGCGTCGTTCTTCATGGATGTCCTCGCCATCCATCTTCGGTCGCCCCGGTAGATAGTTCAAAGACAAGATTGCGATAAGATCGATCGTGATTGCCTATGGATCAGCGGCGACTCGAATATTTCCTCGCGGTGGTCGAGGAGGGAGGCGTAACCCGCGCGGCCGCGACGCTGCACGTGGCGCAGCCGTCGCTCTCGCAGGCGCTGAAGACGCTGGAGACCGAGCTCGGCCTAGAGCTGTTTCACCGCGTCGGCCGCCGACTGCGGCTGTCGTCGGCCGGCGAGGCGTTTGTCGGCCCCGCGCGCCAGATCCTGCGCGCGATGGACGAGGCCCGTGCGGCGATCGACGGGGTTCGGGATCTCGACACCGGCACGATGGAGATCGCCGCGCTGTCCACCCTGGCGGTCGATCCGATGGCCGAGCTGGTCGGCCGCTTCCGAGCGCTTCACCCAGGCATCCGCGTGCGCATGCTCGAGCCCGAAAGCGCCGAGGGCGTGAGTTCGCTGGTCCACGACGGAACCTGCGAGCTCGGCGCCGCGCACCTCTCGTCACCCCGCGATGGACTGGAGGCGCTGTCGCTGGGGGATCAGGAGCTGCTGTTCGCGATGCCCCCGGGAGCCGACCCAGATGCAAGCGGTCCGCTGCGACCCCGGGAGCTTTCGCGAACTCCGCTCGTCGTCAGCCCGCCTGGAACCTCGACTCGCATCCTGCTCGAGCAAGCCCTGGCCGCTGTTGGGGTCACGCCGCAGATCGCGGTTCAGACCACCGCGCGCGAGGCGATCATCCCGCTCGTGCTGGCCGGCGCCGGCGCCACGCTGCTGCCGGCTCCGCTGGCTCGCGAAGCGCACCGTCGTGGGGCCGTGGTCCGGGCCGCCAACCCGAAGATCGTCAGACCGATCGGCCTCGTCCATCGCCCCGCGCTTCTGTCGCCCGCCGCGCGTGCGTTCCTCGACCTCGCGTCGAGCGTCCGCGACTAAACACCTTCGCAGGACACCGCGGCGCTCAGTTCGTGTCCGGCACGCCCTCGCGCAGGTCCTCGAGCCAGGTCGTGGCCGTCCCGTCGCTCGGCGCCCGCCAATCGCTGCGGGGCGAGAGAGACCCCCCGGATCCGACCTTCGGTGCATTGGGCATCGCCGAGCGCTTGAACTGGCTGAAGTGGAAGAAGCGCTCGAGGAACACCCCAAGCCAGTGCTTGATCTCAACCAGGCTGTATTCGTGCTGGCGTTCGCCGGGGATCAGATCGGGCCAGCTCCCGACGTCGCGGTCGCTCCAGGCGTGCTGGGCGAGATAGGCGACCTTGCGGGGCGAATAGCCGAACCGAAGGATGTAATAGAGAAAGAAGTCCTGGAGCTCGTAGGGTCCGACGACCTTCTCGCTGCCCTGGAGCTCATCGCCGTTCTCGCCGCTTGCGGGGACGAGCTCGGGGGAGATCTCCGTGTTCAGCACCGAGTCGAGCACCTCGTTGACGTCGGCGCCGAATTGGTCGGTGTCGATCGCCCATCGCAGCATGAACTGGATGAGGGTCTTGGGGACCGAGGCGTTGATGTGGTAGTGCGACATCTGGTCGCCCACCCCATATGTGGCCCACCCCAGCGCGAGCTCCGACAGGTCGCCGGTTCCGAGCACCAGCCCGCCTCGCTGGTTGGCCAGGCGGAACAGGTGCGAGGTTCGTTCGCCGGCCTGGACGTTCTCGTAGGTGATGTCGTACTGGTCCTCTCCCTCCGCGGCGGGGTGGCCGAGGTCGCGCAGCATCTGGGTCGCCGCGGGGCGGATGTCGAGCTCGTGGGCGCTCACACCGAGCGCAGCCATGAGGCGATGCGCGTTCGACAGCGTGCGCTCGCCGGTGGCGAAGCCGGGCATCGTGTAGGCGAGCACGTTCTCTCGCGGGAGTCCCAGGCGGTCGACGGCGTGGGCGGCAACGATCAGCGCATGGGTGGAATCGAGGCCGCCCGATACGCCGATGACGATGTTCTTGATGCCGGTGGCCTCCAGACGGGTCTCGAGCCCGCGGACCTGGATGTTGTAGACCTCCTCGCAGCGATCGTTGCGCACGCCCGGGTCCGCCGGAACGTACGGGAAGCGCTCGACCCGCCGGCGCAGCGCCACCGCCGGACCCTGCACGACCCCGAGGTCGAAATCGATCCGTCGAATCCGGTGCAGGCGCCGGCGGTGGTCGTGGATCGAGTCGCCGTAGCTCGAGGTGCTCGCGCGGTCGGACACGATCCGGTCGAGGTCAAGGTCGGCGCTGATCAGCTGCTCGCCGATCGCGAATCGCTCGGATTCGGCCAGCTCCTCGCCGTTCTCGTAGATCAGCGCCTGCCCGTCCCAGGCCACATCGGTGGTCGATTCCCCCATGCCAGCAGCCGTGTACACGTAGCCGGCGATGGTGCGTGCCGACTGCGAAGCGCACAGGAGGCGGCGGAAACCCGCCTTGCCGATCGTGATGTTGCTCGCCGACAGGTTGGCCAGCACCGTCGCGCCGGCGAGCGCGGCGTACGTGCTCGGCGGGATCGGCACCCATAGGTCCTCGCACACCTCCACGTGTACGACAAACGAAGGGAGGTCCCGCGCGCAGAACAACAGGTCAGCCCCGAACGGCACGTCCTCGCCGAGGAGCCTCATTGAAATCAGGTCGGCGAGGGCATCGCGCGCGGCGCGGAACTGGCGCTTCTCGTAGTACTCGCGGTACTCGGGCAAGTAGCTCTTGGGAGCCACGCCGAGCACGCGGCCGCGGTGGATCACGACCGCGGTGTTGAACACCCCATGATCGTGGCGAAGCGGGGCTCCGACGATCAGGACCGGCTCCAGCTCGCCGCTGCCGCGGGCGAGTTCGGCGACGGCGTCCTCGACCGCGTCGAGCAGCGCAGTCTGGTGGAGCAGGTCATCGATCGAGTAGCCCGACAGGCCGAGCTCGGGGAAGATGACCAGGGCGGCGTGGTCGTCGGAAGCCTGGCGGGCGATCGCCATGGTCCGTTCGGCGTTGAAATGCGGATCGCCGATGCGGACGTGCGGGACGCCGGCGGCGACACGCACGAACCCGTGGCTGTACAGGGAGGAGAAGGGAGGAGGGGAGGATCGAGCGTCAGGGCTCATGGTGTGGCGATAGTGTCCCGGCCGGGTAGGAACCACACATGGCGAGCGAAAGTGAGAATTCGACCGTCCCTGAGGCGGTCCAGAATCTGGTAGACCAGCTTGTGGCCCGCGCGGAGGTGCGCGGCGATTCCTGCGTGGAGTTGTCGGAGCTGAGCGAAATCATTCAGGAAGCGGAAGCAGAGCTTGGCGATGACGAGGCCCAGATGGTGCACGACCTGCTGCAGGAACGCGGTTTGGACGTACGCGACGACTGCGGTCGGCACAGCGTCGAGCAGACTAGCTACGCCAACGGCGATCTGGCGGACCGCACCACCGACGCGATGTCGCTGTTCCTTCAGGAGGTTCGCCGTTATCCGCTGCTGACCAAGGCGGAGGAGGTGGAGCTGGCCAAGCGGATCGAGCGAGGCGATCTGGAGGCCAAGAGCCAGCTGGTCAACTCGAACCTGAGGCTGGTGATCTCCAACGCGCGCAAATACCAGGGCCACGAGTTGCCGCTGCTCGATCTGATCCAGGAGGGGATCCTCGGTCTGATCCGGGCGGCCGAGAAGTTCGATTGGCGCAAGGGCTACAAGTTCTCGACCTACGCGACCTTCTGGATCCGCCAGGCGATTCAGCGGGCGCTCGACAACCGGTCGCGCACGATTCGGATCCCGGTCCATCTCGGGCAACGGGAGCGCAAGATCGCGCGAGTCCACCGCGAGCTGGCGACTCGCCTGGGACGCGAGCCGAGCGATGAGGAGATCGCGGAGGCGGCCGAGATCACGCCGCAGGAGCTCGACGAGGCGCGGGCCGCCTCGCGGGTGGTCACCAGTCTCGACCGGCCGGTGGGCGAGGAGGAGGAAACCTCGTTCGGCGCGCTTCTTGCCAGCGACGAGCGCGGACCCGAGGAGGAGGTCGACATCCTCTTGCGCGAGGACGCGCTGCGACGTGCGCTCGAACACCTTCCCGAGCAGGAGCGCGAGGTGGTCAAGCTCCGCTACGGCGTCGGCGGCGACGAGCCGACGCCGCTCGGCGAGACCGGCCGGCGTCTGGGGATCTCACAGGACACCGTGCGCCGGCTCGAGCGCAAGGCGCTCGCCGAGCTAGCCGAGAGCCGCGAGCTCGACGCCCTCCGGCCCGCCGCCTGAGCGCGGCGGCGCCGCCGTCCCCATCGCGATCAGCTCGTCCACCAGTGCCAGCGCGGCGGCATGGCTGTCATCCCGCACCTTGCCGATCGCGTGCACGGCGTAGGTCCCGGCCGGCTCGGGATCACTCGAGCGGTCCTGTGCCGCTCGACGCTGGCGCATGCGCTCAAGCAGCGAGCCCGAGGCCCGGCGCTCCCAAAGCTCGTCGCCCCAGGCGAGCAGCCGGGCGACTCGCGCTTCCTCGACCGAGCGGGAGCGGGCCGTGCCCACCGTCAACGCCGCGTAGCGGTAAAGATCGCTGCGGCGCCGGTCGTCCACGAGGTCGTTGTAACCACGCAGGAACGCGGCGATTGGGCGCGATACCGATCTGGGATGGTCGCTGAAACCCTCGCCGGCGAGCATCGAGGCCAACTCCATCACGCACGCGCCGTGCTCAGGTGAGGAATGCCTGCCCCGGCTTAGCTTGATCGTCTGGTAGCTGATCGGTGGCATCTGGAACCTCCTGGCTCTGGAATCCTGCCTCGGCGCACCCCGAGGTGTGAGCGCATCATCCCTGCCCGGGGCGTCTCGATCAACCGTCTGGATGTGAAGAAGCTCAAGTCGCTTGGTTAGCGACGGGCCAGTTCGGGCGAGGAAGTAGCGCCTCGGCGATCCTGAGCGGCCCGCGCGGCGGCGCTGGCGGGTTCCTCATCGCGGAACAGCTCGGCCGTGTGCCGGGCGGTGTCCTGCGCCCACCGAGTGGTGGACAGAACGCCGAGGATCAGGCAAAGGGCGCCCAGGCCGGCGCAGATCCACCACCCGGCGTGGGTCGCGACCGCGAAGCTCGGACCGATCGCACCGGAGATGGTGCCGCCGGTAATGGCGCCGATGACCGCGACACCGAGCGTCAGTCCGACCGTCCGGCTGGTGGAGGCAACGGCCGCGGCCACGCCGGCCTGCGAGGCCGGCATGCCCGAGACGGCGGTGTTGGTGATCGGCGGGTTGACGAGGCCACAGCCGACACCGAACACGAAATAGGCCGCGAGCAGGTATCCGCTCGAGGTGGTCGGGGTGATCCCGGTCAGCATCACGGATGAGACCAGCAGCGCGATGCCGGAGATCACGAGCGGCCACCGGGTCCCGTGGCTGCTCACGAGCCGGCCCGAGATCGGCGCGCACACCAGCACCATGCCGGCCATCGGCAGGATGTAGAGGCCGGCATGCAGCGGCGAGAGGTGCCGGACGCCCTGGAGGTAGAGAGTGTTGAGGAACAGGAACCCGCCCTGGGCGGCGAAGGCGCAGATCGCGATCGTGCTCGCCCCGGAGAACGGAGCACTGCGAAAGAAGCGGATTTCGATGAGTGGCTCGCGCCGGTGCAGCTCGTAAAGGACCAGACCCACGAAGCAGGCGAGTGAGAAGGCGAACAGCCCGAGCGTCCCGGCCGAGGTCCAGCCGGCGGTGGGAGCATCGATGATCGCGTAGGTGAGCGAGGCCAGGGCGAAGATGACCAATCCCTGACCGACGGGGTCCAGCCGACGCGCCCTGGCGGCCCGCGAGCGGGGGACGAACAGCGTCGTCAGGACGAACGCGACCACGCCGACGGGGACGTTGACGAAGAAGACCGCGCGCCAGGAGATTGTGACGATCAGCGCGCCGCCCACCACCGGCCCGAGGGCCATGCTGAGGCCGAATACGGCTCCCCAGGCGCCGATGGCCCGCGCTCGCTCGCGCGGATCCTCGAACACGTTGCGAATGATCGACATCGCCACCGGGTTGAGCATCGAGCCGCCGATCGCCTGGAGCACGCGGGCGGCGATCAGCAGCCCCAGCGTCGGAGCCAGGCCGCACAGGAGCGATCCGAGCGAGAACACCACCAGGCCGGTCCGGAACACGCGCTTGCGCCCGATCCGATCCGCGGTCGAGCCGGCCAGCATCAGCAGGCTGGCGAGCACCAGCGTGTAGGCGTCGATCGTCCACTGCAGGCCCGACACCGAGGCGTGCAGGTCTTTCCGAATCGCGGGCAGCGCGACGTTGACGATCGTCGAGTCCAACCCGACCATCAGCAGGCTGAAGCAGCAGATTCCGAGCACCAAGAGCCGCCGGCCCCGGGTCAGCCCCGCCGCGGAGCCGTCCTCGTGGATTCCTTCCATGTAATTCGATGCTACCCAGGCCTCCGTTGGTGTCACAGTTAGCGCCGTGAGCACCGACACCGAGGGAAGGCGAGGGGTGTTCGTCCGGGGGCGGCCGAGCGCCCGGCGGCTGACCCGGCGTCTCGATCGAGGACAGATCCCTCGCGCTGGCAAGCACGCCGAGCAGGGACACGAGCTCGGCGTGCTGGGCGGCCTGGCCGCCCTGAGCCTCGACGCCCTGTCGAGTGTCGCCTACGGCCCCGAGGCGATGATGGTCGTGCTGGTGACCGCGGGCGTGGGAGCGCTCCAGTACACCGTGCCGATCACGATCGTGATCGTCGTGATGCTGGGGCTGCTGGTCATCTCGTACACGCAGGTGATCGACGCGCATCCGGAGGGCGGCGGAGCGTACTCGGTGTCCAAGGCCAACCTGGGGCGCTGGCCGGCTTTGCTGGCAGCCGCGTCGGTGGTCGTCGACTACGTGCTCACCGTGGCGGTCAGCCTCGCGGCCGGGGCGGC
>Ga0335074_10013233_pt1 | contig 11598 bp, 8 predicted proteins | sample Lox_Sample_23_FD_206715 | JGI IMG/M metagenome (GOLD analysis project Ga0335074, IMG submission 206715) | Soil microbial communities from Loxahatchee National Wildlife Refuge, Florida, United States - Lox_Sample_2.3 | ecosystem: Environmental > Terrestrial > Soil > Wetlands | place: USA: Florida...
GGGCTTTACCATCGCGAAGACCACCAACATCGACCAGCACCTGCATGTGCAGAACATGCTGGCGGAGCTGATCGAGTTCACCGAATTCAACCGCGCCTGCCTGCGCGCATCCGAAGCCGATGCGGCACCGAACGCGCAAGGCGTGATCACGCCGGCAGCCATGCCGCTTTGGACGGTGCGGATGATGTACGCCACGATGTTCCGCCGCTCCTGCGAGATCATCCAGACCCTGGGCGCCGGTGGGCTGGTCGCGGTGCCGTCCTATGCCGAGACGGAAAGCGCGGCCTGGCCTGACATCGCCACCTATTTCCAAGCCGCCAACGCCGACTCACGTTCTCGTATCAGACTGTTCCGGTTGGCGTACGATGCCGCGGTGTCGTCATTCTCGGGCCGGCAGCAATTGTATGAGAAGTACTATTCGGGCGACCCGGTGCGGCTGGCGGGTACGCTGTACCAACTCTACGACCGCGACAGCCACATGGCACGCATCTGGGATCTGCTGAATACGCTTGAGAAGCGGCAGAGCGACGAACGGGTGTGACCGCCGCGGCGACGCGCGGCACCCTCAGGCCTTGCAGCACCCTCACGCCGCGCGGCACCCTCAGGCCGTGCCGATCGCGTGCCACCGCAGCAGGCGCAAACTTCGGTTTCGCAGCAGCCGGATACGCAACAGCCACAGCTCCGCCTCTTTCACCAATTGTGCCGCTTCCCCGTGCGTCGGCTTCACCTGCTCCATCCCGCGCACCGCCTGCCGCCAGCCTTCCACCGCCTGGCGGATGTGCCGGCGCGAGACGTCCTCCACGATCCGCACGTCGAAACCCAGCCGGCCCAGGGCGCGCGTGATGCTGACCTCCGTGGGCAGCCGGTCCAGCCGCCGCCGGTCCAGGCGCTGCCACGCCGCCACCTCGGGATCGCCCGGGTCCAGCGGCTTGTCTGCCACCGTCTCCAGCAGCACCAGATGGCCGAGCGGCTTCAGCCCCTGCGCCAAGGCAACGAGCGTCGGTTCCAGCGCGCCGTCACGCAGCGGCTCCAGCGCCAGGCCGTGATGGTAGTAGCCCCGTTCGAAATGTGGCGATTCCGGGTCCCAGGACGCGACCCGGGCCCGCTTGGCCACCTTGGACCGCTGCGCGCGCTCCATCGCCGCGCGGAGCAAATCGCGGTCCGACTCATAGCCGGTGACCCACGCACCCAGGTCGCTGGCCACGCTGCATGGCGGTCCGCCGCTGCCTGCGCCGACCAGCAGCAAGCTGGACGCGGCGGAAAGGCCGAGCGGCTTGACCAGCCGCAGCGTTTCCCCCTCGCCGCCCGGGAACTGGAAGCCATCGCCCCACAGCGCTTCCACCACTTCCAGGCGTGCGGGGGACCAAAGTCGGTTGTCCTCGTCGGCATCCGTTGCCGCGGGCACCACCAGCGGCGGCGGCCTGACAATAGCGGGCGCGGGCGCGACCGGCGGGGCACGGGCGGGAGAACCCGCCCGCTGGATCAGGTCCAGCCCCAGCCAGTGCCGCACATCGGGCAGCTTCATGATCCATATCTCCGCGCGCAGGATGGCGCGCGCAGCATGGACGCAAAGCGTTGACAAAGCGTTGAAATCGGCGGGGCGGACAGCCGCCGGCATGTTCGGCCCGTGCCGGCGCGCGGTTAATGGCCGGCAAAGCCGCGCCTGCCGGATGGCGCCTGGCGGCTTCGCTGCCATTTGCCGAACGTGGACCGGCCGATTCTGTGATCCCCAGGCGAGCTTGCCGGTACGACCGCCGTCGCGTGGCGCGGCGCATTGCTGTAGCGTCCGCGCTTCCATCGCCAGGATCACCCCATGCCGCACCCGACCCGCCTGTTGCTCTGGACCGACGCCCCCGGCCCCTACATCGAAGCCATCGCCGCCGCCGGCCTCGCCGAGCGCGTCGCGATCGACACGCTGTCGCGCAAGGACACCCCCACGCAGGCGCAACGTGCCGACACGGAAGCCATGCTCGCCTGGGGCGCGCCGCCTGGCCTGCTGCCAAAGATGGAAAAACTGCGCTGGGCACAGGCGCTGACCGCCGGCGTGGAGACCTGGCTGGCACTGCCGGACCTGCCGCCGCGCCTCACGCTCACCTGCGCCCGCGGCACGCATCGCGATTCGATGCCCGAGAACATCCTCGGCGCGCTGTTCCATCTGACCAAGCCGTACGCGGCGATCGCGCAGGATCAGGCGGAGCATCGCTGGACGCGGCGCATGGCGATGCCGCTGAACGGTCAGACGCTGGGCATCCTGGGCCTGGGAGAGATCGGGCAGGAGGTCGCTCGGCTGGCGACCGCGCTGCGCATGCGGGTCATCGGCACCAAGCGCCGCCCCGGGCCGCTGGCCAACGTCGCCGAGGTGTTCTCGCCCGAACGCACCGACGATGTGCTGGCGCAGTCCGATTACGTGCTGTTGCTGCTGCCGGCGACGCCCGAGACCGAGAACTTCATGAACGCCGCGCGCCTGGCGAAGATGAAGCCGACCGCGTACCTGCTGAATTTCGGCCGCGGCCATCTGATCGCGGACGCCGACCTGATCGCGGCCGTGCAGCAGAAGCGCATCGCCGGCGCCGTGCTGGACGTGTTCCGGCAGGAGCCGTTACCTGCCGATCATCCGTTCTGGGGCACCGACGGCATCCTGGTGCTGCCGCATATCGGCGGCGGGCACCCCACGCGCGACAAGATCGTTGCGCAATTGTTCTTAGAGAACCTGCGGCGATTCCTGGATGGACAGCCCATGGCACAAGTCGTGGACCGCACAGCAGGATATTAGAATTATAGCGCGTGTCGTCCGCCCGGCCGGTGGTCAACTAACAAAAACCCCATCGTGCCCGGGCGGGTCGGCCCCAGGCCGGCGGTGAATTCGCAATGACATGCGTGGGGCCGTCTGGTGCTTCTTCGGTGTCGGCTATTGGCCCGGATGGTCGTTAAGTCTTGGTGCGGCCACGCCGCCGAACCCCGCGTCCGATAGTACAGAAATCAGAATCTCATCCCGCTGCTCTCCAAGTTCGAGCAATGCAAGGTAGGGATCGCCCTGCAATCCAAGAGCAGTCGCGAATGCGGGCTCTGTCTTCATGCCCCGCTGGCGTAGGGCAAGCACCGCCGCCTGCAAGTCCCGGCCGCCAAGCGCGAGTAACCGGCGTTCAACGGCGAAGTGGCGCCAACCGCGTTGCCGCTCGACGGGAATCGCTTCGCCGTAAAGTTCGATTCGCCAGCCGGCCGCCTCGAAAGACGCAACCACGGCACGCGGCGGGTCCACCCACTGCCTGGCGGTGAACGCGGGCGCATCGGCGAAAGCGTGCCATACGGCATCGGTAAATCTCTGCGCGTCAGGTGCGAAGCACAGCACGTCGATGTCGCTGCCCGGCACGTCGAGCCCAAGCGGCGGCGTCCCGGCGACGCGCGGCTCGAAAGCGGCAAGCACCCCCAGCACGCCACAGGCGGCGAGCGCGTCCTCATACGACGGACGATCGTCCCGCACGCTTGGCGCTTTTGTCCGGCCCATGTACATCACCGTCAATGTTCCCAAAACGGCCCGCCGCGGTTCACCCGTCGCGGATGGCGCGTTTCGGGTCGCGGAACCGGCATAAGCTTGAATCGGATGCAGCGTCGTGGCTACTGTGCCATCTCTGGCGGCGATGGTGAATCTCCCAAAATATTTGCGTGAAAGCCAGCCCTTCCATGCGCAGGCGCCTGTTTGAAGAACGTGTCTGGGTTTTGCTTGAAATGCGCGCAACTTCGTGCAAACGTTGCGTGTCCCGCGCAAGCCAGGATTGGTTCCGATGCCGTTCATCTCACACCACCTGACAGACAACTACGCGACGTCCCCGTTCTCTCAATACGTGCGTGCGTTACGGAATTTCAGAAACGACACCTCCGGCGTGAACTACGCCACGTTCTGGATCGCGGCTGGCTTTCTGATCTTGCCGGTGAGCGAATCCAGCAACAACTACCACTCGGAGAAGGAGGTCTGGTGCATCCTCAACCAGTATGGCCCGTACAACCAGATAGCGGTGCCGAACTGGGTCACCGGGCAGGCCCCCGGCGCCAACCAGACACCCGCGGCGGTCTCCCACCTCGGCTTCATCGGCCTGGTGTACACCGAGCGCGAGCCCTGCGGGACCTGCACGCCCTTCCTCAATGACGTATTGCTCAATGGCGTCTACGTCTGCTGGCACTTCCAGTATTCAAGCCCCGAGACGAGCAAGTACAAGCACGACGACGAGACGACTGCCCGCCTGGTGCTGGATTCCCAGTTCACCTATCACGGCGGCAACCAGAGCGGCCTCGCGAAACAGTCGCGCAACGCCGGGAACGCCGAGCACCGCCAAACGATGGGAGGGCAAGGCACCACATGGAGCGTGACGATGCCGCCGCCATTGTCACTGGTTGGCCAGGTCGCGATGAAGGTCGGCGCGTAACGGCGCCCAGACCCGGAAGACGGCCTGCTCACATGCAGGCCCGATGACCGCGCGGCTTCGCGTTTTCGGATGGTTCGAAGAACGCGAACCAAGGGTCAGACTTCCCCGCGTCTGCTCCGCCCCGGCGGAAACGCGCCGCTGTCGCTTCCGGACCGTTCACGGGTGAAAATCGGCCCTACGACGCCGCCTCCTCGGCCTCCGCTGCCCCCGCCACCGGCACGCGCCCTCCGCGCCACGCGAGCAAGGCCGTGGCGAGCGCGGCGATCAGTGCGAACACGCACGCGCACAGGAAGATCCGCGCCGGCGGCAATCCCTGCGTCAGCAGCCAGCCACCCAGCAGCGGCGCGGCGATCCCGCCCAACCGCCCGATGCCCAGGGCCCAGCCCAGACCGCTCGCGCGCATTCGCGCGGGGTACAGCTTGCCGCATGCCCCGTTCGCGCCGGTTTGGCTGCCGATGACCGTCAGGCCGGCGAGGAAGCACATCGCCATCAGCACCACGTATGGCATCGTCAACAGAGCGATCGCCCCGACGAACAACGCACCGGCCGCATAATGCAGGCCGAGCGTGCGCTCGGGGCCGAAGCGGTCCACCGCGACGCCGAGATACAACGCGGCGAACAGCGCACCGAAGTTTTGCAGGCTGGACGCGAACACGGCCTGCCCCGGCGTGAGGCCGGTCAGGTTCAGCACCGTCGGCAGCCAGTAGGCGAACAGGAACAGGTTCAGGAGGCTGCAAAAGAAAATGATCCACAGCAGGATTGTTTGCAGCGCATAGCCCTGGCTGAACAGCATCCGTACCGGGTTGCCCTTGGCCAGATCCACCGGACCGCTGCGTGCCGGATCGATCGCCAGCCGATCGAGCACGGCCGCGTGCCGTGGCGATAAACGCTGCCGCGCGGCCAGGAAACGCGGCGACTCCGGCAGCCACAGCGCCATCGCCGGCACCAGGATCAGCGGAACCGCGCCCCCCAGCACGAAGATCATCCGCCAGCCCAACGGCGCCAGCAGCGCCGCCACGACCTGCCCGCCCAGGAATCCGCCCAACGGCGCGCCGGTGAACGTCACCATGATAACCGTCGCCCGCAGCCGGTGCGGGGCGTAATCCCCGGCCAGCGCCGCCGCGATGGAGAACCCGCCGCCGATCCCAAGCCCGGTGAAGAAGCGCGACAGGCTCAATACGTCGAGCGTGTTCGACGCCGCGCTGAGCAATGACGCCAGGCCGAAGATCGTGAGGCTGGCCAGCAGCGTCGGGCGCCGTCCGACCCGGTCGCCAATCGGCCCCGCCGACAGCGCGCCTACCAGGATGCCGATGCTCGACCACATGAAAGCGTGCGTGAAAAGAGGCGGCGGCAGGTGCCAGGCACGGATCAAGGACGGCACCGACCAGCCGACCGAGTTCACGTCATAGCCGTCGCAGATCTGCACCAGCGTGCATAATATTGCGACGCGAAGCTGAAGCCGGCCGAAGCGCTGGTTTTCGAGCGCGGCCTCGGCCGCTGAGAATGGCACGTTTGCCACCTTGGCCTCCCTGGTTGCTGCAACCTGGCCGACGCTGGCAGCGCACGTGACTGCCAACGCATTCGGTCCAAGCCCGGCAGGACGCGCAGCCTGCCACGCGTGCAGGGCGGCGGCAACGCGCATTTCGGCAGGCGCATTGCGGCGCGCGGATTTTGGCACGCGCATTCTGACACGCACGTTCAGGCGGGCGCATTCCGGCACGCGCATTCGACAAATGCGAGGGGACGTGCCGCGCCGCTGTCATGATTCACCTCCCGTCAATGCTTCATGGGGATGATGGCGTCACTCAGCACCGCAGGTTGCCATGTCGAATGCCGCGCTTCCGGACCGCCCCATCTCAAGGGATCGCCTGGCGGCGTTTGCTTTCGCGGCAGCGGACCTGCTGGTGGAGATCGCGCCGGACTCGACCATCACCTGGGCGGCCGGCACATTCCCGTTGCGGTTCGGCGAACCGGCCGAGCGTTTCGTCGGCCGCAAGCTGGAATCGTTGATCGCTCCGGCCGATCACGATGCGCTGGCACGCACCCTGGTGAGCGCCTCGTTGCGCGGCCACACGCCGCCGGTGACGCTGCGGCTCAATGACACCGCCACGACGCCTTGTGCGCTTGCGGTGCTGAACCTGCCCGGGCCGCGGCGCCGGCTGTGCGTGACTCTGGGCCCAGTGCCCATCGAGCCGCCGGCACCCGGCGCAAGCCCTCAGCCGGCCGCATTGTTTGCACAGGAAGTGGAGGCTCGTCTGCGCTCGCCACAGCCGGGCGGCCTGGGATTGCTGGACATCCGGGGCCTGCCGCCGGAGACGTACACCAGAGGCGATGCCCGGCACAGCGCCGTGCACGAAGCCGTTGGCAAGATGCTGAGCAGTGCGGCCGATTCGGGGGCGGTTGTGGGCGAAGTGGGCGAAGGCCGCTTCGGTGTACTGACCCGGGAGCACCTGGACACAGCCTTGCTGGCCGCGACGCTGCAGGCGCTGCTGGGGCCACGGCCCGGCGCCGGCGAAGTGGCCGTCGACAGCCGGATCATCGGCCTCGCCCCGACGGATCTGTCGGCGACCCAAGCGGTGCGGGCGGTGCGGTTTGCCCTGAACAAGTTTGCCGCCAGCGGCGCGGCCGCGGTGACGGAAAGCGGCTTCGATGGCGGCCTTGCCGGCTTCATCCGGCGGGCCCAGGACAACGCCGCCGGCCTGCGCGAGACCATCACCGAGCGGCGCTTCGATCTTCTGTTCCAGCCGGTGGTGGCACTGCGCAGCCAGTCGGTGCACCACTACGAGGCCCTGCTGCGGCCGCAATCGCGCGCCGGCGCGCTGTGGCAGACGCCGCAGGAATTCGTCACCTGCGCCGAAGCACTTGGCTTTGCCGAGGAGCTCGACATGGCCGTGCTGGAACAAGTGATCCGGCTGCTGGATCGCGTGCAGGGGTGCTCGATCGCCACCAACATCTCCGGCCTGTCGGTGCAGAGCGAGCCGGCGCGGCGCCAGTTGCGCAAGTTGCTGCCGCTCGGTTCCTACCGCCGCCTGCTGATCGAGCTGACGGAAACCGCCGAGATCCAGGACATCGCGACGGCTGCGGCAACCTTGGAACAATTCCGCGCGCAGAGGATCAGCGTGTGCCTGGACGATTTTGGCGCCGGCGCGGCCGCGTTCCGCTATATCCGCGACCTGCCGGTGGATTACCTGAAGATCGACGGCGCCTTCGTGCAGGGTGCGGGGCGTGGCAAGCGCGGGCGGGACCTGGTGCGATCAATGCTGGAACTGGGGCGGTCCGTGGGTGCCCAGGCGATCGCGGAAGGGGTGGAAACGACGGCACAGGCGCGATTGATGGAGGAGCTTGGCTGCGCTTACGGCCAGGGCTGGTTGTTCGGCAAGGCCGCGCCGTTGCCGGAGCTGGGCTAGCGGGCCGATGCGCCCTCGCGTTGGCGATGTGCCGCGCCGGCCCTGCCAGTATGGCTGTGCCGTGGCGCGTCTTCGGTCCCGCACCGCGTGGCCAAGCGCCGCGCTGACCCTGCCAGTAGGGATGGGCCATGGCCGGTGGCCTGGGGTAGCACGGTTTGATCAACCGGCACTGACGCCGCGCCGCCTCAACACAACGTTAAGGGTCGCGTGGCACGTTCCCGCGCCATGGATCCAAAGCTTGAGCAAGCGCGCCTTGCCCATGCAGCCGGCGATTTGGCGGCCGCGGAAGCCGCCTATCGCAGCCTGTTGTCGCCGGACGCGGTGGAGGCACTGCACGGGACCGGCCTGCTGCGGCTCGCCGACGATCCTGCGACGGCGGCCGTACTGATCGAGGCGGCGCATCGCCTCGCACCCGAGGGCCGCACGGCCCACAACCTCGCCATTGCCTTGCAGCGTCTTGGCCGCACCGCCGACGCCCTTGCCCGCCTGCGCGAGGCGACGCAGAACCATCCGGACTACATACCCGCCTGGTTCAGCCTCGCGGCGCTGCTGGCGGAGACCGGCGCGCCCGCCGAAGCCACGTCGGTTCTGGTCGCTTTCGCCGACCGCGCCATGCGGTGCGGCGACACCGCGATGGTGCGCGAAATCACCGACCGGATTGTGGCGCTGGATGCCGATCATCCCTCGCTGCTGTGGCTGGCGAACCTGCTGCACATCGCCGGCCATGAACACGACGCGCAGCGCGTGCTCGCGATCCCGCTGCGCGCCGATCCCGATGACATCGGCGCGCGTCTGACGCAGGCGATGTCCCTTCTGTCGCGCGTGCATGACGACGAGGCGGATATCGCCGGTCGCCGTGCGGCGTATGCCGACGCGCTGCGCCAGATCGCCGCGGTGGCGGCGGACGCCACCCCGGCCGCGCTGGCGCGCGGTGCCCTGGCGATCGGGCTCGCGCAGCCATTCCTGCTGGCGTACCAGGGGGAGAACGACCGTGACCTGCAACAATGCTATGGCGGCATCATCGCGCGGCTTGCGAATGCGCAGGGGTTTTCAGACGCGCCAATGCCACCGAAGCCGCGGCCAGGGGAGAAAATCCGCGTTGGCTTTGCGTCGGCCTATCTGCACATGCATTCGGTATCGAAGACCCATGGCGGCTGGATCACGCAGCTCGACCGGTCGCGGTTCACGGTGTTCGGCTACCAGCTTGGCCCCGCGCGCGACGCGGTCAGCGACCGCATCGCCGCGTGCTGCGATGGGTTCGCACGCGGTCTGGCCGATGCCGCCACCTGGCGCGCGCGCATCCTGGCCGACGCGCCACACGCGCTCATTTATCTCGACATAGGAATGGAGCAGACGGCGGTGCGGCTGGCGGCGCTGCGGCTGGCGCCGGTGCAGTGCACGACCTGGGGCCATCCGGATACATCGGGCCTGCCGACGATCGACTACTACCTGTCGAGCGAGGCCATGGAGCCGGCGGACGGCGATGCGCACTACACGGAGCGGCTGGTGCGGCTGCCCGGCCTGGGCATCTGCTATACCGCACCGCATGACGATGGTACCGTGGCGGATCGTCCCGCATTGGGGGTGCGCGACGATGCGACGGTCTATCTGTGCTGCCAGTCGCTGAGCAAATACCTGCCGCGCCATGACGCCATATGGCCGCGTATCGCTGCTCGCGTTCCTACCGCCCAATTTCTGTTCTTGAGTTCCCCCGGCAGTCAGGGCGACGCGACGTTTCGCGTGCGGCTGCAACGCGCCTTCGCCGCGGCCGGGCTGGACTGGCACCGCCACTGCGTGCTGCACCCGCCGGTGCCCCATGCGGAGTTTCCCGGCTTGCTCCGGGCGGCGGACGTGTTCCTCGACAGCATCGGCTGGTCCGGCTGCAATTCCACGCTGGAAGCGGTGGCCCGCGACCTGCCGGTGGTCACGACGCCCTCGGCGCTGATGCGCGGACGGCACAGCGCGGCGATCCTGGCCTGCATGGGACTGGCAGATCGGATCGCAACCGACGCGGACGCCTATGTCGAGCAAGCCGTGCGGTTGGCGGATGCGCGGGAACGGGCCGGATTTGTGGCGGCGCTACGGGCAGGCCGGCGGCGCGTATTCGGCGACATGGTGCCGGTGCGGGCGCTGGAGGATTTCATCGCGAGGGCCGTTGGCTGTTCACGTTTCGGTGAACCGCAATTCAGGCAGCATATTCTTCGCGATGCGGGTTCGGCGGGGGCAAGTTATGGCGATTGGCAATGATCATGCTGTCTCCTCCGCGGTCAGAGGGCTGGCTTTTCTCGTTACCCTTCCCATATCTGTGAGCGGTCGTTGCGGCTAAACTTGACGGTTCGTCCAGCCTGTATTGATGTGCGTCCATGCGGCTGTGCCAGCCGGGGGCTCCATGACGAAGCGTGCCACCGCCCGGGCAGGTCGCCAGAGGTGTGCGGTGCGCCTGGTCTGCCGAGCGGTTGGGACCATGTTGGGCTGGTGGCCAGGGGAAGCGTGACGCCTGCGACGAGTGAAAACCCTCCAAGCGGAGCATGTAGAATGACAATACGAAGCATCACGGGCGCGGCTGGCATGGCCTTGGGGCTGGCCATGACGGCTGGTGTCGCCTTGGCCCAGAGCGGCCCGACGATCGGCGGCCCCAACAGTCCGGCAACCCAGCAGCAGCTTCAGAGCGGGCCAGGGTACAACATCGGGACCGGATCGGCGCAGATCGGCGGCCCGAGCAGCCCCGGCACTCAACAGCAGCTTCAGAACGGGCCCGGCTACACCATCGGCACCGGATCGGCGCAGATCGGCGGACCGAGCAGCCCGGGCACCCAGCAGCAGCTTCAGAATGGGCCCGGCTACACCGTCGGCACCGGATCGGCGCAAATCGGCGGTCCGAGCAGCCCGGGCACCCAGCAGCAGCTTCAGAACGGGCCGGGCTACACCGTCGGCACCGGATCGGCGCAGATCGGCGGTCCGAGCAGCCCGGGCACCCAGCAACAACTTCAGAGTGGGCCCGGGTATAATATCGGCACCGGATCGGCTCAGATCGGCGGCCCCAACAGCCCGGCGACCCAGCGGGCACTTCAGAACGGGCCTGGCTACACCGTCGGCACCGGATCGGCGCAGATCGGCGGCCCGAGCAGCCCGGCCACCCAGCAGCAGCTTCGGAGTGGGCCAGGCTACAACATCGGGACCGGATCGGCGCAGATCGGCGGCCCCAACAGCCCGGCGACCCAGCGGGCGCTTGAGAACGGGCCTGGCTACACCATCGGTACTGGATCTTCCAAGAGCTGGCCTGAATACTGCTACACGACATCGCTTGCCGAACTCCGCCAGCACCCAGAGTGCCGCGGCGCTCCCCGTGAATAAGCGGGAATCGCTAGAACCGGTGTCAGGGAATTCTGAGGGAGCGGATAGCTAATACAGCAGGCCCGAATCAAATTGGGACGCGCTGGAAAGTCCGTGCCTGTGCGAGAGAAGTGGGGTGTCTTGGGTGCGACAATGTCGCAACCGGGGCACCCCATTTTTGTGCCGCCTCAGTATCTTCCGCACTGTGACAAGCACAACGCGATCCGGAAATCCGGCCGCATTGCCGCATCGGCTGATCGAGCCGCGTCGCGCCACGCCGTTTCGGCTGCCGATGCAGCGTTTGCCGAACCGCGCGCCCGCGAGGCCGCTGTCATGGCTATTTTCGGCGCGGTTTGGTACCGGCTGCTTTCGAGCGAGAGGCTGGATGCCGCATTGGCCCGCGACCTCGCCGCCTTGTTTGTTTCCGGTGCGGAGAC
>Ga0335074_10013234_pt1 | contig 11598 bp, 6 predicted proteins | sample Lox_Sample_23_FD_206715 | JGI IMG/M metagenome (GOLD analysis project Ga0335074, IMG submission 206715) | Soil microbial communities from Loxahatchee National Wildlife Refuge, Florida, United States - Lox_Sample_2.3 | ecosystem: Environmental > Terrestrial > Soil > Wetlands | place: USA: Florida...
CGTCCGGCGCATCGGCGAACACCGCATCGATACGGCCGCGCACCAGCCGGTCGCCAACCTTTGTCTCGAACGGCACCTCGACCTCGGCCGGCCAGCGGCTGGCCCATTCACCGGCCTCGAACCGCGCCTGAAGCGCAGCCAACTCCGGTTCCGCCGAAGCGGCCGCCAGGTCGTCGGCGGCGCCCGGGAGCTCATCAGCGTCGATGAGCTGCGCCTGCCCGTATCTTTGCTCAAGCCACTGGTGGAACGTCGTGCCCCTGGCCGCCTGCGGCGCCGGTCTGCGCGGCATCGGGCGGCGAACCTGCTGAGCCAGGTCGCCAGGATCCCTCGCCATCGCCACCAGCGAGGAGACCGGGAGTTGCCGGGGCAGGCTGACGAGCACGGCCCGGCCATCCTGGCGGCGCTCACGTTCGGCCAGAAGCAAGTCAGCGTCACGCGCCCAGGCTGCCGTCAGTTGCTGATAGCGGGTGGCCTCCGCGTCGTCTACCTGACTCGTTGAATCCGGCGCTGCCGGCCCGGACGCTGCAGGCACGGGGATTGCGACAGCACTCGCGGCGAGCTGGCGGGCAGCGGCATCCACCAGTGCTCCAGCTTCCCGGATGGCGGCATGCCGCGAGTCAGCCGCCGCCTCCGCTGGCCAGGTTGCCGTGGGTGGCTCGGCAAGCGCCGGATTCACGGCGTCCGGCTCAGGCTCGGGCTGCCACTGGTCGACTACGCCGGCCCCGTCCTCGCAGGCAGCGCTCACTTCAATGAGGAACTGCGAGGGTCCGAGCCGGGAAACGCCATCGGACCACCAGTAGCCCGAGCACGCCAGCAGGTAGGCGGCCCGGGTGGCGGCCACGTACCCGAGCCGACGTTCTTCGCCCAGGTCGCGCGCCGTGCACGCGTCATTGAACGCGGTGAGCTCCGGTGTCGTCAGCCCGGCGAGCGCCGGCAGGTCAGCGACGTCGCCGCGCAGCCCGAAGGGCAGTAGCCGGGCGTTCTCGGTCCACCGGGTTGTCACCCGCGGTTTGGCCGGGAAGACATGCCGCTGCGCGCCGCCGGCCAGCCCCGGCACGAAGACCGCGGCCCACTGCAGGCCCTTGGCCGCGTGCACGGTCGCCAGCTTCACCGAGTCGGTCTCACCCACTCGGCCGGCCTCGAGGCCGAACTCCTCAGACTCGGCCGCCTCGAGGTAGGCCAGGAACGCGCCAAGCGTCGGTTCGCGGGTATCTCCGGCGAAGGCAGCCGCAGCGTCAGCGAAGGCATCGAGGTCCGCCCTGGCCGCGGCCGGATCGGCGCCCGGCCGCGACGCGACCTCTATGTCGAGCCCCAGCGTTCGCTCCACTTCAGTGACGAGTTCGGCGAGCGGCCTGGCGACGTGCCCGCGAAGCATTCGAAGCTCGGCTGCAAGTGCTGTCAGCCTGGCGTAGCCGGCGAACGAGTAACCGGCCGGGCTGCCCAGGTCCTCGAGCGCCTCGATGAGGCTGCCCGGGTCCCTGGTCAGGTCGCTGACGGCACCGGTCATCAAGTTGTCGCCGACCCTGCCTCCGGGTCCGGTCGCCGCCCGTCCGGCTGCGGCCCGTCCGGCTGGCGCGCCGGGCTCCGCCACGCTCGCCAGCGCGCGGGCCGGCCGGCCGAGTGCTATCAGGTCGGGGCCGGCTGTTGTCGCTGAGGCTGAGGCTTCGTGATCGTGTGCTGTGGTGCCGGCCGTTCTGGGCTCCGCGGCGCTGGCCAGCGCGCGAGCCCGGCGGCCCAGCGCTACCAGGTCGGCCGGGCCGATCCGCCAGCGGGGAGAGGTCAGCAGCCGGGCGAGCGCGCCCGCGGCTGTCGGGTCGTGCAGGACCTGAAGAGTGGCGACAATGTCACCGACCTCGGGGACGGTCAGCAGGCCGCCGAGACCGACGACCTCGACGGGGATGCCGCGCGCTTCCAGTGCCGCCCGCAGCGCGGGAAACTGCGCGCGTTTGCGGCACAGCACAGCGATGTCACTAGGCCTGACCTTGGCCATCCTGCCGTCAGGCCAGGGCTTGCCGTCCGGTGCCAGTCCCGGCGCCAGGTCAAGAACCCGCGTCACGTGGTCGGCCACCCAGGCCGCCTCATCGTGCACCGACTCAAGCAGCGCGCACCGCACCAGCCCGCGGTCGGCCCGGCCCGGCGGCGCCACCAGCAACGGCACATCAGGCGCCGCCGCACGGAGATCACGCTGAATGGCACCGGCCGCGACGAGCACGTTCCCGGTGTTACGGAAGCTCGTGGACAGCACGCGCACCGGAGCCGGCCGACCGTCGCGGGCAGGGAAGTCCGTGCTGAACCGGCGCAGGTTCCCGGCGCTCGCGCCGCGCCAGCCGTAGATCGACTGGCAGGGGTCACCGACAGCGGTTACCGGATGGCCGCCGCCGAACAGCGAAGAGAGCAGGACAAGCTGCGCGTGCGAGGTGTCTTGGTACTCATCGAGCAGGACAACCTGGTAGCGCGATCGTTCGGCCTGCCCTACTTGCGGATGCCGGCTGCCGATCCGGGCCGCAAGAGCCATCTGGTCGCCGTAGTCCAGCACCTCCCTGGCCGCCTTGGCCGCTGCGTAAGCATCGACCAGCGGTAGCAGCTGTTCCCTGGTCCGCTGGGTCTTAAGCGCGTCTGTGACGGCCTTCGGCACCCGGCCGGACAGGCTCCCGGCGCAGTCCGCCAGCCACTGGCCGGTCTGGCGCACGTCGTCTGCGCCGCGCAGGTGCTCGGACAGTTCGCCCGCCAGCGTGAGCACAGCCGCGGTCACAGTGGCGGGCGTCCACTCGAACGCATCGGTCGGGCCGTCGTAGGCGGCGACCACCGCAGCCGCGAGCTGCCACGAAACAGCGGGCGTGATCAGCCGTAATGTCGGCTCGAGGCCCTCGCGCAGGGCATGATCGCTGACGAGCCTGCCGGCGTAGGCATGGTAGGTGCAGATGACGGGGTCACCGGCGAGCAGCTCGGCGTCGGAGCCGGCCAGCGCATGCGGCACGTGCACGTCATCCAGGGCAGTCAGTTGGTCCGGGCCAGGCAGTCCGTCCGGGCCAGGCAGTCCGTCAGTTGCGGATGCGGAGCCAGCCAGCGGCAGGCCAGCCCGGCGCAGGCCCGCCAGCCGGACCCGGACGCGGTCCGCAAGCTCAGCGGCCGCCTTCCTGGTGAAAGTCAGCCCGAGCACTCGCTCTGGCCGGACGAGCTGGTTGGCTACCAGCCATACCAGCCGCGCCGCCATCGTCTCGCTCTTGCCGGATCCCGCGCCCGCGATGACAGCCAGCGGCGTCAGCGGTGCCCCGATTACCGCAGCCTGCTCGGCCGTCGGCTCTTGCGCGCCCAGCATCCGGGCCAGCTGCGCCGGGCTGTACCTGACCGGATCGCTTGTCACGGGGTCACCTGCGCGCCGCGCTCGTCGACCGGGCAGCTAGACGCGACCGGGCAGACCCGGCAGCCTGGATTGGCCGTTGCCCGGAACACCGGCCCGGCCATGCCCGCCGCGACTGTCTCAACCAGCTCGCGCGCCCACTCCGGGTCCGGATCGCTGCCCAGGCCGCGCTGGGCCTGTACCCGGACGCTGGCTTTGAGGCCGGCCTTGCCCACCTGCACCAGCTCAGCGCCACCCGGCTCGGCGAGGCCGAACTGCTCGAACGCACCCAGCAGCACGGCAAGCTGATAGACGCCAAGCTGCGGGTGGCGGTCCAAGTCTGCCTCGGATGGCCTGCCCGTTCCCGTCTTGAGGTCGACAATGATCGCGGCGCCGTCCTCGTCTCGCTCCAGCCGGTCCACCTGGCCGGTGATGGTGATCTCTCCCATGCTGACGCGCAGCTGCTGCTCGACGGCCACCAGCTCGCGCGGGTTGCGGCGGTGCCAGTCGAGGAACCTGATCACCATCGCCTCGGCCTGCTTCCGCTGGCGGGCGCTGTACCAGGAACTGCCGAAATCGAGATGCTGCCACAGCTCATCAACGCGCTTGGCGATCTCCCCGTCGTCGGCGCCGTCGGCTGCCAGCGCGGCAGCGGCGTGAATGACGATACCCAGGTGCTGCGCCACACCTGCCGAGCGCACTCCGACGGCCGCCTCAAGCAGCCAGCGCAGCCCGCACTTGGTGAAAGTCTCGACCCGCGACGGGGAGATCTGCACGCTGCCGCGGATTGGCTCGCCGGCAGCAGTCAGATCGGTAAGCGCGTACCACTGCCGCGGGCTCGCGCCGCGCACGCCTGCGGCGGCGAGCCGCGCCAGCTGGTGCGCGGCCGCCGAGCGCACCTGCGCCGGCAGCTCGGCATCGGCTGCCGCGCGGCGCAGGTCGGCGGTCAGCGCCGGCAGCGACAGCCACCGCCGGTCAGCACCGGCGACACGCTCGATCTCAATCTCATCGCCGGCCAGCTCGGCGAGGAACCTGGACGGCCGTTCCTCGCTGTCGTCCGCGCCCACGGCAGTCACGACCAGCTCGCGCCGCGCTCGCGTCACCGCGACGTAGAACAGCCTGCGCTCCTCAGCAAGCAGCCGGGCAGCCGATGCCGCAGCCGCAGCCGCTGTGGCTGCCTGCCCGGCTGATGCACTGCCGGCGGGCTCGCGGCCGGCCACCACGTCGACAAGCTCGTCCATGCCGAGCAGGGAGCCGCGCTGGCGCACGTCCGGCCAGATGCCCTCCTGAACACCCGCCACCACGACGAGGTCCCATTCAAGGCCCTTGGCGTGATGCGCGGTCAGCACCGACACCGCATCAGTGCGGGGCGCCCGCTCTGCCAGGGTGTCACCGGCGATCTCCTGGCCGGCCAGGCTGTCCACGAACAGCTGCGTCGACCCGTGCGGGAGCCGCGCGGAGAACCTGGCGGCGGCATCGAACAACGCGACGACGGCATCGAGATCAGCGTCCGCGACCGCGCCCCGTACCCCGCCCGCGGCGCTGGCAGCCTGCCATTGGCCGGCCAGCCCGGAGGCGTCCCAGACGGCCCAGAGCACGTCGTGCGGCGTGCCGTGCTGGTCGGCATCCCTGGCGACCCGCAGCAGCGCAGCCACTCGCGCGGCGGCCGCTACCTCGGCACCCGCGGCCGGCTCAGGTCGATCAGATTCCTCTACGACGACGGGCCAGCCAGCCTGGACAAGCTCGCGCGGATCACGCAGCGCCCCCGCCAGGGGCTCGGCGACGGGCGGCTGCCCGGCCGCCCTGGCGGCCGCCGCCAGGCCACGCCGCAGGCGCCGCAGGCCTAGCGCGTCGGTACCGCCGAACGGTCCGGCGAGAAGCTCGGCAGCCGCCTGCTCGTCCATCATGTCGGGCCGGAGGGCACAACTGATGAGCCGCAGCAACGGCCGGGTACCCGGTTCGTAGCTCAGCGGCAGCTCAGCTCCCGCGACGTTCACGGGCACTCCAGCCGCGCTCAGCGCCCGCTGCAGCGCCGGCGCCTGGCGCACCGCTGACCTGACCAGGACTGCCATCTGCGACCACGGGGTGCCGTCGATGAGATGCGCGCGGCGGAGCGTGTCGGCGATCAAGGCAGCTTCCTGGCTCGCGCTCGCCGCCGTGAGGATCTGCACGCGGCCGGGCTCGGCGCCATCAAGCGCGGCCAGCTGGCGGTGCGCGCGGCTGGTCACCGCGTGCGGGGCCACCTGCGCTGCCGGGAGCGAGCGTGCTGACGGGAGCACCTGTGCCACCGGGAACAGCTGCGCCATCGGCAGTCGCGCGGCGACGCGGCGGGATGCGGCCAGCAGCACCGGACCGCTGCGCCGGCCCGTCCGCAGCGCGGTGACGTCGGCTGGCCTGCCATCAGGCATGCGGAACCTGTCGGCGAACCGCCGGACGGCGTCGACGTCGGCGCCCCGGAAGGCGTAGATCGACTGGTCCGGGTCGCCGACAACGATCAGGTCGCGACCGTCGCCCGCCAGCTGAGCCAGCATCTCTTCCTGCGCCGGATCGGTGTCCTGGTACTCATCGACGAGAACGGCATCGTAGGCTTCCCGCTCCCTGGCGCGGACCGCGCCTCGGCGCAGCAGCGTGCCGGCGATCCTGACGATCTCGGCGTAGTCGTAAGCAGGAACCGGGGCCAGATCGAACCTGGCGGCATAGGAGTCGAGGAACCGGCCTGCCGCAACCCAGTCATCCCGCCCGTGCGCATGGCCGAGTGCGGCAAGGCCGCTGCCGTCGAGGCCACGCTCGGCCGCCCGCAGCAGGAAGTCCCGTAGCTCGGCGGCGAACCCCTGCGTGCCGATCGCTGCTCTCAGCCGCTCCGGCCATCCGCCGGCGCCGTCGCTCGCCTCGCCGCGCAATAGCCTTCGGACCTCAAGCAGCTGCTCAGGACCAGACAGCAAGATCGGCGCCTGCTCGCCGGCCAGCGCGAACTCGCGCCGCACGAGCGCATAGGCATAGCTGTGGAACGTCAGCGCCATAGGCTGCCTGACGGTGCGGTCGAGCCGCAGCGTGATCTGCTCGCGTAGCTCGGCGGCAGCCTTGCGGCTGAACGTCAGCACCAGCACCCGGCTCGGGTCGATGCCGCGCCGCACGACGCGGTCGACGACAGATTCAACGATGGTGGTTGTCTTCCCGGTGCCCGGGCCGGCGAGCACCAGCAGGGGTCCGCCCGCGTGCTCGACAACACGGCGCTGCGCATCATCAAGGCGCGGCGGTGCGACGGCGGGTCCGGGCCGCCGGACAAGCCGGTACGCGGGTGGCGACGTAGTTTCCATCTCGCCTTGCATTCCAGCAGACGCTGCCGACAGTCGCTGGTATTGCATAGCTAGCCGCGCCAGCGAGCCAGCTTCATATCCACCCGCGGCGAGCCATCACCAGTCCGCCGCAGCGGTGTCTGCTCCGCCTCATACCTGGCCAGCGCCGCCTGCTCGTGCCCGGCCAGCAAGGATCCGTCGGCATGCACGACCCGCCACCAGGCGACGCCGCCGCCCCACAGGGCCATAACCCGGCCTACCTGCCTGGGCCCGCCTTCGCCGAGATACTCGGCCACGTCTCCGTACGACATGACGCTGCCCGGAGTGATCGAATCCACGACGTCCAGCACCCGGGCCGCATAGCTGTCAGGTCCGGTGCCGGTCACCGGAGTCCCGGGCGGCCGGTCACGACGACCCTGGCCAGCGCTGGCTGTGGCTGCGCGGGGCCGCATGTCGAGCCGGGCCTGCCTGGTCGTCGGCCCGTCGCGCCCACGGGCCGCCCGGATCGCCCAGCCGACCCGGATCGCCCTGGCGGACCGGATCGCCCTGGCGGACCGGATCGCCCTGGCGGACCGGAACACCTGAGCCACCCGAGGCACCTGAGCCACCCGGACCACCCGAGGCACCCGGACCACCCGGAGCGCTTGTGGCCGCGTCGCGCTGTGTGAGCAGCTTGCTCGTCGCGAGCGCGACCACAGCCAGGCAGGCAGCGCCGAGCAGGCAGTACAGCACGAGGCTTGCCAGTCCGCGCGGCGGCACAGGCGTAGCCGGGATGGCAGCCGGCCCGCCGCCGAAGTGGCGCGACGCCGCCATGCCGCCGGACGGCGGCTTGGCCGCCGCCAGCTTTCCCGCAGCAGTCAGGGCGGCAGCGGCGTCCACCTCGCCAAACCCGATCTGATCGTCATAGCCGCCCGGCGGCCGGGTGCTCGGCGTGGTGCTGCTGGTGATGGCGGAGATCACCTGCGAGTCGGTCAGCTGCGGGTACTTCCCCTTGATCAGCGCCACAACACCCGCGGTCAGGGCGCAGGCCGGGCTGGTGCCGCTGACGTACCAGTACGGCGGGTTGCCGCGGCCCTCAGCCGGAACTTTGTCACCAGGCGCCGCCACCTGCACCGATAGATTCTCGCTGGAAAAACTGGCGACCTGGCCAGCGCTATTCACAGCCGCGACACCGAGCACGCCCGGGTAATTGGCCGGGAACGAGTATTGGGCGTTCCCCTTACCCGCAAGGTCGCCGTCGTTGCCGGCCGACGCGACGACGACGACGTTGTGCTCGTAGGCATCCTGCAACGCAGCCCGCACCGGACTGCTCGGCTGGCTGTAGCCGAGCGACATGCTGATCACCTCGGCATGCTGCGAGACGGCGTAGGTGATCGCGCGAGCCAGTTCGCGCTGCCCCTTGGCAGCAGGCTCCCGTTCGTAGGCGGCGTCATTCGGGTCGGTGGTATCAGTAATCACCCGGATCGAGAGGATCCGGGATTCGGGCGCCATGCCGATGATGCCGCTGTCGTCGTCGGGCCCGTTCCCGTGCCCGGCTATCAGCGACGCCATCCAGGTCCCGTGCTTTCCCCAGTTCGGGTTGGTTGACGGAGTGTCCACCCCGCTGAAGTTCGGGCCTGTACGCACGCTGCCGACGAGGTCGGACACGCTGGGGTCTACACCGCTGTCGATGACGGCGACGAGCACACCCTTGCCCTGGGTGATCGACCAGGCAGGTTGCACGTTCAGTGCGTTGAGCACCCACATCTCGGTGTCACGGACTGCGTCAGCCTTGGCCGGGCTGGCTGAGGTAAACGCAGCCGCGGAGCACGCGGCTATCCCCGCGACCGTCAGCGCCAGCGCGCGATGCCGCCAGCCCCGCCCGCGGAACCAACCCTGCCCGCGGCCCCACGCTGGACCGCGGCGTGAGCCCTGCCGCTGCGGCCAGCGCGTCCTGCCCGGCCGGCTCAGCATCCCGGTGTCCCCGGACACTCTGGCGCGGCAGGCGGGCCGCCGAGCACTGACTTAGCCTTGCCGACCAGACCGATAGCCAGGCTGGAGAGCTCACTGTCCTGGTAGACATCGGCGGCGACATGAATCCTGCCGCGGTCATCGGCAAAGCCAACCGTGGCCATGATCACGTAAGACTCAGCGGCCGTCACGTACGAGAGCTGGCGCTGTGCAGCGCCGAATCCGGCCGCCAGCGTGCGGGAGATGGCGAGCGCGTGAACGAGCTTGGGGCTGGTAGCGAGGCCATCCTGCGACAAGTCGTTGACGACCGCGCCGGCTGCTGCGGCACGCGGCAGCACAGCGACCGCTACGGTCGCGACCAGGCTGCCCGAGGCGTCGGCGTAAGTCGCCCGGAGTGCGTCCGAGCAACCGTGCGTCCGAAGCAGCCGGATTGCCGCCCCGGAGACCGCCTGGGCGCAGCTCGTGGCCGGACTGATGCCGAGCAGCCGCGCGTGCAGCGTCAGCCCGGAGGTCGAATTGAGCGAACTCGGTGACAAGTAGTAGGGCACCGACGCCGGGAAGATCGTTCCGGCCGGGACGGCCCGCCAGCGGCGGTCCACCTCCCAGGTCGCGATCGCCCGCTGCTGGGCGGGCGTGAAGTGCCGGGGCAGCAGCTGATGAGCGATGCCGACCGCCGAGACGGCCAGCCCGACCAGCCCGGCCGCGAGAAGCGCGCCGAACGCCGTCTGCCGGCCGCGGCGGCGCCACCGACCGCCTGGCCGCGCCGCTGCCGCCGCATAGCCAGGCGGGCTGGATCTGCTGTCGCTGCCGGGGCTGTCGGGCCGGCTCTGGTCCGGCTCCGGCTGCCACGTCACACCCGGATTTTAACGGCCTGGCTAGCCTGCCGTGGCCCGGTCAGTAGGTCGGCAGGCTGGGGTCGACCTGGTTCACCCAGGCCAGCACACCCCCGCCAACGTGCACGGCATCGGAGAATCCCGCGTTCTTCACGACTGCGAGAGCCTCTGCGCTGCGGGCGCCGCTCTTGCAGTGCAGCACAATCCGCTTGTCCTGCGGGAGCTTCTCCAGCGCCGCCCCGGTCAGGAACTGATCCTTGGGGATCAGCGTCGAGCCGGGGATGGAGACGATCTCGTACTCGTTCGGCTCCCGCACGTCGACCAGGAAGATGTTGTCCCCGCGGTCAAGCATGCCCTTGAGCTCGGTGGCAGTGATGGTGGCGCCGGCGGCCGCCGCCGCCGCGTCGTCCGAGACGGCGCCGCAGAACGCGTCGTAGTCGATCAGGCTGGTGATCGTCGGGTTCTTGCCGCAGATCGCGCACTCGGGGTCCTTGCGCACCCGCACCGTGCGGTAGCTCATCTCCAGCGCATCGTAGATCATCAGCCGCCCGGCCAGGCTCTCGCCAACCCCGGTCAGCAGCTTGATCGCCTCGGTGACCTGGATCGAGCCGATCGATGCGCACAGCACGCCCAGCACGCCGCCCTCGGCGCACGACGGCACCATTCCGGGCGGTGGCGGGTCCGGGTACAGGCAGCGGTAGCACGGTCCGTACTCGGCCCAGAAGACGCTGGCCTGGCCGTCGAACCGGAATATCGAGCCCCACACGTACGGCTTGCCGAGCAGCACGCACGCGTCGTTGACCATGTAGCGAGTGGCGAAATTATCGGTACCGTCGACAATTAGGTCATAACCGGAGAAAATGTCCAGCACGTTGTCGTTACTCAGCGCGTCGGTGTGCACCTGCACGCGTACGAACGGATTGATCTCCGCGATGCTGTCCCTGGCAGACTCAGCTTTGGGCCGCCCCACGTCCGACTGGCCGTGGATGATCTGCCGCTGCAGGTTCGACTCGTCCACGACGTCGAAGTCAATGACGCCGAGCGTGCCGACGCCCGCCGCGGCCAGGTAAAGCAGGGCTGGCGAACCGAGCCCGCCCGCGCCGACCACCAGCACACGGGCGTTCTTGAGCCGCTTCTGCCCGGGCATGCCGATCTCCGGGATGATCAGGTGCCGCGAGTAGCGCTTCACCTCGTCAAAAGTCAGGTCGGCGGCCGGCTCGACTAGCGGGGGCAGTGACGACACGATTGGTCTCCTGGTTGTTGCTCCGTAGCTATCGCAATTGAACCAGCCCGCGGGCCGCCGCATTCCGGCACCGGAAATGTCACCGGCGGCGAGTACAACACGGAGGCATGCAGCAGACTCCGCCTCCGCAGCCGCCCCGGCCCGCTCCCGAGGTCCCGGCCGGGCCCGCTGTCGTCCCCATTCTCCCAACTCGCGTCCGTCAGCCAGGGCGGCAGGCCCCGCTGCCCGATGCGGTCGCCGTCCGTCGGCTGACGGTGCCCGATCCGGCACCGCCGTTCGATGACGAGATCCTGGCGTTAGAAACCGACGGGAACGAGGTCTCCGCCACCCCAGCCGCCGGACCGGCCGCGGCAGCGCAGACACCAGGCCAGGGCTGCCGCGACGCTGACGCGAGCCGCGAGAGCGACTCAGAACCGCCCCGGCCGCCAGGCGCCTCGGGCGGTCCGCCAGGCGGCGGCACGAGGCCACCGGATCCAGGCGGCGGCTGGCCCAGTCAGTTCGCGCAAGTCCTGGCCGAGACGCTAGCCGGCTCCAGGCCCGCTCAGCAGCTCACGCCGTGGACCACTGAACAGGCCCGCAGGCGCATCCGTCAGCTTGGCCCCATGCTGGCCACCGACCAGCGACCCAAGGTGCGCAGAGTGATGACCTCGGCGCCGGCGGCCGGCGTGCTTGAGATGACGGCCGTCGTCGGCTTCGGGCCGAGGGTCCGGGCTGTCGCGCTCCGGCTGGAGCGCGAGACGGCCCGGCCGTTCCAGCAAGCCGGTGACTCTCGACCAGTCGGCGACCGCTGGTGCTGCACCGCCGTCGAGTCCGCGTGACGCCGATCGCCGGCGGGCTGCAGCGGCACGGCAGCAGCACGGCGCGCCCGCCAAGTCCACCGCGAAGTCCACCCGTGACGCGGACCGCCAGCCGGCCGCACCGGCGGGCCAGCACCCA
>Ga0335074_10013235_pt1 | contig 11598 bp, 8 predicted proteins | sample Lox_Sample_23_FD_206715 | JGI IMG/M metagenome (GOLD analysis project Ga0335074, IMG submission 206715) | Soil microbial communities from Loxahatchee National Wildlife Refuge, Florida, United States - Lox_Sample_2.3 | ecosystem: Environmental > Terrestrial > Soil > Wetlands | place: USA: Florida...
AACCGACCATACCGGTTGACTCGCGGGAAAGTCCCTGTAGAGCGGTTTAGTGCCATGGCCGTTCGGACCCGGAGGCAGCCAGCCCGTCCACGTCTCCTATGGTCTCGGACCCGGACGGTCGCGATCGACTTGTCTGTATTCCCTCTCGACCCGATGCGGCCGGTCACGAATAACAGCGCTGGGGCCGCACAACTGACTCGTTCACGCTGTTATATTCGCGCTTGGTCAACTTCGCTACTCCAGGTTACATCGAGGGTCGCGTGACCCTCAAAGCGAATGAGCATTTTCACTTCGCTTTCGGCAAGCCGTCCATAAACGCGTTCATTGCGCGCGCAACCAGATCTACACCGATCTCATCTATCGTGGGCCTGCGCTGGTGCGCGAGCTGATGGACGCCGATGCGCGCGATGCCGCTGCGCGCACGGGCGCCACGATACCCACTCGATCTTGGATGGACTTCCCGACCAACGGAAATTGAATGGAAAATCAGAATACTGAACTGCATGATATCCTCAGGTCGGAGGCCGACCGGGCCGAGAACCACGTTGGCCTGCCGCTATGAGACGAACATCGATCGGGGGGAGTCCATGAGCATGCGCGCATCACTGATCATCACAGCTTTGCTTGCGATGGCTTCGCCGGCCTTCGCCCAGATCACGACGGCCAAGGTGACCGGCGGCGAGATCGCCGGGAGGGTCATCGATGGCATCTCCGAGTTCAAGGGCGTCCCGTTCGCCGCGCCGCCGGTGGGAGACTTGCGCTGGAAAGGGCCCCGGCCGGTGAAGCCGTGGTCGGGCGTCAGGCAGACCATCCAGTACGGTCCCGCCTGCATGCAGAACGGCGGCGGCGGCGGCGCGGGGCCGGGCGTCCCCTACGGCGAGGACTGCCTGTACCTCAACGTCTGGAGCCCGGCGAAGTCCGCGAGCGAGAAGCTGCCGGTTTTGGCCTGGATCTACGGCGGCGCCTATGTCGGTGGGGCGACCTCGAATCCGCTTTACGACGGAACCCATTTCGCCCGCAGGGGCGTGGTCTTTGTCAGCATCTCTTATCGGGTCGGGCCCTTCGGCTTCCTGGCCACTCCCGAGCTCAGCAAGGAGAGCGGCCATGGCTCGGGGACCTACGGGATCCAGGACCAGATCGCCGGCCTGAAGTGGATCAAACGCAACATCTCGAAGTTCGGGGGCGATCCGTCGAAGGTGACCATCCTGGGGCACTCGGCCGGAGGCTTCGCGGTCAGCATGCTGGCGGGATCACCCTTGGCCAAAGGCCTGTTCCGCGGCGTCATCTCCGAGAGCGGCGGCAATTTCCATCCGCCGGAGGATTTCCCATGGCCCGGAAGCAACATCACGACGCTCCGCATGGCCGAGGCGACCGGTCAGGCCTGGCTGGCCAAGCTCGGTGTCCATTCCATTGCCGAGGCCCGCGCCCTCCCGGCCGACAAGATCCTGGCCGGCGCGCGGGGCGGACGCGGCGCGCGCCTGTGGCCGCCGGTCGACGGCTATGTGGATGTCGGCGACCAGTCCGTGCTCTGGAAAGAGGGACGCTTTAACGACACCGCGATCATCGTGGGTGACGTTTCCGACGAGACGGCCGCATTTGGCGTGCGCAAGAGCACCCCCGCGGCGTTCGAAGACATGGTCCGCAAGGGCTATGGCCCGGCGGCCGACGCCATCCTCGCGGCCTATCCTCACGCTACCGACGAGGAGGCTTCGCGCGCCGCCACGGAATTGTCGAGCGACACCGTGTTTGACTGGGGCCAGTACACCTGGGCGCGCCAGCAGTCGAAGTACGGAAAAGGCAAGGCCTACGTCTACTGGTTCGACAAGCCCAGCGCCCGCGATCCCAACGGCTCACCGCACGGCTCGGAAGTGGCCTACGTCTTCGGCAACCTGGGTCTTCGCGGCCCCCCGCCCTCGGCCGAGGATCGGGCGCTCTCCGATGAGATGCAGAGCTACTGGGTCAATTTCGCCCGGACCTTGGATCCCAACGGCAAAGGTCTGCCGCACTGGCCTCACTTCACGGCGGCCGACCCGACCGTGATGCGCTTCGGGAAGGATCCCGGCCCCGCGCCAGATCCGATCCAGGCCCGGATGAAGGCGCTCGACGCCTACTACGACTGGCGACGAGACGGATCGAAGTAGCACTCCAAGAAGACCACTGTATCAGCCTACCAGGCGAATTCCGGGGCTGACGCACTGGCAGAGTTGCAGCGCCATTCGATCACCTACCGCATTGCGGTGGGAGCACATCAAGGCCGCAAGGCCTTCACGCTGCAGACACTGCCGGGCCAGCCCGAGGGTCATTAGCACACGTTCGTCGCAGATGGAATTCTCGTAGCAATACACTCGAGCATTTACGCTCCCTGTTTGCAACATGAAGGTGGACGTGCACGCCGCATGCTGCCCGATGTAACCAAGATTAGGCCACCGACGCGCTGCGTCTCGCGGAACCGCACCGTGACCTTTCCGCGCGATTGTGCTCTTGGATGCCGAGGTAGGCTAGCCACTCATTCCCGAGAGTTGAGAGTTGATTCGAGCGAATCGGTAGCCCACGGCCGTCCGCTATCGGGGAGCCCACTCAAGGCTCCGACGGTCCGCACGTGGCCGGCAAGAGTCGAAGCAGGAAGCCGCGCGAATGTCCGCAAGACTGCGGCACTGCGGGATGTCAACGAACGGTTCCTCGATCTGCTCGCGCACGCCGCGCGAACATCAAAAGAGCCTCCCTTCTCGCTCGTCGCCTCCTTAGAGAGCCTTTCAGGCGCAGCACGCCTGAAGGCAGGCGTGTGGCCGCGAGCCGGGGCGTGCTGCTGGTTGACATGCAGTTCGATCAACCACTCTGGTGGCAGCAGGCCTTGGGCAGGCCGGAGCGACAGTCCCGCAACGCCGGAAACGGTGCCTTCCCGCGTCAGAGTGGCATCGAGCTCGTCCGCGCCACGATGACACTGGCCTGGAACGCGGTTCAGGCCGATCGGACGATCGCGCCCGTCGTGCTCGGGATGGATGCCGAGGTCGTAAACCTGATCGCGACCATGCCCCTTACCGGCCTCGATCGATTTGCCACCCGGCACTTTCGCCGCATTCGGCCGCGCTGGGCGGATCGCGTGGAATTCTGGCGGGAGTTGTTGCAGGTGTGCGAAGGGGATCCGAGTGCCTCGACCCGTGATCTCGATCTTAAGGCCATGCGAATTTTATTGGCCGATTTGCTCCGAGCGCGGCGGCGGACGGGCGGTCACGAGAAGCACGGGTAGAACCCGCGCACCACGCTTCGCGTGCTGAGTCCGCCGATGCCACGCGGCGCATTCTCAACCGCTCCCCATGCCACCGCACTGCACCTCTTCGGTCATCTTCTGATTCGCGATCCCAGCGGCAAACCGGACCGCAACGCGGAGCCCTCACGCCCGCGGGAGATGGGAATAAATCGACCGTCGACGCGCCGGGACGTTATTCCTCGGGCCTCAGGCAGGGTAACCAGCACGGCTCGCTCGCACTACGCGGCTCCCCGTAGCCGACCAGAACGAACGCGGCCTTGACACAGTCGCGGTCGGGTCATTGAATCGAACCTCTCGGTTGCTCCGATTGACAGCGGGGTCATGTTGGCCTTTCACAAGAGTTTCTGAGCCGCCGTCCCGTCGGCCGACGGCAGCTGCGCGTCCCTCACCGCTTGCAAATTCAATCGCCGCCTATTAACCGTGACAGGTCACGAACGGCACCGCGGGAGGCGCTAGTCGCCATGGCCGCATAAGCCTGCAGCGCGCCGGAAACACGGCGTTGCCGCCCCTGCGCCGGACGCCACGCGCCGGTTCCGCGGTTCTTCATTGCCCCGCGACGCCGCTCGAGCTCCGCCTCGGAGAGTTCCAATCGGAGCGATCGATTCGGAATGTCGATCACGATTCGATCGCCCTCCTCAACGAGCGCGATTGCCCCACCTTCGGCGGCCTCCGGCGAGGCGTGCCCGACCGAGAGGCCGGAGGTACCGCCTGAGAAGCGCCCGTCAGTAACGAGTGCGCACGCCTTCCCGAGTCCTTTTGCCTTCAAATAGCTCGTCGGATAGAGCATCTCCTGCATGCCGGGCCCGCCTCGTGGACCTTCGTAGCGGATGACGACCACATCGCCCCGCCGGATTCGATCGCCGAGAATTGCCTCGACCGCCGCCTCTTGGCTCTCGAAGACTCGTGCCGGTCCGCTGAACGTGAGAAGCGATGCATCCACTCCAGCGGTCTTGACGATGCAGCCCTCCTCGGCGAGGTTTCCGTAGAGCACGGCGAGGCCGCCGTCGGCGCTATAGGCATGTTGGGCGCTGCGAATCGTCCCGGATTGGCGATCGCGATCAAGCGCGTTAAAGCGTCTCGCCTGGCTGAAGGGCTCGACGGTCCGCACACCCCCTGGCGCAGCCCGATAGAACTCCTCGACCGCCGCATCGGTGGTGCGCATCACGTCCCATTGCTCGAGTGCGCGTCCGAGCGAGTCCGCATGCACGGTCTGAACGTCTCTGTGCACGAGCCCGGCGCGATCGAGCTCCCCGAGAATCGCCATGATTCCGCCCGCCCGATGCACGTCCTCGAGATGCACATCCGGGCGGGACGGTGCGACTTTGCACAGGTTCGGGACGCGGCGCGACAGCCGGTCGATATCGCGCATGCTGAACGGCACGCCCGCCTCGTGCGCCGCCGCGAGCAGGTGAAGGACGGTGTTGGTTGAACCGCCCATCGCAATATCAAGAGCCATCGCGTTCCAGAACGCCTCGAGCGTTGCGATCGAGCGCGGCAAAACCGTCACGTCATCTGACTCGTAGTAGCGCCGCGCGAGCTCGGTGATGAGTGCGCCTGCTCGGCGCATCAGTCGCTCGCGTTCCACGTGCGTTGCGAGCACTGTTCCGTTGCCAGGAAGCCCCAGTCCGATCGCCTCGACGAGACAGTTCATCGAATTGGCCGTGAACATCCCCGAGCACGATCCGCACGTCGGGCACGCTGAGCGCTCGATAACCGCCAGTTCACCATCCGTCACACTCGAGTCGGCTGCCGCGACCATCGCATCGATGAGGTCGATCGCTTTCGTCATGCCCCCGCTCGTTACCCGCCCCGCCTCCATCGGGCCGCCGGAGACGAACACGGTCGGGACGTTGAGCCGCAGCGCCACCATCAACATCCCGGGAGTGATTTTGTCGCAGTTCGAGACGCATACGAGCGCATCCGCGCAGTGTGCGTTGACCATGTATTCGACGGAGTCGGCGATCAGCTCTCGTGACGGCAGGCTATAGAGCATCCCGTCGTGACCCATGGCGATCCCGTCATCGACCGCAATCGTGTTGAACTCGCGCGCAACCCCACCTGCCTTGGCGATCTCGTCGGCGATCAGCCGGCCGACATCGCGCAGGTGCACGTGGCCCGGAACGAACTGAGTGAAGGAATTCGCAATCGCGATGATCGGCTTGCCGAAGTCCTCATCCTTCATGCCGGTGGCGCGCCACAGTCCGCGGGCACCTGCCATATTGCGACCGTGGGTCGTGGTGCGGGACCGATATGTGGGCATGGGTGCTCTCCGAGGCGCGGTGGTTGCCGTGAATGGGTCTAGATTATCGGTCTTGCGAACCGCAGGCCAAGCCAAGGATCGTGAACGGGGTAGTGATGAGAAGACCTGCCATCTTGCGTCGGCGCGTCGCAGTGGGGCCGTGATCAGGTCAACCGGCGCGAAGGCGATCGCCCGCGAGAAATGCGATCACTCGCCGTCCCGCCTCGACCTCCTCCTCGGTGGCGAGTCCGCTGCGCGCTCCATCACGCTTGAGGACGAAACGGTGCATGTCCTCGATCAATCGAGCAAGGGCTCCGGCTTGCCGGCCCGCGAGTGCTTGCACAATTTTCTGCTCGATCGCGCGTTGCGTCATGGCCCGCAGGTGGGGGAGACAGATCGAAGGCAAAGACCCCGGCGCGCTCGCAGAGCTGCACCGACGCACGACCTCATCGATTGCGGCCGTTTCAGCCTCATCCTGCGTGACGCATGCAATGCACATGGAAAGCGTGCGCTCCGAGGCTCGCTTGGGCCCGGCTGAGTGGGACTGAATCGGCGCAACCTCCCCGATCTCTCTCCCGGCGGCCATCTGACGAAGTGCCTCGGCCATGCGCTCGACAAGCGGTGGGAGTGCCACACAGATGCCCCGGTCCGACGCGATCGCGGCATAGTGCCAGAGGTGCCGAGCACACAAGCCTCCGGAGGCCGCGAGCTTCTCGCGCTCACTCGACCGCCGAGACACCTCGAACTGATAGTGGCACAGGAAATCAAACAACGCCTGCCGCAAGCGAGCGCATACGGGGCAGGGCTCGATCCGGGGCGCTTCGGCGGTGACGGCAAGCCCGACATCCCCGATGCTCTTGGCCGCGGCTGCAGCCGGGCGGACCTCGGAGCCGCCATCGCCTGAGAGACGCCGCGTCAATTGCGCGAGCCGATCGTGCAATCGATCCTCATGGTGTTGCGGATCGGTCGACTCGAGCACGGAGCGCACACGCTCGGCGAGGCTCCTGAGCAGAACCCGATGTTTCTCCTCAACCAGAAATTGAGTGAGCTTCCGCTCCAGCTGCCCAACCCCGCTCGTGGCATAACCCAAGGCATCGCGCTTCAGCCTCGCGGTCAGCGCATCGAGCGCCGAGACTGAGAAGACCTGCGGTGCGGCAGTCCCCATGAAGCTGGCAAACTGACTGCGGGAGAATTCTTCGACTTCCCGCTGCACCGGGGGCACCGCCAGGTCCTGTTTGTTGAGGACGAAAAAGAGCGGATGGCCGGCTGCGGCGATCGAGCGTGCAACACGGACCTCATCATCCGTCAGCGGACCGTCGTACCCGGACACCAGGATCACTGCATCGGCCTGAGGCAGAAACGCCTCCGTCGTGCGGCTATTCTCCTTGATGGCCGATCCCAGGCCCGGCGTGTCGACAAAGTAGAAGCCGCGACGCAGGAGCTCGGCCGGAAGCTCGACTCGCGCGGCGCGGATGCGCCTCACGTTGCCAGGATTGCCGTTCTCGGTCACGTACTCGGGAAGCTGCTCCATCGGAATCTCGAAACCGATCCCGCCGCCTTCGAATTGGATCTGAACCCGCTCGCGGCTGCCGTAGGCGACGCTCGTGATCACCGAGGTGAGGGGTAGGACACCGGTCGGCAGCCGGTCCATTCCGAGAAGGGCATTCATGAGCGTCGTCTTACCCCGACTGAAACGCCCGGCGACCACGAGATTGAAACGGTCCTCGGCAAGGCGCGCGAAGAGGTCGTGGACGCTCTCCCGCAGTGCCCCCGGCGAGGATGAATCTTCCGCCCCCGGAACCGATCGCAGGATATCGGCGAGTTCGAACTTTTCCGCCTCATAGTCCGCGAGGTTCACGGTCGGCGCCTCATACGATCGTCACGGCTCGCGCGCCTGCCGCTCGCGGGATCGCTGCACACGCGACGTGCTCGGTTCGGTTCGCGTACGCCGCAGCTGCGGAACTCGGTACTCCGCGGCCCGTTGACGCAAGACAGAGTCTCCATTAGCCTCCTTTGTGCGTGATCGGGGATGGAGTCCCCCACGAGCGGACGGCCGTCAAAGCTCCCCTCTGAGTCAGGTGAGTGAGGCGTATCGGACCTTCGGAACGCACCGGTCATCCCGTAGTGGGATGATCGCGGCTGATGACTCCTGCCGCGTGCGCGAGGCGCACGATGGAAGGAGTCAATGACATGAATGCCGGCCTTCTCGTGCCGCGAGTGCCAACCGCGGCTGTCATCATAAGACTGAGTGTTGGGGCTACATCGGGGAACCCCTCCGATCACTCCTTCGGCTTCCGTCCTGCCGTCAGCGTCGCCTCGCTTCGAGCCGCGCGCAAGCATCACCTCGTGAGGCTGACCGACCCGGCTCGCTGCGTGGTGACGGACTTCTCCGAAGAGCAAGCATTCACAATCGCGGATGATTGCGGGATCGATCAGGCCTCGATCGCTATGTTCCGTTGCGGCGCTCACACGCTCGTCGCGCTGCGCGATGAGGCGACCGTCGTTGGCCTTTTGAGCTCGGAGAACCTCGAGGGCAGCCGCATCCGCAGATTTCTCGATGACCACCCCAGCCATACGCTCGAGGAGGTGCGGGTGCGCGACCTGCTGGTGCCCTGCAAGGAGCTGCCCGCCCTGGAGTGGGACACGATTCAGCGGGCGCGGGTCCGCGATCTCCTTTACCTCGTCGAGGCGACCGACTGCGCTTATCTCCTCATCGTTGAGGCAGCTGGACCCAAGACGATGGTACTGCGCGGGCTCCTCTCCCGAGCACGCCTGCTGCGGGCGCTGGAGCCCTCGATCTGAGCTAAGCGGAATCGAGAAACGCGCGGGACGGGAAGGTTCCCGCACGAGCGGCATCGTTGCGGCAAGTGGGAGCATGCAGGGCAGCGTCATAGCGGCTCAGCGCGCCCGCTTGAGTTCCCCGGAGAGCGGACCGGCGCCCACGGGTGCGAGCGCCTGTATGCGTTCATGAAGCGATGCAATCGCTCCCAGGACATCCCTCAATTCACCGCATCGCGGTGCGATTTTCGTTGGGTAGCCATCGCGAAGGCTCGATGCGCGTTCGAGCGCCCCCTGGAGCTTTGCGAGCCCCGCGCGCGTCAGGCGCAGCGCATCCCGGCAGGCTTCATCGACGCTTCGCTCAATTCGCCACTCAAAGTCGCGGCGAATGCGCCGGGCGTGCGTCTCGATCCGTGCAGCGGCGCTCCAGGCATCTGTCATCGTGCCCGCAGCCCGATCGCAACTGAGCACCCGCGGGTACGCCGCATCGCATAGGACCCACCGCAGGCGCAGTGTCGTCGGTTTCTGCCAGAGTGCGCGCCGAGCGTCCGAGCGCCATCGCACCTCTGAGCTTGCGGCTGTACGCGCACGATCGGCCGGCGCGGCACCTGGGCCGAATGCAACGACCTCACGCATGATCGCATCGAGGGCACTTTGCACTTCCATCCAGAATCGTCCCCACAGCGCATCAAACGTCCGCGAAACGACCCTCTCCTCGCGCAGGTACCATCCCGCAAGGGCAGCACGGAGAGCCGGCTGATCAAATGAGCGGCGTGTGGCAGATGATGCAGGGCCCCGATGCGGCCGCTTCCGCGACGCCCCCAAGGCGTGGATGCCCCGGTGCTGCTCATCTCTAAACCGCGCAAGAGAGGGTTCAACCTCTTCGCGAAGCAGCACGGCTGCATCGATCGCAAGGGAGGATTGAGCAGTTCTTAGCGCCCGATCGAGCGCTTCACTCGCGTGCCGCAGTACGGCCGTGAGGCGCCTTAGTTCGGCGGGCGATGCGGTGAGCGCAGCGAGCTCGCAACCGAGGCTTGATGTCGCGTGCAACAAGATTCGTTCGAGTCCTTGAGCTACTGCATCCTGGGGCCTCCCGTTCCTGCGCTTGGCGAGAAGCGTACGCAGTGCCTGCTCGAAGGCTTCGAAGGCCGGATCGCTCGGAAACCCGATGGCGCGGTCGAGCTTGCTCGCGAGCGCGAATTCGGTGGAGACGGCGTAGATCGGCACCCCCGCCCCCACGGCGCCTCCGATCCGACGTTTCGCCCGTGCGAGGAGAGGTTGATACCGTTGCGGCTGCCACTCCTGCGGCTCTTCGATGAGGCAGAACATCTTCTCAGCGTACGTACGCAGGCCTTCGAGGAACTCCATTTCAATGGGCGTGAGGGCTCGGTCGAGGGAGCACACAAAGACGATCGCGTCTGCGTACGGCACATAACGATGGGCAATGTGTCGGTTGTATTCGTACAGCGACCCGACGGGAGGTATTTCGATGAACCGATTGCCGTTCGCAAGCCACTCAGCCGGGTGGTCGACCAAGATGCGTTTGAGGTGACCCAGACCGCGAAAGCCCATCTGGCGCATGGGCTCGCCCATCACCCTGAACGCCATCGCACGCGATCCGCTCTGAGTGAGGAGCTCAACGCGCGCTGCCGTCTTCGTGCCGAATCGGACGTGCGTCACCGCCCTCTTCGCCGCCGCGCCCGCGAAGGCGAGCAGGCGAGCGCCGAGCAATGCGTTGATGACGCGACTTGTGCCCTCGCGACGCTGTCCGACGAAGAGCACATTTAGCGTTCGTGCAGTGAGTCCTGCGCGGAGCATCCGGCAGTCAGCAGGTTCGACGCCTGGCAGCTGCTCGGCCTCATCGATGCAGCGAGCGAGTGCTTCGCGGTCTTGCCCGGACTCAACGGATGAATCCGAAGCGGGCCGCGGAATCTGTATTGGAAGACTGGGAACGGCAAGCTGCCGCGCCGCGGCAGCACTTTCGAGGCTGATGGCGCACGGAACGGGAGGCCTTCCTATTCCAGGCACATCGTTGCGACACCTGCGCATGACCGACTCCTCGCGCGGCCATTTCCCGCCGCGCGCCGATGAGACACACGACAGGAGTCATCAGCAGGGTGCAGTTTGCGGGGGACTCCATCCCCTTGAGAGGAAATGTAGCGGACCGACCTGCATCTGTCCATGGCAGTCGTGGCCGAGGAGACTGCGCGCGGGATGAGGTCCGGGGCACACCGCAGCAGGCACCGCCGACGGTGTCCTGCGTTCCGATCCTGCATCGCCGAATGATGGTTGACGAATGCGCCTCGCTCAACTAGGCTTTCTGTTAGAACGATCGGGGATGGAGTCCCCCGCAAACGGTTGGTTGCCTGATGACTCCTGCCGGGTACGTGTGGTGCACGTGCCGGAAGGAGTTGTGCGATGTGTAGCCCACCGCTTACGCCCCAGGCGCGTCCCGCCTGCGGCACGTTTCGACTTCCTACCCCTGCACCTGAGTCCCCGGCCTACCGCATCGCAAGTGGCGGTATAGCCGCTGCGGTCTTACCGCTGCGAGCGGCGGCGGCGGCGTACGGCCCGATCCGGCCGAGCGACCCGGCGACGCTCGTGATGGTCGACTTTTCCCAGACCCGCGCCATGTCGGTGCCAGACGATCTTCCAATCGATGATGCACAAGATCGGATGCGGCGCCTCGGCGTGCGCGCTTGTTTTGTCGTGCACGACGGGCAAGTCATCGGTCTCGTCCCGGCGGCAGACCTCGAGGGTGGACGGACAAGGCGACTTCTGCGCGCGCACCCGCAGCTACGACGTGCGCAGGTGCGCGTGCGCGATGTCGCGATTCCCTGTGAAGAGCTGCCCTGTGTGGATTGGGAGGCGATCCGCTACGCCCGCGTGAGTGACCTCACGGAGCTCTTCGAGGCGGCCGGCTACTCCTATCTGGTCGCGCTCGAGCGCGGCATAGACGGGAACACGTTACTGCGTGGCCTCATTTCCCGTACGCGTCTCAAGCGGCAATTGGGACTACGCGAATGAGCAATGCGCTCGGATCGACCACGGGTGAGAAGCATGCGCCGTCGGCACGACCGCACTCGCCCGATTCCCGGCGAAGCCTACTCGAGAGCTGCCTTCAGGAAGCTGCCACCCTGCCGAGCATTGATGCGAGCACCTGTCGCTGGCTCGAGGAGAAGCTTTCCGAGGAGGTCTTCAATCTCGTTGCCGCCGGGCAGTTCAAGCGGGGCAAGAGCACGGTCATCAACGCCCTGCTCGGTGAAGCCCTGCTTCCCGCCGGGGTCGTCCCGCTAACCTCCGTCGTCACGGT
>Ga0335074_10013236_pt1 | contig 11597 bp, 7 predicted proteins | sample Lox_Sample_23_FD_206715 | JGI IMG/M metagenome (GOLD analysis project Ga0335074, IMG submission 206715) | Soil microbial communities from Loxahatchee National Wildlife Refuge, Florida, United States - Lox_Sample_2.3 | ecosystem: Environmental > Terrestrial > Soil > Wetlands | place: USA: Florida...
CAAGAGGCGCCTGGCACAGATTCGGTGGAAGCGGCGGGAGATCGTTCATGCTTTCATCCTCGCCGCCCTGATGGGAGCCTTTTGTCTCTGGGTCGGTATTTGGATCGCGACGCATCATTTTGAATGAATTTTTCCGGAGGAGAGCCTGGAGTTTGTTCCTCGGGCGCTCGTCTGTCCACGAGACACTCAGTTTGACGGCCCGAAGCCAATTCAGCGCGAGTTCAATATGGCCGAAATCTGGCGGCTCGGAAGAGCGAAAACATCAACCGAGTTCAGCGAATCCGGGCGTTTGAGTCACCGAAGATTGCAGGTAATAGAACGACCGTGCGCCCATGGTGCAACGATACAGATTACCTGCACAGGTGTCCGCACTGTATTTTCTCAACCTTGCTTCCATTTCACCTGAGCTTCATCGATACTTCAACTTCGCAATGCACATTCACGTCAGTCAGCGGTGATGGCAACCAGGCTCAGGAGGCATGAGGCATTCGTGCGTCCAGCAATCAACAGCGTCATTCTCGTCGTTGTGTTTGGACTCCTTGCGCTTCCGGCGCGAGCGTCGATTGCGCATGTCAGTGGCTCCCACGCAACCTGCGTTCAGTCGTCCGGCGACGCCACTTCGCAAACATGCGCACTCCCCTCGCCCACGACAGCCGGGGATGATGTGATCGTGGGGTTGGCCTGGAAGAATGCTGCGGCTACGGTCGCCGGCGTCGCCGGCAGCACGCCCGGAACCTGGCTCCTTCCCTACTCCACCGTCTGCAACCCCACCAGCGACTGCGCTGCGGTCTTCATCTGCCACCAGTGCACGGCCCAGAGTGCGATCACAACAACCATGAGCGCCGGAACTCCATTTGTAACAACGGTCGACGAATATTCCGGTGTCCAGAGAATCGGCGCGACCGGCACGCTGACCGGAACGTCGAGCAGCCCGAGGCTCACTCTCCCCGCGATGACTGCCGGCGACTGGACCGTCTGCGCAACCGCCAGTCTGGGCAACGCCGGCGCTCCGCTTCCCAGCCGGGGTATTTTACGCAGCGCGAATCTGACCGGAGCGACCGCTGGTGACGTCGCCGGGACCATGGTGGACAATATCGCACCAGCAAACGGCAGCCTCACCTGCTCCGAGGCCACCGCATCCGGGCCCTGGGCCGCCGGCGGCGTGGAGTTGACGGCTGCGGCGGCGCCGACTTACATCTGGCCGGCTTGCGACACTGCTCATCCATGCGTCGTACACCACATCGACACCGTCGGCGACGGGACCGCCGATGGTGAGACGCTTGAGAATTTTAAATTCCCGATGGTGCCCAGTTCTCCGGGAAATCTCCTCATCCTGACTGTGATGCACGTCAGCTCCACGTCCATTGCGGTATCGGACAACAACAACGGCAACTGGCAAACCGCTGTCACAACCACGAACGCTGCCGACGGGCAGGAAAGCGAGATCCTTTACATTTGCGGGGCGACAGCCGGAACCAATCTGATCACCATTCAACTCAGCCAGCCGGCTATCCACGACCAGCCTCTGCACTTCACATATGACGAGGTTAGTGGCATCGCCCCCTCTGCCTGTCTGGATGCGACAGCCGCCGCCAACGGCCTGCAGGGCACGGTGGCGCCGGGACCCGTCACGACGACTGTGAACGGCGACATGATCTTTAACTACGGGGAGGAAACCTACCAATATCCAGAATACGATGCTCCTATTGGCGGAGTTACAACCGACAGTAGTTCAGCGCTGCTGATGGAAAACATCGTGGATAAATACGCCAATGAGGTGAGCGTCCAGCCGACAGCCGGGGCCTATACACCTACCCTTTACGTGAACGACGCTTCGCCAGCCCGCAACTGGAATTCCGTGGCCGCGGCATTCAAACCGTCCGCCGGCGCGGGCACGCAGCCTACAGGCGTTCACGTAACGCGGATCCTGCATTTTGTCGGCGAGCTCGTAAATCCCGTCACTGTTCCTTTCCCTTCTGGCGGCAACGCGATTGTGATTACAACGTCGAACCCGGTGATTGGATGGGATATGGCCAACCTGACGGATAACTCAGGGGACACCTACAACCTTGTTCCGATAAAAGATACCCTGACGGACCCGCAGATATTCTCCACGTGTTTCGGCCCAGGAAACGCCAACGAGAACCTCGTGATTTCCTGGTCGGGAAGCGCCATTAACAATCACAACCTCTTTTACGACATAGCAGGGGCTGCCACAACCGGAGGATCGACAGGATGTGTGGGAGCCACCGTCAACAACGACATCGGATTCCAGCCCTCGAGCGCCGACGCGCCGGTAACCGGCGATCCGGTGATCACACCCAGCACAGCAGGAAGCGTTATCGTCTCCACCAGTTATGAAGGCACCGGGCCGCCATCCGGATCGCTCACTCCGGGAGTCGTCTTTAATTCCATCTGGGCGACCGGCATGATCGACGCCAGCAGCTGGGACACGGGCGATCCATACTCGTACGTCTACACCACCTCCACCAGTCCCATATCGTTCAATTACTCGATGGCCAATTCCAATGGCGTCCCCAACGGTGACAGCGTTTTCGACGGCGCGGCAATTGAGATCCTTCCGGGCGCATCCACGCAGGCTGCTCTCACATCCATCGCAGTCACCCCTGCGAACCCCTCAGTCGCCACTGGCGCAACACAACAGTTCGCCGCCACCGGCACGTACAGCGACGGCAGCACGCGGACCATCACTTCCCTAGCCTCCTGGTCCTCAACGGGCACGAATACGGCTACGATCAACGGTTCCGGACTCGCCACGGCTTCCTGTGCGGGCACCACGACCATCGCGGCGGCGCTGTCGAACCTGACGGGGCAAACCTCATTGACCGTTACAGGGCCCGGCGTCACGACAACGACCCTGTCAGCAAATCCGGGTTCCCCTTCGGTTGGCCAAGCCATTACCCTGACGGCTGCGGTGTCCTCACAGTGCGGAACGCCTACGGGAACCGTGCAGTTTGTGATCGATGGCGCTTACTACAACGCTCCAGTAGCGCTGACTGGTACTGGATCGGCGTCGGCAACCGCGACGCTGACTGCCGGCACCCACACCATCTCCGCGGTCTACTCCGGATCGACGTCCTTCTCCTCCAGCACATCGAACACTCTCAGCGAAAGCGTCGGAGCCGTGGCAACCGCGATCGTGCTGTCCGTCACGCCGACGGGCTCTCTCACTCCGGGAGCCTCGTATACGCTCACAGCAACCGTGACGCCCGCCAGCGGTACCGCCGTCCCCACGGGCAATGTTGTCTTCACCATTGGGTCGTCGAAGCAAACGGTGGCCCTGAGCGCGGCCGGCGTGGCTACCCTGACCGGGACGGCGCCAACGACACCTCAGACGTTCACGGTCTCCTCGGCATATCAGGGTTCGGCGCAATTCTCGGCCAGCATGTCAAATACGTTGAGTGAGACCGTCGCGGCCACCACGACCACGACCGCCCTCGCCATCTCCCCCACCGGCGGCACTCTCAGTGCCGGCGCTGCCTTCACGCTCACGGCAACCGTGACACCGGCCAGCGGCAACGGCACCACAGTTCCCTCCGGCAACGTCGTCTTCACCATCGGCGGCACCACGCAAACCGTCGCGCTGAACCCCTCCGGCGTGGCAACGTGGACCGGCCCAGCACCCACGACGCCGCAGACCCTTACGATCTCTGCCGCTTATCAGGGTTCGACGCAATTCGCTGCCAGCGCGTCCGCCGCGCTGAATGAAACCGTTGCGGCTGTCGACACCACAACGACAGTGGCCGTGACCCCGGCGGGCGGCTCGCTGGCTGCCGGAGCGCTGTACACCATTACGGCGACGGTATCTCCGAATGCGGGCACGACAGCGCCGGGCGGCAACGTCGTCATTACCGTCGGAACGACGACCCAGACCGTTGTCCTGAACGCATCCGGCGTTGCCACCCTGGCCGCGACTGCGCCCACGACGCCGCAGACGTTGACCATCTCCGCAGCCTACCAGGGGTCCACGCAGTTCACGGCCAGTACATCGACTACGCTTACCGAAACCATCGCCGCCCTTGGCACGAGCACGAGCCTCAGTACTTCCACCAATCAAATCACGCAGGGGACGTCGATCACCCTGACAGCAACGGTGACTCCCGCGTCAGGCACAACGCCGCCAACCGGCTCGGTGAACTTCTACAGCGGCCCGATCCTTCTTGGCACCGGCGCCCTGAATCAGGGAACGGCAACACTGGCAACGACGGCGCTACCGGCCGGGACCGACTCCCTCACCGCTTCCTACACAGGCTCAGGGAGCTTCGGTGCGTCAGTCTCCTCTACCATCATGGTTACCGTCACCAACGCCCTGGTCAACACCACAACTACATTGACGGCATCACCCACGCAGATCAATACGGGCGCTGCGGTCACTCTCGCGGCAACCGTCGCAGCAGTTTCGGGCACAATCGCCCCTACGGGGTCAGTGAATTTCTACAGTGGATCAACCCTCATCGGGACTTCAACGCTCACCGCCGGTGTCGCCAGTTTGGTATCCACGGCCCTGCCGACTGGCTCGGATCCTGTCTCTGCTTCGTACGCGGGCAACACTTCTTTCAATCCCTCGGTATCCAACACCGTGCCAGTTACCGTTACCAGTCCTCAGGTAGCCACCGCCACATCTCTGACCATCGCGCCCGCAGGGGGCACTCTGAATGCGGGTTCGCCTTACACCGTCATTGCCACCGTGACGCCGGCGAGCGGCGCGACCAGCCCGACCGGTAACGTCATTTTCACCATTGACGGCACAACTCAGACAGTTCCGCTGAATGCAGGCGGAGTCGCCGTCTTCTCGACGCTCGCCCCAACCGCAGCAGGCACATTGACGATCTCGGCCGCCTACCAGGGCTCAACGAGCTTCACCGCGAGTCAGGCCGGCCCGCTGAATGAAACCATTGCCGGCATCGCTACGACCACGTCGATCTCGATCACCCCCAACGGCTCCGTCGCAGTCGGCGCGTCCTACACGGTTACCGCCACTGTCAGCGCCGCCGTGGGCACTACCATTCCAACCGGCAACGTCGTTTTCACCATCGGCGGCGTGCCTGAAGCCGTCGCCATCAACACCTCCGGCATCGCGACCTACACCGGCATTGCGCCTGCGGCCGGAGGCACCCTGACTGTATCTGTCAGTTATCCGGGATCGGCAGAATTCCTTGCCAGCAGTTCGAGTACGCTCAACGAAATCGTTCTTCTCGCGCCAACTATCACGAGCCTCAGAGCTTCGCAGACTCAGATCAACACGGGCGCTTCGGTGACGCTCACCGCCACCGTCACTTCCGCCAGCGGTGCAACCGTTGCCGGGGGATCCGTGGGTTTCTATAACGGACAAACCTTGCTGGGCGCCGTACCGCTCGCCTCCGGCGTGGCGAGCCTGACGATCAATACGCTCGCGACAGGTACTAATCCCGTGAACGCGATGTATACAGGCAGCGGGAGCTTCGCTTCCTCCACCTCTTCAACCATCACGATCTCGGTCACCACCGGGTCGAACCCGACCCCGGTGATCACGGATATGTCTCCGCTGCTGACTCTCGCCGGAGCGTCGGGCTTCACACTCACCGTCACGGGCTCAGGATTCGGCTCCGCGTCAACTGTTTACTGGGGTTCGAACGCTCTCACGACGCAGTTCACCGGCACAACCCAACTCGCTGCCCCGGTACCTACTTCCGGGTTGGCAACCCCGGGAATCAGCAGCGTCACGGTACTATCGCCCGCTCCAGGCGGCGGCGCTTCGAACGTCTTCCAGTTTGAAGTCGATTCGGCCGGCCCCAACGTGACGCCCCCGCACTTCACGCCAGCCACCGCTACCGTTACTCCCGGATCGAACGCGGCATACTCCGTTGTGCTCCCCGCGGATGCAACGAACGTTTCCGCGCAGTGTCTGAACCTGCCTTCCGGCGCCACATGCACTTACTCAGCCAGTACCAGCGTTGTAACGATCGCAACCGCCTCCACGACGCCAGCAGGAACCTATCAGATCACCGTCGTTTTTACCGAGACGCTGCCCGCCTCGGCGGCGGCGTTCGCGCTGTTTCCGATCCTGCTGCTGCCCTTGTCGTCGCGGAGACGCCGCAAGTCCGCTCGGACTCTCGTCGTGAAAGCGGGCACGCTTGCGATTCTCGCCGCCGGGGCCCTGCTCGCCAGCGGGTGCGGCACCACCGTGGGCGGCACATCCACCAGTACGCAGACGCAGAATGGTGCCGTGACAAGTTCTGCCGTGGTCACTCTGACGGTGCAGTAAATGCGCGGCCGAGAGCCTTTCTGCTATCGATCTTTCCGAAACTCACTTTATGCTGCTGAGTGCGAGGAATCAGTTTTTGTATCAGGCCGGCATTTCGTCAGGCCATTCTTGATTCCTGAACTTTTTCTTTTTTGACTGTTTTGCGTGGTGAGCCCGCTGGGATTCGAACCCAGGACCCACGCCTTAAAAGGGCGTTGGCAGCCGATGCTGCACCGCGTTGCACACAGCCGCACAAAGTAGAACTGAGCCAGTATTTATGCTGGCGCTGCCATCATCGCTTAGCGCCTGATCGCAGCAGGGGATTGCATGGAAAACGCCGTTCGTGTATCACAGTTGTATCACATTTCTGCCGGATGGCAATCCAGCTGAACAGACCTTCGCTCCGGGGAATGGCACCGACTGAGGGTTGGGGGAGTGTGATACGGGAGTGTGATACATGGCACGCAGACCCTCGGCTGTGACAGGCGTCTACGAGAGGGTACCAGGGAGCGATATCTGGTCAGCCCGAATTCGAGCGGGCGGCAAGCTGGTGCGGAAGAGCTTCGGCCGCGGCCCGCGAGGGCGGACTGAGGCGATTGCCTGGGTGGAGAAGGCGAGAACGATAAAGCGCACGGGAGAGGGCGTACTGCCAACGACCGCGAAGCGCCCAGTGCTGACTACGGCGGAAGTGTCTGTGCTTGGGGACCCAAACGCGGTCACGGTCGGAAAGCTGTGCGATGAGTTTGAACGTTATGTGAAAGCTCACCCTGAGGAGTACCGGGACCAGACGAATCCGCCGAAGAGAATCGCCGAAATCAAAGCAATGTTCGGCGAGCGCGAAGCAACGAAGCTGAAGCCCCCAGAGATTGAGGACTGGCTGGACGCCATTCAGGAAGACAGGGAGCTGGCCAACGCGACCGTCAACAAGATGCGCGGCACGTTTTCGATGATCTACAGGTATGGGAAACGCAAGGACCTGGTTAACGTGAATCCTGCGGTGGATGTCCCCCTGCGTGACGTGGGCAACGGGGTGGAGCGTTTCCTGACAGATGAAGAGGAGAAGCGGCTCCGGCGTGTTCTGCAGCGGAACATCAACGCGCACGATCCCATCAGTCACCCGGAATTGCGGAAGCAGGCCATCCATCGGCTCCTAGAGTTTGAGGTCTCCCTGAAGTCGGGTATGCGTCGCTCCGAACAGTACAACCTGCGATGGGGCGATGTCGATTTCGAGAGGCGTATTATGCGCCTCCGAAAGACGAAGAATGGGAAACCACGCAATGCATTCATCATTGATGACGTGGCGAAGGCGCTAAAGCAATTGGGAGACCTCAGCCTCGAACGCAGGGATCGGTCTGCAGACCAGCCGAACAAGTCGCCGGAGGACGTCGTCTTTGCCAAGGCCGACAACAAGAAGTGGTGGCAGGCGGCCCTGGACGACGCGAAGGTCAAAAAGTACCGTTGGCACGACAACCGGCATACTTTCTGTTCGCGGCTGGTTCAGGCCGGAGTGCACCTGAAGGTGGTGCAGGAAGCCGCGGGGCACGCCTCTATTGCCTCGACAATGCGATACGCGCATTTCGCACCCTCTCAGGTGATCGACGCGATGGCTGTCCTCAATAGCAAACGGTGATCCGCGTTACGGGGTTGCATTTGGTATATAACAAATTATATACTACGTTTCAGTCATGAAGAGTCCCACTGATCATCAGGCGACGAGGATCGAATGGGTGGGGGACTCAAAGGAGGTTCTGAGCGCCTTCCCTCATGATGTGAAGGTCACACTGGGATTCTCGTTACGGCAGCTTCAGAACGGGAATCGTCCTCGGTGTGCTCATCGTCCGATGACTTCAGTCGGCAAGGGTGTCTGGGAATTGAAAGACAGCGATGAGCGAACATGGTATCGCCTTATGTACCTGACACAGATCGGCAATACCATCCATGTTCTGCACTGCTTTGAGAAAGACAGCAGGAAAACGGATCGGCGTGATCTGGAGATTGTGAAGGTCAGACTGAAGGAAGTCCGGCAGAGGCTGCGTTGTTGAAAGCAGAGAGCATTGCGACCAACCGGGAGTGGTCAAATGAGCAAATCAAATCACATTACGACTGGCGATGTTCTGGACGACCTGGGATTCTCCAGGTCGGAAGCATCGGCGCTGAAGATCAAGGCCACCATTCTGGAGGCGATCTTGGCTGAGATCGACCGGCGTGGCTTAACCCAGCGCGAGCTGGTGGATTTGCTGGATGAATACCAGCCGAATGTCAGCAATCTCCTGCACGGCAGGATCAGTAAGGTGAGCATCGAAAAGCTGCTTGCGTATGCAGACCGGCTCAAGATGCGAAGCAGCATCGAGTTGCGTCCGTCTGCCAAATCAGGTCAGGCTAAACCCGTGCGGCACATTGCGACGAAAGAAGCGGCCTACGCGTAGCTCCGCGTGATCCGCTATCCAGCCTTGCGTTTCTGGTGATCGGATTCGGCGAACTTGCGAATCTCCTCAATCGGGATCAGTACGCGATTGTCGATTCTCCTTGTCAACATCCGCCCATCAGCGATCATGTAGTCCACTTTGCGGATGCTGATGGTGAGCATTTCTGCAGCCGCTTTGCGGCTTACGAGAAGTCTTGCATCCATGGGCATAGTCGCTGTGCCGGGCCGTTTGCGTTTTCCGCTCTCTTGCCTTAACGTCCGCGGCTTGGAACCTCCAGAGGGCAACGGCATAGCCTGCATAGCGGAGGACGAATTCTTACGAGTACCCGAAAATGCAGGCGCCTGATCTGGGTCAATTGCGCCTACGGTTTCGACACAATCAAACAGGGAGAGCTGCCCTGCCAGTGGGACTGTCGGAAGGCGGCGGGTAAGGGAAGAAGGGCGCAAGAGACACCTCAGCGGCTTGCACACTTGACATTAGCGCAGGAGTATCCATAGAGTCAACTGTAAGTTTACGGATGACCATGGCAGTTGCGACGGCAACCCCGGACAGCAGGATGGAGAAAGGAAAGCCCGTGACCGAAAAAGGCGGATGGCCGCAGCAGCCGGTAATTTCGATTCGCGTCTCAGAGGCACTCCGCTCCCGGCTCGAACGATTGAAGGAACTCCTCTCGAAAAAGAGCGGGGAAAATGTGACTACATCCGAGGTCGCCAAGCAGCTTCTGGAGTCGGCCCGCGAGGACCGGCTGGAGGTGGCGGAACTGCTGGCAGATGCGACCGCAGCGCTCGCTGAAACGAGACGCAAGGCGGAGGCGGGACTGAGTCTTTCCCGGGCCGAATGGATCGTCCTTGCGAATTACGTGCAACTCGGAGTTGAGAGCTCCATTGCTGACCCCATTTCACTGGAGACGATGAAAGGAATCCTCCAGGCTTTCCTCGCCGCTTACCAGGTACGCCGGGGGAAGAAGACGAGCCGGGATGCCCATTACCTTTCGGATCTCCCGATCCTCAACAGGCAGGGCCAGCCGGTTCCGGGATCTCAGGCTGAAGACATCGAGGTTACGACGGCCGTCGAGCGGCTGATCCGGAGACTGGAATTGCCCGGAGCGGAGGAGGTTTGGCCGCAGTTCGCCGCCCGGAATCTGTACGAGTTCCTGGAGGAGGAATCCTTCGGCATCGAAGCGATGAATCAGGCCCTGAAGCCGTACTGGCCCATCCTGTGGAGAGCGGCCGCCCGAGGGCACTATCTGGTGCGCGGAACTCCGGTGCGAAGCGCAGCCGGAAGGGCCGTTGCCGAGCGCCCCTGGGGCCCGGCGATTTCCTCGGTATTCGAGGGCGGGTTCGTGCTCTCGTTCGCTACGGGAAGCGATGGCGATCTGGCGGTCCTGGTGAACCTGCCCGAGGCTCGTCAGACGATGTACGAGATGAGACCCTGGCCGATGATTGCGGAGTTCCGGTCCATGCTCGATGCATGGGAAACAAGCGAAGCGAATTCGTTCTGGCAGGGGCGCTGGTTCTATGGCTACACGGCGATGGAATCCACGGTGCCGCCCATCTGGGTTCGGTGCCCGAGTGGGGTGTCCTTCGGGTTCACGGCCAGCGAGTGGGCATCGCTGCAGGAGGCGTTTCGCCTTGCCTGGCAAAAGCCAGAGCTGCAGCGAATTTCAGCTGAGCTGCTGCTGGAGTATGGCGAGATTTAAGAACGACGCTGCTGTCGCAGCGGAAGTAGTGTCGACACGTCACCCCCAACTGGGTTGCTGCAGAGCGCTCTCAGACGCGGTGACGTTTACAAATGTCAACTTCCGCTACTACAGCGATTTAGGCTTTTGGCGTTTACGCCGGTAGACGCGCGTTGACCTCGGTGGACGAAAAGGGCGCTCTGGAGCGCTTTGGCGTAAACACGTTGAAGTGAAAGAGCTTCGCGCGAATTGTACGAAACGACGACCGCACGATCGCAACCGCACGTCAGAAGCGAAGGTTCCCTTATGAATGCCTCGCGAGCGACGACCGTAAAAGAAAATACGACCGCGCCGAAAGACGACAACCGGCCGGGCTTCCGCACCAAAACCATCTCGACGCGGCTGACTCCAGACGAACTGGCCGAGGTTGAATCGGCTGGCGAACGGGCGGGAAAGCCGGTGTCGGAGTGGCTGCGAGAGATGGCATTGACCGCGGCGAAAGAGCGGCCTTCCGACCCGATTGAATTGCTTCTCGCGGAAGTTTGGGCGGTGCGTCACACGCTGTTGAGTCTCTTTTATGCGGGCGCTCAGGCGACGGTCGAAGGTCGCCCGTTGCTCCCCGAATCCGTTCTCAAGATCCGTGATGGAGCCGACGCAAAGAAGCTCGAACAGGCTCGCCGATTGCTCGCCGATTTCCTTGGCCCGCGGGCCAAAGAGGGCGCGGAAGAGCGATGAATAGCAGGCGCATTCTTCTCATTCTGGTCCGGCTTGTGGCATTTGCGGCAGTGGCCGAGGCGCTCGCGATCTGGGTGTTTTGGCGCTCGCAGTGGACGCCGATCGAACGCCATTATCTGCCCGCCTACATCTGGTCCTCGCTGCCGGTTGTCTCTCCCTCCACGGTCGAAGTCCAGTGGATTTGGAAGGTGGGACGCCATCACAGACGCCAGCTGGCCACGGATGACGACGTGGTGGACTCCGCAGATGGAATCGGTATGGCGCTCTCGCAGTCTGCCGTTAGTGCCGGATGGAAGACGCTTGTAGGGGGTCCGCCGCAGCAGGTTTCGGCGGACGAACTCAGGCCTTTTCTGAGCAGTCTGGTATTTGAAGGCCAGAGCCTCTGGAAACTCCTCCTTTTTCCGGAATTGTCTGCGCTCGCCGCACTGTGCGCTCTGCTTTTTATCTGGTTCCTGGGCATCGGATTCCTGCGGGCTCTCATCGCCGATTATGCTTGGCAACGGCGGCTGTATTC
>Ga0335074_10013238_pt1 | contig 11597 bp, 6 predicted proteins | sample Lox_Sample_23_FD_206715 | JGI IMG/M metagenome (GOLD analysis project Ga0335074, IMG submission 206715) | Soil microbial communities from Loxahatchee National Wildlife Refuge, Florida, United States - Lox_Sample_2.3 | ecosystem: Environmental > Terrestrial > Soil > Wetlands | place: USA: Florida...
GTGGACCGCGACCGCTGAATCGATCCTCGCTAAACTCGAGCGCCTCTGTAAAGTTATCAACGGAACGTCACACTAGTACCTCTCCCAAGAATCGCGAATATGCGCAGAAACGGGTTGACGCGGTGCGTGTCGAGGCGACGACCAGAGCCTCGCAGATGAAAGCATCCGCCTTGTTTGGCGCTGCCTGGGAAAGTGACTTCCTTGAGGTCTTGTGGCAGGACACCGATCGTGTTTTCTGCAGGCTATGGCGCGATGACATTGAAGACGAGAGGTATGCTTTTGTTCCCGTCCTTTCCGGCGCCGAGCATCCCACGCTCGAGAGCATCAATCGCCTGGTACATGAATACCAGCTCAAGGACTACCTCGACCGTGCTTGGGCGTTGCGACCGGCGGAGCTCGTGCGGGAGCGCGAGCGGACGATGCTGGTTGTCGACTACATGGGAGGAGAGCCGCTCGATCGTCTCGTGGGCCAGCCCATGGAAATCGGGCGATTTCTCCGCCTCGCGGTAGCCCAGTCGGCCGCGCTCGGCCGGCTACACGGGCAGGGACTGATCCATAAGGACATCAAGCCGGCCAATGTCGTCGTGAACTCAACGACTGGACAAGTCTGGCTCACCGGCTTTGGCATCGCATCTCGCCTCCCGCGTGAACGCCAGACACCCGAGCCTCCGGAGTTCATCGCGGGAACGCTCGCGTACATGGCACCGGAGCAAACGGGACGCATGAACCGCTCCATCGATTCCCGTAGCGACCTGTACTCGCTTGGGGTCACTTTTTACCAAATGCTGACCGGCGATCTGCCGTTCGCCGCCTCAGACCCGATGGAATGGGTGCACTGTCACATCGCGAGGCAACCCGCATCGCCGACCGAGCGGGTGCAGAACGTTCCGGCCGCTGTCTCCGGAATCGCGATGAAGTTGCTCTCCAAGACCGTGGAAGAGCGATATCAGACAGCCGCAGGTGTGGAGAGCGACCTTCGACGCTGTCTCTCCGAGTGGGACGACCGGCGGCGCATCCAGCATTTTGCGCTGGGAACCCGCGACTTCCCCGACCGCCTCATGATTCCCGAGAAGTTATACGGGCGAGACCGCGAGGTCGAGATCTTGCAGGCTGCCTTTGCTCGTGTTGTTTCCGGCGGTGGGCCCGAACTGGTCCTCGTCTCCGGATACTCCGGCATCGGCAAATCAGCAGTCGTCAATGAGCTCCACAAGACTCTCGTGCCTCCCACAGGCTTATTCGCATCCGGCAAGTTCGACCAGTACAAAAGCGACATTCCCTATACCACGCTGGCGCAGGCGTTTCAGGGCCTCATACGGCAACTTCTGAGCAAAAGTGACGAAGAATTGCGCAAGTGGCGTGAGGCGTTTCGGGCGGCGCTCGAACCGAACGGACTGCTGATGGTGGAGTTCGTCCCGGAATTACGCCACGTTATAGGTGAACAGCCGCCAGTACCTGAGCTATCGCCCCAGGACGCGCGGGGACGCTTCCATCTCGTATTGCGGCGGTTCATCGGCGTGTTCGCGCGGCCCGAACACCCCCTAGCACTTTTTCTCGACGACTTGCAATGGCTGGACGCCGCGACACTTGACCTACTGGAAGATCTGTTGACGTGTTCCGATCTGCAGCACCTTTTGCTGATCGGGGCATATCGGAACAACGAGGTCAGCGCCAACCATCCGCTGCTGCGCAAGCTCGATGCCATCCGACAGGCCGGAGCGGTATTGCGGGAAGTCGTTCTGACCCCATTGGGTCGCGACGATCTGATACGGCTGCTGAGGGACTCTTTGCATTGCGACCGACGGCGCGGTGACCCGTTGGCGCAATTGATTCACGAGAAGACCTCAGGCAACCCGTTTTTTGCAATTCAATTCCTTTCTATGCTCTCCGACGAGGGCCTCCTCGTCTTTGACTATGGCGAAGGCCGATGGTCATGGGACCTCAACCGCATCCGCGCCCAAAGCTACACCGACAATGTCGTGGAACTGATGGTCGCGCGATTGAACCGCCTACCGCCTGACACTCAGCAGACGCTCCAGCAGTTTGCCTGCTTGGGAAACAGCGCCGGGTTCGACATGCTACGCACGATCTGTCACGTGACGCTCGAGGGACTGCACGAGCGCCTCTGGGAGGCGGTGCGCGCGGGGGTCGTCTTTCGCTCGGACGTTTCCTACCGATTTCTCCACGACCGAGTGCAGGAAGCGGCCTACTCCTTGATCCCTGAGGAAAAGCGCGCCGAGGCGCACCTGCGAGTCGGCATGCTATTGGGGGTGCGGACGCCACCGGGGAAGCTAGAGGAAGCGATATTTGACATCGTCAATCAACTGAACCGCGGCGGTTGCCTCATCGTCACGATCGAAGATCGTGAAAAGGTCGCAGGCTTTAATCTTCTCGCAGGCAGGCGAGCCAAGCGCGCGAGCGCGCATGTTTCGGCACTCGAATACCTGAGAGCCGGCAGGGCACTGTTGACTGACCAAACCTGGCAAGACAACTACGATCTTATCTTCTCTATCGAATACCTGATGGCCGAGTGCGAGGTGCTGACGGCGGACATGATCGCGGCCGAGAGGAGGCTCTCGCAGCTAGCGCAGCTGGCCAACAGTCGTCACGAGTTCTGTCTCGTTACACGTTTACGTATCACCCTTTACACAGCCTTGAATCGGATAGATGGTGCGGTGGATGTGTTTCTCGACTGGTTGCGCCGCGACGGCATCGCCTGGTCGAGACATCCGACGCACGGCGATGTGGTGGGGGAATACGAGCGGATCCGGACCCTTATCGGGAACCGCCCGATCGAGGAGCTCATTGACCTGCCACTCGTAACCGACCCGGACGTTATAGATACACTAGACGTCTATACCGAAGTCATTTATCCCGCATTGCTTTGCGACGAACACTTTTCATCGCTCGTCGTTTGCAGGCTAGTGATTCTCAGCCTCGCACATGGCAACTGTGACAACTCGTGTTACGCATACGCATGGCTGGCCGTATTCGCGGGACCACACTTCGACGACCACATGGAGGGCCTTAGGTTCGGACAGCTGGCCTGCGATCTGGTCCAGAAGCGCGGCCTGACGCGGTATGAGGCGCGGACCTATCTGGCCGTGGGTGCGCTTGTGATTCCGTGGACGAAGCCCGCGCGGCGTGGGCGCGAGCTGGTGCGTCGCGCCTTCGATGCCGCGTATCGGATAGGTGATCTTAACTTCGCTGCGATGAGCTGCGACGTGCTGACCACAATTTGTTTGGTCTCCGGAGATTCACTCGCCGAGGCGCAAGCCGAAGCCGAGAACGGCCTCATCTTCATGAAGAAGGTGGGTTTTGCGCCGATGATCGACAATTGCGTCGGAAAGCTCGATCTTATCAGGACTCTCCGGGGGTTGACTCGGATTTTTGGCCACCCGGACGGCGAAGGGTTCAGCGAGCAGGAAGCCGAACGCAGTCTGGCCAGAAGCAAGGGTCTAGGAGATCCAGAATTCTTCTATTTGACGCGCAGGTTACAGGCCCGCGTTTTGGCGGGAGATCATGCGTCAGCCGTGAGGGCCGCAGCAGAGGCGCAGCGCCTCGGCCAGACGTGGCCGACGAGGTTCGGCACTGCCGCTGGCGACTTTCATCTCTATAGCGCGCTTGCCCACGCCGCGGCTTGGGATTTTGCGGCGCCCGATCAAAGAGAGGTTCACTGCAGTGAGTTGAGAAGTCACCTCGACTGGCTCGAGATGCGGGCAGAGCATAATCCGGACACCTTTGAGAGCCAGGCGGCGCTCGCCGGCGCGGAGCTCGCTCGACTCGAGGGCCAGACGTTGGCCGCTGAGGAGCTCTATGAGAAAGCCATTCGTTGCGCACATACCGAGGGCTTTGTCCACATCGAGGCGGTAGCCGATGAGTGGGCCGCACGCTTCTACGGGGCACGCGGCTTTGAGAAGATAGCGAATACCTATCTGCGGGATGCACGGTACTGCTACCTTCGTTGGGGAGCAGACGGGAAGGTGCGACAACTGGAGCAGCTCTATCCGCGGCTCAGAGCCGAGACGCCTGTCTCCGATGCCACGACCACTATGCTGGCACCCGTGGAGCATCTCGATCTGGCTACCGTGATCAGGGTCTGCGAAGCGGTTTCGGGGGAGATTGTTCTGGAGACGCTGATTGACACGCTCATGCGGAACGCCGTCGAGCACGCCGGCGCGAACCGGGGTCTCCTGATTCTTCCACGAGGTGACGAATATTTCATAGAGGCCGAAGTTACGACGAACAGCGATGACGTGAACGTCCACCTACGGCGCGAGAGTGTGACCGCAGGTGCTCTGCCGGAGGCAATTGTTCGCTATGTCCTTCGCACGAAAGAAAGTGTCCTATTGCATGATGCCGCGGGCGAGAACCAGTTTTCAACTGATGACTATATTCGGGAGCACCGGGCACGATCGATCCTGTGCCTACCGATACTCAAGCAGACCAAGCTAGTCGGGATGCTGTATCTGGAGAATGAACTGACACAAAAGGCTTTCACTCCCGCGCGCATGGCCATCCTCAAGCTGCTTGCGTCCGGGGCGGCGATCTCACTGGAAAATGCGCGCCTTTACCGGGATCTCGCGGAGCGGGAAGCCAAAATCCGACGTCTGGTCGATGCCAACATTATCGGAATATTCATCTGGGATTTCCGAGGCCGCATCCTCGACGCGAATGACGCGTTTCTGAGACTCGTAGACCATCGCCGTGAGGACCTCGTATCGAATGGCATCAGCTGGAGGGACCTCACGCCGCCAGAATGGCGCGAACAGGACGAAAGGGAGTTAGTGCCCCTGCTAATGGCGACCGGCAGCTTGCAGCCGTTCGAAAAGGAGTACTTGCGTAAGGATGGCAAGCGCGTGCCGGTCTTGGTGGGCGCCGCAACATTTGAAAGAGGCGGCAACGAAGGTGTTGCCTTCGTACTCGATCTGACTGAGCGCAAGCGCGCGACAGACGAGCTGCGCGACTTGCAGTCGGAACTCGCGCATGCGAACCGTCTTGCAACGATGGGCCAGCTCACTGCCTCGATTGCGCACGAAGTGAACCAACCCCTTACTGCAGCGCACAACAACGCGCGTGCCGCTTTGCGCTTCCTCGGTGTTGATCCCCCGGACATCCCCGAAGTCACGGAGGCACTCTTGTGCGTGGTGAACGAGACTTATCGAGCGGGCGACATCGTCGGCAGGATCCGCGATCAAGTCAAAAACGCCCCGCCACGTAGCGAGGATCTTGACGTGAACGATGCCATTCAAGAGGTGGTAGCGCTCGTGCGAGGTGAGCTGTCGGAGAACCGTGTGTCGGTCCAAATCCAGCTCGGGGAGAGACTCTCACCCGTTCACGGCGATCGAGTGCAGCTGCAGCAGGTGATACTGAATCTAATCCTCAATGCGAATGAGGCAATGCTCGGCGTCGATGGCGAAGCGCGCGAGTTACTGATCAGCACGGAATCGTATCCGGCGGGTGGGGTGCTCGTCGCGGTATGCGACTCAGGACCCGGTATCGCGCCGGAGCTGCGCGAGCGGATTTTCGAGTCCTTCTATACCACCAAGCCCGATGGACTGGGGATCGGACTCTCGATATGCCGCTCCATCATCGATGCTCATGGAGGGCGGTTGTGGGCGGACGTACGCGAGCCGCGCGGGACGGTGCTCCGATTCACGCTGCCGGGTCGTGGCTGAGTAAGTACGCCCGCGCGCCAGTCCAGCATCGACGGGCATGGCCGGCGGGCGACACCGCCGGGTGCTGGACTGATACGCCTGCGAACCCATGCGTCGCGGACATCTTTTGTCGCTCTCGTCCAAGCGCGCTTGCGTGCCGGACCGTTAGGGTCAGCTTCATATGGCGTCTCTACTGCAGACACTGCGGCTGGCGGATGCGGAGAAAAGCGCGATCGGCCATTTCAACGTCTCGGATCTCGTTACGCTCTATGGGATCGTGGAGGCGGCGCGCCAGCAGCAGGTTCCTGTCATCGTCGGCGCTTCGGAGGCAGAGCGCGGCTTCATGGGAGTCCCACAGCTGGTAGCGGTCATTGAGAGCTTGCGCGCTCGCGAAGGCCCGCCGATCTTTCTCAACGCCGACCACACACATTCTTTGGCCGGTGCAGTTGAAGCGGCCAAGGCGGGATTCGACTGGGTCGTGTGTGACTTCTCGTCCTTGCCATTCGAGCAGAACGTACGCCAGACGCGAGAAGCCGTTCGCGTGCTGAAGGGGTTGCGCCCCGACATACTGGTGGAAGGCGAGATCGGTGATATCGGTAGTGGCTCCCAGATCCATGATGCTCCGCCGAATCTGAAGAGATCGTTGACCACAGCGGATGAAGCGCATCAGTTTGTAGAGGAAACCGGAATCGATACGCTGGCTCCCGCCGTGGGTACCATGCATGGTGTTCTGCGCAGCATGCTGAATACCGACGCCAAGAAGCATCTGGATGTGGACCGGATCCGAGCGATCAAGGAACGCACCGGAATGTTCATGACGTTGCATGGTGCCTCGGGCACCGATGATGATGATCTTCGTGCAGCTATTACGGCTGGCATCACCGTAATCCACATCAATACCGAGGTGCGGCTCGCCTGGCGACGAAGTATCGAAGAAAGCCTCGCGAGCCGGAAGGATGACATTGCCCCGTACACACTGCTGGCGCCTGCGATCGAAGCAGTGAAACGCACCGTCACCGCGCGACTCGCATTATTCAGCAGGCGCGGGACACCGTCGCGGCAAGAGGTGCAGCCGACGATTCGGGCGTGAAGAGCTCAAACGTGCTCCTGAAGTGCTTTGCGAGCGCGGAGGCGCTTGTCAGCGAAGGCGCAGCCGACGTCCTGGGTCACCTGGCGCATGCATGGGCATCCCGAGGAAAGGCGAGTCTAGTGGTGTCCGGTGGGCGCTCGCCGCGGGCATTCTTCGAGCAGTTGCGCACGGGGGACCTCGAGTGGAGAGGTGTGTGGGTTACACTCGCCGACGAACGCTGGGTGGAGCCAACCGATGCCACGAGCAACGAGCGTCTGGTACGCGAGGAGCTATTGAGAGGCAAGGCGGCGGCGGCGCGCTTCGTAGGTCTGAAGAATGAAGCGAGTTCTCCCGAGCAGGGCGCCGCGGCTGCCTGGCAGGCCTTAGCGCCCGTCCCACGGCCCTTCGATGTGACGATACTTGGCATGGGTGATGACGGACATACGGCCTCTTTGTTTCCGAGATCCCCAAATCTGAAGAGCGCGCTTGATGAGTCCGCCGCTGGTGCCTGCGTCGGCATGTGCTCCCCGATGCCCCCGCGCGCGCGGCTCAGCTTGAACCTGAGCGCGCTGCTCGACTCGGGACGCATCATCATCCTCATACGTGGTGAGTCGAAGCTGCGCGCCTACCGCGCCGCTAGCGGCCCAGGTCCGGTCGAGGAGATGCCCGTGCGAGCAGTACTGCGTCAGCAACGCACACCGGTGCAAGTCCTTTGGGCACCGTGAGAGCGACGGTGCTCGCCTCTGGAGGCATGTGGCCACGGACGAAGGCAAACGAAGAGCGCGAGCCGTCGGTCCTTGAGAACTTCGACGCCGAAGGCGTGCTCGACGCGCTCGATTTCGGAATCATCGTGTTGGACGAGCAGCTGTGCCCCATATATGCCAATGTCATTGCGCAGCAGCGGCTCGCGCTTCACCTGCGCGAGATCCGCGGCCGGCCGCTCGCCGACTTTCTGCCGCAGCCGCAGCGTTTCGCCCGCGCCGTGCGGTGCGTGCTCGAGAGCGGGACGACGCTCGATTACACCCTCCGCATGAACCTTCAGCGCTCGCATCGCGGTAAGCATTCGTTCGCCGTGCGGATCGTTCCGCTCCGCAACCAAACGATGGGCGTGTACGCGCTGATCGAGTGGAGAGCGTGACGCTGCGCGCGTCGGAGTGCTCGGCTGCTCGATGATCGGCGGAGCCCAGTGGCGATGCGGGTCACGCGTGCGTCGCTCGGGTCAGCAGGGACGGTCGATGAGTTCCATGTCTCTCCCGTTCACTGAAGGTTCACCGCCGACAATCGAGCTGATGAACACGCAGCCTATCATCGCCACGGTACCGTCGAATGACTGCCATATGCACAGGACAAATCCCAACGTGCCGTACATCCCGCTGAAGGACCATCGCGAGGCGGTCGCGAGGGCCATTGCCTGGCTCGGTGACCGGTATCTGCTCGCCAACCCGGTCAACGTCACCGCGCGCGCAAATGTGCTCCCTCATTCGCCGGAAGGCGGCGCGAGCAAGGGGATGCACGCGGGGGCGCACGTGGGCGGGGAACGGTCAAGTACGTGCAGACGGGTGCTCGAGGTGAGGTCATGAACGCCGCTGAGCGGCTCTATCGGAACGGCCAGAGTCTCTGGCTCGACAACATCACCCGCGACCTGCTCACCAGCGGTACGCTTGCACGCTACATTCGTGAGCTCGGGGTGAGAGGGCTGACCTCCAATCCCACGATCTTCGACCACGCCATCACAAGAGGTAGCGCGTACGACGCGGCGATCAGTGAGCAGCTGGCCGCGGGCCGCTCGGGTGAGCAGCTGTTCTTCGAGCTCGCGCTGCAGGATCTCACCGCGGCGGCGGACCTGTTCCTCGAGGTTCACCAGCAGACCGCGGGCGTTGATGGCTGGGTGTCGCTCGAAGTGTCACCCCTGCTGGCACGCGATGCGCGCACGACGCTCGCCGAGGCGAAGGAGCTCTACGCACGCGCACACCGGCCAAATCTGTACATCAAGATTCCGGGGACGACGGAAGCACTCCCTGCGATCGAGGAGGCGATTTTCGCAGGCGTACCGATCAATGTGACGCTCCTGTTCTCGGCAGCCCAATACCTGGCCGCGGCCGAAGCCTATCTTCGGGGAGTCGAGCGGCGGATCGAGGCCGGCCTTAATCCCAACGTCGGCTCGGTCGCCTCGCTGTTCATCAGTCGATGGGACACGGTGGTCGCCGATCGCGTTCCCAAGCCCCTGGTCAACACTCTCGGTCTTGCGATCGGCCGCAGTACCTATTGGGCGTACGTAGCTCTCCTCGCCTCGAATCGCTGGCGTCGCGCCTTCAACGCCGGTGCCCGTCCCCAGCGACTGCTTTTCGCAAGCACCGGTACCAAGGACCCGAAGGCCTCCGACATCCTCTACGTGAAAGGACTCAGTGCTCCACTCACCGTCAACACCGTACCCGAGAGCACGCTCAAGGCCTTCGCCGCTCACGGCGAGCTCGACGACGTATGGAGCACGGAAGGGGAGGCAAGCCAGAGCCCGCTCGATGAGTTCAGGCACGCTGGTCTCGACCTCGACGCACTCGCTAAGCGCCTCCAGGATGATGGTGCCGCCTCGTTCGTCAACTCGTGGAACGATCTGCTCGGCGTCATTGCCGTCAAGAGCTCCGCATTGCAGCGGCGGCCAGGGCGAGCGCGCTCGTAGGCGCTTGCGCGCACAGCCAAAGGAAATCCCGATGAGCAACTCGGTCCCTTCCATGCTCGGACGACCAGCATGGCGCGCACTCCAGGCACACCACGCGACTGTTGCCACAGCTCACTTACGGGAGCTATTCGCGCAGCAACCCGGGCGCGGTGAGCAGCTCGTGCTCGAGGGGGCCGGCATCTACCTCGATTATTCCAAGAATCGCATCACCGAGAGGACGATCGATCTGCTGGTGGAACTCGCCGAGCAGTCTGGACTGCGCGCACGGATCGATGCCATGTTCCGAGGTGAGCACATCAATCCGTCCGAGCAACGCGCGGTGCTGCACGTCGCACTGCGCGCCCCACGCGGTGCGTCGATCACAGTGGATGGCGTCAATGTCGTGCCACAAGTGCACGCTGTACTTGACAGGATGGGCGACTTCAGCGCCAAGGTGCGCACGGGACAGTGGCGCGGGTACAGCGGAAAGCGCATTCGAAACATCATCAATATCGGAATCGGCGGCTCGGATCTGGGGCCCGTCATGGCCTATGAAGCGCTGCGGTACTACAGCGAGCGCGCCATGCAGTTTCGCTTCGTGTCGAACGTTGACGGTACCGACTTCGTGGAGTGCGTGCGCGATCTCGACGCGCGCGAGACGCTCTTCATCGTTTCATCAAAGACCTTCACGACACTTGAGACGATGGCCAACGCCACGAGTGCGCGCGCCTGGTTAGTAGCCGGATTCGCCGGCGATGAAAGGTCGGTCGCGCAACATTTCGTTGCAGTATCCACCAATGCCACCGAGGTGGCCAAGTTCGGGATCGACACGGCGAACATGTTCGAGTTCTGGGACTGGGTGGGTGGCCGCTACTCGATAGACTCTGCAATTGGGCTGTCGACCATGCTCGCCGTCGGTCCGGAGCACTTCGCAGCCATGCTGCATGGCTTTCACGAGATGGACGAGCATTTCCGGACGGCACCCTTTGCGCGCAACCTGCCGGTGCTGATGGGGCTGCTCGGGGTCTGGTACACCAACTTCTTTGGCGCACAGACGGCCGCGGTCTTCCCTTACGAGCAATACCTCAAGCGCTTCCCCGCGTATCTACAGCAGCTCACGATGGAGAGTAACGGCAAGCACGTGACGCTCGAGGGTCAGCCGGTTAACTACGACACGGGTCCCGTTTACTGGGGCGAACCGGGGACCAACGGGCAGCACTCCTTCTACCAGTTAATCCACCAGGGGACGCGGCTCATTCCGTGCGACTTCATCGCCTTCATCCGTCCGCTCAATCCCTTGGGTGCCCACCACGACATGCTGCTCGCGAACGTGTTGGCACAGGGTGAGGCGCTCGCCTTCGGCAAGAGCGCACCCGAGGTGAAGGCCGAGGGCTCCGCCGACTGGTTGGTTCCGCATCGCACCTTCGAGGGCAATCGCCCGTCCAACACCCTTCTGCTCGAGGAGTTGACTCCGGGAGCGCTCGGTCGCCTGGTGGCTCTCTACGAGCACAGCGTGTTTACGCAGGGGGTCATCTGGCAAATCGACTCGTTCGATCAATGGGGCGTCGAGCTCGGCAAAGTGCTCGCGAAGGCCATCGTGCCGGAGTTGAAGCACAACACGAATGTGGCGCTTGCGCACGACAGTTCGACGAGCGCGCTCATACGACGGATCGTCGGGCGCAGCACGCAACGGACCACATTGCGGCGCCAGTGACCGGCTCATCGGCTTTTAACGCGTGGAGATATCGGCATGCAGCTCGGAATGGTGGGTCTGGGCCGGATGGGCGCCAACATGGTGCGCCGTCTCGTGGGCAAGGGTCACGAATGCGTCGTCTTCGATGCCTCCGCAACCGCCGTGCGTGCGCTGAGGCGCGAGGCCGCGGCGGGCGCGGACTCATTAGCGGACCTCGTGAGGCAGCTACACAGGCCGCGCGCCGTCTGGCTCATGGTGCCGGCGGCATCCGTGGACGAGACGATAGCCAAACTCGAGCCTCACCTCGAGTCCGAAGATGCGCTGATCGACGGCGGTAATTCCTATTACATCGACGACATGCGCCGCTCGAAGGTGCTCGCATCCCGCGGCATCCGTTATATCGACGTCGGCACGAGCGGCGGGGTGTGGGGGCTCGAACGGGGCTACTGCATGATGATCGGCGGGGATGCTGCGACGGTTCAACGTCTGGATCCGGTCTTTGCGGCGCTCGCGCCTGGGCGTGGG
>Ga0335074_10013239_pt1 | contig 11596 bp, 12 predicted proteins | sample Lox_Sample_23_FD_206715 | JGI IMG/M metagenome (GOLD analysis project Ga0335074, IMG submission 206715) | Soil microbial communities from Loxahatchee National Wildlife Refuge, Florida, United States - Lox_Sample_2.3 | ecosystem: Environmental > Terrestrial > Soil > Wetlands | place: USA...
GCCGGTGCGAGCGATCGCCGAATTGCACATCCGCGAAGACCTCGGCTGGATACCGTCATTCGCGGACTGGGTACGATGCATCCGACCGGAACCCTGGATGGGACGCGCGGGCAAACTGCTCGACGAGACCGCCTTCCCGTCTCGCGAAGACACGAACGAATCCGGTTCCGACGGGGACTGAACTATCGCCAACCGCTCCACTTGAAACGCGCTGCCACCGGACCCGCCGCAAGCGGGTCTTTTCATATTTGGAGGTCACCCATGCTGCCTGCAAACACACCATACGAGCCGAAGCACGCAAACACCCCGGACAGCGACCCGACAAAGCGATCCTTCCTCGACGTTTCCAACAGTCATCTTTCCCCTGAGACCTGCGAGTGGCTCGATGCACAGCTCGCGGACAACTTTCTGCGGGCTTCGCGGGCCGGCGTGACTGGACTGATCGCCGGCGGCAAGACCCGCTCCGGCTGGTTCGTCTACGCCCCCGAAGAGCCCACTCCAGAACTGCCCGCGGACCTCGCCCGCGTCTGTGCCTATGCCCGCACGCATGGCGCCGATTACGTGCTGTTCGATTGCGACGCTCCCCTCAACCGCGATCTGCCGGTCCTGCATCCGGACTTCCTCGACGAATAACGGCGGGAGCAATCGAGTCCGCCATTCCGTTCCCGACCATTCCGAATATGTCACGGCGCTATCGCGCCGCGAAGGAGCGCGCCCATGTTCGATAGCACACGCATCTTCCGCCGGTCGGACCCCGACTTCCCCACCACGCGTGCCGCCCAGGAGCGCCTGGTCGCGGCAGGACGGGTCCAAGGTGAGGGGCCCCTCGCGGCCGGGCACGCCGGCAGTCAGCGCTGCCGCCTGTGCGGCTGCAGCACCGACAACGACCCCGAAGCGGACCGAACGATCCCGGTCTGCGGCTCCTGCAAGGCGCGGCCCGAGGCCCGCGCAGCCCGCAAGCCCCACACGGCGCGCACCTTCACCGAGGCCGATCGATCCCTCATCCGAAAAATCCACGGCTATCTGCCACCGAAGCAGCTCCTGGCGATTCTAAACGACCGGCTCCGGAGCGACCTCGGCCCGAACACCCAAGCCTACAGCATGGAACAACTCCACGCCGAAGTCGCCGCCCAGCCGGACTCGAAACCTGCCCGCGATCACGGATGGGCCGGCCTGCGCAAGCTGCTCACGCAAGCCAGACACGCCGGCACGCTGGATCAGATCAGCGAGCAGGTCATCAACGACTTCGCTGTCGTCTTCTCGCTCTCCCCAAAACAGTTGTTGCGGCTGAAAGACATTCTGCTCCCACCAACGGAGGACTGACCGATGAAACGCACCGTCATCCGCCGCAACGAGATGCTCGGCGCCGCGCTCAATCTTGGCGGAACACCCATCACCCTGGACGAGTATGCCACCACCGGCCTGCTCGCGGTCGCGATCGGACCACGCGGCAGCGGCAAAACGAATGCCGGACTCCTGATGGCGGAACAGCTGTCCGCGCAGGGCTGGATCAGCGTCCTGATCGATCCGGAAAGCGAGCTCGAATCCCTCTATGGCGATGCCGTCACCGATCCGGAGGCGCTTCGCGTCACGCTCGCCACGCGGGACAGGCCCATCGTCGTTGTCAACGCCAGGGACGCCGGCGAATTCATCCCTTATGGCCGCGCCATTCTTGACACGGCCGAGCGGCACCGCAAGCCGACTTTCCTGGTTATCGACGAGGGCCAGCTGTTCAGCACCAGCCGGCGGCGCAGCAACCAAATCGGCGAAGCGGCCGACATCATCAACGAGTTTGCCGAGCGCGGACGCAAGCGCGCGCTCGATCTGTTCATCACCGCCCTGCGCTACACCGGCACCCTCCAACGCACGCTGTTCGCCAACAAGAACCTGACCCTGATCGGCTGGCAGGAGGATCCCACAGCGTGGTCAGCCCTGGCGCCGCAATTCAAGGCCTCGAAGATCGAATTCACCGACCTCAACGCGCTCTGCCCAGGCGAATTCTTCTGCCTCAGCCGGCACGGGGTCGAGAAGATCCGGATGCCGATGGCGACGGCCCTGAAGGCCGTGGCTCCGAGGGCCAAACCGGTCGTAACGGCGCTGCCCGCGACCTTCAATCAATGGACACGGGCCATGAGCCAGATTCCGACCGAACGCCTCGAGGCCCTCAACGACGATGTCATCAAGCTGCTCAGCACCGTGGCGGAACTCTCCCCACAGCAGATCCTCGCCGGCCAAGCTGCCCTCCAGGACGAGCAGGAGGCGCGCACATGAACCGCGACCCCTTCGGAAGTTCCGGCGACGCCTGGAAGCGCTTCGTGATCGAGCACGGCGGCCGGGCCGACACGCGCGACCTCGCCTTCATCCTGCAACGACCCGCCGAGGAGATCCAAAAGCTCCGTGCGACCGGCGCCTGCACCAAGGGTCCAGGGCGCAAAGACTTCATCACGCTCTTCCGACTCTGGCACGGCCGCGAACCGAATGACGAGGATTGGCCGCCGCCACGCAAATCCGGAGCAGGTCAATACGGGTGGCAGGGACCGGAACTCGCCCTGCTCGCAGGCCTTGTCGGCCGCCTCGGCAAAGCCGAGATCACGCAAGTACTCACCGACCGCCTGCGCCGCCTGACCGGCGATCCAACGGCTTCCCGCAGCATCATCTCGGTTCAGGTCGCGATCAACCGCATCGGGATGCAGACAAAAGACGTGGTGGGAGGAATCACAACGGCGCAGGCCAGCCGCGAGATCGGCTCGCTCGCGATCATCAACCAAGCGATCTGGAAGCGCGACCTCAAGGCGCTGCGCGTCGGACGACTCTGGGTGATTCCCCACGACGCCTGGGCCGCCTGGAAGGCACGCCGTGTCTTTCCTCCGGCCGGCTATATTCCGCTCGCCACGCTCAAGCAGCCGCTCTCGATCCGCAGCGACAAACTCTCGGAATACGCACGCATGGGATACGTGCCCACGGCGATCCGCTGCAATCCCTACGGCGTCGGCCTCCCGTCAACACGGTTCGGTACCTGGTATATCGACCCGGAGGCAGCCAGACGACTCATCGCCGACCGACACGCCGGACGCCCCATGCCGTGGCACGGCAGGCCGCTCGTTGAAAACCTGCGCACGACGTACCGGCTGTGGCAGCAGCGCAAGCACCCACCGATCTGCAAGACCTGCGCCGAGATCTGGGGCCACAAAGGGGCACCCAAATCGTTCAAGGACTACACGGAACGCTACCCACCGCTCGCCCATGGCGCCAAGCGCCACCTGACCCTTCGCTGGACTCGCGGCCTGACGGTGACCGAGGTCGCCCAAAAAGCCGGCTGCTCGATCAGCCAGGTGAGACGCGCCATCGCCAAGGGCACGCTGGATACGACGACACAGGGCAACCAGGTCCATATCACCAAGACCGCCGCGACCCGCTGGATCGGTCGCGGCTGTCCCGCCGGCGACACGCAACGCTCTTGGATCTCGCTCGACACCGCACGCAAGCGATACCTCTTCACCAGCCGGGAACTGAAGGCGTTCATCGCGCAGGGGAGACTCAAAGCGAGGACCGGAACGCAGGGCGCCATGCGCGGCATCGTCTACGTCCCGCAACAGCAATGCGCGACGCTCCGCGAGCAGATCGGCTTCACCGAAGCAGAGGCCGCCCGCCGCGCCGGCGTCACGGTCTCGCGGCTCCGCGACATGCTGCGCGGCGTCAACTGGCGCGGCACCGGCGCCATTCCCCTGGTCACGGTCCAGGCGGTCATCAAGCGGCTTCAATCCAGCCCAGGCTACACGATCGAGGACGCCGCCAAAGCGCTCGGCCAAGACACAGCCTGGGTGGAGGACAGAATCACGGACGGCACCGTGCGCCCCCTCCGCAGGCAATGGGACGCGGACCGGCGGTATCTCTCCGAACCCATGATGCTGCGCCTGCGGAAAGCCGCGGAAACCGCGCGATCCACGACAATTCCCGAGGGAGACTGGCTCCGAGTGGGGGAGGCTGCCCTCGAAGCAGGTGTCACCGCGACGACGATCGAGAAATGGGCGGGGTGCTCCGAACTGGAACGCGTTCATATGCGAGGCGGCTGGCGATATAGGCGCGACGCCGTTCGCGCCCGCGCGCGGCTCTATTGGCGACAAACCCGCTTCGAGCGCGCCACCCCGCCAAAATGGCTGCAGGCCGAGACACAAACCTAACCCCGAATCCAAAACTGCTACCGCGATCCCCCGACCGCCTGGTGACCCGTGCGTCGCTCAATCACACTGCCCGACCCGATTCAAATTCCGGAACAGTGACCTCGAGTTGCTCGACCCGATGCTTCAATGCGACAGAAACCAGGCATTCATGGCTGTGCCGGTCAGAGCAGACCCTCATAAAGTTGAGCCAACGACACAGATAGGTCAAACTCCGGCAATTCGAGCGCGCCGCGTACTTCACGCTCCTCGAAACCCGTCGCCCGCTCACAAACCAGGGCCACGGGTTGATCCTGCGCAAGCATGATATAACGACGCAGGGAAGGTAAAACAGCGTATTCGGCCCGCTTGACCCCACGATCGGCCACCGCAGTAGTTTCCGACAGAACTTCGACCAGCAAAACCGGCTCAGGAATCTCAGTGTCGGCAGGACGGATAACCGTGCAAGTCACGGCCACGTCGGGATAGCGAGCTCGGGTGCCGCGCGCGGTGAGCACTTTGAGGTCGGCGCGCACAACAGTACAACCAGTGCCACGGAGCGCCGCGCGAAGAAGGTCATAGAACCGACTGGCCAACTCCGTGTGAGCAAAGCTGCCACCCACCATTGCGATAGGCTGCACGCCGTCCCACTCATAACGGGTCGACTGGCGACCCTCCCAGGCAACGAACTCCGCGAGCGTCGTAGGCGGTCGTGGCTGCAAGGCCGCACTCATGAAGCAGAACACTACACCTCACCGGCATGGCGCGCCAGCCCGGTTTCCACTCTTGCTCACGCGCGCGCTCTCCCGGACGGGCGAACGCGCCGCCAAAGCCCCGCTCACCACTCCGGGGCTGCGTGCGAGCAGCTCAACACCCGGCACCTGAGCGACCGCACCCACGCAGCGCGGCCGTCTGGCCGGCGCGGCAGTGGCGCGTGGCCCAAGGCTGCGCCCCGCGCCAACCCAGCCGGCAAAAAAACAGAAACAACAGCCTCGATGCAAATACAACGACACGGCCGGCTCAACACAATCGGAAAGAGACATCGCTACCGCATCGCCGCCGGCGCGCGGCAAGGAAACGGCCTTCGGCCGCGCGCTGCGCGCGTCCTTGCCCCGTCCGGCGGGATGCGGGGGCGGGGAGGGGTGTTCAACCAAGGAAGCACCCCGATGCACACGGCCCATGACAGAGGCCTCGACCTCCGTGAAATCCGTCACTTCCATCTGTTCTGCGGTCTCGGCGGCGGCGCCAGGGGCTTCAACCGCGGCACCGCGCGCGTCGGCAACATGCAGGCCGTCTTCCGCTGCATCGGCGGCATTGATGTCTCGCCCGCCGCGATCCACGACTTCAATCGTCTCGCCGGCGTGCCGGGCACCATCCTCGACCTGTTCGATGCGGAACAATATACCGCCTTCCACGGACACGCCCCTCCCGCGGGATGGCGCCCCGCAACACCCGCCGACCTCCAGCGCGCCGCCGGCGGCGAACGGCCCCACATCGTCTTCCTGTCCGCACCCTGCAAAGGCTTCTCGGGCCTGCTCGCCGAAGAGGTCAGCCGCTCTCCCAAATATCAGGCACTGAACCGCCTCACGCTGCGCGGCATCTGGCTCGTGCTGGAAGCCTGGCAGGACGACCCGCCGGAACTCGTCGTCTTCGAGAACGTGCCGCGTATCGCCACACGCGGCCGCGCACTGCTGGACCAGATCGGCGCACTGCTCCGCCATTACGGCTATGCGATCGCCGAGACGACTCACGACTGCGGCAAACTCGGCGGCCTCGCCCAGACCCGCAAGCGCTTCCTGCTGGTCGCGCGCCACCAGGAAAAGGTACCGCCGTTCCTCTACGAGCCGGAGCAACACCGCCTGCGGGCGGTGGGCGAGGTGCTCGAAAAGCTACCGCTTCCAGGCGACATCGCGCGCGGCGGGCCGATGCACCGCATCCCTCTCCTGCAATGGCAGACCTGGGTACGCCTCGCCTTCGTGGAAGCAGGCTCAGACTGGCGCTCGCTCAATCGTCTGCGCGTCCACGACGGCTACCTCACCGACTTCCGGCTGGTGCCCGAGCGCGACTGGCACTCCGGCGTGCTCGGCGTGCAGACGTGGCACGAACTCGCCTGCACCGTCACCGGCAACGCCCGCAGCGGCACCGGCGCCTACAGCGTCGCCGACCCGCGGCGCACGGACGGCGTTGCCGCATTCGGCCATTACGGCGTCAGGACGTGGAGCGAAACCAGCCAGGTCCTGATCGGCAAGGCCGCCGTCGGTGACGGACATTTCGCGGTTGCCGATCCACGCCATTCAGGACCGGAGAAGTTCAACAACATCTACCGCGTCATCGCCTGGGACCGCCATGCGACAACTGTCACCAGCAACCGCGACGTCGCGGTCGCCGATCCACGAACCCACGCCCCAATGCACGCACCAACGAACGACAGCATGCGCGTGGCAGATCCCCGACCGAACCTCAAGCGCGAGACAGGCGACAACTGGACCAACGCCGGCCACTACGGCATCGTCAAGTGGACGAGCAGCGCATCGACCATCAGCGGCGCGGCGGGCCACGACAACGGCTGGTTCAATATCGCCGATCCGCGCGAACCACAGACACCTCCAAACGCAACAGAGACGCGCCTGCCCGCCGCCCAGCAACGCCTCCTCGCCGTCATCCGCAGCCTCGACGGCACCTGGCACCGACCCTTCACAACCCTCGAACTCGCGGCGCTGCAAAGCCTGGTCGATCCCGAGGCACAGCTCGAACTCGACGGCCTCTCCGAGGCCGCCTGGCGCGAACGAGTCGGCAACGCCGTACCACCCGACGCCGCCCAGGCGATCGCCAACACAATGGGCACCACCCTCCTGCTCGCCTGGTCCGGCGAGACCTTCCTGCTTTCCGCCATGCCGATCTGGGTCCGACCGATCGCTGCCGGCCTCTCCGTCAACTCAGCACGACCGTGAGACGCGCAGCGAAGACAACAGTGACGACAAAGTCCCAAGCTCCACGCACACATGAGCGTCAGACCACGACAACTGATATGACAAAGACCAGCGCGGAGGGATCGGCAAAGCCGCACAACCAACTCGCCCGGCCTACACGATCACGTGCTGAGAACCAAATCGCCAAAAGTCACAGTTCCATCCGCAACTACAAACCCGGCAGACAGTCCACAACCGGATAAGCCGCGACAACGCCAGACAGAAAACCGGACACCGCGATACCGCGCCATGGCCGGCCGCCGCAAGGGTCGGCCTTCGGCCTCACGGCTGACGCGTGCCCCTTGCCCCGGCCGCCCAGGCGCGGGGCGGGGAGGGTGATCCAACCCGAATTGGAAAGACACTCCCATGCGCAACCCGGCTCTCCGACGCGACCACTACGCCGAAGTGACAAATCAAATCATCGCCGCGCTCGAGGCCGGCACCCCGCCCTGGCGCCAGCCCTGGGACAGCGCCAAGGCCGGCGGACCGATGATGCCGCAAAACGCCACGACGGGTGCACGATACCGCGGCATTAACGTCCTCACCCTCGCCATGTCGCCGCTCGCTTTCATGAACGGCGACCCGCGCTGGGCTACCTACAAGCAAGCCGCCGGGCGCGGCTGGCAGGTGCGCAAGGGCTCACGCGGCACCACCGCCTTCTTCTATAAGCGTATCGAGAAACGGGACCGCGGTGATGCAGATACGGACGAAGAACAAGGCGGGAAATGGATCCCCCTGCTGCGCGCCTTCACGCTGTTTCACGCCAGCCAAATCGACGGCATCCCACCCTATGTCGCCCCTGGAACCGACGAGGCACCTTGGCGTACGCCGGATGCAGCCGGCATCATCGTGGCCAACAGCGGCGCCGTCATCCACATCGGCGGGGACCAGGCCTTCTATTCACCCAGGACCGATCACATCCAGCTGCCGCCGCCATCATCCTTCCGATCGCTCGCCGCATTCTTATCCACCGAGCTCCATGAGATGGCCCACTGGTCCGGGTCAGGAACAAGACTCAATCGTGACCTGACCGGCAAATACGGCTCTGAAAGCTATGCCCGGGAGGAACTGAGGGCGGAAGTCGCACAAGTCATGATGTGCGCGGAGCTAGGCATCACCGACTGCGAGTTCACCAACGATGTCGCCTATATCGGACATTGGCTTGGCGCGATGCGGGGCGACAAGAAAGAAATATTCCGCGCAGCGTCCGATGCGCAACGCATCGCCGATTACCTGCTCGCCTTTCATCCCGACTACCGCGGCGCCGCAACCACACCCGACGCGCATCCGGCCGACGACGACGCAGACCAAAGCGAAATCCCAACCGACGACTTCGCCGCAGCCGCGTGATCACGCAAACATATCCTGCACTATGCTCCGAACAGAAGGCGAGCGGTCCATTCCCGTTCGCACAATCGCTGGAAACCATGTCCGCAACATCATGGATCACATGCCCGATGCCGGCGCAGTGCTCCATTGCATAGAGTCGGGCCAAGACAGGCCGAACGACCACAAAAGAAGGAAATGACAGCATGATCCGCTCCCGCTATACCTTCAAGCACGCCAGCGACACGGTGTTGATCGAAGACCTGTGCGACGGCCGTTCGGTCACGAACGACGTCGAGCAAGTGATCGGCGATCTGGTGGAACGGGGAATCGACGTCGATCGCCACGCGATCGTCTATCGTGACACCATGGGACGATGGGATCAGATACTGACCCATAACGGCAAATTCTCGGGCTTCATGGCGCTCTGCAAAGAAAGCGCCGATGAAGCAATCGCCGCGGCGCGCCGGCCATGAACGCAGCCTGACGAGATCTGATCGGCGCACTCGACGCACTCATCCGGGCGATCGACAATGCGGACCGCATCGAGACGGTACGCGAGGGGATGGTCCTGGAAAATGCCCGCCGGGTACTGCGCAGGGCAAAATCAGGGGCCATTGGTCCCGTGCCATGGACGCCGTTCCAACCCGCAACCTGGACGCCCGAGGCCACGGCAGCTCAGATCAGATTGATAGCCGATCTGGCCGGATGCAACGAAGCACGAGCGAGAGAGCATATTGGACGGCTCGCCATTGACGAGAGCATCTACGTCAACTCCCGCTATCAGGTACATGTGCGCGACTTCAAAGACGGCGGTGTACATCTATCGGTCAAGCGTCTCGACCAGGGCGCAATCCACGATTGGCGTGACTTACAGCGAACCAAAGATGACCTGCTGGGCCCGGATTGCGAAGCGGTCGAGCTGTATCCGGCCGCCCAGCGGATGGTCGACACCAGCAACCAGTTCCATCTGTGGGGCGTACGCGATCCAAAATACCGCTTCCCAATCGGCTGGAATGAAGGCCGACTGATAAGCAGCCCCGATCACGGGCCAGCCGCGCAGCGGCCGTTCGAGGACCGCGAGCAAACTCGGGGAAAAAGAAACCCAACGAAATCCGACGGCTGACAGAGAAGCCGCACGCAACCGAGATCGGTACCGCGCTGTGGCCGGACCGCCGCAAGGGTCGGCCTACGGCCTCACGGCTGACGCGTGCCCCTTGCCCCGGCCGGCCAGGCGCGGGGCGGGGGAAAGAAGCCCACAAGCAACCTCTGACCATTGGAGACATCCGATGCACGCTCCAGGACCATGGCGCGCCGTGCGCGTCGAGAGCGGAGAGTACTACACGCACCAGATCGAAGCCGCCGGCGGCCACATCGCCAGCATCGCCGGCTGGTCGGCCTACGGCACGATCTGCCCAATCAGCGAAGCCAACGCACGTCTGGTCGCGCACGCCCCCGACCTGGCTCTGCGCCTCATTCAACTGCTCGCCTGGAACGAGTACGTAGGCAGCTGGGACGCACGATGCTGGGATCAGGCACACCACACACTCGACCAGGCCGTCGGGCTGCCGCCCATCCCGCCAACCTCTCCCGCCACGCGAACACTGCTCAACCAGGCCGCGACCGGTCAAGCATGGAATGAGCACACCGAACTCTCCCTCCTGATCGACTTTCTCGATGCGGAGATTGGTTCCGACCCGCGCCTCGTCGCGCGGCTCAAGACATATCTCATGGAAGCGGCGTCGTAGAAACCCACACACGCGCCGGCAGTGCATTCCATCCAGGCGCAGCGTCTATCGCCACCGCTGCCAAGCGCGACACGTACAGACGGCACCGGGATCCTCAAAGCATCGCGCTGAGGATCAGCATCGATACCGCCACCAAAGGCGGGGCGGGTCCGTCACCAGACTGGATCAGACGAAATCAACAGCAATCCGCATCGCCCAGCGATGCGGCCGACAACCGCCCCTTGCCCGCCAGAGGAGAAACCGATGCACGCGGCATGTGAATGGAATGACACGCTCATCGCCAGGCTGCGCGCTTTGTGGGACGAAGGCCTCTCGACCGCGGAGATCGGGCGGCGGCTCGGCTTCTCGAAGAACGCGGTGATCGGCAAAGCACACCGTCTCGACCTTTCCCCCCGGCGGTCACCGATCCGTGCCGCCGGCTCGGGAAAACCTCGAGAACGACACAGACCGCGGGTCCCCAAACTCGCCGACATCGCGCCGCTGCGCGCTGTGCCGACAAAACCAACCACCCCGCCGCAGCCCGCGCCTCCGCAACCGATGCCAAGCACCACCATCGTATCGGAGCCGGTGCGGCTCGGCACCACGCTCTGCTGCTGGCCGATCGGCGCCCCCGGCACACCTGACTTCCGCTTCTGCAACGAACGGGTCGTGGCGGGTAAGCCGTACTGCGAAGCACATTGTGCCCGCGCGTATGTCAAAAGAGTCGAGGGAACAAACGAAGCTGCATGAACCATACGCAAGAATAACATAAGAAACCACGCACCAGAGATCAAACAAAGATCCACGGCTCTTCCAACCAAATCATCCGGGCCAGCCAAACCGCAAGACAGACAAGCTGCTTGCGGAGGCTCGGGCCTGCCACCGCGCGCCGGCCGCGGCAAGGGTCCGCTTCGCGGCCCGGCTGCGCCGGCTGGCGCCCCTGCCCCGGCCGACGCGCAGCGGCCGTCGAGACGTGTCTTGGGAAAAGACCCAAAGAGGACACGAAGATGCCGACAACACCAACACCCGAAAACCAGCGACAGCTGCGCGATCAGCTCGCCATGCACGTCGGCTCACAAAGCTTCTTCCGCCACTGGACACGCCAGCTGATCTACACCGAAGGCGTTCAGTTCCTGGCCGAGCAGGCACGCGCCTACTGGCTGATCGATCTCGTCGCTTCCTGGCGCCTCGATCCAAGGATCAGAGGCGAGGAATTCGTCGTCTGGCGCCTCTCCGTCAACGAGGATCGTACGGCCACCGCAATCGCCGACGATGGCAACAACAACGAGCTCGTCCGGCAAGAGATCGAATTCACCGATTTCCCGCTCCCGGAGATCACTCTCTATCTCACCGACCACACACTGCTGCTGCCAAGCGAATACTGATCCCGATACCAGATTCACATCACCAGACCAAA
>Ga0335074_10013242_pt1 | contig 11595 bp, 6 predicted proteins | sample Lox_Sample_23_FD_206715 | JGI IMG/M metagenome (GOLD analysis project Ga0335074, IMG submission 206715) | Soil microbial communities from Loxahatchee National Wildlife Refuge, Florida, United States - Lox_Sample_2.3 | ecosystem: Environmental > Terrestrial > Soil > Wetlands | place: USA: Florida...
ACGATGCAGCTCTCGCCCGACCTCGTCGACTACGTCCTCGTCCATGAACTCGCACATGTTCGCCATCCTCGCCACGACGAAACCTTCTGGCATGCTGTTGAGCGATCCATGCCCGACTTCGCTGCCCGCCGCACCCGTCTTCGCCTGGCCGGCCCGGCCCTCTGGCTGCCCGATGCAACCTCACCCTGAGGCCTCTAGCTAGTAGCGGTAGCCCACACCAGCAGCCCGTGTGCGGATCTCTTCTGGCGCAACGCGAAGCGGGTGTCGAATGCTGGCATTTTGTATAAGTTGCTGGCTATGAGGGTGGCATCCGCGGCCGGGAGTGGACTATAGCTGTGACAGGCACGAGGGCGCTTGTTGGCCGGTATGTACTGCGCGAGGTGCTGGGAACTGGCGGTATGGCCACAGTGTGGCGGGCGCGTGATGAGGTGCTCAGCCGTGATGTCGCGGTGAAAGTGCTCAACCAGCAGTTCGCTGCCGACCCTGGGTTCGCGGCCCGGTTCGAGCGGGAGGCCCGGCACGCGGCGGGGTTGAGTCACCCGCGGCTGGTGACAGTCTTTGATTGTGGAGTGGACGGCTCGACGCCGTTCATCGTGATGGAACTTATCGCGGGCCTGACCCTCCGGCAGGTGCTGGACAGGGCCGGGACGCTGCCGCTGGGTGAGGCGGTGCGGATCGCCGCGGCGGTGTGCGAGGCACTGGAAGTGGCGCATGCTGCCGGGCTGGTGCACCGTGACATCAAGCCGGCCAATATCGTGCTGGCCGGGAGCGAAGTCAAGGTACTTGACTTCGGCATCGCGCGGGTCGACGGCGGGACCGGTGTGACCGGGACGGCGGTGTTGCTGGGTACCGCCGCGTACCTGTCGCCTGAGCAGGCTTCCGGGCGTCCTGCCGGGCCGCAGGCCGATTTGTACGCGCTGGGCTGCGTCCTGTTCGAGATGCTGACCGGTGCCCCGCCGTTCTCTGCAGAATCGCCGGTCGGGCTCGCTTACCGCCACGTGCACGATTACCCCGTCCCACCGTCGACGCTGCGCCCGGACCTGCCGCCGCGCCTAGATCACATCATCGGACGGCTGCTGGCCAAAGAGCCGACCGACCGGCCGCCCAGTGCCGCCGCTGCGCGGGCCGGGCTGCTTGGCGTGCTAAGTCCAGATGAAACGGCAGTGTTGTCGGTTCCAGTCGGAAGGCAGCGGCAAGGCAGCACTCTACCCGGATGGAGGCGTCCGCGCCCGGTTGAGGCGGTGCTCGCGATCGCCTTGGTCGCGTCGCTGATCGCGCTGGCCGTGGTGCTCAAGGTCGGCTCGTTCCGCTCGGTCGGCAATTCTCAGACCTCACCGCCAACCGCGCGGCCGACTCCCACGGTGCAGGCAACACCTACAGTGCAGCCGACCGTCACGGTTCAGGCGACCGTCACGGTGCAGCCGAACCAGTCTCCCGCTGCTACCATCCCGCCGACCGCGGCGGCCGTGGCGCCAGCGCAGCCTGGCGGGTTGCCTTCGGTCGCCGCAGCCGCTGCCGCCTTGACGGGTGAACTGACAGCTGCGGTAGCTGACGGGCAGCTGACCCAGCAGGCAGGGCAGAGCATGTTCAACCAGCTACAGCAGTTGTTGTTCCGCCCGGCAGGCGAGAGCCCGCTGCAGGTACAGCAGCAGTACCAGCAGCTTGTCCAGGTCTATGACCAGGAACTAGCCCAAGGCCAGATCACCGGGTCGGCCGTGGGCCAGTTGCGTTCCGATGTGCAAGGCCTCGGTACCTCGCTCGGTGCGTTGTAAACCGTGCCCGTCCGTGCATGTCACCGCGCCTCGGACACCCGCTGGACGAGGACGGGCACGACTTTGGTGAATTCGCTGATCACTGCGGCGTGGGGACATAAGGCGCAAAATGCACACCTCAGAGATCTGTCCCAGTGGCCTCCCGTGCCAGACCGCAACCCACATAACCCGGCCTAGCTAGGGGACCAATTCAGGGAACGGAAGTTGTCAGGATTGGAGCGGTCCAGTCCGGAACTAATGATGATGACAGGGGCAGGACCAGGTCGTCTTGGACCACGCCCGGTAGTGTGATCGAGGCATCGTTCGAGGTGCGCGCAGTTTAGACGATCTGGTCCGCGACCCGCACTGGGCTGGTGGCGGCTACCGGCGTGCGATTGGCGCCGTGGAATATGGAGACACCACCCGCGAGGAATATGGCGGCCGCAGCGAGAGCCGTCACCATCGGTGATGCACGACACGACCACCGAGAAGTGCCGGGCACCGAGGCCGTCAATCCCAGTTCCGTAGTCATGAGCTGCGGGAACTCGGCTCAGTCATGTCAGCTGCGGCGGACCACTTCGGCCTGGGTGCCACCTCGGCGGTTCCTTGATGCCCGGGCAGGTCCGCCGCGCAACGCTGGAGGGCAGCGATGTAGCACGGTACTATGCCGTTATTGTCCTCATGCACCCCGGAGCGTAGTGTCCATGACATTATGTGAGTAGAACAGTTCCGGCAAGGAGGGAGCCAGGCATGGGCGTTCCGCCTGCATCGCGCGAACCCGAGCTGGCCGCCCAGGATGTCACTGGGGAGCCTGGAGCCGGGGCGTTGGTGCCAGAGGTCCTGACCGCCTTAACGGCTCTGCGAGAGGCTTTCGACTCGAAGATCCGCTATGACGGAGTCCGGGATCGGCAGATAGCGGCGCTGCATGATGAACTCGAAGAGCACCGGCGGGGTCTATACCTTCAGATCCTGAAACCGGTTCTGCTTGACATCATCGGGCTCTACGACGATATAGCCAAGATGGCAAGCGAACAGGACTTCCTGCTGAACTCGGTCGAAGAGATCCTCCGGCGGTACGGTGCAGAACCATTCGTCTGCGAGGGAAATACGGTCGATCGCTCGCGACAGCGGGTCATCGATATTGAGTCGGCTGACAACGCCGACCTCGACCGACTGGTGGCGCGTCGTGTGCGCCCTGGATTCGAACTGGACGGCAAGGTCATCAGGCCCGAGTGGGTTGTCGCCTACCGTCATTCATCCGACAGTGGAGAACCGGCGGAAGGGGCGGGGCATGGAAGGCAAACGGGTTTACGGCATCGATCTGGGCACCACGTTCTCGTGTATCGCGGTCGTGGACGAATCGTCGGGGAAGCCCTCGCTGATACCTAATGCGGAAGGTGAAGTCATCACCCCTTCTGTGGTGCTCTTCGAGGATCCGCAAACCCGGGTCGTCGGCAAGGAAGCCAAGAACACCGCGGTGCTTGACGCGGACCGCGTCGTGGAAATGGTCAAGCGCAACATGGGCCAGCCGGAATGGCGGGTCGCTTTCTTCGGCCAGGAGTACTCTCCGGAGGAGATTTCCTCCTACATCCTGCGCAAGGTCGTCGACGACGCCGAACAGTACCTGGGCACGAGGCCGGAAGACGTCGTTATCACCTGCCCGGCCTATTTCGGCATTCCGCAGCGGGAGGCGACGGCGGCCGCCGGGCGGATCGCGGGACTAAACGTGCTTGAGGTCATCAACGAGCCGACCGCGGCCGCCATCGCCTACGGTCTCCAGGACGACAGCGACCAGACCGTGCTGGTCTACGACCTCGGCGGCGGTACCTTCGACGTCTCCATCATCGAGATCAAGGACGGCTCGGTCTCGGTCATCGCCACCGGCGGTGATCACGAACTCGGCGGTCTTGACTGGGACGAGCAGGTCGTGACGTTCCTCGGGGAGGAATGGATGCGGGAGACGGGGTCCACCGATAATCCCGCCGCTTCCCGTGACACCCTGCAGGATCTGTGGCGGCGGGCAGAGGACGCCAAGCGCGCGCTCACAGCCAGGGCGGAGACCAAGGTCCCGGTCAGTCATCAGGGCCAGCGGGTGACGGTGACGCTGACCAGGGACCGGTTCGAGGAACTCACCCAGCACCTGCTTGAGAACACGATCACTCTCACCAAAGACACCATGGCTACGTCCGCCGAGCTCGGCCACGCCCGGATCGACAAACTGCTGCTGGTCGGCGGATCCACCAGGATGCCCCAGGTGTCGCGGCGCCTGCAGGAGGAGATCGGTCATGAGCCGCAGGTCCACGAGCCCGACCAGGCCGTGGCCAAGGGCGCCGCCGTCTACGGGCAGAAACTAGCGATCGGGCGACGCATTCAGACCGAGATAGCCAAGGAACTTGGCACCTCTCCCGAGAACGTGCAGGTTGCCGACGTGGAGCCGGAGGTCAGGGAGCGGGCGCAGCAGACCGTCGCCGAGGAGCTAGGCATGCGCCTGCCCGCACTGAAGAGGCTCGACGACATGAAGGTGACCAACGTCGTTAGCCACAGCTTCGGCGTGGTGGCACTCAGGCGCGGGGGGACAGGGTACGAGCAGTACATCTCCAACCTGGTGCTGGCGCAGGAGCCGCTCCCGGTCTCGCGGGTCCGCCAGTACGGCACGGTGGAGGCTAACCAGGCAGAAGTCCAGCTCCAGATCATGGAGAGTGCGGTGCGGGCCGAAGACCTCGATGACCTGGAGCAGGGCAGCGAGATCGGAAGCGCCGCGCTGACGCTCAGCCCGAACCTGCCAGAGGGTGCGCCGATCGAGGTCACGTTCGAGCTTGACCAGCAGGGCCGCCTGCACATCACTGGCCGGGACATGGCCGCCGGAGGCAAGACGGTCGAGGCGACCATCGAGACGAACCGTGCGCTGTCAGAACAGGAACTGGCGGCGGCTACCGCGCGGACGCGCGGCGTCAAGGTCACGGGCTGATGCTGGACCGGCAGGACGACATGGCGCTGGCGATAGGCATTGATCTTGGTACTACTTACTCGGCGGTGGCCTGGGTTCCGCCGGGTGGCACTCCGGAGATCGTCCCGGACGAGCACGGGGACGAACTCACGCCCTCGGTGGTGAGCTTCGTCGGCCAGGTGCCGGTGGTGGGCGCGGTCGCCAAGGCCGACCAGGCGCGGGGCGAGCTAGACGTGGCGGCGTTCTTCAAGTCGAGCATGGGCGATCAGGCCTTCATCCGCCGGTTCGCGGACCGGGACTGGACCGCCACCGATCTTTCCTCGCTTGTCCTGGCCCATCTGAAGGCCCAGGCTGAGCTTGCGCTCGGCCAGCCGGTGACGCAAGCCGTGGTGACCGTTCCCGAGTACTTCACCCATCCGCAGCGGACTGCTACCATCGACGCCGGACGTCAGGCGGGGCTCGACGTGCTCCGGATCATCAGTGAGCCCACGGCCGCCGCCCTCGCCTACGGGATGCGGCCTGGTACGGCCACCGGCCCGCGGCGTGTCCTGGTCTACGATCTCGGCGGTGGCACCTTCGACGTCTCGCTGGTGTCGATCAGCGAGGAAGAGGTGCGGGTCATCGCGGCGGCCGGCGACCACGAGCTGGGCGGCCGGGACTGGGACGACCGGCTCGCGATGCACGTTCAGGAGCTCTTCCGGCGCGACAAGGGCATCGACCTGCTCGACAGCGACCCGGGTGAACTCCTGGTCGAAGTGGAGCGGCTCAAACGGTCGCTGTCTGCACGCCGCACCGCTGAGATCAGTGTCGGCGCCGGCGGGCAATCCGCGCGCTATCCCGTCTCCCGTGACGAGTTTGAAACGATGAGCGCGGACTTGCTCGAACGGACCGCGAACCTCACCGAACAGGCACTGAACGATGCCGGGTTCTCCTGGAGCGACATTGACGGGGTACTGCCAGTCGGCGGCTCCACGCGCATGCCGATGGTGCGGGACTGGGTCGAGCGGATGTCGGGGCGACCGCCCATGGGCGGCATTCACGCTGACCAGGCCGTGGCGCTCGGAGCGGCACTGCAAGCCGGGCTTATCCTCGATACGCTCGCATCAGCTGGCGGCGAACGGCCACTGCTGCCTGGCCGTCGGCAGGTGCGGGACATCGTGGCACACAGCCTGGGGATGATCGCCGAGAGCGCGGACTCCAGCCGCTATGTGAACAGCGTCCTACTGCGGCGTAACACGGCCATCCCGTGCACGACGCCGCGCCCCTACCAGTTCGAAGTCCGAGATGGCAGCAAAGACCTGCTTGAGGTGTTCCTGACCCAAGGGGAGACCGATGATCCTGGAGAGAGCACCTATCTGGGCCGTTACATCGTCACTGGCTTCCCAGCCGGAGTGCGCGGACCGGTAGTCGTCGACATCAGCTATACCTACGACGAGAACGCCGTCGTCTCGGTGGCCGCGACCGAGCGGGGCACCGGAGCGACGCTGACGGTGAGCGTGGACACGCTGCCGCCCGACGTCCCCGAACGTTTCCTGCAGCCACCGCCCCGTACGGCGCGCGAGCCGACCACCGTTTATCTGGCCTTCGACCTGTCCGGCAGCATGTGCGGTGAGCCGCTGGCGGCGGCGCAGCGTGCTGCGGAGGCCTTCGTCAGCCAGGTCGACCTCACCACCACGTCGGTCGGGCTGATCGCGTTCTCCGACCGGGTGCACACCGAACTCAAGGCAAGCCAGAACGCCGGCGCGATCAGCCGCGCGATCCAGGGCCTGGTGTGCTGCAGCACCGGTGGCGGTAACGACGCGGACCCGTTCGACGAGGTGCACGGCCTGCTGCACAAGCGTAAGGGAAACCGCTACGCGGTCGTGCTGGCCGACGGCGTCTGGTACAACCAGCCTGCCGCGGTCCAGCGGGCTAACCGGTGTCACCAGGACGGGATCGAGGTCATCGCGATCGGGTTCGGCGGCGCTGACCGGGCCTTTCTCAGCCAGATCGCCTCCTCGACCCAGCAGGCGTTCTTCACCGAGATGAGCAAGCTCACCCAGGCGTTCAGTACGATCGCCCGCGAACTGACAGAAAGCGGCGGCGCCCGGAGCGGAGCCATCCGGGAACATTCCAGCTAAGACAGGCGACGTGAGCGGCCGGCCGAACTTCTTCACGATCCTGGGGCTGAATCCCGGCGATCGGTGGAACGAGCGCGTGTTCGAGCACGCGCTCAACGAGAAACGGGCGCTATGGAGCCGCCAGCGCACCGGGATCAAAACCCATCCCGTCACGGTCGAGGCCCAGCGGAACCTCACCCTGGTCCGTGACATCGAGCGGGTGATGCGCGATCCCGCGTTGCGCGAAAAGGAACGGGCGGCCGCCAGGCAGCAGCGCGTGGACGAACTCCAGCGCCAGCGGGACCGGTTCGCGAGCCGGGCCGAACTCATCCTGGCCAAGGGATACCTGTACGACGCGGAAGCGGAGATGCTGCTGTCAGAAGCCGACACGCTTGGTATCGACCCGGCCCTGCGGCGCAAGCTGGCCAGCGCCGAGCGGCGGCCTGTCCGGCAGGCCAGGGATGACCAGCAGCGGCTCGACGTCGGGACCGAGCGGAACCTGCGGGCCAACCTCGCGATAGTCGGCGAGCCGGATCTGTACGCGATCTTGTCGAAGGCAGAACCCGGGATCACCGAGGCCAGCAGCCGCGAGCAGCTGACCGCCGCCGCCGACGCGCTCTACCGTAAAGCCAGGAACATCGCGGACAAGACCAAGCCCGAGGTCGGAGCCACGCAGGTTCTCGCTGGCATCGCCAAGATGGTCTTCAGCTCCGATGACCTCGTCCGTAAGCACGCCTTCTCGATGATGCTCGCACCGCTGGACGCGATCCTCCAAGATTTCGAGGAGACCCTCAGGCATGTCAAAGCCGTCGATGCGCGGCAATTCGAGACGTTTCTCCGCAAGGCCGCCGAGGCGGGCATCGACACGGGCGTGGCCCGTGAGATCTTCGCCGCGCACTTCAGGGACCTCAACTGGTCCGTCGAGCCTCCATCGGCTGCGGCCGAAGCTGGCCTCAAAGCGCTCAAGGCGTGTCCGTACTGCGGAGAGCTCAGCGACCCGGATGCGCCGCGGTGCTCAAATTGCGGCCGGGCACTGAGAGATCCGTGCCCCAACTGCGGCGCACAGGTCACCGCCTGGTCGGTGGCTTGCCGGAACTGCGGATTCCGGGCCGGCTTGCGGGGCGAGGCGGAGTTCTGGGCGCAGGAGGCCGAGGCAGCACTGAAGCGGAAGGATCTCGTCAAGGCCGCCGACGCGCTTGAACAGGCGGAGCAGGTCTGGACCCTGCCGTCCGGGCGTCGCGATCAGCTCGCGGACAGGATCGCCCGCGATCGCAAGCGACTGAAGCGTATGCGTGCCGAGATGGATAAGACCATCGGCGACATAGCCAAGCTGATGAACGCCAGGAACTACTTCGGAGCGCGGCGAGAGCTCGACGCCCTTGTATACACGTGGCCCGGCAAGGGTGCGCTGCTGGCAGAGTGCCGAGCCAAGATCGCGGAGGCCGACCGGCTGTGCGAGGAGGCCGCCGGGGGAGGCGTGGCGAATGACCGGAGGTCTGACCTCTGCCTGCATGCGCTGCGGATCTGCGCTGACCACGAGGACGCCAGGCAGCAGCTCGCGCAGCTTCCGCCATCGGCACCGACCGGGCTGGTCATCGACGTGGACGAGCAGCGGCGTATCGTCCGGCTGAGCTGGAATCCGGCCACCGACCTCGAATGTGACTCGGTCGTCGTCAGGGCCGACGTCCCGATGTCGCCGGACTCCGCGGTAGCTGGACCCGACCGGGAGCGGCTGACGATCACCGGGGAGTCCAGCTGGAAAGACACGAAGCCGGTCATCGGACGGCCGGCCTATTACGCGGTGTACAGCGTACGACAGCGGTTCGGCACCGTGTCCAGACGGGCGGCGGTAACCGGTCAGCCCGTCGTACTGACCACGGAACCGCAGTTCACTGTGACGCCGCGCAACGCCGAGGTAGAGCTATCATGGACGTTGCCCGCTAACGCCGTCCGGCTGGAGATTGAACGCGACGAACTCGCCGGTAACGCCAGCGCGGTCCGGCTGGTGCTTGCCCTGGGGGACAACCGCCTGGTCGATCGGCCGCTGACCAACGGGACCCGTTACCGGTATACCGCGTACGCGGTCTTCGCCGTTCCAGCCCCAGGCCAGCCCCAAGCGACGATCCGATCCAGTGGGGTCGTCCGTGAATGCACCCCGCTACGCCCGCCTGGCCCGCCGCCGCCGCCATACGTCAGAGGGGAACCGCCGCGGCCCGACATGCCCACCTATCTGCACCGGGTCGAGCTACGGTGGTCGGAACCGCCGACCGGAACGATCACGGTGATCCGGGTGGAGGGACGGACTGCGCCGCGGGCAGGCGACAGCTTCCCCGAGGCCGACTTGGCTCGGCATGGCCTCGTGCTCTCCGGGCCTCAGCCGTTGCGTGATATCTGGTTCAGCGATATGCGGGTATGCAGCTACGTGCCGGTCCTCGTCCAGGACAGGCACTGTTACGTGGGGGAGGCCAGGAGGTATGCGGCCGGACCGGAAGTCCGAGATCTACGGGCGGCCTACGACGGCGTGGCCGTGCGCCTGACCTGGAACTGGCCCGCCGAGGTCGACGAAGCCCTGGTCGTCTGGGATGAGGACAATTCCATAATCGATCCGGTCAGCGCGCGCAGGCACGCACGCGTCCATCGCGATTCTGGCCAGGTCGCCGGTGGCTACGAGATACCGGTGCGGGCAGTGCCGCGGTTGTTTGTCCAGGTGGCCGCCGTGATCCACGAGGACAATGCCGAATACTTCACGTCCGGGGCTAGCATCGACATCCGCCGGCCGAGCATCGCGCTCAGGTACGAGATGCAGCAAACCCGCGGGTTCAGCGGCCGGCGTCTCCGGCTCGTCCTGCAACCGGAGCGGCCGGCCTGGCTGCCCGCGCTTGAGCTGCGCTCCGTCGGCACGACGCTGATGCGGATACCGCCGGGCCCGGTAGAGCGCGAACTGGCGGTCGCGGTACCGGAAACGACCGCATCGCCAGCATCATGTATTCTTGTCCTCGCCGATCCGAGCGACGCTGACTGGGTGCACATCACCCGCTCGAATTAGCACCCGGGCACTTCGAATCCGAGCTTACCGGCGCGCCGATGCCGTTCGGAGGCTTGAAGACGTAGACATCCAGCTCCACGGTTGTCTGCGGCTGGTTGAGTCCCACGAACTTCCGGTACACGGCGGTGCTGAAGACACTGTCCTGCTGCTGTCCGAGCCCTTGCAGGATGCCGATCACGGCCTTGTCCAGGCTGAGTGCCTCCTCGTCGTCCTGCGGGCTGTCAGGGTCGCCGCCGAACAGCAGCACCAGTCCCGCCCGCTGCGACGTCAGGTCGGCTTGGCTGATGATCTGGTTTCGTACCGAGGTGACCTCCGGCGAATCGCCGGAAATCAGCGACTGAGGGTTGTCAAAGGTCAGCAGGACGCACACATAGTTCAGGTCAAGCGCGGGTCCCTGGGTCGGCGACGGATGCGGTCGCGGTCGCGGCGTGATGTGCGTTTTCTTGGTGACATGTGGTGTAGGCGGCGTCGCCACGCCGACGGTGTTCGCCACCAGGAACGCCATCGCGATGGCGGTCATCAGGTCAGCGAAAAGCCAGCCGATGCTGCCGAACATCACCAGTCCGAGAAGACCCGACCGGTCGGCTTGACGTCGGCTACGGGTTCGCATCTGCAATCCCCGCCCCTAACGGAAGAAGATGCCTTTCCACGGTTGACGCACCATGTCGATCGGGCTCGTGCCGCCATGCATCGACGTCGCGACCCTGTCGAGTTCGGTGGTTATTCTGATCAGCGCGGCGGTGGACCTGTTCAGCGCGTTGGCCGTGGACTTCAATTCTGTCTGGACGTCCCTGATGTCAGTACCGGCCGTGGTGACATCGCGCGCGAATTGATCGAGTTTGTCGCGTAGGTCGGTTTTAAGAGTTTCTGTGGCATTATTCATGGCCAGCGAGGCACGATCGAGGCTCTTCGCGGTTGTGTCAAGAAGCGTGGCGAAATCCTCCTGAGCCTTAGCCGCCCGGCTCATGCCGGTGCCTATCTCCGCGGCGGCGGCCTGATAGGTCGTCACACCGCCGGCCAGCACCTTCGCGGAGGCGTTGATCTCCGACACGGCGTCCGCCAGCCCGGACACGCTGGCACGGTAGGTGGCGTGGTGCGCGCTGAACTCAGCCAGCATCGTGGTGAGCTGGGTGAGCAGCGGAGTCATCTGGCGGTCCACTAGCACCTGGAGGGTCTGCCTTGCCTCGTTCGCGGTTCGCTCGATGAACTGCTCGTTGTCCTTACGGACGGCGGCCAACGTATCGACGATGCTGACGGAGAAATCCTTGATGAAGCCCCGGCCCTCGTCGTGTATGCCCTTCAGTGACGCGCTGGCGGCCTCGATGGCATCTCGGCCGGCCTGAGAGAGCGCCTCCGTTTCCGCCATCGCATCGTTGATTATCTTCTGAGCGGCCTTGGCCCACTCCTCGGCCGAGGTCGGCTCCTTGACCGTGCTTTGCTCGACGGCGATCGAGAGCGCGCTCATCGCGGAATACAGGGTGCCAGCGAGATCAGACTGCGCCCGCGCCGCCAAATCCTCGGCCCGGTGCACCAGGTACGTGTACACCAGCACGAAGGCCAGGACCAAGAAGTCGAGGAACGCGACCTCGTCGAAGTTGGGAATCAGCCAGCTATGCCCGAAGTGCTGTTGCCACAGCATCAGGAACGGCGTTGTCACCTTCCCCTTGTGCGCTATCAGTTCGCTGTGATAAAGGAGGCTCGCCCAGCTCAGCATGATCCACGTGATGAGCAGGGGAAGGAGGGCAGCGGAGT
>Ga0335074_10013243_pt1 | contig 11594 bp, 4 predicted proteins | sample Lox_Sample_23_FD_206715 | JGI IMG/M metagenome (GOLD analysis project Ga0335074, IMG submission 206715) | Soil microbial communities from Loxahatchee National Wildlife Refuge, Florida, United States - Lox_Sample_2.3 | ecosystem: Environmental > Terrestrial > Soil > Wetlands | place: USA: Florida...
GGCCTCGCTTCTGCGTACTGAGCGTCAGCCTATGCCTGGCCGCCCTCTCGTGCTGTGACGTAGTTCACACCTACGAAGATATGCTTAATCGGTCACCGGGCCGATCCGGAACGTCCCCGAGCAGCCACCTCAGAATCTCCCGATGCCACCTCGATCGCCGCCCTCACAACGACGTGCTAAGCTCATCGCCCAAATCTTCACTTATCCGAGTTCCCTTTGCGTCTCTGCGGTGAATCTTTTTTATCTTTGCCGAGTACCAGTTAATGATAACCCAGGAAACCGATGGCATTTGCCTAACCTTGACGTCCGTGCGGCCGGCAGAACCACAGAGGCCGCCGTGCACCAAGCCCCGTTATGATGCGCCAGAGCTTTCTTTCTGCCTCTTGCTCTCATCGCCTATCACTGCATAGCGGCGTTCGTGCGCGATCAGCCAAGCCTTGCGCTCGAGGCCCCCGCCGTACCCGGTCAGGCTCGCATCCGCCCCCACGACCCGGTGGCAGGGCACCACGATCGCCACAGGATTGGAGCCGTTCGCGAGTCCCACGGCGCGGCTTGCTTTCGCCCTGCCGATCCGTGCGGCCAGTTGACTGTACGTGGTGGTTGTGCCGGGTGGGATCCGACGCAGCTCCGCCCAGACCAGACGCTGGAACTCCGTGCCGGCCGTGTGCACAGCAAGCCGGTCGAGCGCAGCAACGTCGCCATCGAAATAGGCCTTGATGCCCCGCCCCGGCTCGCCGGCGTCCCGGATCGGGGTCAGCACATACGAGCCGTACTGCAGCCGGAGCAGCCGGTGCATCCGCGGCTCGTGGTCCTGGAACTCAAGCGCGCGCAGGGCTTCACCATCGGTAACAAGCATTATCATCCCGATCGGGGAAGCAACGTGGCTAAGCAGCAGCTTCAAGGGACCCCTCCTTGGCCGAACCGTGCGTTGCCGGACCCGCGGACCAGAGATGCAGAGCGGCATAGGCCCGCCATGGGCGCCAGGCCGTGGCTCGGATCAGCAGCTCCGCCGGCGTTGGCCGTCCGTCGGCCGTCGCCGACGCCCGCAGCAGCCCGATATCGGCAGCCGGGAAGGCGTCAGGTTCGCGCAAGGCGCGCATGGCGATGTACTGCGCAGTCCACTCGCCGATACCGGGAAGCGCGCGCAGGCGATCGATGGCGTGCTCCAGGCTCCGGCTGGGATCGAACAATCGCTGATCCGCCGCCGCCGCGGCAGCCACCGAAAGAATCGCCCGGCCTCGGGCAGCGGGCATACCGAGCGTGGCGGCCGGATCCGCTTCCATGATTCGCTCAGGAGAGGGAAACGCGTATCGCAGGGGCGCCGCATCCGCCTGATCCGGCAATGGAAGTGGGACCCCATAGGCCGCCACCAGCTTGCCGGCGAGCCGGGTCGCGGCGGCGACCGAGATTTGCTGGCCGAGAATTCCCCGGATCGCCAGCTCGAACCCATCCCAGGCGCCGGGAACCCGCAGACCTGGCCGCGCGGCAACCAGTGGTGCGAGCTGCGGGTCCGCCGATAAATGCTCGGCGATGATGGCCGGGTCCGCGCCCAGATCGAAAATCCGCCGGATGCGTTCAACGATTACCGGCAGCGCGGTGACGACGGGGAAGCAGATCGTGGCGGCGAGGGCGTGCGCCTCTCGTCGCCGGTACGCCGGGCGAACAAAGATCGTCCCGTACGCCCCACCGAGGGCAATGGTCCGCGCATACAGATCTGGCCGCACGTGCTCGACGCCGGGGATGGCTCGCGGCGCCAGGAAGCCCACCATGGCCGGCCAGTCGTATGGCGGCTTGTACGGCAGGGTGAGCGTAACGACCGAATCGGTTGCTGCCGTCGCCAATTCGCCGCGCCGAAGGGCGCCGGGCGCGCGGCCGTACAGTTTGCGGAACGTGTCGTTGAAGCGGCGGACACTACCAAAACCCGAGGCAAGCGCCACTTCGCCCATCGGAAGCCTGGTGTCGGTGATCAACTTCTTGGCGAACAAAGAGCGCCTGGTCTGCGCGACCGCCTTCGGCGAGGCTCCCAGATGCTTCTGAAACAGCCGCCGAAGCTGCCGCGCGCCCATGCCCAGCCGGGCCGCCAGCCCGTCCGCGTTATCCTCGTCCAGTGCGCCGGCAGCGATCAGCGCCAGCGCACGGGACACCGTGCTCGATGTCCCGTTCCATGCCGCTAGATCCGGCGAGGTCTCCGGCCGGCAGCGCAGGCATGGGCGGAAGCCGGCCTCCTGCGCCGCCGCCGCGCTCGGCATGAAGATGGTGTTCTCGAACTTCGGCGGCCGGGCTGGGCAGATCGGCCGGCAATACACGCCCGTCGTCCGGACGGCGATGAAGAACCGTCCATCGAACCGGGCATCGCGTGTCAGCAGCGCCCGGTAGCAGGCCTCGCGATCCAGATGCATGTGCGCACCATGGCAGGGATCCGGACAGTCTTCTCGCCATTTTCGGACGTGCAAGGCTGATGCAACAGGGGCCCATGGGACCCGCCACCGGGCGGGCCATAAAGCGCCGGGCGGGCGAAGTCCGCCGCCAGCGCCCGGCGAACTTCGTCCGCCCGACTCGCTCCTTGCGGCGGCCGTGGATTTGCTCCATGCTTGCGTCCGCTCTGGCGACGTGTCTAGGGACTGCCCATCTGTGCGGTTTCCTGGCTTGGCCGGCGAGCGCGGAGACCCCCTGTGCCCTGGGTTGGATGCCCCGGGCCAGGCTGGTCAGGAAATGGGTCCGTGCCGCTGCCAGGCTCCGTTGTCCGCGCCGCGCGCAGCTTGCGCGCTGGATCGGTCGCGCCGGCGCGCCGATCGTCGCTCTGCCGAATGGGGCCGCGTTCCAACGCGGGCCCGCCTGCCCAGACTGATACCCAGGGACCGTCGCATCGGACCAATGACCGCCGCAACGCCAGCTACAGCCCGGACAGCGTCCCGGGCCGAACGGGAGACAGTCCCGCATGGCGACCTGTCCGGCGTCCCCTTCCGGCCGGCGGCCGGTCCTTACCTCATCCACCTGTTCAGCCGCCTCGCCGCGTGCACCTCATCCCAGGTGCGGCGCGCCCCGGCGGCACACCGGAGTTCACGACTGTATGACCAAGCGTATGCTCATCGATGCCACGCACGCGGAAGAAACCCGCGTGGTGGTGCTGGACGGTAACCGCCTTGAAGATTTTGACGTCGAGACATCAGCCAAGCGGCAGCTCAAAGGCAACATCTATCTGGCCAAGGTCGTCCGGGTAGAGCCCAGCCTTCAGGCGGCGTTCGTCGAATATGGCGGCAACCGCCACGGCTTCCTCGCCTTCGACGAGATTCACCCCGACTACTATCAGATCCCCGTCGCCGACCGGCAGCGCCTGCTGGAACTGCAAGCCGAGCAGGCCCGTGCCGAGGAAGAAGCCGCGGACCGGGACGCCGAGGCGGCCGCTGATTCGTCCTTGTCCGATAGCAGCGACGAAGCGTCGGGCGCCGCCCTTGAGCTGTTCGCCGAGGCAGCGCCCGAGATCCAAGCGGAGCAGCCGCTGGCCGATGCCGAGGCGGCGACGAGGCCGGCGCAACCGCTGGTGATCGAGCCTGTCCGTGCAAGTGACGTCACCAAGCCGGCTGACTCTTCGGAGGAAGCGCCGCCAGAGCCCGTTTTGAGCGAGACGGGCGACGAGAGCAGCGCCACCCCGGAACTGCTGGCCGAGCGCGCGCCGCCGATAGAGCCTGGTGACGGTGGGGCGGTGAGTGCCCCCCTTGGCACAGCCCCCTCGCCCATCGATCCGCTTCGCGGCTCGATCCTCCCGCAAGGGGAGGGGGCTTATGCTTCCGCCCACGAGGCGACGGCACCGCCCGAGCCGGACAACGAAGCCGAGGACGACGAGGAGGAGTTCGACCGCATTCCTGAATCGCCACCGCCAGAGACGATTGGCGGCGAGCACGATGCGGTGGAAGAATCCCACGAGCGGCGAATCCCCTACCGTTTCCTGCGCAACTACAGAATCCAGGAGGTCATCCGGCGCCGCCAGATCCTGCTGGTGCAGGTGGTGAAGGAAGAACGCGGCACCAAAGGCGCGGCGCTGACCACGTATATCTCGCTTGCCGGACGCTATTGCGTGCTGATGCCCAACTCGCCGCGGGGCGGCGGCATCTCGCGCAAGATCACCTCGGCCGCCGATCGCCGCCGGCTCAAGGAGGTGATGGCAGACCTCGACCTGCCGGACGGCATGGGGCTGATCGTGCGCACCGCCGGGGCCAACCGCCCCAAGCCCGAGATCAAGCGCGACTGCGAATATCTGCTGCGCCTGTGGGACGACATCCGCGAGCATACGATGCGCTCGGTCGCGCCGGCGCTGATCTACGAGGAAGCCAGCCTGATCAAGCGCGCGATCCGCGACGTCTATTCACGCGACATCGACGAGGTCGTCGTCGACGGCGAAGACGGCTGGCGTGCGGCGCGCGACTTCATGCGCATGCTGATGCCGAGCCACGTCAGGAAGGTGCAGCTCTGGCGCGACTCCAATGGCGCCGCGGCGCAGCCCTTGTTCGCCCGCTATCAGGTCGATGCGCAGCTTGACGGCATGCTGAGCCCGACCGTGCAGCTTCGCTCCGGCGGCTATTTGGTGATCAACCAGGCCGAGGCGCTGGTGGCGATCGACGTCAACTCCGGCCGCTCGACGCGTGAGCGCGGGATCGAAGAGACCGCGCTCCGCACCAACCTGGAGGCCGCCGACGAAGTGGCGCGGCAGCTTCGCCTGCGCGACCTCGCGGGCCTGATCGTCATCGATTTCATCGACATGGAGGTGAGGAAGCACAACTCGCATGTCGAGCGGCGAATGAAGGAGGCGCTGAAGTCGGATCGCGCGCGCATCCAGCTCGGCCATATCAGCCATTTCGGTTTGCTGGAAATGAGCCGCCAGCGGCTGCGGCCCAGTCTCGCGGAAACCAGTTTCGTTACCTGCCCGCATTGCGCCGGCACTGGCCATGTCCGCAGCACCGAGAGTGCCGCAATCCATGTGCTGCGCGGCGTCGAAGAGGAGGCGGCGAAGCGTCGTGCCGCCGAGATCCTGGTGCATGTCGCCGCACCGGTCATGATGTACATCTTCAACTCCAAACGCGATCGGCTCGTTGAAATCGAGGCGCGCTATGGGATGCGCGTAATGTTCGCCGCCGACGACGAAACGCTGTTCTCGGCGCAGTTCCGGATTGATCGATTGCGTCCCCACGTGCCGTCGGAGGCGCCCGCGGCAATCACCGCCGGACCCGGCCATCTGGCGGAGCGCGAGGCCGAAGAGGAGGAGGACGAAGCGACCGACGAGGATGCAGAGTCGGAGCCCGACGAGGCCGAGGCGGCTCCGGGCGAAGCCGCGAACGGTGGCGGGCCATCCGAGGACATCCCGCCGCCAGGCGAGACGCCGGAGGAGAGCGAGCGTCGCCGTCGCCGCCGCCGCCGCCGCCGTCGCGGCGCGCGGCGCGAGGAGGGTCCGGCCGCCGTGGCGCCAGGGCCCAACCCGGAGGCTGACCAGCACGCCGAGACGGAGCACATCGAAGGCGTTCCCGAGCACGCCGAGACGTCCGACGAAGATGACGCGCGGAATAGGCGTCGGGGTAGGCGGGGTGGTCGGCGCCGCCGGGGCGAGGACGAAGAGCCGCTGCCGGCCCTGGCCGAGCCCGGCGCCCAACAGCCCGAGCTGCCGCCGCTCTATGTCGGCCCGACCCCGGCGAACCCGTTCGGGGGCAACGCCTTCGATATTTTCGACGCACTGGAGCAGGCGGAAGAGCTGGAGAAGCCGGCCCCTGCTCCAACCGTGACCCCATTGCCGATCGTTGCCGGGCCGCCGCCCGCCGTCGAGCCTGTGGATGATATCGAGCCCGTGCCGGAGGCAACGACCCCGGACGCATCTTCGACCGAACCCTCTGCGGAGGCGCTGCCGATCAGCGAGTCATCGCCCCCCGAGCCTGCCGCGCCGCCGGCGCCGGCAAATGATCGGGACGCCGAGCCGGCGATCCGACCGATCGTTATTGGCGCGGAAGACACGTCGTCGGTCGAGAAGAAACGCGGTTGGTGGCGGCGGTAAAATAACCGGAGGCGGCCCGCCTCATCCCGTCATGGTCGGCCTTGTGCGCTTGTGCCGGCCGTCTCCTGCCCGCCGGTTGGTATTAGTTATTTGTATTCGAACTGGTAGGTTACGCCGACGCTGGCGCCGCTGCTTTCGCCGGTGGCACCGATCGCCGAAGTAGTTTCACCGGTTCCGATGGTGGCGTTCAGTTTCAATCCTTTTGTGATATCATATTGAATGGTGCCCTGCCCACCAGCGCCGGAAGCGGTCTGCTGCGCCCCGACATAGAGCCGACGGCCGATGTAGCGGCCTGCCTGCAACGACGGGCTGCCGCTGGGGCCAGTGCCGATCCCCAGCGCATCCAGGCCAAGCGCGTTCTGTACCCCCTGCAATGGATTGGAGAGGTTGGATGACGAGCCGGACAGTTGGGCCAGTCCCTGCGCGATCGCAGCAAGTTGGAACGGACTGAGCTGCCCGCTGCTGCCGGGGAACAGAAGCTGCGCGAGGATCTGGTCCTGCGGCATCTCCGGCACGCTTGACAGCGTGATCTTCGGATTGCTGGCCGTCCCGCCCACTATCAGCGTCGAGGATGATGTCCCGCTGGCCGACGTGGCGACAAGGTGGAGCGCCGGATCCGTCAGGCTGCCACCGTTGAAGCTGATATCGCCGGAGGTAAAGGTGAGCGTGGTCGCGACCAGGTTGATCGTGCCGCGGCGCAGAGTGAAGCTGCCGCGGGGCTGCATGTGCGCCGTGGTCCCTTGAATGTTGATCGTGCCACCGAGTTCAACGTTCAGGCCTCGCCCGCGCACCCAGATCTGCTCGGGGGCACGGACCGTTAGATCCACGGCGATCGCCAACGGCGGTGCCGGCTTCGGCGGAGGTGGCGCGCCGAGGATATGGATTGGGATCGTGGCCACGCTCGTCGGCAGCTTCGAGGGCACCTGGATCACCGCCTGCCGCACGTCGACCGTGCCGTCGAGTGCAATGCGCGAGCCAACGTTTCCGTTGATTCCAAGGGCCGCATCGAGCGTGGCGGTCACGACGCCGCCGGTGAGCGGCGTGGCGTTATGCGCCACCAGCTTCAGATTGATCGGCATACCGGGCTGCGACACGCCAATCGTGCCGCTGCCGCTGATCGTGCCCTCGCCGGCGCGAGCGGTCAGGCTGTCCAGGCGCAGGACGTCGCCGGCGGCTGTCAGGCGTGCCGCGATCGCGCTCAGATGCGCGCCCTGCACATAGTCGCGCACGTCGCCGCCGCTGAGCCGGGCGTCGCCGGTCAGGCGCGGTGCCGCCGCGGTCCCGCCGATGTTGAGCGCAACGTTTATAATCCCGGCCACCCGCTCGCCGTTTGCCTCGAGCAGCGGATTGGCGACCGCCAGATTGATCGTGCCGATGGTACGCAGATCGATCGGCCCAGATGTTCGGAGCGGGGCGGTTCCATTCAACGTCAGATCCGATGCTCCGGCAGCAACGCGCGCATCGATCCGCGCCGACGTCCCATTCAACGTTGCGGTCGCCGTTGCAGCGGCCGGTGGCAGCGCACGACCGGTCCGGGTCAGAAGGCGGACTCCCGAGGCCTGGATACGGACTGTTCCGCCGGGCCTCGTCGCGGTGCCATTGACGGTGGCAGCCAGCGTGACCACCCCGGCCACACCGCCCCCCAGGGAGCGCAAAAATGGGTCCGCCATGGCGAGGTTGATCGTGCCCTGGGTCTTCAGGTCGAGTGGTGCGGTGGTGCTGAAGGGCACGCGGCCGTTGGCGGAGAAGCGCGACGGACCAGCCGTTACCGTAGCGTCGATGAGGGCCGACTGACCCTGAAGCGTGGCAGTCGCGTCGAAATTCGCCGGCGGCAGATTACGGGCGGTTCCACTGTCAAGTCGCAGCGCGGCGCCGCTCGCCCGGATCGTTCCTTCCGGTGCGGCCGAGGTGCCGGTGAGTCGAGCGTCGGCCGACAGCGTCCCGCTGGCGGCGAGTCGCGGGGAGGCCAGCGCGGCAAGGCTGACCGGGACGTTGTGCGCGCTCGCCGTCAGGTCGAGTGTCGAGCCGACCCGGCCGTTGACCTGCACCACCGCGGCGCCGAGCCCAAGGCGGAGATCGTTGATATCCACGCCATCGGCGAAAGCGAACCGGGCCGGAGCGAGCAGGCGCAGGTTCTGCTGCCGCCAATCGCCGGTTAGTGCAGAGACCGTCACCGTCTTTGCCGGGACGTCCAACGTCGCGGTAGTCGCCAGCCGGGCCTGGGCTCCGTCAAGCTTAGGCAGCGCGGCGGCAAGCTGCATCTGCAACTGGTCGGCCGGCCCCTTCGCATCGAGGTTCATCGACCCGGAGATCGAGCCGGCCGAGAGGCCGGTCAGCACCACGTGCCCATCGACCGATGGATGGCTTCCCGGATTGGCGATCGTCGCATTCACCGTCGCATTGGCAACCGAGCCGGTGCCCGGCACGCCCGCGTTGCGTAGCTCGGCGGCTAGCACGGCTTGTGTGGGAGTCGCGTGCAGCGTCAGGTGTGCGTTGCCGGTGACGGGCCGTCCGACCAGTGGCGCGAAGTCGGACAGACTCTGCACGGCAAGGGTGACGTCGCCTACCGGCACGGTCGCTCCCGCTGGCAGTGTCAGCGCCCCGCCGATCGATGCGCTTTTCCACGTGGCTTGGTGGATTGTCAGTTGCATCGCGCCATCCGGCTGGCGGGTACCGGCGAGCGCGAGCTGAAGCGGCGAGCCGAGCAACGCACCTTGTGCGCTGACGGTTGCCTGCGGAGCGCGTGGCAGCCCTGTTGCCTGGAGGTGGGCCGTGAACGGGCCGGAGGACTGGCCGGGCAGCCCGACCTCGCCCACTAGATCAGTGGTAAGGGCCAGGTTCTGCTCCGAACCGGTGAACTGGCCATGCGCCTGCAGAGTGCCGGCAAGCTTGGGATCGACCGCGGCTAGACGAGGGAGCGCCACCGACCAGGCGAGATCGACCTTCTGCGGCGAGACGGCGCCATTCGCGGCCACGGACACGTCCTGCCCCTCAACGCTCAGCCGACTAAGGTCCAGGGTGTCGCCGGCAATGCTGGCGACAAGTACCAGCCGCGCTGAGGTGCCGACCAGCACCGGGCCAGGGTTGGGGCCGCCAGTTAGACTCGCCGTGCCGTCGAGCGCGAGCTGCGTCGTGCCCCCCTGCCGCGATCCTGTCAGGTGCAACGACGTGCTCCCTTGAACGGCCACCCCGCCGGCGGCTGCCAACGGTCCGATCTGCGGCACATTCAGTTGCAGTTCCGCCTGCTCCACGCCTGCCGTGTGAGCAGTGCCGGATACTTTGATCAGCGGATGGTGCAGGGTGAAGGCGACCGGCCGGTCCGGGGCGTCCAGCCGGGCATCCGCGGTCAGCAGGATTGGGGCGCCGGCGAACAAGTCCGGCTGGCGGCCGGGCACTGTCACGCCGTCGAGTTGTGCGCGCACCTGCACCCGGCCCTTGTTGCCGGTGGCGTCGACGTCGATTCGCTGCGCCGTTGCACCCGACGCGGCGAGAGCATCGATCCGGAGCGAACCCGTCAGATCGGGATTGGTGAAGCCACCGCTGATGGTTGCGTTCAATACGGCCGACTGGAACGACAGGCCCGGCCGCGGCGTCATGGCCGGGGCCGTGGCATCGACCTTCGCCGTCAGCGTCTTACCTTCGAGGTTTACGTGGCCGTGCAGATTCGCCCGTAGCTTCCCCGCCGTCAGCGCAAGCTGCATCGCCAAGTCACTGCGCGGCCCGGCGACCGAAGCCGCGAGGTCGATCGGTTCGATCTCCGGCAGCCCGGCCGCAGCGGAGATGAGACCGCCCGGCGTCTCGTTGACGGCGAGCCGTGCACGGATCGCCGCCGGTGCGAGGTCGGCGGATAGATCATAAGTTCCACCGCCACCGATCCGGGCGGCCTTAATGTCGATGTCGGCGTTGTTGAGGGACACCCAGGTCAAGCTGCCATCGAGCTTCAGCGTCGCCTCGGTTCCAGCCACCGCCTGGGCGATCGCCAGCCGCGCGACCCGAAGGTTGTGGACCTCGGTCTTGGTCGTACTTGCGCCGCCGCCCGAGGACGAACTTTGCGGCAACCGCAGGAAGTCACCGGAGTCAACACGCAACAGGGCGACGTCAATGTTGTTGTGGATCAGTCGGAGCGGCGACCAGACAACGTCGACGTTCTGGAACCTCGCGTAGATTCCTTTGGGGTCGAGAAGATCAACTTCATTGGCGGTCACCCGGCCGCCCCAGTGGATCTCCAGTCCTTTCGTTCGGACCGTCGCAGTTGCCTTCGACACGACCCGATCGAGGATAAACGGCGAATGCGCGATCACCACGACCAACACCACCAGCAGGGCGGTCACCAGCACGATGGCGCGAGCGAGGCGGCGCATCAGAACGACTGCCCGATGCCGATATAAAGTTCGAAACTGCCGCTGTTCGGCAGGCGGACCGCCGGGAACGCTACCTGCGCGCGGATCGGCCCGAACGAGGTGAAATAGAGCAGCCCCGTGCCGACGCCGATACCGTATTTGCTGGAGTCACCGGTTCCGCGGGCGGTGACTTGTCCCGCGTCGGTAAACACGGTGAAGCCCCAGTTCTGCAGGAAGCGCTGGCGCAGCTCGACGCTGCCGGCGGTGATCTGGGTCCCGCCGACCGGCGTGCCGTCGGGGAATTGCGGCCCGACCGACTGGAATTTATAGCCACGCACGGTGCCGCTGCCGCCGGCATAGAAGCGCATGTCGGGGGGCAGGTCGAACACATTAGAGACCAGCGCATCGCCAGCCAGTCCGCGCAGCGCCAGCACGGTTCGTCCGTTGCCGACGAGATCGAAATAGGTCGAGCCGGCAAGCTGCGCGATCAGGAAAGCGTGGTGCGTGCCCGTGAGCGATTGCGTCGGCGTCAGCGTCAAAGCTGCACGGATGCCGTGAGTCGGGTTCAGCAGGTTGTCGGTGTCGTCGAATTTCGCGGTCAGCGGCACGCCGATCAGATTGTAGCGGGTGCTGACGTCTTCCTGCGTGATCTCTTCTTCTTCGCCGCTGAGTCCGTAGCTGACACTCCAATGCTGCGATAGCTTGCGGGTGAGCACGACCGACTGGAGCAACGCCTTCTGCGTGTACGCCAGCAGGCTCTGGTCCACTGCGCCGACATTGACCTCGAGCGACTGGTCGCGGGTGAGGAAATCCGGCTTGATGAATTGCGCGTTGAGCTTGTAGCCAGGGTGAAGCTCGGAGTTGCCGCCGCCCTGAAAGGCGGCGGTCAGGTTCAGTTGCTCGGCGTTGCCGAACAGGTTGCGGTCGTGCCAGCCGGCGGTGAGCCCAATGCCAAGATCGGTCGAATAGTTTGCGCCGAAATCGACGGCGTGCACCGGGCGCTCGCCGAATACGAAGGTAATCGGCAGCGTCCCCTGGGGATCAAGCTGCGTCGCCGGCTGTGCCCGGACGTAAGAGAATGCCGGGATCGACGCGAGATCGGAGCGTGCCGCCTCGATCGAGGTCGGGCTAAACTGTTCGCCCGGATGCAGCAGAAGTCGTCCGCGGACGAAGGAGGGGTTCACGCCGTGCAGGCCCTGGAAGCTGATCGGTCCGAT
>Ga0335074_10013244_pt1 | contig 11593 bp, 5 predicted proteins | sample Lox_Sample_23_FD_206715 | JGI IMG/M metagenome (GOLD analysis project Ga0335074, IMG submission 206715) | Soil microbial communities from Loxahatchee National Wildlife Refuge, Florida, United States - Lox_Sample_2.3 | ecosystem: Environmental > Terrestrial > Soil > Wetlands | place: USA: Florida...
TCACCATACAGACAACACCGTTGTGGCATTTTGGTGAATGGGCAGCACGGTTGTCAATAGGCAATTGTGCTTAGGCGGGGCTGCGCCGAAAGTTATAGGCTGCCGGGAGCAGTAAAGGTTATCTCAACACTCAGGCTACGCAACTCAGGCCGTCAGTCCCCGGGGGCAGGAGTGAAAAGCAGCCGTACCACAACAAGCAATTACCTGCTTCCCGGCAACGCCGCCGCGGAGGCCCATCTATCCGCAGACCAGGCGTACTTTCCGGATTCCCGTTCACCCGCAGCGAAGCGCACAGCAAAGAAGCACGGCGGGGCGGCGGAAGCCTGGAACCGGGTCAGGGAGTTATCGCTTTTTGCATTGGAGGCAGCATGAGATTCGTGATGAAGGCCGCCCTGTGTGCCTTCCTTTTTGTGTTCGCCCTGATGTCCCTGTCGAGCCTTGAGGCTGGGGCGCAGACGGTATACGGCAGCATGGCCGGCGTGGTGACCGACCCGTCGGGAGCCGTGGTGGCAGGGGCGAAGGTTCAGGCGAAGAACGAACAAACTGGCGCCATATCGGAGACAGTCACGTCCGGTTCGGGGGTTTACCGCTTTCCGGAGCTGCCGCTGGGCAGATACACGGTCACCGTGACCGCGGCAGGCTTCGCCGCGACGCAATTGACGGGGATCGGGGTACAGATTCAGAGCACGTCGGCAGTGGATATTGGGCTAAAGCCGGGCGGGGCGACCACGACGGTGACGGTGAGCGCGAACGCCCCGATGCTGCAGACAGAGACCTCGGACATCGGGCAGGTGGTGGACACGAGGCAGATTCTGGATTTGCCGCTGGCGGTGGCAGTCGGAGTCGGCGCCCTGCGGTCCCCTGAAGAGTTCATGTTCCTGCTGCCCGGAACGGTGGGGCCGGGCACGGCAAACAACGGGAACAGCGGCGTTTTCCTGAACAAGATTGCCGGCGGGCAGAATTACGGAAATGAAGTGCTGATCGACGGCGTCAGTCAACAGCGCAGCGAGAACGGCTCATCGTTCGATGAGGAGGCGCCCTCGGTGGAGGCGCTTCAGGAGTTCAAGCTGACAACCGCGATGCCGGAAGCGGAATTCGGCCGCACGACGGGCGGCATCGAGAACTTCGTGACCAAGAGCGGCAGCAATACGTATCACGGAGATGCATACGAGATCCTGAAGAACAAGGTGCTCGACGCCAACAACTGGTTCAACGGCGGCAATAAAGACCTGTGCCTGGGAAGCAATCCGGCGTCGTATTGCGACACGACGTTTGCTACGCCGGTCGACACCAAGAACGATTACGGCGGAACGCTGGGCGGTCCGGTGCGGATTCCGCATTTGTATAACGGCACCGACAAGCTGTTCTTCTTCTTCTCGTGGGAGCAGATTCACTACAGCATGGGGGCGACGGTGACCAGCACCGTGCCGACCACTCAGGAGCTGGGCGGAGACTTCTCGAACCCCGCAATCTATAACACAGGGAATATAGTCGGGACGAACCCCTGCGACGGAACTCCGATTTATCAGGGGCAGATCTTCGATCCGTCGACGACCAAGGTGGTGAACGGCGTCGAGTGCCGCACGGCATTCCCGGGCAATAAGATCACGGGGGGATTTTCCAAGGCGGCGCAGCAGATCCTGGCGTATTTCCCGGGGCCGACAAACAACCTGGTCTTCAACAACTACCAGTACAGCGGCGTGGCGCCGATTACGGATACAGCAGAGACGATTCGCATCGACTCCAATCTGTCGCAGAGGTCGAAGGTATGGGCGTCGTACAGTTCGCGCGAAAACGACCGCGTGTCGGGAACGCCGACGCTTCCCTACCCGATCGATCCGGGGAGCTGGATTCAGGACTTCACGACGCACTTCGGGCGCGTGGGCTGGGATTATTCGCTCTCTCCCACGCTGCTGAACCACATTATCTTCGGCACCAACCGGAGCAACAGCAAGAACTACGCGCAGGCGATCTTCGCGGGGCAGAACTGGTCGCAGAAGTTCGGCATCGGGAACGCGAATTCGCTCAATTTCCCGGAGATGACGAACGGCTTCACGGCGCAGGAAGGCAACTCGCCGCAGAACGACGATAACGTGGACAACGGGCTTCGGCTGAACGAAAGCGTGGCATGGGAGAAGGGCGCGCACAGCCTGACCTTCGGCACCGATGTGCGCTGGCAGCAGTATTCGCCGCTCGATGGGAACTCTCCGGTGATCAACTTCTGCGGGGCGCAGACGGCCGTGGATCCCAACCTGACGGGGGTGACGGGAAACGGACTGGCGAGCGAATTGCTCGGGCTGGCCTGCGGCGGGTCGCAGAGCGTCATCCCACATCAGTCGCGCTGGACATCCTGGTACTGGGGTCTTTTCGCGCAGGACGACTGGAAAGTGAACTCGAGTCTGACGCTGAACCTGGGCGTGCGCTACAGCGCCGATCTTCCCCGGCGCGAGGCGGAAAACAACACGTCGAACTTCAGCCCAACGGCGACCGATCCCGAATACGGAGTGCCGGGAGCGCTGGTCTTCGGAACGACGTGCCACTGCAATGCGGCGTGGGCCAACGATTACTGGAAGGACATCGCGCCGCGCTTCGGCTTCGCTTACACTCCGCCCTATTTGAATCGCAAGACGGTTCTGCGCGGCGGGGCGGGCATCCTCTATGGCCCGCTGCAGTACTCGGACTTCGGCGGATCGATGAACACCGGTTACCGCTCCAATCCGTCGTTCCCCTCGAAGAACGGCTTCGATCCGTCGTTTGAGATCGATAACGGATATCCGACCTTCGCGCAGCCGCCCGACCTCGATCCTGGTTATTTCAACGGGACCTACGTCTCGGGGTCGTGGATCATGCCGCAGTACGGCAAACCGGCGGAAATCTACCAGTGGGACGTGCAGGTTCAGCAACAGCTGGCGACGGACCTGATCGCGACGATCGGGTACATCGGCAACGAGGCGCAGAATCTGCACTCGAACCTGGAAAACCCCAACAATATACCTCTGAAGGATCTTTCCTACGGCGATGTGCTGAATCAGCAATTGCAGTCCAACACCGCCGGGATTGCAGCCCCGTTCCCCGGTTACTACACACTTTGGGGCAGCGGCATCACGGTGCAGCAGGCACTGCGGCCGTTCCCGCAGTATGACTTCATCGACTCGGGGTGCTGCCTGCAGAACGTGGGACACTCGTCCTACGACGCGCTGGTTGCCAGCCTGCAGCGGCAATTCCGCCAGGGCTTCAACCTGCAGCTTTCGTACACCTGGTCCAAATCGATTACCGATGCCGACAGCCTGCTGCCGAACAACGGCAACGGGGTCCCGCAGGACCAGAATGTATGGGATCTGCATGCCGAGAAGTCGATCAGCTTCCAGGATGTTCCCCAGCAGGTGGTGATCAGTTACCTGTACGATCTGCCTTTCGGCGCCCACCGGCGGTACCTGAATCAACGGGTCGCAGGGAACATCCTGGGCGGCTGGGAGGTAGGCGGCATCCAGCGTTACATGTCGGGGCAGCCGATGGGGTTCTGCTGCTCCAGCGGCATTCCCGGCTTTGAAAACGCCATCCGCTTCAATCTGATTCCGGGCAAGGAAGTGAAGAGCGCCGTTTATCGCAGGGGCCCGAAGTCCATCGACCCCTTCAACACGGCTAATGGGACCGACCCCCTGACGAACAGCATGTTCAACGGCGCCATCAGCAACGTGGCCTACCCGAGCGGGTCGGCGCAGCAGCAGGCGGCGGCCTTCTACGACCAGAACCTGCCGACGAACCCGGCCGGCGTACCCAGCCGCGGCTCCGGTCCCTTCGTGCTCGGCGACACGCCGCGTGTGGACGGCGTAGCACGGCTGCCCGCTTTCTACGATGAGGATTTCAGCCTTCTCAAGGACACCACAATCCACGAGAACCTGTCGTTCGAGCTGAAATTCGAGTTCATCAACGCACTGAACCATCACACCTGGAATTATCCGGATCAGGGCCCGGCAGATTCGACGTTCGGCATTCCGACCTCGACCCTGCAAGACCCGCGCAATATCCAGGTGACCGGAAAACTTGTGTTCTAGCGGCCATTCCGGTTTTCTTTGTCCTCCCAGCGCGGAGCCGAAATGGCTCCGCGCGTCTTGTCGCTGATGGGAGCCGTCGTATCCGGATTGAATTAGAGGACTGCATCCGTTAGCGTCAGGGTCATGCTCAGTCACTGTGCGAGGTGCGTATTAGCGATGGCGCTGGCTGCGGGCCTGGTTACCGCGGGACACGGCCAGCAGGGCGGCGCCGACCAGCAGCAACTCCAGGCCATCTTCCAGCGAGGATCCCAGGCCATGCACCAGGGCAATGCGGCGGAGGCGGAAGAGCAGTTTCGCGCGGCAACCCGGCTGGCGCCGGATTTCGCGGAAGCGTGGCTGGACCTGGGCCTGGCCCAGCTGAAAGGCGGCAAGCTCACGGAGGCCATTCCTTCGATCCGCCAGGCGCTGAAACTGGACCCGTCGGTGCGGGGCGCGCATTTGTTCCTCGGTATCGCGGAGTATCAGACCGACCAGATCGGCGATGCCCTGACGGACCTCGAAAGCGCGGTGCACGAGGATGGCAATAACCCGGAGACGCTGCTGTGGCTGGGCATTGTGGAACTGGACACCGGCCATCCGGATCAGGCGATCGGCCCCCTGGATCGAGCGTCGGAACTGGCGCCGAACGATATCGGGATCCTCGACTATCGGGTGCAGGCGCACATGGCGGTGGCGCGAGAGAGCTACACGCGCATCTACAAGCTGGACCCCGGCTCGTGGCGTCTGCACCGCCTGAATGCGCAGATCGACGCGCAGGCGCGCCAGCATACCCAGGCGATCGATGAATACCAGCAGGCGATCAGCATCGCTCCGAAGCAGGCGGATCTGTATGAGGGTCTGGGATGGGAGTATCGGCAGACGGGCCAGCTGGATCTGGCGGAGAAGGCCTTCGAGGAGCAACTGAAGCTGACGCCGGGCAATCCGATCGCGATGTATAACCTGGCGAGCACCCAGGTGGATGCGGGCCAGGGAACCGAGGCGCTGCCTATGCTGCAGCAGGTGGTGAAACTCTACGGCAGGCCCACCGTGGCCGACTACTATCTGGGCCGCGCCTATGCCGATGCCGGCAAGAATCAACTGGCCGCAGCGGAGTACGAAAAGGCGACGACGCTCGGAGGCGAGACGGCGCAGCGCGCATGGTATGGACTGGGGCAGGCCTATAAGGGACTGGGCCGAACCGCAGACGCGCGCGCGGCGGTCGAGAAATTCCAGCAGCTGCACAATGCCGCGGTGCAGGCGCGCGCGAAGGATATTGAAGACTGGCGCAAGCTGAATGCGACCGCGGTCGGCGCGCCGGCCGCCCCCCAGGGTGTGCAGTGAGCAGAGGAGGCGAGTGAATTTGCGGACAAAGGGAAGCCTCGTTACCGTGGCGGCGGCGGGGATTTGCGCAACCTGGACGCACGCGCAGATCACGGTCAATCAGCCGATACCCGAGGTGACTACGATTCGCGTGGATGCGGCTCGTTCGGCCGGACCCGAGATTCCGCGAACGATTTTCGGGACCTTTCTCGAGCCGATCGGGAATTCGACCTACAACGGACTGTGGGCGGAGCTCCTCGAAAACCCCAGCGTTGAAGCGGGGCTGTGGGACGCGCGGCACGTGCAGCAGATGCTGGCCGGGCATCCGGAGCTGGTGCGAGCCTCGGAGCTGGATCTCCCCCTGCCCTGGGAACCGCTCGATTACGGAGAGGGAAACCGCTACGAGTTGCGCTATGGCGATGCGGCGAACTCGTGGATGTCGCTGCGCGTATTTGGTGTGCCCGGACGGCCGACCGGGATCCGGCAGGAGGTCTGGCTGCCGGTGGAGCGGACGCTGGCCTATGACGGCAGCCTCTACGCGCGCCACGTCAGCGGACCTGCCACTCTGTCTGTTTCTCTGAGACGGCGCAACAACACCGAGGTGCTGGCCAGCGCCGAGATCGAAGCTGCGGGTACAGAGTGGACGAAATATACGTTTCACCTGACGGTTCCCCCGGGAAATCTGCACCGTCTGGATCCGGCGGACTTCGTGGTGCAGGTTAGCGGCGACGAGCAGGTGGATCTGGACGAGCTTTCGCTGATGCCTGCGGACGCGCTGGATGGGCTCGATCCGGACGCAGTTGCGATGGCGAAGGCGCTGGAAACACCGCTGGTGCGATTCGGCGGCAATTTCACTTCTTCGTATGACTGGCGGAACGGGATCGGACCGCGGGACAAGCGCATCAGCATGCGCAACCAGGCGTGGGGGATTCCGGAGTACAACACCTTCGGAACCGACGAGTTTCTGCATTTCTGCAGGCTGATCGGAGCTGAGCCGCAGGTGGCGCTGAATCTGGGCAGCGGCACTCCCGAGGACGCAGCCGCGTGGGTGCAATACATCGACGAGCACTGGTCGCAGCACAGCGGACTGCTGTGGGAACTGGGCAACGAGTTATGGGGCAGCTGGAACCTGGGCTATCCGACCCTGGATCAACTGGCGCCGCGCACGCTGGCATTCAGCCGCGCGGTACACGCCGTGGATCCGCAGGCACGCCTCGTCGCGACCGGCGCAGACCCGGATCATTTCACGCAGTGGAACGCGACCCATCTGGGAAACCCCGCGAATACCTTCGGGTACCTGTCCGCTCATTTTGTGGTGACCAACACCGATGTGCAGATGCCGCACGCGTCCACAGATTTCATTGCTGCCGCCGCGTTCGCACTGCCGGTTGAACTGGGGCGGCGGCTGGAGGAGGAACAGCAGCAGATCGACTCGTTTCCGGCCTTCGCGCATCAGGCGCATATCGCATTTACAGAGTGGCTGTTTATCGGAAACCGGCCGGGGACGCCCAGCTTCACCAATATGGGCGGCGCGGTCGACACCGCGGGCTTCCTGAATATGCTGATGCGGCACGCAGCAATCGTGCCGGTATCGGATATGACCGGGATCATGGAGTTCGCGGGAATCTGGAAGAAGCGCGGGCAGGTGTACGCGGCGCCGGGATACTGGGCGCTGCGCATGTACTCGACGGCGCACGCGTCGCGGCCGGTTGCGGTGGAGACACAAGGCGGCAGTTACTCCGTCGAACGAGGAGTGGGGCGGCTACCGAATATCGGCGACGTGCCCTACCTCGATGTGTTCGCCGCGCTCAACGATGCGGGCGACCGGCTGACGCTGTTCTGCGTGAACCGCAGCCTTGATACAGATATCCAGGCTCAGATCCGCATCGACGGCTTCGCAGCGGATGAGCGCGCGGAGGTCGAGACCCTGCGCGCGGACAACATCGACGAAGGGAACGACGAGGACAATCCGGATCGGGTAACTCCTGCGCGGATGAGCGAAGCAGTGAACGGCGAAGCACTGCGCCACATCTTTCCGCGCGAGAGTGTCACGATCCTTACCTTAGTCCGGAGCCGCTAACCCGATCCGGATTCACTGTGGGTTCGAACGACATCAGCTGATTGAGCAGGGAGTACGATGCAGAGCAAAGGAAGAAGGTCATCAGCGCACAGAGATAGAGACGGGCACAGGATTCTGCCTGAAGGAGCGAAAGTTCTGCTGCGACAGTTTGCGATTCCCGCTCTGCTTGCGTGGAGTGTCGTTCTGGCCGCGCAGCAGCCGGTGACGGTCCGCACCCCGGCCACGCCGCTGGTGGTGCATGATCCGTACTTCAGCCTGTGGTCGTTTGACGACACGCTGAATGGAGGCCCAATCCGCCACTGGACGGGCGCGGAGCAGCTGCTGAACGGCATCATTCGGGTCGACGGCAAGCCGTTCCGTTTTATGGGCGATGCAGAGGATGTCCCGCCGCTGCCGCAGCTGTCGCGCGTCCTGTGGCCGACGCGCACAATCTACGAGTTCGAGGGCGAGGGCATCCATCTGACGGCAACCTTCCTCACGCCGGCTCTGCCGCAGGATTTTGATGTGCTGTCGCGTCCACTAACCTATCTGACGTGGTCGGTGCATTCGACGGATGGGCGTTCTCATTCGGTCGAGCTGTGGGTGAGCGCGAGCGCGCAGCTGGCAGTCAATATCCCGCAGGAGAGCGTGGTATGGAGCACCGCGCGCGTGGGCGACATGACGGTGATGCAGATGGGCGACAACCAGCAGCCCATGCTCGAAAAGGCCGGCGACGAGATCCGCATCGACTGGGGGTGGGCCGACCTGGCGGTGCCGGCGCAGCCGGGGATGACGACGGGCATCCTTGGCGAGCGCGCCTTTCGCAGCGCCGTGGCAAGGGGGGCCGCGAGCGAAACGGGACAGGGACTGGACGACGATCTGGACATGCCGCGCGCTGTGCGCGTGGATCTGCCGATGATGACGGTGGCGTTCCACCTGCCGGGGGTAACGACTGCTCCGGTGACGAGGCGAGCAATGCTGGCGTATGACGATCGCGAGGCGATCGAATATCTGCATCGGCAGATGCCTGACTACTGGCGGCGCAACGGGCAGACCTTCGCGCAGATGCTCGAGGCCGCCGAGCGCGATGAGGGCACGCTGAGCGCGCGGGCGGAGGCGTTCGATCGTGCGCTGACAACCGACCTGACCGCTGTGGGCGGAGAGAAATACGCGCAGCTGGCGATCCTGGCCTACCGGCAGACACTCGGGGCGCACAAGCTGGTCGCCGATATCGACGGGCAGCCGTTGCTGTTCTCGAAAGAGAACTCGAGCAACGGCTGCACCGACACAGTGGACGTGACCTATCCGGCAGCGCCGTTCTTTCTGCTCTTCAATCCGAAACTGCTGGAGGCGGAGCTGCGCCCGGTGATGGAGTATGCGAGCCTGCCGCGCTGGCACTGGCCGTTTGCGCCACACGATATCGGGACGTATCCGCTGGCCAACGGGCAGGTGTACGGCGGCGGCGAGACGAGCGAAGAGGATCAGATGCCGGTGGAAGAGAGCGGCAACATGCTGATCCTGTTTGACGCGCTGGCCAGGGCCGAGGGCAATGCGCAGTTTGCGTCGCGCTATTGGCCGCTGCTGTCGAAGTGGGCGGCGTACCTGCTGCAGTTCGGCATGGATCCGCAGAACCAGCTCAGCACCGACGATTTCACCGGCCATCTGGCGCACAACGCGAATTTGTCGATCAAGGCGATCCTCGCCCTGGGAGCGTACGCGCAACTGGCGGACGAGCTCAACAAGCCGGACGAGGCGGAAAGGTATCGGCAAAGCGCGCAGCAGATGGCGGTGCAGTGGATGAAGATGGCCGCCGACGGCGATCATACGCGCCTGGCGTTCGATTTACCGGGTACCTGGAGTCAGAAGTACAACCTGGTGTGGGACCGGATTCTGGGGCTCGACCTGTTTCCGGAGTCGCTGGCGCGCAGCGAGGTGAGTTACTATCTGCGGCATCAGAACGCGTTCGGGCTGCCACTGGACAATCGCCACACTTACACGAAACTTGACTGGAGCGTGTGGACGGCGACCATGGCGCCTGACCGGCAGGACTTTGACGCGTTGATCGACCCGCTTTACAAATTCATGACGGAGAGCCCGACGCGGGTGCCGCTGAGCGATTGGTTCGATACCGTAAGCGGCGCCCAGGTCGGGTTCCAGGCGCGTTCTGTCGTAGGTGGCGTGTATATAAAAATGCTCAGCGATGCTCAGATGTGGAAGAGATGGTCAGGCGCGCAAACGACCGAGAGGCACTGAGGCCGCCAGTTCCCTTCACCTTCGACGGATCCGCTTTTTCGCAGGCAATCGATCCCCCGCGAGCTTATACGGCCAGCTCGCCTGCGTGAACGCCGCGCCATCCACCCAGAGCGTTTGTCCGCTGATATAGGAAGCCTGGTCCGACGCGAGGAAGACTACGGCGTTGCCGACGTCTGCCGGCAGGCCCACCCGGCACAGCGGCGCCTCCCTTCCCCAGACGGATGCGTATTGCGGCTCCTCTTTGAGGGTGCGGTCGATCAAAATGGCGCCGGGTGCGATGCAATTCACGCGAATGCCGTAGGCGCCCAGTTCGACGGCGGCCGACTTCGTCAGCATCTCCACGCCGCCCTTGCTGGCGCTGTAAGAAACGAGACGCGGAAAGGGAACTTTGTTGCACCCGGAGCCGATATTCACGATGGATCCCCCTCCGGTTTCTTTCATCCAGGCGGCGGCAGCCTGTAAACACAGAAAGGTTCCCTTGAGATTCGTGTCGATGTCGCGATCCCAGTCCGCTTCCGAAAGCTGCAGCAGGGGGGCCCAGGTCTGCGTTCCGGCATTATTCACGAGGAGGTCGAGGCGCGGGTGCTTGCCGGCAAGGGCAGCGAACATCCGCCGCACCTGCACAGCGGAGCGCACATCGGCCCGGATGGAGAAGCCCTGAGCACCCGAAGCTCTGATCTCCGCAACAGTTTCTCTGGCGAGGTGGGGATCGCTCAGAAAATTAACGGCAACGGTGCAGCCGGCGCGCCCAAGCTCGAGTGCGATACCGTTGCCCACGCCCTGCGCCGCGCCAGTAACCAGCGCAAGCCGGCCGCGAAGCGGCTGAGCCGAGTTGCAGGCTGGAACAGTTTCCACGATGTTCATCCACCCTCACGATGACGCCCACGGCTGGCGGCAACATTCCCAGGAAACATCCCTGGTGACGGCTTCAGCAAGCGAGCAGCTTACTCAACCATACTGGAAGCGCCCGCGATGATCCGACGGCGACGTCACCGGCGCCGATGAAAGGGATTCCGGATGGGAAACTCCCTCCCTGCTCCTGCCGGGCTTCGAGGAACCCCGGCAAACAGGGAGGGAGTTGGAGGCAGGTCAAAACGTGATGCGAGCCGCGAGCTGAATCTGGCGATTTGTGTATTCCTCCACCCCGGTGATCTTGCCAAAGGTCTGCGGCGCATTCACTTCGCCGCCGGGATTGGTGAACTGGGGCGTGTTCAGGACGTTGAATGCGTCCACGTGGGTTTCCAGCGTGAGACGCTCGGTAAAGTGGAAGTCCTTTTGTGCACCGACGGCGACCGTCCGCCCACTGGGGCCGAAGATCTGATTCCGCCGCAGAGTGCCGAGCCGGCCATAGACAGGAGTACCGTAGGTGCCAGAGGTGGTGGGTATGTTATCGGAGAACGCTGAAGGATTGAACCAATAACCAGAGATGCTCTTAGGGTAGGTGATGGGGCCAACCTGGTCAGGCCGGTTCGTCGGATTGGCACCCGTGATGGACAGATCGACAGGGGTTCCCGTCTCCAGCAGTGCGATGACATTCGTCTGCCAGCCGCCAAGAGCCAGGTCGAGGGGACGCGACCAGCCGGAACCGAAGCGATGCCCACGCCCGAACGGCATCTTGTAGATGGTCGAGAAGCTGAAGTTCTGGCGCTGATCCTGATTGGAGTTTCCGTAATCGGAAAGCGGATCGTAATAGAGCTGGACGGTTGCGCCGGTAAAGGCACCGGGCGAATCGTCGAGCGTGTGCGACCAGGTGTAACTCGCCGTGGTCATGAGATTTTCATCATGGTGCTCGGCGTGGATCTGGAGACCGCTGTAGTTGGCGATTCCGTTGTAATCGATATCTGTAATACCGCCATACTGCGGGTAAGGCATAGATCCGGGGAAGGGACTGCCGGTGGCGAACTGGTAGTTGTTATATGGGTAGTAG
>Ga0335074_10013245_pt1 | contig 11593 bp, 9 predicted proteins | sample Lox_Sample_23_FD_206715 | JGI IMG/M metagenome (GOLD analysis project Ga0335074, IMG submission 206715) | Soil microbial communities from Loxahatchee National Wildlife Refuge, Florida, United States - Lox_Sample_2.3 | ecosystem: Environmental > Terrestrial > Soil > Wetlands | place: USA: Florida...
GCGATGGCTGCCGCCATCGCCGCGAGCGAGAAGAGCAGCACCAGCACCAGCAGCAGCAGTACAAGCAGCACATCCTCGAGCTCGAGTTCCAGCTCGACCGCCGCGCAGACCAGTCAGAACGCGCTCACCGCGTTGTCGGGCAATTTCAACGATTTCCTGAACATGCTGATGACCCAGTTGCAGAACCAGGATCCCACGAGCCCGATGGATACCAACCAGTTCACCAGCGAGCTCGTGGAGTTCTCCGGCGTCGAGCAACAGATCAACACCAACGCCAGCCTGACGCAGCTCATCCAGCTTACCCAGGGGAGCGAGGTGATGCAGGGCTCGCAGATCGACGGCAAGCAGATCACCGTGACCTCCAGCCAGATCCCGCTGCAGAACGGCACCGGCTCGGTGACCTACACCGCGCCGACCGCCGAGCCGGTGGCGATCGCGATCAGCAACTCGGCCGGGCAGTTGGTGTACGACACGTCGCTGACCGCGACCGCCGGGCAGAACACCTGGACCTGGAACGGCACCAACAACAATGGCGGCCAAGTGGCCGACGGTGCCTACAACATTTCGGTGATCGGGGCGAATTCGGACGGCAGCACCACGCCACTGACCTTCAGCGTGACCGGCACCGCGACGGGCGTGCAGAACAACGGCACGACCGGCGTCGACCTCGACCTGGGGGCGGTGACCGTGCCGTTCAGCTCGATCGTCTCGGTCGGCAACTGAAGCCGGTCAACATTGGGAAGTGCGATCGGGCCACCGCGAAGATCGCTCTTCACATCATGCCCGGCCCAGCCACAGGTCGGCCCAGGGATCGGCGGTCAGCGGAGCGCGTCGTCGGGGCCCGGCGGCTCGCCACCCTTGCGGCGCGACAGGCGGTCAAATGCTTTGAAGTCTGCTCGCGCGCGCCGCTCAGCAAAGAAGGCAGCAGTGTCCATGGCCGAAAGTTTCTCCGCGACCGCAGTGGCGACGAACTGGTTGACACTGATGCCGTCGGCCTTGGCCCGACGCTCGACCTCGGCCCGATCGGCGGGGTGGTGAAGGGCTGATCCTATCGCTGCATCTGCATCATCTGTTCCATCGGCATCATATTTTGATTCAAATGGTACATGATCCACAGCGACCCGACCATCAGCAGCATGACGATCAGCACGCCGAATGCCAGGGCGAGAATATTGTTGGTGGCATCGGGTCCGGTGGTGATGTGGATGAAGAACACCAGATGAACGCCCATTTGCGCGACCGCCAGGACAACCAACGCGATGGGGATGCTGGGCTGCCACACCAGCGTCGTGCCGGAGATGAAGAACGCCACCACCGTGATCAATGTCGCGAGACCCAGGCCCACCAGGTAGGCGAGCACGCCTTCCGCGATCTCGCGGCCTTCGACGCGTTCGTCGCCGGGAGAGATGTCGCCAGGGTGGAGGATCGGCTCGCTGTCGCTCATCGGGCTACCCCCATCAGATAGACCACGGTGAATATCGCCACCCAGATGATGTCCAGCGTGTGCCAGAACAGGCTGAAGCACAGGACGCGGCGCAGGATGTCGGGGCGATAGCCCTTCGCAAAGACCTGTGCCATCATCGTCAGCAGCCACATCAGGCCGAGCGTCACGTGCAGCCCATGGCATCCGACCAGGGTGAAGAAGGCCGACAGGAAGGCGCTCCGCTCCGGCCCCGCCCCGATAGCGATCATCCCGACGAACTCGTGAATCTCCAGCGATAGGAACCCGGCGCCAAATGCCGCGGTCACCACCATGCTGCCGAAGTACATCAGGTTGTTGTGCGCCCGGGCGCCGATGCTCGCGATGCCGCAGGTGAAACTGGACAGCAGCAGGCATGCTGTCTCAATCGCCACGATGTCGAGGTGAAACACGTCCCTCCCGCTCGGACCACCGGCGGTTGCATCCGACAGAACCGCGTAGGTCGCGAAAAAGGCGGAAAACATCACGATGTCGCTGAGCAGGAAAATCCAGAAGCCGTAGCCGACTATGATGCGCTTGGAGGTCAACTCGCGCGCTGCATGCTCGGCGATCGGTTGGCGCAGGCCCGCCTGGCCCACATGGCCAAGGTGGTGCGGATCGACCCGCCCGGCGATGCCTTGTGAGGTGCTCATTCTGCCGGTTGCTCCATGGCGGCGAATGCCGCGCGGCGGGCGCTCCGGTTGGCGCGGTCGATCCGCGCGACCTCATCGGCCGGAATTTGATACTCGGTCCGATCGCGCCAGGCAAAGACGACGAATGTCGCGAAAGCGCCGATGAAGCCCACGATAACCAGCCACCAGATGTGCCAGATCAGCGAGAAGCCCATGACGGTTGCGAAGAACGCGCAGATGAATCCGGTCGGGCTGTTCCGTGGCATCTCGATGGCCTGATAGGCCGGCTCTTCGCCAAGCTCACCCTGCAGGGCGCGCTGCTTGATGTCCCAATAGGCGTCTCCGCCTTCGACACGCGGCAGCACGGCGAAGTTGAATGCCGGCGGAGGTGAGGCCGTGGCCCATTCCAGTGAACGGCCGTTCCATGGGTCGCCGGTCGCGTCGCGAAGCTGCTCGCGATCTCGGATACTGACGGCGATCTGCGTGATCTGCAGCACGATCCCGGCCAATATGACAAGTGCGCCGACGCCCGCTATCAGCAGCCAGGGACGCCATGCGGCGACGTCGTAGTGCTGCATGCGCCGCGTCATGCCCTCCAGACCCAGCACGTAAAGCGGCATGAACGCCAGGTAGAAGCCGATGAACCAGCACCAGAAAGCGGCCTTGCCCAGGTCTTCACGCAGGCGGAAGCCGAACACCTTCGGGAACCAGTACGTGTATCCGGCGAACGCACCGAACAGCACCCCGCCGATGATGACGTTGTGGAAATGCGCGACCAGAAACAGGCTGTTGTGCAACACAAAATCCGCCGGAGGCACCGCCAGCAGCACGCCCGTCAGCCCGCCTATGGCGAACGTGACCATGAAGCCGATCGACCACATCATCGGTGTGGCATAGACGATCCGGCCGCCGTACATTGTGAACAGCCAGTTGTATAGCTTTACGCCCGTCGGCACCGCGATAATCATCGAGGCAATGCCGAACACCGCGTTCACGTCGGCTCCCGCCCCCATGGTGAAGAAATGGTGAAGCCAGACCATGAAAGAGATCAGACAGATCGCCATCGTCGCCGCCACCATCGACCGGTAACCGAACAGCGGCTTGCCCGAGAACGTCGATACCACTTCCGAGAACACGCCGAACGCCGGCAGGATCAGGATATAGACCTCGGGGTGGCCCCAGGCCCAGATCAGGTTCATGAACATCATCATGTTGCCGCCTGCCTCGTTGGTAAAGAAATGGAACCCGAGATAGCGGTCCAGCAGCAGCATGGCCAAGGTGGCCGTCAGGATGGGAAAAGCCGCAACGATCAGCAGGTTGGACGCGAGCGCCGTCCAGCAAAATACCGGCATGCGCATATAGGTCATCCCAGGCGCATGGATCTTCAGAATAGTGGTGACAAAATTGACGCCGGTCAGCAGCGTGCCCACCCCGGAGATCTGCAGCGACCACAGGTAATAATCCACCCCGACACCGGGCGAGTACTTCAGCTCTGACAGTGGGGGATAGGGCAGCCAGGTGGTGCGGGCAAACTCGCCGACCACCAGCGAGATGTTCACGAGCAGCGCACCCGTCGCCGTCAACCAGAGACTGACCGAGTTGAGCGTCGGGAATGCAACGTCCCGCGCACCGAGCTGCAGGGGGACGACAACGTTCATCAGCCCGATCACGAACGGCATCGCAACGAAGAAGATCATCAGCGTGCCGTGTGCCGAGAAGATCTGGTCGTAATGCTCGGGCGGCAGGTATCCGGGCGACTTATAGGCGAGTGCCTGCTGCGACCGCATCATCAGTGCGTCGATGAAGCCGCGCACCAGCATCACCATCGCCAGGAAGATGTACATCACCCCGATCCGCTTGTGATCGACGCTGGTGATCCACTCGTTCCAAAGGTAAGGGACCCAACCTTTCAGCGCGACATATATGAGTACGCATAAGATACCGAACCCGACGATGGCACCGGCGAACAGGGGGATCGGCTGATCGAACGGAATTGCGGCCCAGGTCAGCTTGCCGAACATTCTACCGCCCCGCTTGTTTGGCCGCGCCTGGGTTGGTCTCCGGGATCGGCCCAGGGCCAGGCGGCAACAGTTGTGTCACAATCTTATGGAACAGATCGGGCTCGACGTCGCGGTATGTAAAGGGCGCCACGCTCAGGCTCTGTTTGGCAAGGTCCTCATAGCTCTGCCCGGTCAACGCCGGGCCACGGCTGCGCGTTGCATTGACCCAGTCGGAGAAGCCGCCGGCCGGCAATGCCTGCACCTCGAAATGCATGGTAGAGAAGCCATCACCGCTGTAATGGCTGGACAGGCCGGCAAAAATGCCCGGTCTGTCGGCGATCAGGTTGAGCCGCGTGCGCATCCCGTTCATCGTGTAGATCATGCTGCCAAGCTGCGGGATGAAGAAGGCGTTCATCACGCTTCCGGATGTCAGGTCGAAATGGACGGGCACGCCGGCCGGAATAACCAGCCGGTTCACGCTCGCAACGCCCTCGTCGGGGTATATGAACAGCCATTTCCAGTCGAGCGACACAACCTGGACGTTCAGCGGGTCCTTCGATCCCAGCGGCTTTGCCGGATCCAGCTCGTGCGCTCCGATCCACGCTACACCGCCCAGAAGCATGATCGTCAGCAGCGGAATCGCCCATGTGATCAGCTCGAGCTGGCCGGAATATACAAAATCCGGCAGATAGCGCGCCCTGGTATTGGACGACCGATACCACCATGCGAAACCGAGTGTCGCGGCGATCGTCGGGACGACGATGGCCAGCATGATGACGACCGAGCCGATCAGGATCGACTTATCAGCGTCGCCGATTGCTCCGTGCGGATCGAGCACTGCCGGCTGGCAGGCCGCCAGCACGAGCGGGGCCAGCCGTATGCCGCAACGGGCGGCCAGGGCGATCATCCATCGCCCGCGCAGCCGTGGCCGGTCCTGAAACCCGGATGGATCGAGCCGCACGACCACCCCCCGCTTCGCGTCAGATGCGTTGGGCAAACCTTACGTGGCGGCCCCATGATGTCCAATAGTCGATAGCCGCGATGAGGAACGCGGCGCTCAGGAAGTTCTCAACCGTGGCCGAGATACCGCATCGCTGCCAGGATGATGGCCACCATCACTACCAGGGCTCCGATGCCGCGGCGGGTCAGGCGCTGTTCCATCTGGGCCATTTCCAGCCTGAACTCCGGCCCCAATGCGTGCATCTCGGACCTGAGTTCCTGCATTTCGGGCTCCCCTCTCTGAATGCACGGCTTCCCTCCGTCCGCATCCCGCCGCATGATGGACGGCGAGCGAACCAAACGCACCGAGGGAACATCCAATGGCCGATGGCGCGAGCCTCGACACCCGTACCGCGCGCGTGTCCGCGCAAGAGGCGCTGGCGCTGCATGCGTCCGGTCGCCCGGGCAAGCTAGAGACGCGCATCACCAAGCCGATCACCACCGCGCGCGACCTCTCGCTCGCCTATTCCCCCGGCGTCGCCGAGCCCTGTCTGCACATCGCCCGCGACCCCGCGCTTGCCTATGACTACACCGCCAAGGGCAACATGGTGGCGGTGATCTCCAACGGTACCGCCGTGCTCGGGCTGGGCAATCTCGGCGCCGTCGCCTCCAAGCCGGTGATGGAAGGCAAGGTCGCGCTGTTCAAGCGCTTCGCCGACGTGGACGGGATCGACCTCGAGGTCGGCACCGAGGACGTGGACGAATTCGTCGCCGCCGTGCGCCATCTTGGTCCCGGTTTCGGTGGCATCAACCTGGAAGACATCAAGGCGCCGGAATGCTTCGTCATCGAGCAGCGCCTGCGCGAGCTGATGGACATCCCGGTGTTTCACGACGACCAGCACGGCACGGCGATCGTTGCGGCGGCCGGGTTGATCAATGCCCTCCACCTGACCGGCCGCGAGTTCCGCGAGACGAAGCTGGTGGTGAACGGCGCCGGCGCGGCAGCGATCGCCTGCGTGGAGCTGTTGAAGGCGATGGGGATGCGTCCCGAGCACGTGATGCTGTGCGACACCAAGGGCGTCCTCTATCAGGGCCGGCGCGAGGGCATGAACCAGTGGAAATCGGCGCACGCGGTGGCGACCCGAGCACGCACGCTGACGGAGGCGATCGAGGGCGCCGACGTGTTCTTCGGCCTGTCGGTGAAGGGCGCGCTGACACAGGACATGGTGCGCTCGATGGCGGAGAAGCCGATCATCTTCGCCATGGCCAACCCGGACCCGGAAATCACCCCTGAGGAGGCACGCGCCGCCCATCCGCACGCGATCATAGCCACCGGTCGCAGCGATTATCCGAATCAGGTCAACAACGTGCTGGGCTTCCCTTATATCTTCCGAGGCGCGCTGGACGTGCGCGCGCGGACCATCAACGAGGCGATGAAGATCGCCGCCGCCGAGGCGTTGGCCAAGCTCGCCCGCGAGGACGTGCCGGACGAAGTGCATACCGCCTCGGCCGGTCGGCGGCTGACCTTTGGTCCTGAATATATCATTCCCAACGCCTTCGATCCGCGACTGATGTCGTGGGTGCCGCCGGCGGTCGCCAAGGCGGCGATGGACAGCGGCGTCGCCCGCAAGCCCTGCGCCGACCTGCGGCTTTATGCCCGCACGTTGTCCGGGCGCCTCGATCCGACCGCTGGTGCGCTCGATCGCATCATGGAGAGCGTACGAGACAATCCGAAGCGCGTGGTATTCGCCGAGGGCGAGGAAGAGAAGGTGGTACGCGCCGCCGTCGCCTTCCGCAACGCCGGCTATGGGCTGCCGGTGCTGATCGGCCGCGAGGAACGGGTGCGGGCGACGATGGACAGCCTGGGACTCGGGCTGGCCGAGGGGATCGAAATCCACAACGCGAGGCTGTCGGGGAACAATCCCAAATACGTCGACTTTCTGTACGCGCGCCTGCAGCGCCGCGGCTTTCTGCGCCGCGACTGCCAGCGCATGGTCAACCAGGACCGCAACGTCTTCGCCGCCGCCATGGTAGCGACCGGCGACGCCGACGCGATGGTGACCGGTTTGACCCGTTCCACCCAGGTCTGCCTGGAGGACATCGCGCATGCGATCGAGCCGGTGCCGAACGGCACGGCGTTCGGCCTGACGCTGCTGGTCGGCCTGCGCGGGCGCACATTGTTCATCGCCGATACCATGATCCAGTTCCGCCCGAATGCGCACCAGCTTGCCGATATCGCGGTCGGCGCCGCCGGCGCGGCGCGTCACCTTGGCCACGAGCCGCGGGTGGCGTTGGTTTCTCACACCACGTTCGGTGCCTCGATGCATCCGGCGGCGATGGTGATGCGCGAGGCGATCGAACTGCTGGACCGGCGCAACGTCGATTTCGAGTATGACGGCGAGATGAGCCCGGATGTGGCGCTGGAGCCAGAGCTGCGGGCGCTCTATCCGTTCTGCCGGCTGACTGGGCCGGCCAACGTGCTGGTGATGCCGGGGCTGCACTCGGCCCATATCACGTCGCGGCTGATGCCGAATATGATCGGCGGCAACGCCATCGGGCCGCTGTTGATCGGGTTGACCCATCCGGTGCAGATCATGCAGATGGACGCCGGGGCGAGCCAGATCGTCGATATGGCGTGTCTCGCGGCGTACCAGGCGGCGCGTTGATCCGCCGCGCGGAAGCCCAGGAGGTTTGCCTGCGGAACCGGATCGCCTACTGATCCGCACAACGCATCCTCGATAGGAGTACCGGGAATGAGGCTCTCCTGGCTGACAGGGGCGACAGTGGCGCTGGCGCTGCTCCCCGCCGCTTCCAACGCGCAGCGGGCGATCGAGCTGCATGCGCGTACGGCGGGCAATCTCGCCGCGCTGTGCGGGGCGCGTCCTGGCAACCCGCGCACGGATGCCGGGATCAACTACTGCCACGGATTCGCTCAGGGCGTGGTCGATGTGCTGCTGGGCACCGCGGGTACCACGAAGCCGTTCTGCTTCCCCAGCCCGCCCCCGACGCGTACGGCGACGCTTGCTCAGTTCGTCGATTGGGTGCGAGCGGTGCCGGAACATGCGCAACTGCCGGCGGCCAGGGGGCTAGCGCAGTTTCTGGGCGAGCGCTTTCCCTGCAAATAGCCGGTGCCGGCGGCTGCCCCACTCCGTTATGGCTGGGCGTCGATCCTGCAGCGCTGCTCTGCTGCCAGGTGCATCCGCGTGCTTCTTTCTCAAACCACGCGGCCGAAAGATTGGCTCTCGGTCGTCATGGCCGTCACCAGGCCGGCCGTGCCGGTCCCCGCTGGGGTGCCACCACGGGCGGGAGATGGCCGGCACAAGGCCGGCCATAACGGGTGGGCCGCGGTGCCGAAGAGTCGATCGTTCGGCCCTTTGGCATCACTTGTTGTGCCTGATATTTCGGATAAGGAATGGAGTGAGTTGACGCAGGCTCGGACCGATGGCCGTCGTCTCGCAAGGTGGGCGCCTTGACTTGTCAGACAAGCCGACATGTGGGTAAAGACGGTCGGGCGGCCACGGGGCCCCCAGATGGGAGGATGCGAATGGAGCAGCGTCGTCTCGGACGGTCGCCGGTCTCGGTCTCGGAGATCGGGCTCGGGACGTGGGGAATGTCCGGTGCATTCTGGGGCGCGGCTGACGATGCAGAATCGATCCGCGTCATCCACGAGGCGCTCGATCTCGGCATCACGCTGATCGATACTGCCGAGGCGTATGGCAAGGGCCATGCGGAGGAGGTGGTCGGCAAGGCGCTGGCCGGCCGGCGGCAGCAAGCGGTGATCGCAACCAAGGTAATGGCGAGCCACCTCGATCCAGGGGGGCTGGAAGCAGCGCTGGAAGGATCGCTGAAGCGGCTGCAGACCGACTATGTCGAAGTTTATTTCATCCATTGGCCAAATCCGGATTTCCCGATCGGGCCGACCATGGGGGCGCTGGAGCGGTTGCGCGCACAGGGACGGATCCGGGCCATTGGTGTTTCCAATTTCGGAGCGGAGGAGATGGATCGGGCACGGGAATATGGCACGATCGACGTGCTACAGCCCCCTTACAACATGCTGTGGCGGGAGATCGAAGCCGCGACGCTGCCATACTGCCGGAAGCACAACATCGGCGTCATGCCGTACAGTGGGCTGGCGCAGGGGCTGCTCGCCGGCACGCTGTCCCGCGACACGGTTTTCGTGGACGGCGATGAGCGCCGTACGACGGTGCTGTTCCAGCCGGGCCCGTATGAGCGGGCGCTGGAGGCGGTCGAAGGGCTGCGGCCAATCGCGAAGGAGTATCAGAAGAGCATGCCGCAGCTTGCAGCGCAGTGGCTGACCAGCCGGCCCGGCGTCAGCTCGCCGTTGCTGGGTGCGCGCACAGTCCGAGAGATCGAGGAGAACGTCGGCAGCGTGGGATGGCAGATCGCGGACGAGGATATCGCAGCCATCGACCGCCTGACCCTCCCGGTGTGGGCCGGGATCGCTGATAAGGGCGACATGTTTGGCTATTGGGCACGCAGGCGGCAGGTAAAGGCCAACCAGTAGGCAACGCCGCCGCGTTTACCTACGGTACGTCTTCGTCATCAATCGTGGCGAACACCGTGTTCCTCATGAGGTGCTCCCGCATGATCGTCTCCGCCCGCTTGGGGTCACGTGCGGCGAGTGCCTCATAGATCAGCCGGTGCCGCTTCGTCGCGTGCGGCAGGGCTTGAGGGCCCCGGTTGGTGATGCGCCGGCTGGCGGTCAGCCAAGACCGGGCGGAGAACATGAACCGCGCGAGGATCCGGTTGCGGGTTGCGCGGCAGATCGTCATGTGAAACTCAAGATCCAATTCCAGATAACGATCGGGGTCATTTTCGCTGGCGGGCATCGCCTCCACTAGCTCGTGCAGGTGAATCAAGTCAGCCTCGGTAAGGCTCTGCGCCGCTTGCGCCGCGATCGCAGGCTCAAAGATCAGCCGGGCTTCATGCAGTTCGCGAAGCAACTTTCGGACCTGCGCGGGGGGCAGCCACTCGATCACCAGCGGGCTCAGATAATTCCACTCGGCCCTTGGGCGCAGCGTGACGCGGCGCCCCTGGGCGATGTCAACCATGTCGAGCGCGCCGAGGATTTTCAGGGCCTCCCGCGCGACCGCCCGCGAAACCCCGAACTCAACAGAAATCTCCTGTTCCGACGGTACCTGGGTCATGCCGCTATTATCGGAAGCGAAACGGCGTACGAGCACCCCGGCAACCTGCGTCGGCAGAGTGCGCAGCTTGACGTCCATGGTGGGGGGTAGTACCACAGCTCATCTGACAAGTCGATAAGCAGACATGTATCATGCCGAGCGGGGGTGAGATCCGACAATCGGCAGCAGGAGGAGAAATGCCCAGAATGTCCGAGAAGCTGTCCAGGCGTGGTTTCCTGCATGGGTCAACCGCGGTCGCCGTTGCCAGCGGCGTCGCACCGCGGATCGCACGAGGCGCAACCGGGGTAACCGAGATCAGGGCGTTGCTGATCACCGGCGGTCCGCTTTATCCGAAATATTGGGAGGCGCTGACCCAAGACTTCAAGCAGAAGACTGGCATCGCCGTCAGTTACGATATGCTGCAGTTCACGCCGATGACATCCAAGGAAGTAACCCTGGGTGCAGCGCGAAGCGCGGAATACGATGTGTACAGCACGCATACGGCGCAGATCGGATCGTTCTTCAACTACTTCGAACCGCTGAACAAATATTTCTTGGCGTCGGAGCTTTCGGATTTCTACCCGGTGGCGATGAAGTACCTGACGGACCCCAAAACCGGAGAATTGGCGGCGATTCCACGCAATGTCGATGCGCGGGTGCAGTATTACCGCACCGATATCTACGATGCGCACAACCTGAAGCCAGCCGTGACCTGGGACGACTTGGTGCATGTCAGCCAGGCGATTACCGGCGGTGGCCATTATGGCCTGGTCGTTCCCGGCCAGGGCGATCCCGCGCAGCGTACGTTCAGCGACTATCTGTGGCAGGCGGGCGGCGACTGGGTGGACGACAAGAACAAGCCTGCGTTCAACTCGGCGGAGGGGATCCAGGCGCTGACCTTCTATCGGGACCTAATTCAGAAATACAAAGTCACTCCACCTGACGCAGTCAGTTATGGGTGGAACGAGAATACATCCGAATTCGCCTCCGGTGCCGTGTACGACACATTCAATTGGCCGACCAATTTTGCCATTCTGTCGAGCCCTGACACATCCAAGGTCGTTGGGAAATGGGCAACGGCGCCTTACGTACGCGCCAAGGAGGCGATCTCCTGCGCCGTGTCACATGCGATGGCCCTGAACAGCCTTTCGAAGAAGAAAGACGCGGCGCTGGAGTTCATCAAATACGTCGTCAGCCCCGATGCGCAGATGCTGGCGTTCCAGCAGTTTACGTACTTCCCAAGCCGCCCCGCGCTTGCTCAGAAGGTGATCGCGGAGGCTCAAGGGGAGAAGGCTGTCTGGTTGCAACAGTTGCAGGCGACGATTGCGACCGGGAAAGAGTGGCCGAAGCTGCCGGGCTTTTCCAAGGTTTGCATATTGATGTACGGGGCGATCGAGAGAGCTCTGAGTCAGCAGA
>Ga0335074_10013246_pt1 | contig 11593 bp, 13 predicted proteins | sample Lox_Sample_23_FD_206715 | JGI IMG/M metagenome (GOLD analysis project Ga0335074, IMG submission 206715) | Soil microbial communities from Loxahatchee National Wildlife Refuge, Florida, United States - Lox_Sample_2.3 | ecosystem: Environmental > Terrestrial > Soil > Wetlands | place: USA...
CGTCGGCACGAAGAAGCAGGCCCAGGAGGCCATCGCCGAGCAGGCGCGCCGGGTCGGGATGCCGTTCGTGAACCAGCGCTGGCTGGGCGGCATGCTGACCAACTTCTCCACCGTCTACAAGCGGCTGCAGCGGCTCAAGGAGCTCGAGGAACTCGACTTCAACGACGTGGCCGGCTCCGGCATGACCAAGAAGGAGCTCCTCCAGCTACGGCGCGAGCACGACAAGCTCGACCGGACCCTCGGCGGGATCAGGGACATGGCCCGCGTGCCGAGCGCGATCTGGGTGGTGGACACCAAGAAGGAGCACATCGCGGTCAACGAGGCCCGCAAGCTCGGCATCCCCGTCGTCGCGATCCTGGACACCAACTGCGATCCGGACGAGGTCAACTACCCGATCCCCGGCAACGACGACGCGATCCGCAGCGTGGCGCTGCTGACCCGGGTCGTGGCCGATGCGGTCGCCGAAGGCCTGATCGCCCGGGCGGGCGCGGCCACCGGTGACGAGAAGCCGTCCGGCGACCAGCTCGGCAGCGAGGAACCGCTGGCCGAATGGGAGCGGGAGCTGCTCGTGGGGTCGCAGGCCGATAGCGCCCAGGTGATCCCCGCGGACCAGCGGATCGTGGAAGCGGCCGAGGCCGAGGGCGTCCCCGCGATCAGCGCCGAATCCGCGATCACGAGCGACGCGGACGCGGTGGCCGACGAGGCCGACGACCTGGCGGGCCTGGAAGACGCGGCAGACACGGCAGACGCAGCGGACGCGGTAGACACCGCGGACGTAGCCGCCGCAGCCGATGAGACTGAGTGAGAGACGAGGACATGGCGAACTTCACTGCCGCTGACGTCAAGCGGCTCCGGGAGCAGACCGGCGCCGGCATGATGGACTGCAAGAACGCGCTCGAGGAGGCCAACGGCGACCTGGAAGGCGCGGTCGAGCTGCTCCGCGTCAAGGGGGCCAAGGACGTCAACAAGCGGGCCGCGCGCACCGCAGCCAACGGCCTGGTCGCGGCGCAGCTGTACGGGACGGAGGCCGGCGTGCTCGTCGAGCTGAACTGCGAGACGGACTTCGTGGCCAACACCGACCTGTTCCAGCAGGTGGCGGCCGACATCGCCCGGGCCGCGCTCGACGCCAGGGTCAACGACAAGCCGACGCTGCTGACCACCGAGGCCAAGCCGGGCACCACCGTCGAGCAGCTCATCGAGTCGGCGGGCGCGTCGCTGAAGGAGAAGCTCGAGCTCGGCCGGTTCGCCCGCTTCGAGGGCGGATACGTGGCCACCTACCTGCACCGCACCGACGCCGCGCTGCCGCCGACCATCGGCGTCCTGGTCCAGCTGGATAAGGAGAACGCCGAGGTCGCCAGCGACCTCGCCCAGCAGGTCGCCGCGATGCGCCCCCTCTACGTGGTCCGCGAGGACGTCCCCGCGGACGTGGTGGAGAAGGAGCGCAGGATCGCCGAGCAGATCACGCGGGACGAGGGCAAGCCGGAGCAGGCGATACCGAAGATCGTGGACGGCCGGGTGAACGCCTACTTCAAGGACGTCGTGCTGACCGAGCAGGCGTTCGTGAAGGACCAGAAGACCACGATCAAGCAGGTCCTGGCCCAGCACGGGGTCAGCGTCACCGGATTCGCCAGGTTCCAGGTCGGCCAGGCCTGATGCCGCTGCCGGAGCCCGACTACAGGCCCGAGTCCGTGCCCCGGGCCGGCCAGCACCGGTCCTGGCACCGTGTCGTGCTGAAGCTGTCCGGCGGGTTGTTCGCGGGCAATGAGCCCCTGGGCATCTCGCCGGACGTGGTCGCGCACCTGGCGGCGGAGATCATCGCGGCGGTCAAGGACGGTGTCCAGGTCGCCGCGGTGGTCGGCGGCGGGAACATGTTCCGCGGCAAGGCGCTGGCCGAGCGGGGGATCGACCGCGCCAGGGCCGACTACATGGGAATGCTCAGCACGGTCATCAACTGCCTGGCCCTGCAGGATGTGCTGGAGAAGCTCGGCGTCGAAACCCGGGTGCAGACCGCCATCACGATGGGCCAGGTCGCCGAGCCCTACATCCCGCGCCGGGCGATCAGGCACCTGGAGAAGGGCCGCGTGGTCATCTTCGGGGCCGGGCTCGGCGCGCCGTTCTTCTCGACCGACACCTGCGCCGCGCAGCGCGCCCTGGAGATCGGCGCCGACGCCGTCCTCAAGGGCACCAAGGTGGACGGCGTGTACGACGCGGACCCGCATACGACTCCGGGCGCGGTGCGGTTCGACCGCCTGGACTACACCGAGTACCTCCGCCGGGGCCTGAAGGTGATGGACGCCACGGCGGTCAGCCTGTGCATGGACAACGGGATGCCGATCGTGGTGTTCGCCCTGATGGGCGAGGGGAACGTGGTCCGCGCCATCCGCGGGGAGCCGGTCGGCACGCTGGTGTCACGCAGCGATTGCCCGGACGGTTAAGCTCGCTTAGGCACTGCCAGGACAACGGAGCCGAACAATGATCGATGACACCCTCCTCGAGGCCGAGGAGAAGATGGACAAGGCGGTCTCGGTCGCCAAGGAAGAGTTCAGCGTCATCCGCACCGGCCGCGCCCATCCGGGCATGTTCAGCAAGGTCACGGTCACCTACTACGGCACGCAGACCCCGGTGAACCAGCTGGCCTCGTTCCACGTCCCCGAGCCGCGGATGGTCGTCATCCAGCCGTTCGACAAGAACTCGCTGGGGGCGATCGAGAAGGCGATCAGGAACAGCGACCTGGGCGTGAACCCCAACAACGACGGGGCCATCATCAGGATCATCCTGCCGGAGCTGACCGAAGAGCGCAGGCGCGAGTACATCAAGACCGCCCGGCACAAGGCCGAGGACGGCCGCGTCGCCATCAGGAACATCAGGCGGCACGCCAAGGACACCCTGGACAAGATGATCAAGGCGGGGGACGCGCCAGAGGACGACGTGCGCCGCGCCGAGCGCGAGCTCGACGAACTCACCCACACCTACGTCGCACAGGTGGACGAGCTGCTCAAGCACAAGGAAGCCGAGCTCCTCGAGGTCTAGTGGCCACCGACCCCGCCGGACCGCCGCCCGCCGGACCGCAGCCCAACGACCCCGACGAGCCCGAAGACCCCGACCAGGCCGACCAGCCGGTCAGCCGTCCGCAGGTCAGGACCGGACGTAACCTCCCCGCGGCCATCGGGGTCGGCCTGGTCATGGGCGGCCTGGTCATCCTCACGCTGTTCACGGTGAAGGCGACCTTCCTGCTGTACATGGGGATCGCCCTGGCCATCGGGCTGGCCGAGCTGGCCGGAGCCTTCGCCAAGCGCGACATCAACATCGCGGTGATCCCGGTCGCGGCGGGCGGGGCCGCGATCGTGACCTGCCGGTACTGGCTGGGATCGGGCTGGGCGCTCGCCGCGCTCGCGCTGACCGTGATCGCGATCCTCGCCTGGCGGCTGGCCGGGGATCCCGACGGCTACGTCCGGGACGTGACCGCGGGCATCTTCGCCACGATCTACGTGCCGTTCCTGGCCTCGTTCGTGAGCGCCATGCTGCTCCCCGCCGACGGTGACCGGCGGGTCCTGACCTTCGTGATCCTGACCATCAGCAGCGACATCGGCGGGTACTTCGCCGGGATCACGCTCGGCCGCGCCGGCCGCCACCTGATGGCCCCCGTCATCAGCCCGAAGAAGACCTGGGAAGGCTTCGCGGGCTCGGTCGCGGCGGGCCTGGCCGCGGGCGGCCTGTGCGTGACGCTGATGCTGCACGGCCACGCCTGGGCGGGGCTGCTCACCGGGGCCGCGGCCGTGTGCGCGGCCATCCTCGGCGACCTGGTCGAATCCATGATCAAGCGCGACCTGGACGTCAAGGACATGGGCACGCTGCTGCCCGGTCACGGCGGCCTCCTCGAGCGCCTGGACTCCCTCCTGATCGCCGCCCCCGTGGTGTGGCTGCTGCTGTACCTGTTCATCCCCGCCGCCCGCTAGTTTGCGAGGCGCCCGCCTGGGCAGCTGAGTGGGGCGAGTCCTGGTTCCACGTGATAGGAGCAACGCTGATGCGGCTCAGGCACCTCTTCGGCATCATCTATCTCATCGTCGGCGTGGTCATCGCCTGGATCCACGCGTACATAGGCCTAGCCCTACTCAAGGTCGCGGCCAGCGCCTTGCTGGCCATCTTCCTCTGGTTCCTGGTCCTGCTCGGCGTCAACCTGCACGTGCATTGACCACCCGGGCTACCCGCCGACGATCCAGCTCCGGTGCTGGGCCACCAGCCGGCTGACCAGGGCGGCGGAGCCGCGCTCCTTGGCCAGCTGGCGGTCCCGCTCGCTGATCGGCACGATCCACAGCCAGCGGACCGGGTCCCCGCCGAACGTGAAGCCGGACAGGTCGGGCGGCTCGGGACCGGACAGCGAGCCGGGGGCGTCCAGGAGCAGGACCGCTTCCCCGCCGCCCAGCGGGAACGTCGACGGCTCGTGGTACCAGCGGACGCTGTGCCCGGGCCCGAACCACGTCACGGCGTGCCACGGGTAGGTGGCGAGCCACAGGAACACCCGGGCCGCCTGCGCGCTCGGCAGCGTGGTCGCCAGCGCGAGCTCGATCCTGGCGTAAGCGCTCGGGTCGTCGAGGACCTGCTCGACCACGGGCATCCGCTGGCAGCTCATGCCCACCGTCGACAGGACCGTATAGGGCCGGCCGGGCCCGGGCGGGCGTTCGGTCACGCCGACCAGCGGCTGCTGGCCCGCCGAGGCGTCCCAGTAGTGCTGGCCCGGGCCGAGCCTGGACTGCAGGTGGCCGAGCAGCGCCTGCTGGAACTGGCTCCACCCGTTGGGCGACGCGCGCCAGCGCCAGTACGACCGCGACCGTTCGATCCGGGGCGCGAGCCCCTCCATGGCATCGTCCAGCGACCAGCCGAACGGCGTCTGGCCGATCACGTCGCTGCTGTACCCGGGCATCCCGCGGTCCATGTCGGACCAGCCCGCGATCACCGCGAGCGGCCGCCCGCCCTCGAGGATCGCGACCCCGTCGCCCTCCTCGAACCACACGGCCTCGAGCGTCCCCGGCTGCAGCGGCGGGCGGCCGCCCGGGTACTTAGTCCGCGCGGCGGGCATCAGCGGTGCCCGGCCGGCGGCCACTCGCGCCTGGTCGGTAGCCTGCGGGGCGGGCCGGTGGTTGGCGATCCAGGTCGCCGAGATCGCGGAGGTGTCGTCGTGCAGGTACGCGGCGGTGGTCAGCCCGTCGTACTCGACGGTGACCTTGCGGCTTCCGTACGGGCTGAGGCTCTCCAGCAGCGTGACCGGCCCTTGCCCGCCGAGCTCAGGGTGCGACATCGCCATGAACGAAATGTACTGATCTAATCACGGAGCTCAAACCCCTCCTCGGTGCAGCCGGTGTCGCCGGACCGCACCCTATCCTGGGTGTGGCAAAAAAAAGACCTTTCTTTTACCCGAACGGAGTGGTGTGTCACCTCCCCGACCCATCGCCGGGTCTCCGGTGGCGGGGGAAACCCCCCGCGGACCGCTCACCTTGGAACCGGCGGGGCCGCGTCGCACGGCCGCGTCTAGACGCCCGCCGCGGCACCTGGCTGACCTGCCGCTGGCCGAGCGCCGCGACGTTATGGCGGAGCTCGGCCAGCCGGCGTTCCGCGCGGTCCAGCTGTCCAGGCATTTCTTCGGCCGGTTCACCGACCGGCCGGAGGACCTGACCGACGTGCCGCTGGCCGCCCGCGACCGGCTGGCGGAGACCCTGCTGCCCCGGCTGCTGACCGCCGAGCGCGAGCTGTCGTGTGACGCGGGGACGACGCGCAAGACGCTGTGGCGCGCGTTCGACGGGGCGCTGGTCGAGTCGGTGCTGATGCGCTACCCGGACCGGGTCACGATGTGCGTATCGTCGCAGGCGGGCTGCGGGATGGGCTGCCCGTTCTGCGCGACGGGGCAGGCGGGCCTGACCAGGAACCTGTCCGCGGCGGAGATCGTGGCCCAGGTGGTGGCCGGCGCACGCCTGCTCGCGGACGGCCAGGTGCCGCCAGGCCCGGCCCGGGTATCAAACGTGGTGTTCATGGGCATGGGCGAGCCCCTGGCCAATTACCCGAACGTGATCGCCGCCGTGCGCAGGCTCACCGACCCGGTGCCGGAGGGCATGGGGATCTCCCAGCGCTCGGTCACCGTCTCCACGGTGGGCCTGGTTCCCGCGATCACCCGCCTGGCCGCCGAACGCCTGTCGGTGACCCTGGCCGTATCCCTGCACGCCCCGGATGACGGACTCCGGGACACCCTGGTCCCGGTCAACCGGCGCTGGCCGGTCGAGGAGGTCCTGTCCGCCGCGTGGAACTACGCGGCCGTCACGCACCGGCGCGTCTCGATCGAATACGCCATGATCTCCGGCGTCAACGACCAGGGCTGGCGGGCCGACCTGCTGGGGTCGCGGCTGGCCGGGCGGCTCGCGCACGTCAACCTGATCCCGCTTAACCCGACCCCCGGATCGGAGTGGACCGCGACGGAGCCCGCCGTGCAGCGCGAGTTCGTCCGCCGGCTCGAGTCGCACGGCGTCCCGGTCACGGTCCGGGACACCCGGGGTCGCGAGATCGACGGCGCCTGCGGCCAGCTGGCCGCCTCCGGCCGCCGGTGAACAGGGCCCGCCGGTGAACCGCTGGCTAGCCCAGCAGCGCTGGCGGCTGGTCCACTGGGGCTGGGACGCGTTCCAGCGCGCCGGCGTGGTGACCGCCGATACCCCGGCCGGCCGGCGTTTCGCCGAATTCGGCCCCGGATCGATGGCCGCCTTCCCGGCCGGCTCGGTGTTCGGCGAGCACTCGATCGCGATCGGGGCGGGCACCTTGATCGGTCCCCTGGTCACGATGTCGGCCGGGATGGTGCCCGGCCAGGACCTCGGCCCCCTGCCCGTGCTGCGCATCGGCGACCGCTGCGTCATCGGCCGGGGGAGTCATATCGTCGCCCATCACTCGCTGGTGATCGGGGACGACGTGTTCACCGGCCCGTACGTCTATATCACCGACCAGAACCACGGGTACGAAGACCCCGACGAGCCGGTCGGGCGGCAGATGCCGCTGAACGCGGCCGTCAGCATCGGGCCGGGTAGCTGGCTGGGCACCGGCGCGGTCGTCCTGCCCGGAGCCAGCATCGGGCGCAACGTGGTGGTCGCGGCGGGCTCGGTGGTCCGCGGCACCGTGCCCGACCGGTGCGTGGTGGCCGGAGTTCCGGCCAAGGTCATCAGGCAGTACGTGCCGGGCGAGGGCTGGCCGCGCCCGTCGGCATCACCCGCCGCCGGACGCCTCGAGCACGTCGCGCAGCCGCCCGACCCGCACGGCTAGCTGGGCCGCGGTCGCCGCCGCGTCGCTGTCCTTGAGCACCGCCGGGAGCCTGCGCAGCAGGGCGACCGATGCCTCGATCTCCTCGATCGCGCCCAGCGGGACCGACAACTGGTCGAACCGGCCGGTCTTCAGGTACAGGTCCACGAAGACCGAGACCTTCGCCTGCAGGACCCACGGGTCGAACGGCTTGGCCAGGTAGTCGACCGCGCCGGCCGCGTAGCCGCGAAAGGAGTGCTCGGGCCGCCCGGCCGCGGCGGTCAGCAAGATGATCGGCACGTCCCGGTTCTTGGCCCGGCTCTTGATCTGCGCGGCGGTCTCGAAGCCGTCCATCCCCGGCATGACGATATCGAGCAGGATGACCGCGAACTCCTGGTCTCCCGCGGCCTGCAGCGCCTGCTCGCCGGACCGGACCGGCACCAGGATCTGGTTCAGCGGAGCCAGGATGGCCTCGAGCGCGACGAGGTTCTCGGCCCGGTCATCGACCAGAAGGATCCTGGCCTGCCGCGACACTGACTCACTTCCTCTTCGCTGCCCCGCAGGTCTGCCGCCCCCGGCTTGCCGCCATCCTCTCATGGTTCCGCATGCAGCCAAGACCCGGGTCAGCCCCGCCGGGCGGGCCGCCTGTCCTGCATCGTGGGCGCGAAGACCTCGCCGCGCAGCGCACGCTCGACCAGGCCGACGGCGCGGGCGGTAGCGGCCAGCCTGGAGCCCTCCTTGCGGTAGGCGGCCAGCACGGTGTCGATCGCGTGCGGCGGCAGCGAGCCCGCCAGATCCGTTCTCGCGGTCCGGTAACCCTGCCGGGCCCCCTCGACGCACGCCTTGGTGTGGTGCCTGGCCATGCAGGCCAGCGCCACCGGATGCCGGCGCAGCACGCCGTGCAAGCGGTAATCGGGCGGTACGACGTCGAGCAGCCAGGTCACCGCGGTGGACTCGAATTCCTCGCTGCCCGGCGGGTGCACCCCGGCCGGCCACCCGGGCGGCGTATACGTGAGCATGCCGACATCGTACCCATTTATCGAACCTGTATTCTATCATTCCACCCAGGACTCCGGTACGACCCCTGCCGAGGAGGCGGATTGCGGGCGGGGTTTAGCGCGGGAGACAATGACGTGCTGGCGATGAGGCTCGCCCTTAACCGCGCGGCTGCCGCGCTGATGGCCTCTACCCCTTGTCGATGACATCGCGGTAGGAGGCCCGGCATGAACGGTGGGGCGGCACCGGCCCCGGGGCGCCCCGCCCGCGTCTCCTGGCTCATCCTGGCCTACCGGCTGCCCGCGAGGCCGGGATTGACGGGCACCATCCGCCGCCGGCTGGCTGCCACGGGCGCGGTCTACCTGGCGAACGCCGTCGCAGCCGCGCCTGCGTCCCCCGCCGCCGAACGCGCGTTCCGCCGCCTGCGGAGCCTGATCGGCGAGGCGGGCGGGACGGCCCAGGTCCTGCGGGCGGCGGCGATCGAAGGCGACGCGAACCTGGTCGGGGCCTTCAACGCGGCGCGCGAGCAGGAGTACGCCGGGATCATCGCCGGGTGCGCCGACCTGGTGGCCGCCGTCGCGGACACAACCGCCGCGGGCCAGTTCCGCGACTGCGATCTGCGCGAGATGGACGCCGCGCTGACCAGGCTGTCCGGGCGTCACGACGCCATCCGCGCGCGGGACACCCTGGGCGCGGCCAACGCCGAGGCCACCCGATCCTCGCTCGCCCAATGCCGGGCGGTCCTCGACGACCTAGCCCGCCGCGTAGACCAGGACCTGATCCCCCACTGAGTGGTTAACGCCGGAAGCGTTCGCCGATCCGCCGGGCGAAGCTCTCCGGCGCGATGTCAACGGCGCCCTCCCAGTGCAGGCGCTCCAGGAAGGTGGAGTCCGAGCGGTAGAAGGGCTTCAGGTTCGAGCGGGCGGCCAGCCTCAGGTTCAGCGGATACCCCTCGGTACCCGGCGGTGCTCCGTAGATCGCGCAGTTGAAGCTCTGGAAGCCCATCTCCGCGTACGTGTTCAGCGCGAGCGCCAGTCCGTGGGCCAGCTCCTCGATGCCGCCGTCGTCCAGTTCCGCGGGCGAGGACAGGCCGGCCATGAACGCCCTCAGCTCAGCCGGGGCCACGGGAGCAAAACTGACCACCCACTCGATGCGCCCGGTGTTTCCCAGGTAACGCTCCCCGTTGCGGCGTTCGGCGGCCAGGTAGTCGCCGAACCGCTCGGCAGGGGAATCCGCGAGCATGCGCTGCATCGTCGTCGGCTGGGAGTCGACGATCCCCTGCATGTGCGGATGGAACAGCGAGCTCCCGGAGGGCAGCATGTGGTTGGCGTTGATCGACGCCCACTGTGACGGCGGGTCGGTGGCCAGCACGGCCTTGGCGTAGGCCACCTGGGTGGCCAGGTTGTTGGCCAGCAGGGGTTCGGTGATGGCCTCGAGGGGCAGGTAGTGCAACTGCGGCGAGTAGATCGACACCGAACTGTGCGAGGAGTACGCGTGCAGGTTCGCGAACAGGACGGCCTCGCCCCGCACGATCCGCCCGTCGGGGTGGATCGCGGGCGGGAGCCTGGGCGTCAGCCGGTCGACCCGGGCCGGACAGAACGGGCAGCCGGGCTGGCTTTCCCGCGCGAACGCCGCCAGGTCGAAGTCGCTGGCGGGCATCAGGCCACGCTCGGGCAAGATCCGTGAGCTGTGCCCGGTCAGCGGGTCAACCCGCACCTCTATCCTCGTCCGGACCAGCTCGCCGGAGCCAGGGTCGATCATCTCCGCGGTCAGCAGCTCGCGCCTTAGTTCCATCGCCCGCCTCACTGCATGAGTCCATTGGCGCTTCCCGGTGAAGGTTTGCGCGCTGGTGGCAGCGTAGGTCACGATGACGTGCTGGCGACAAGGCTCGCCATAAACCGTGCCGATGGCCGCTGCCTCTTGCCATGCTCATCGCGATGGCGGCCATTATCAACGGTCACGGCCCTGGCCTAGCCTAGTGGCTGTGCTTCGCCTAATGGATGCCCATAGTGGCTCACACGCCCAGGTCAGGCCCACTCAGCCGGGCCTGTTGCGGGTGTGCGCATACATACCGGAAGCCTCCGGGGACACGGACATCACCTGGCTGCGCGTGCTGCTGGTCGCCGACCTGGTCCTGCGGGCCGCCGAATTGCGTAACCTGCAGGTACTCATCATGCTGGCGTTCGCCGACGAGGGTTCCGCTACTGGCTGGGAGGCTTCGGCTGCTGCGCTTGGTATCCACCCGCCCGCGGCGCGCGTGAGCCTACAGGAGACCCGCATATCGCCGGACGGCCCGATCGATGTCCATCTGGTCAGCCAGAACGCCGGTGCGGTCGGTAGCCTGGGCGGACTGATTACCCGCGTAGGCGCAGCCCAGCTGCCCCCGGAGGCACATCTCGACCAAGCGATGGACGTAGCCGGGCCGGGCGATGAGCCGCTTGCGATCCGGCTCGCGCTGATGTCCCTGCCCTACCATCAGCCCGCCGACCTCACGGAGGCGATGCTGGTCAGTGCGCAGAAGACGGTCGCGCGCTGGCGGCATCTGGTGGCTGACTGGGCGGAATCGCCCTCCAGGCCGATACCGGCGCCGCTAGCGGAGACGATCAGGGACGCCCTCGGCGCTCTCGACACCACGTCACTGCTCGCGTTGCTGCACGACCTGGCGCGCGACGCCGGTGTGTCGGTCGGCGCCAAATTCGAGACGTTCCTGCACGCCGACCGCGTGCTCGGCTTGGACCTGCCACGTGACATCGGGCGGGCAAGGAGCTGAGCAGGGCATAGAAGGCCCGCGGGCGGCAAGTTATGCTAGCGAGAGCGCGGCGGAGGGGCTCGCCGCGCCGATACCCGCCGACATGGGCGGGCGAGGCGAACGCGGCGGCGCCGCCAACGGTCCCTACTACGCGTAGATGAGCGCACGTAGGAGGTTGGCACCGATGCCGGATGGCGATAGCAATCTGAACGGCGCGTTGAGCGAGTTGGCTGCGCTGGGCGCGGAGCGGGACCGAGAGCGGCTGGCGGCCATGCGCGATCGGCTGGAGTCAGCCCGGCTGCGCGTCTTGGTGGCCGGCGAGGCCAAGCGCGGCAAGAGCACGCTGATCAATGCCCTGCTGGGCCGCAGTGTGCTGCCGTCAGGGGTAATCCCGCTGACCGCAGTCGCCACGACCGTCCGGTACGGCGACGACCAGCACGCCGAGGCGAGGTTCCTCGACGGACACGACGAGAAGTATCCCCTTACCGCGCTGGCTGACCTGGTGACCGAGCGGGGTAATCCCGGCAACCGCCGCGGGATCGCGGGCGTGACCGTGTACCTGGCCGCACCCGTGCTGAC
>Ga0335074_10013247_pt1 | contig 11593 bp, 11 predicted proteins | sample Lox_Sample_23_FD_206715 | JGI IMG/M metagenome (GOLD analysis project Ga0335074, IMG submission 206715) | Soil microbial communities from Loxahatchee National Wildlife Refuge, Florida, United States - Lox_Sample_2.3 | ecosystem: Environmental > Terrestrial > Soil > Wetlands | place: USA...
AGAAAGTGCAAGAGGGCTTGTTTCTCCTCATCTAGCTCATCTGCCATAGCCTGATCATGTCATTGCGTTGTGACAGCCGTCCTTGCTCAGTTCTGCCCGGCGACCGCATCAGCATGGCACTACTGGGCGCAGGAAGGGAGCCGCCGGTGCCGGGATCGCTCGACCGGCCAGGCCGACCGCACCCGCTGGACCCACCGGGCCCGCCAGATGCGGACGGCAAGCCGAAACGGTTACGGCCAGAATCACCGCGGTTAGCCCCGCCGACGGTTGCGGACGGTCCCGACGCGACTGATCATTTAGCAACCGGCGACCCGCCCGTGCGCTGGTCCAAGGCTGATCTGCGCCAGCGCCTGGAACGCCTGCCACCAGGCCATCCGAGTTCCCTGCGAAGCGACGCCCCGGACCACGACCAGTCGCGCGGTGTCCGGGATCCGGACCGACCAACCCCCGCGGAGGCGTCCGGCCAAGATAGCCGGGCCGATCGCGAAGCGAAACCAGACCGCCAGGCCGACGCGGTCAAGCGGAACTACTGGAGTGAGGTGCCCAGGTTCTTGCGAGCGTGGGCGGAGCACCTGCGCAGATGGCCTGCGGAGCGAGTGACCGCGGTGGTGGACCGCTCGCGTGATCCAGAGGGATCCTGGCGGGGAGACGGCAACCAGTACCTGAACCCAGAGCAGCACAGAGAGGCCAGCGAGGAGATCAACAGGGTGCGGGAAATACAGAAGGGACTAACCGACCAGATCGTAGAAGCCGAGCAGGAAGATGCCTGTGGTGGCTGGCTTGAGGGCCTTGAGTACCACCTCAAAAGCGAAGACCGCACAAAGGAAAAAGTCGCCGAGACAGTAAAGAGGATGCCTGGGAAAACAGCCGAGAATATCGTGCGCGAGCTTCCCGACGTGATCCGCTATACGTTCTGCTTCGAGCCGGGTAACTATGCTACTGGCTACTGGACTGTCAAGCAACACCTAGAGCAACAGGGTCACAGCATGATCTACAGCAAGAACCGGTGGCGCGAGGACACAGACTACAAGGGAATCAATACTCGCTGGGATATGCCGGAAGGGCAGCGGTTCGAAGTACAATTCCATACACCAGAGAGTTACCACGCGAAGCAGGAAGTCACCCACGGTTCCTACGAGCGGTTGCGCTACCCGCTAACACAAAATGAGGAGCGACGGGAGCTACGGTCGTTTCAACGAGAAGTCTGCAGTTGGATTCGCGTCCCTGAAGACGCAGCGGGCATCCCGGACTACCCATCGGAAAGGCCATAGTCAGATGCCGGACAAGATCACCTATTATGCCATCGTCGATGGTGAGATGACCGTCGAGAGGCCAGGGGGATTGTTGAGGCGGCTGGAATTCGACGGCGACGGCTTCACTGATGAGGGCCTTCGGCAGGACTTCAGCTGGGACTTCACGCCTCTGATCGTCGAATGGGAACGCAGCAACTTCAGCTACGAGCTGGTCGAGGTTAGCCATGCGCAGGCAAGCAAGATCATTGAGTACTTCCGTGAAAAGTGGGGGCCCTTCGGCCAGCCTCTGGACTCGTGACGTCCCGCTCCCGTTGAGAGTTGCGGCAGCACCTGGCCGGTCAGACTTCGCGAGATTCGGCTGACGGGGCGGCCCCTGGCGCCGGACCGACGGCCGCCGCCCTCGGTCCGCCTGGCAGGCCCATCGATGGCGCCGGTGCTGTCGTTACAACGACAGCAGAGTGCCAAGATGCGGTATGACGCCGGCCGGGAGGGCTGCCGGATGCCAGGGGCGGCCGCGTAGGCGGGCGACCAGGACCGTCGCGCACCACCGCCCGAATGCCCGGGCGAAGGAAATGCGATAGGTTCTGTACCCAGACGTCACAGGTATCCGAATTAGAGCGCGTTGGGGGGTTGTGATGGCGCGGCAGCACGGGCGGCTGCCGCCCCGGGTGCGGGCGCTGCTCGGGTTCGTGTGCGTGCTGGTGCTCATCGACACCATGTTCTTCACCGCGCTGACGCCGTTGCTGCCCCACTACCTTCATACCGCGGGCCTGACCAAGGCGGGCGCAGGGATTCTGGTCGCTTCCTATCCGGCCGGGACCCTGGTCGGTGCGCTGCCCAGCGGACTGCTGGTCTCCCGTCTCGGAGCCAGGCGGGTCGTGCTGCTCGGCCTGTTCCTGATGAGCGCCTCAACCTTGCTGTTCGGCTGGTCCACGGCGGCCGCCGTGCTCGACCTCGCACGGTTTGTTCAGGGCCTGGGCGGGGCGTGTACCTGGGCTGCAGGCCTGACCTGGCTGGCCTCGGTAGCCCCGGAGGAGCGGCGCGGGGAGATGCTTGGCATCGCGCTTGGCGCGGCGGTGGGCGGCGCGCTGTTCGGCCCCGTGGTCGGGGCGATCGCCGACCAGGTAGGCACGGGTCCCGCGTTCTCTGCTGCCGCCGTGGCCGGCGTGGCGCTCATGGTGGCCGCGCTTGTGGTACCGGCGCCGGCCCGTGCGGTAGCTCAGGGTCTGCGGGCAGCCTGGCCCGCGATTCGTGACCCTCAGGTGGGAACCAGCATGTGGCTGACCATGCTGGCTGGCATCGCGTTCGGGGTGATCGATGTGCTGGCGCCGCTGCGGCTGAGCCGGCTCGGCGCGTCGGCGGTGCTCATCGGGGCGACGTTCCTCGCTTCAGCGGCGATCGAGGCCGGGCTGTCGCCGCTGGCCGGCCGGCTGTCCGACCGCCGTGGTGAACTCGTCCCGGTGCGGCTGTCGCTGGCCGCGGCGGTGGCGGTCAGCCTGCTCGCGCCGGTGGTGGCACCGGCACCGGCGCTGATAGCCGTGCTTATCGTCGGCATGCCGGCCTACGGAACGCTCTTCGCACCGGCGACCGCGCTGCTCAGCGCGGGTGCGCAGCGGCTGGAACTAAACCAGGGGCTGGCGTTCGGCCTCGGCAACCTGGCCTGGGCTGCCGGGCAGGCGGTGTCCTCCGCCGCCAGCGGCGCCATCGCCCAGGCGACCTCCGACTTCGTCCCGTACGCCCTGCTCGCCGGCGCGTGCCTGGCCTCGCTGATCATTCTGCTGCCCGGTCGCTCCCGGGTGGTCAGCAGCCTCACTGCCGACTCAGGAGAATTCCGGCCCGCTCCCGACACCAGGTTGGTGAGTCCGCCCCGGGCGGCAGACGAGCCGGCGGACTGCTAATCAGGGATCGTTAGCACTGCCTTGCCGGTGAATTCGCGTCTGGCCAGGGCGGCGAACGCGTCTGCCGTGCGAGTCCAGTCACTGGTCCAGCCGATCTGCGGCGTAAGGCGGCCGTCGGCCACCAGCTGGGCAAGAATACCGAGATCCTCACCCTTGGTCTCATCGGGAACCGTGCTGATAAAGCCGATGACTCGCGCGTTGTAGGCACCCGCCTGATAGAAGTCCCGAAGCCTGAAGTCGTCGGTGCCGCCGCCCTTGTTGCCGTACAGGACGACGGACGCTCCTGGCGCCAGATGACGGATCACCTGAATGAGCTGGGGACCGCCGACGGAGTCGAGGACGAGGTGGAACGGTCCGGCAGGCTCCTCCCCGAGTGAGACGACGGTCTTGCGCGCGCCGGCCCGACGGGCATCAGCCTCCCGCTCGGGCCGGCTGACCTGGGCCGTCACCCGTGCGCCGGAAGCGACGGCGAGCTGCACGGCGAACTGGCCGACGCCGCCAGTCGCCCCAGTGACCAGAACGTCACGGCCGAGAATGGCCCCGCCGATCCGCAGCGCGCGCAGCGCGGTCAGCCCGGCGACAGGCAGCGTGGCAGCCTGCTCGAAGGACACCCCGTCAGGCAGCGCCGCGACCCAGTTGGTCGGGACCGCGATGCGCTCAGCCCATCCATGCCATTCGGGATAGGCGACGACTCTTGTCCCCTCAAACGGCCCGCTCCCGTCAGCGGCAGCCCGCACCACCACGCCCGAGGTGTCCTGACCGGGGCGCCACCCATCCGGGCGCTGCTCGATGAGGATGACCTCGCCCGCGTTGATGGCAAAAGCCCGAACGCTCAGTACGAGCTCGCCCGGGGCCGGCTCCGGTTCAGGCAGGTCGTCGGCGAGGCGCAGCCCGCCGACGGCACTCGAGTCAGTGACCAAACCGCGCATCAGGAGTTATCTCCGGTGACTGTGACGCTGCTACCCCGCACCGGCAACACCCGCCGCGCGGGCCGAATTCCGCATTGCTCCGGAGTGCGGCACCGTCCCGGACCCGCAGCGTACGGGGTTAGGAACCTGCTCTGGGTCGCGGTACCGCACGGGGGCGTGCGGCGGCCGGGTCATCGGCGCCGCGCGCAGCGCGGTGGCGATGACGGCCGGCCCTGGCGTTGGGCGGCGGGTATCCAGGACCGCCCGGATCACGGCGCCTGGATGGCCAGCGGGCGGCGGCCGTTGCGATGGCCAGCAGGGTGGCGGTGGCCATCGCGAGAAATCCGCTGGCCATCCACTGGGCCGCGCCGACGGCGAGGGTGGTCACGGATGCGCCGACGGCTTGACCCTTGATCTCGACCAACCCAGCCGCGGTGGCAGCCACCATGTAGGACAGGGCCGGCACCGGGATGATCAGGTAGACAGAGCGGGGCCGAACGGCGAGCACGGCAGCGGCCGTCCCGCCGATCACGAAGAGGCCGAGCGCCAAGCCGGGCACGCTTCCGGTCACCGCGGTGACAAGACCGCCGATCACGGCGCCGCCGATCACGATGAGAATCCCGGTTCTTCCCGGCAGCGAGCCCCACCGCCGCGGCATCGACCCAGGTGGCGGCCGTCGCCGGTTCGCCGCCGTGCCAGGATCGCGGCGGCGGGCAGCAACCGAAGACCCCCGCGCGCCGCCATATAGCGGGCGGGTGCTCCCATCGCGCCCTGGTGGCTCCGACATTTGCTGCCCAAGGTTAGCCGTTACGGACTGTGAGCGTGGGCACACGGGTAGTCTCGCCGCATGGCCGTTACTCAGCGCCCGGCGGGATGCTCAGGCGGGAGGCAGACCACACGATGACCGGCAGCCGGGGCGGGGGCCCGGGGCAGCCGCCACTTGGGCGGCAGCGCGGCACCGAGATGACGCGCCAGGCAGGCATCCGGACGACCACTCATGGCACCGGGATACCGAGCCAGGCAGGCACCCGGACGACCAGACACGACGCCGGGACGCCGCGCCAGGCACGCACCCGGACCGCCGTGCGCGACGCTGGGTTACCGCGTCGGGCGGGAACCGGAAGGACGGCCCGCGGCGCCGCGGGGAGAACCGCATGGTACGCGCTGACCTGCCTCCTGGCGGCGCTGGTCCTGCTGGCCAGTGGCCTGGCTCACGTCGTTGTCGGCGACGTGAGCAGCATCGGCGGCTCGCACGCGATCGCCAGCGGCCCCTCCACCGGCGCGCAGAACATCCTGCTGATGGGGCTGGAAAGCCGCCGGGACTGGGACGGGAACATCCTCCCAGCGAGCATCCTGGCGCAGCTGCACGCGGGCAACGCCCGGGCCGTTGCGGACGGCGTCGGCGGAAACGACACCAACACGCTGATCCTCATTCACATACCGGCCGGCGGCAAGAAGGCGGTCGGCTTCTCCATTCCCCGCGACGACTGGGTGAACTTCGCCGGCACGGTCGGGCCGGAGCAGGAAGGCAAGATCGACCAGGCCTACGGCGTGAGCATGTACTACGAACAGGAGAAGCTGCGGGCGCGGTACCCGAATATGAGCCAGGACCAGCTGGCGTTTCTTGGCAACGAGGCCGGACGCACGGCCGCCGTGGCCACGGTCGAGCGGCTCACCGGAGTCCACATCGACCACTTCGCCGAGGTCAACCTGGACGGGTTCTACGAACTAGCGAAAATCTTCGGCGGCGTGGAGGTCTGCCTCAAGCACGCGGTCTACGACGTCAACTCCGGTGCCGACTTCCACGCGGGCTACCAGCATCTGGACGCCGCGCAGGCGCTGGCGTTCGTCCGGCAGCGCGATGGCCTGCCCAACGGCGACCTCGACCGGACCCACCGCCAGCAAGCGTTTCTTGACTCGATACTGCACCAGGTGCGCTCTGAGGGGATTCTTAGCGACCTAACCAAGATGCAGGCGCTGCTGTCGGCCGCCAAGCAGTACGTCATCACCGACGCCGGCTGGAACCTGCTGGATTTCGCGGAGCAAATGCACGACCTGACCAGCGCGAACCTCGTCTTCCACACGCTGCCGATCCGGGGCTACGCCACGATCGACGACCAGGACGCCAATCTGGTCAGCCCCGCCTACATCAAGGCCATCGTGCAGGCCACGTTCTACCCCAAGCCCACCCCGCCGCGCCCGCGCCACCCGAAGGCGACGGTAGACGTCCTGAACGGCGGTTACACCACCGGCCTCGCCGCGCGCATCTCGGCCGCGCTCACCACGGCCGGATACCGGGCCGGAACTGTCGGGAACACCAGCCTCCGCACCTCCACCGCGATCCGCTACGGCACCGGAGCGTCGGCGAGCGCCAGCAGGCTCGCCGCGTTGTTCGGTGTCACGGCCGTCGCGAGCGCATCGGTGGCGGCCGGCCATGTCGAGATCCTGCTCGGCACCGGCGCCACCATGCCGAACATTCCCGCCGCCAGCACATCGCAGACACCAGCGGTGACCATCCCCACCACCGGCCCGCAGGGCGGCGCGGTCACCGCGAAAGACGGCATTCCGTGCGTGAACTAAAATCGCGGCGTGGCGCCAGCCGTACAGAACGCCGGTGTAATGCCAGTTAGGCCGGCGGAACGTTTGCGCCCGCTGGTGGCGAGCTACATCGACTTCGATATGGCTGGCTGGCCGCCGGGCCGCCACCGCGGCCTGCCCAACGGAAGCCTGCCGCTGGTCATCAACCTCAGCACGCCGCTGATCGTCCGCGATTCCGAGGGCGCGGATATCAGCGCTGCCGCCACCGTCGGCGGGCTGCGGTCCAGCCCGGTCGACATCATCCACGACGGCACACAGCGCGGTGTCCAGCTCGAGCTGACCCCGCACGGCGCACGGGCTCTGCTCGGCCTGCCCGCGGCCGCGCTCGCACAAGGCGCGTGGCCTCTCGCCGATGTGGTCGGGCGGCGGGCCGACGAGCTGATCGACTCTCTCGCTGCCGCGCCAGGCCCGGCTGAGCGATTCCAGGTTCTCGACAGGGTTCTGGCCCGGTGGGCCGTCGATGATGCCTGCCCGCCCGCGGTGGACGCCACCTGGCGCCTGCTCACCGGCTCGGCCGGCATGGCTTCGGTAACCAGCATCGCTAGCCAGATCGGGCTGGGCCGCCGCCAGCTCAGCCAGCTCGTGCGCGCCGAGCTTGGCCTGACACCCAAGACGGTGGCCCGGATCCTCCGCTTCGGCCAGGCCTGCGGGTACCTGCGTTCTGGGCGGACGACCAGCCTGGCTGAGATCGCGGTGATGTGCGGCTACTACGACCAGGCTCACCTGACCAACGACTGGCGGCGGCTCAGCGGCTGCACACCTGGCGAGTGGATTGCCGAGGAACTCCCATTCCTCCAAGACCAAGGCCGGGTCCCCAGCCGAAGCTGAGAGCATGACAAGCCCAGCTACCTCCGTCACCACCACAGTCACGCCGAGTTCACCCGACCGGCCCCCGACCATCTGGCCAAGCGTCCCCTATCCCAACCCGCAGGCAGCGATTGATTTCCTGGTCGCGACGTTCGGCTTCGAGCCGACCGCCCTGATCCCCGGCGACGAGCCGGGCAGATATGCCGAGATCGAGCTGCGCTGGCCGCATGGCAGCGGCGGCATCATCATCCGCACCTGGGACCGCCCGGCGCCCAACTGGCTCTACGTCGTCACCCCGGACCCCGACGCTCTCTACCAGCGGGCCAAGGCGGCCGGCCTTGAGATCACCCGGGAGATCGAGGACACCCACTACGGCAGCCGCACGTTCACCGTCACCGACCCGTGGTCGGTCATCTGGACCTTCGGGACCTACCCCGGCAGCTGAACGGACGGTCACAACGTGGCACCCGCACCGATGATCATTTCTTCCTTGAACGGTGACGTCGGCGGTCAGGTCCTCCGGGGAGCCAGTCTGGTGATCCAGGATTGGCCGACCGATGGAGTGGCGAACGAAGTCGCACCCTTGCACGTCCACCACGCGGACGACGAGGCGTGGCACGTCGTATCCGGGGCGCTTCGCTTCCGGTTCGAGGACACCGAACTCATCGCCCGGGCCGGGACCACGGTGCTCGTTCCGGCAGGCGTCCCCCATACTTTCGGAGACGCCGGACTCGGGCCCTCAAGGTTCATCATCATCCTGCCCGCCAGGCTGGACAGCCTGATCAGCCAGTTGCACCAGTCCGACCCGGCCGAGCACCCGGCGATCTACCGGGACTTCGAGTCCGAGCTTCTGGAATGACGACAGTCGCCAGCCAGCCGAATGTGCAGGTGCCCGTCGATCTCACCGAGCGTAAGAAACGTAACGCTCCAGCGGCTCCCGTCTGCCAGGACAATTTCGGCATCAACGTTCTCGACTGACTCCTTGTCGTTATCGGCACCGAGCATGAGGATGACCTCTGCATCCCGTAGCCTCAGGCGAAGTGGCGAGTTATCGCCCATAGAAGTTCATCAGATGGCTTATCACTGCTGTTCATTTGCCTTGCAAGCCTTTGATCATGGCAACCACCTGGTCAAGCTCGTGCGCGGACAATCGCCCGTCCTTGGCCTTGTCGAGAAGTCGCCGCCAAGTACCCTGATCAGCCAGACCGGACATCGCACAGGGTGGCTATCGCATAAGCAGCCGATCTCGTAGCGCGAAAGCAGGAGATACTTGGACTTCAAGCTGACCACATTCGCTGTCAGTCTCGAAATCTACGATGATGCGCCTCTCGGGACCCGATGATTTAACCCTGAGCCGCACAGCAGCCTCGCGGAAGATCTCGGCCACAACCCTTGAATCGCGCGACCAGCGGCAATGGAACGACCGGCCAGGAATGTCAAAGGTGGCTGCCATTAGCTCGTTGTCGATCTGAAACCTCAGGATCTGCGCGTCACCGTCATCTACAGACTCGGGGGCGACGCCAAACGTATCAAGGAACTCATGATATTCAGGTACTTCGAAAACGCGGTAAGTCATCAGGGCCCCCCAAATGGGATCACAGTTGTTAGACGATAGCCACCATTCGTGACCTCCCACGTCGTCTCTAGCCTTAGGAACCCGCCGGGACCGGACAGAAGAGAGTCTCGCACCTGGAATGAACCATACTTGTTGGTGAAACTCTGAACAATGTTGTCGTCCGTGGCCACGGCCTGATTGAAGTTTTCCTGCAGGAGAACTCTACCTTCCGGATTGTCATAAATCCCAATTCGTGCAAGCTGGTTCGCATTCTGGACAGACCGAGCGAAGTTATGATCGCTCGAATCAACCTTGCCGAAGATGTAATCCCACTTGCCCGACTCGACGGTGGCTATCCGGCAACCCTCGAGACCGAGAGGATCCGCGTAGCTGGTTGGGTTGGGTACATAGGTGTGCGGGTTCGGGGCAGGTATTAGGCCGAGGGGGTCAGGGCTTAGGTAGCAGCCGGTGGCCGGGTCGTAGTAGCGGTGGTGGTTGTAGTGCAGACCGGTCTCGGGATCGGCGTACTGGCCGGGGAACCGCAGTGGGGTGGAGGCGCCGCCAGGGTGCCACAGAGTGGCGCCCCATAGGGTGCGCTGCTGGTAGCCGGCAAGGCCCCCGTCGGGAGCGGTGAGTTCGGACGGGGCCCCGATAAGATCGGTGACGATGGCGTAGAAACGCTGGTCGATATCGTGCTGGGCGGCTTCGTTAACCATCGCGCGCTCGGCCTGGATGACGGGAGAGAACGTGCCGGGCTGATAGTCCCAAGTGGTGACCTTACCCGCCAGGGTGTGGCCCTCAGCGGGGCCAGGGGCCGTGGCTTGCTCTGCCACAGTGGGGCCGTCCCAGGTGAACTCGGTCTGCTCGGCGATGCCGCCGTCGGCGTCTAGATACTGCTTGGCAATGCGCCGACCAAGTGGGTCGTATAGATACCGCCATACAGTGCCGTCTGGCGTAGTCACTGCTACCAGGCGGTCGTCGGCGTCCCAGGAGTAACGCCAGGTCTCGGGCTTGCGGGACAGCCGGATCCGCTGTCGGACGATGACCCGCCCCTGGCGATCATGCTGGTAGCGGACGTCGCCGGCGCGGGTGATCAGCGTCCCGGCGTATTCGCGCGCGCCGCACGTCGGTGCCCAGCCAGGCGGAACCGAGGCCCTGCGGCGGGGCAGGCCAGGTAGCGGTGGTGATGTTCCCTGCCGCGTCATAGCGATAGCTTTCCGCCCAGTCCGGCCCAGCCACGCCCGTAACCCGGCCGCCTTTGTCGAGCGTAAGCTGCCGCGGCCCGGACAGCAGGTCCTCCACACTGGCCAGGGTGCCATCGGCCCGGTAACGGTAGCTGCGGCGTTGCAGTGTGCGTGTCGCGGCCGCACCGCCTGGGCGCCCAAGGTCCGCTCCGCCGGGCCCGGACCCGAGAAAGGCAGGTACGGACTGGGACGTGGCGGGTCCGGAAAGGGGGACGGCGGGTGCGGTCCCAGTGGTGAGGGCCTGGGCGGAAAGGCGCCCAGCCGGGTCCCAGTCCTGGGCGAGGATCACACCGCCGGGCAGCTCGCGGATGGTCTCGCGGCCTGCCCGGTCGTAACCGAACCTCAGTTCTTGCCCGGCGGCCTGGAGCGCTACCGGGTGCCCGGCAGCGTCATAGTCCCAGCAGGTCTCGGTGCCGGATGGGGTGAGGCGGCGGACCCGCCGACCGCCCGCGTCATAGCGAGACCAGACGGTGCGGCAGTTGCAGGTCTCGGCCGTCACTCGCCCGACCGTGTCGCGTTCGATCTCCATCACCGCGTCGCGGTTCGCGGCTCGTGATAGCCGCCCTGCTTGGTCGTAGGCGAACCTGGTCACCGCGCCGTCGGCGTGAGTTTCGGTTATGTTGCCGAGCAGATCGTAGGAGTAACTAGTCTGCTGCCCGGCGCCGTTGACTCGTCCTGTGAGCTGACCAGCCGCGTCATGCGTGTAGCGGGTGGTGGCGCCGTTGTAATCGGTCTCGGCCACCAGCCTGCCCGTCGCATCGTAGTCATATCGCCAGGTCAGCCTGCTCGAACCCCGGGACCCGCCAGGGCTGCCCTGGCCACCCGCGATGGTGACGCTGGCCAGCCGCAGCGCGTGGTCGTAGCCGAATTCCGTGCGAGTGCCATCGGGGCTCGTGCGGGCCGCCACCTGGTCGAAGCAGCCGTACTCAATGCGCGTCAGCCCGGCTGCCGGGTTGACGTGCGCGATCAGGTTTCCCTCGCCGTCATATGAGAACCGCTCGGCTGTTCCGTCCGGGAACGTCTGCGCCGCCAGCTGGCCTTCGGTGGTCCAGGCCAGGTTAGTGACCGAGCCGTCGGGGCCGGTCATCGCGATGACCCGGCCGAACCGGTCCCGCTGATATCGGGTCGTCCCCCCATCGGGAGCTGTGACCATCACGGGCAGGCCCGCTGAGTCGCACTCGACTCGGGTGATAGCGCCCAGCGGATCGGTGACGGCGGCCAGGTGCCCACGCCCGTCCCATGAATACACAGTCACCGCGCCGTCCGGGCCGGTGTCCCGGACCAGATTCCCGGCGCCGTCATACTCCTGCTGCCAGGTCGCGCCGCCGGG